>Ga0105104_10000374_pt1 | contig 34029 bp, 34 predicted proteins | sample PPLLaktember2015_3_FD_87034 | JGI IMG/M metagenome (GOLD analysis project Ga0105104, IMG submission 87034) | Freshwater sediment microbial communities from Prairie Pothole Lake near Jamestown, North Dakota, USA - PPLs Lake P7 Core (6) Depth... | ecosystem: Environmental > Aquatic > Freshwater >... | reverse complement strand
CTTCGCCGGTCATCGGCTCCGGGGACCCGTCTCGCCAATTTTCGGTCCTCGAAAATTTGGCTCAACAGGGCGTTCCAGGGGAGCACCGACACGCCCCTATAGCACAAAAATAACCTTAAGTTAGTGACATTCTTGACTGTCCCCTTTTTTCAAGATAGCTACAACAAAAGACATTACTCTTGATTTTTTAACAATTCTAAAGTACAATTTTCACATGAGTGATTACTACAAAACATTAGATGTTGGTAAAAAAGCTACATTATCAGAGATAAAAAGGGCATACCGGAAATTGGCCCGAAAATACCACCCGGACCTGAACCCGGGCGACAAAGACGCTGAAAGAAAATTTAAAGAAATTACCGAGGCCTATGAAATACTGAGAGACCCTGAAAAAAGAAAACAATACGATTTGCTCGGAAGTGTACGCGGTAACTATCGCCCGGGAAAAGGCGGATCCCCCTTCGAAGGTTTTGATTTTACTACATCGGGTTCCAGCACTTTCGGGGATATTTTTGAAACGATTTTCGGAACCGCCACCGGGACTCAAGGGGCGAAAGGACAGTCAAGGCCCGAACTGGGTGAAGATTTAAGATACTCGATAAACTTAAATTTCATGGATGCCGCACACGGTATCGAAACCCCCATCCAACTGGTGAGAAAAGAAGTATGCACCGAATGCAGCGGTAAAGGCGTTGAACGCAATTCGTCCCGCGTCACCTGCATTCATTGCAACGGATCGGGGAAAATTCAAAAGCAGACCGGTTTTATGAAATTCTCTTCCGCATGTTCCTATTGCAGCGGTACCGGTTATGTTCCCGGCCGCCAATGCAGCGCTTGCAACGGGGAAGGACGGGTGGATAAAGTTAGTAAAATTCGCGTCCGGATTCCCAGCGGAGTAGACAACGAGTCCAAAGTCAGGATCACCGAGAAAGGCAACGTCGGCCGGTTGGGCGGCCCCCCAGGCGACCTGATCATCAGCATTAATGTCAGTAATCACAATTTCTTCAGACGCAGCGGCTCCAACCTGGAAGTCACTGTTCCCATTACTTACATGGAAGCAGCTATGGGCGCAAAAATCGAAGTTCCTACCCTCGAAGGGTCCACAATTTTAAAAATCCCACCCGGCACAGCCTCCGGACAAAAACTGCGACTAAAAGGCAAAGGAATTGAAAGCCCCAAATCCAAGGCTAAAGGCGATATGATTGTCGATATAAAAATCGTTCCACCCCCCACGACCGATATCGAAGTCCGCCGACTCCTTCAAAAAATCGAAAAAAAAGCCCCCTATAATCCCAGGAAAGATATGATACCATGATTAACACAACAAAAGAAAGAACATATTTGATTTCTGCTGTGGCCACGAAGTATAATATCCATCCTCAAACTCTTCGATTATATGAACGCGAAGGACTCCTGATCCCCAAACGCAGCAAAGGCAACACCCGCTACTATACCGAAGAGGATTTAAAAAAACTGGAGTTCATCCTCAACCTTTCCAGGGACATGGGCGTAAACCTCGCCGGTATAGAAATCATCTATAATATGAAACTCAAAATGGAACGAATGCAAGAAGAATTTACCAAATTCCTCGAAGAACTGAAAAAAGAATTCTTTACCGGGAAAGAAAACCTGTTCGAACAAAAGAAAAAAAGCGCACTGGTAAAATTTTCACCGGCTACCGTCGCTATTTTTAAAAATGAAAAAACGTAAAGAATCGCTTAATTCACTGAATCTCTACTTCCAGCAAGTAAAAAAAATCATCATTCTCTCCCCCGAACAAGAAAAAGAATTAATTCTTAAAGCCAAAGCAGGAGATGAAACGGCTTTTAAAAACCTGATTATCGCCAACCAAAAGCTGGTAGTCAAAGAAGCCTTAAAATACTATTTCAAAGAAGATAATTTCCTGGACCTGGTCAACGAAGGCAATAAAGGTTTAATCGAAGCATTAAAACGTTTCGATACGACCAGGGAAAACCGGTTTTATACGTATGCGCTTTGGTGGGTCAGAAGCGAAATACGAAGGTATTTGTCAAAAAACCAAAAAATTATTTCTTTCCCCGATATTTTTTACAACAGCTACTTGCATTTCAAAAAAGAATTCTTTAAATTATCCAAGGAATTGAAACGAAAACCCACCGAAGAAGAACTGGCCAAACGCCTGGATATCCCACGAAAAAAAGTAAAAGTAATGCTGGCGGTACCGGAAGAAATCGTTTCACTGGATAAAGGCGTTTCCAATGAGCAAACGGCCAATCTATCTTCCCTACTCCCGGATAAAACATCCTCCGATCCCCAGGATATCCTGATCGGCGTATCTACCCGGGATTTGATACGGGAAGATGTAGAGGAATTGACGGATAAAGAGGCGGAAGTCATTCGCATGCGGTATGGATTCGAGGAACACGACCCCATGAAATTACGAGAAATTGCCAGGCAATTGGACATGAGCCCGGAAGGCATCCGCCGTATCGAATTGAAAGCCCTGCGAAAACTAAGGAGTAAATTGGTTCAGCAAGGAATTTACGGAGTATTGAATTAATGAGGAAAGACGAGTCATGTGAGCGATGCAGCGGCACGGGCTGGGTAATCGATGAACGAGGAATCGCCCGACGCTGCGGATGCCAACAAACCGATATATATTTATCGAAAGCGGAAAAAGCCAATATCCCGAAACGCTTCCTGGGCTATGAACTGAAAACCTTCTTCCCCCACAGGGACCATGCCGCAATGCACGAACGAGTCATTAAAAAGGCCGCAAAATTTGTCGAGGATTATCCCGCAGTAGCCGAAAAAGGGATTTTATTCCACGGCATTGCAGGCGTGGGAAAAACCAGGCTGCTTTGCTCCATAGCTACAGAACTGATGAAAAAAGTCGAAGACCTGGATATTTTTTATATCGACTGGAACGACCTGGTTCGGTCGATGAGGGGAGGAGAACACCATATCACAAAGGACTTCACGGATATCAACCGCTTTATCGAACGCCTGGCCGCCGTCGATCTTTTGTTGTTCGACGAACTCGGCGCATCCACCATCAACGAACTCAGCCAATGGATTATGGACAGTATTTATTATATTTTTAACAAACGATATAACGATCAAAAAATCACTCTCTGTGCGACCAATTTCTTCGATAACCCAAAAGACCGCTCCGAATCCCTCAGCCTGCGCATTGGCGATCGAATTCGAAGCCGTCTCTTCGAAATGACCGAAAGCGTGGTTATAGAAGGTAAAGACAGGCGAAAAGAGATGTAAATTGTAGGAGGTCATCGTATGAATCAAGATTTGACATTCATTAACGAAATGATTGAAAAAGAAAGCCGTACCATTGAAAATATCCTGGCGGAAATCGAAAAAGTCATTGTTGGACAGCGGGCACTGCTGGAACGAATGATGATCGCTTTACTCACTTCAGGTCATCTCCTGCTGGAAGGCGTACCCGGCCTTGCCAAAACCCTTTCCATCAAAACCCTGGCAAAAACCATCAACTTAAACTTCAGCCGCATCCAGTTTACCCCAGATTTATTACCGGCCGACTTAACCGGCACACTGGTCTTTAACCCAAAAACCGCCGATTTTTATACCCGCAAAGGACCCATTTTCACCAACTTATTACTGGCCGACGAAATCAACCGCGCCCCGGCTAAAGTCCAGAGCGCCCTACTCGAAGCCATGCAAGAACTCCAGGTCACTATCGGCGAACACTCCCACCCCATCGATAAACCCTTTATGGTCATGGCCACCCAAAACCCCATCGAACAAGAAGGAACTTACCCACTCCCGGAAGCCCAGGTTGACCGCTTCCTACTGAAAGTAAAAATTACTTACCCCTCTAAAATCGAAGAACGCGCCATCGTCGACCGCAATATCGCCCCTTCCGAACCGGAAATCAAATCCGTTTGCTCGAAGGAAGATATCTCACGACTCCATAAAAGTTGCCGGATGGTTTATATCGACGAAAAAATCAAAGATTATATCATTAATATCGTTTTTGCTACACGATTCCCGGATCAAGCCGGCCTTCCCAGGTTGAAAAACCTCATCCAATTCGGCGCATCCCCCAGGGCTTCCATTTATATGACCGAAACGGCCAAAGCCCTCGCCTTCATCCGCCGAAGAGCCTACGTAACCCCGGAAGATGTCAAAACCATAGGCAGGGACGTACTCCGCCACCGCATCATCCTTTCCTACGAAGCTGAAGCAGAAGAACTAACCTCAGACGATATTATTACCGAAATCTTCGACAATGTCGAGGTACCGTGATTTGCCTGTTCGATTCTTATCCTATTCGTTTAATTCTACAACCGGGACCCTTGCAAAAAACGAAAATGATGCACGAGTCTCAACTTTAAAGGAAAAATACCATGGGAAAATTTAGAAAAAAATTGAAGAATAAAATCCACCAAAACAAATCCAACCGGATGTTTATCCTGGTTATTATCGGTCTGTCTGCGGTTTTTATCGCTTTTTTTACCCTGATCTCATTTATCGGCACTCCAAAAGACAAAGCAGGTTTAATGAACGACACCCTGGAATACCTTAAAAAAACTACCGGGATTACCGAAATCAAAACTTTCCCCAAGGAAAACCAGGTTATCGTCGTTTTCAGCAATGTACAGAAAAAACGGCCAAAAGCCGATTATATTAAAATTGCCAGGTTTGGAGGTATCCGTTTATCCAATCGCATCGGCGATACAGAGATTACCGTCTTCCTCGCAGAAGACACCGAGAATAATTTTATTTACCGCATCTTGGTTCTAAACGGATCGGTTAAAGAGGAAAATATCATTAAAAAATAAACGCCATTTATAGCACACAGCCGCGGACACTTGCACTTGCTCGGCCCGGCTTTAAACGACACTTAGTTGTTCAAACTGTCTCAAACCCTGGGGATTATTTCGGATATTCTCCTTTCTCATCAATTTTCGGGATATGTTTTTTGGTCCATTCTTCGACAGCTTTTTTACGATCTTCTTCGGCAGGCATGGGTTCATAAAGTACTAATTTATACCAGGGGCCTTGCATAAACTTTTTCATACCTTCGCCTTCCGGCTTTTCGAAAAGGTCCCGGATCGCTTGCCGGAGGTTGGTGGTTTCTCCTACATATCTGCAATTTACGGGCTTTTCGTGGATAATTGCAAAAATACCGAAAACGACAGCTTCGGCTGGTACTGTATCCAGGTTATCCTTTTTGTCAAGATTATAATCTTTGTGATAAACATTCAACTGGACGACTTTATCTTCCATAATTTCCTCCTTCTATCAGAATATATATTCGTTCACCTTAATGCGGCTCATACGGTGGCATTTACAAGGTGTATCTTGCATCTTTTTTCGAATCATGTTTTTTGTCGACCTGGAAATCAATTTTTTTCTGGCATTTTATGGGGACATAACACCCCGCGATTGCCTAAAATTTTTTGTGTGATTTTTCTTGAAAGATGAGTATACACGAAAGAAAAGCCTTTGTCAAGGTATAAAATTAACCCGGACGCCATCATTTTATCAGGGCTCTTTTGTAAACCACAGCGGATGGACGGGTACCGACATCTCCCAAAACTTTTAATAATGTTTATAAAAAAAAGTTTTTGGAAGTCCAGAAACCTTTTTACAAAAAGGTTTCTGGTCGTCGAAGACAAATTGGACGGTGCTCCCCGTCCGAACTTTTCTCAATAAAATACTCCCGGTGCTCTTGAAAAAAGGCACAAGATCGATTACAATTTTCTTTTGATTAACCTGGTTAAGTGATTAGATGTAATTTGAATGCGAGGTGCCCAAATGGAAGAAAAAATTATCTGGAAAGGTTCATCGTCTCAGATTGTCAACATGGGAGCATTTTTAGGCTATTTCCTTCTTTTTGCCGGATTTGCAGTAGGAGCCTTCATCTTTAGGAAAACAGTGTTTGGAAAAGGGATATGGATCAGCCTTTTAGCAGTCGTTATTATTCTCCTTCCTTTAATCATGGGAATGATTCGCTGGTTAAAAACACATTTTACTCAATATGAATTCACCACCGAACGGATCCGTTTGACAAACGGGGTTTTTTCACGCAATACCAGTATGGTAGAGCTTTACCGCGTTAAAGATTATAACCTGACAGAACCCTTCTGGTTCCGGTTATGTCGATTGGGAAATATCAACCTCGATACATCCGACCCCACGACTCCCAAATTGACTTTTCATGCGATTCCGCATGGAAGAGAGCTGCTGGACAAAATCCGGGCCCAAGTGGAAATACGGCGGGATTTAAAACGAGTTCGCCAGGTCGATTACGACGAATTGGACGAAAATCACGTTACCGAATAACCGCACGATCACGATGCGGTCAGAAATACCGTTGCCGGTTTTTTAAAAAATCAAACCATGGATCGAAACCCTGTCCCGTTTTAGTAGAGGTTTCGAAAATTTGGACTTTCGAGTTATGGGCCCGGCAGTCCATTTTAACCTGTTCAATGTTGTAATCCAGGTACCGGAGTAAATCGATTTTGTTGATGATCACGGCTGCGGCGCGTAAAAAGAGGGCAGGATATTTCCTGGCTTTCTCGTCCCCTTCCGGGATACTGAGCACGGCGATTTTCAGGTTTTCGCCCAGGTCGAAAGAGGAAGGGCAGACCAGGTTCCCGACGTTTTCGATGAAGAGGTATCGAATCGAGGAGATGTCGATTTCTTTTAATTTTTGTTCGATCATCCCGGCAGTCAGGTGGCATCCGCCACCGGTTTCAATGGCATAAGCGTTATGGTGCCCGGCCTGGATGATTCGATCGGAGTCCAATGCAGTTTTAACATCTCCGACAATAACGGCAAAGTTTTGGTCGAAGTGATTGACCATATACTCGAGGATAGAGGTTTTTCCGCAGCCAGGAGAGCCAATTATATTGACTACAAAAATACCGTTGTCATAGAAGAACTTCCGGTTTGAGGAGGCAATTAATTGGTTGCTCTCCTGGGCAGAAAGATTTAACTCTTTTTGACTCATTAGTTATTTCAACAATCCGCGAATGGCTTTAATGAGGTCATCGGGATCAATGGGTTTTTCCATAAATTTTTCAACGGGTAAGAAATCGCCGTCTTTTTCGAGGTCGAATTTGAATTTAGTCCGTTGGTTAACGGCAGTGGCCATAATAATGGGAATTTTTTTGAACCGATCGTCGCTTTTGATTTGCTGGGCAAAAGTAAAGCCATCGGTATCTTTTTCCATCATGACATCCAGGATAATCAGGTCGATTTTGTCTTTTTCCAATATTTCCTGGGCAACTTTGATACCGGTTGCAGTAGCAACCTGGTAATTATTATGTTCCAAAACGATTTTTCGTGAATCCAGCACATCGATATCGTCATCAACGACCAGAATTTTATAGCTCATTGGTATTCCTCCTTCTTTAATAAGTGGTAAAGTTACGGTTATAGTTGTGCCCACGCCTTCGGTGGTGGATAGATCGATTTTACCGTAATGATCTTCGACAATCTGTTTGACCAGTGATAGGCCCAGTCCCAGGCTGCCGTTGATATTTTTCCGGGCGTACTTCCCGCGTTCAAAGATTTTAAAAATTTTGCTTTTGTCTTCTTCAGGAATCCCGATGCCGGTATCGCTGACGCTGATGGAAACGGAGTTTTCTTCCCGGTTAAAAGAATAATCGATCATGATTTGGCCATTTTTTTTATTGTATTTAATGGCGTTCATGATCAAATTATTGAAAACACGCAGGAGGAAAGTGTAATTTCCATTCGTGGTAACGTTTCCGCTGAGGTCGCGTTCGATAATGAGGGCGATGTTTCGTTCGTCGGCGAAGGGTTTCAGTGTATTGATGGATTCGTTGAGAATATCGAAGAGGTTGACCATTTCGCGTTTCATCATGGATTTATCGGAGAGTAGGGTATAATCGAGGATATCATCGACGACGGCGATCAGGGTTTGGGTTTTTTGAGCGGCGCGAGCCACCAGTTCTTTTATTTTTTGGGGATCATCGACGTAGCCTTTATTGATAACGCTTAGAAGGCTAAAAACAGAAGACAGCGGTGCTTTCAAGTCGTGGGCCATGATGGCCAGCGATTTAGCTTCTTCCGAGATATCGAAAGTTCCTTCTTCGACTTCGATGGTTTCCATTAGCGCTCCATGCAAGCCCGGAGTTCGTGGTAAACGTCTTCGACCAGGAGAGGTAAGGCGTCGGATACAACCGGGCTGAGTTTTTCCGATATGTTTATATCCAGGGCCTGGATACAGTAGATGGACACATCGATTTTTCTTTTAAAGACCTGGGATGCGAATTCGAGTAATTGGATCAGGTCGAATTCATGAAGGGAGACATTGGGATTTTTTTTGAGGCTGGAGACCTGGTCGGGGGTAAATCTCCTGTATTCGCCGGGCTGGATGCCGCAGTTCCCGGCATCGATGAAGATGATTTTTTCGCGTTCGTCGAATTGGTGGAGGAGAGTCATCCCTGGGGTGCCGGCCTCGATGAGATCGACATTGAAGGTGAACGTGGGATTTTCGGCTGCTGTAACCGGGAGGTCTCGGACTTTTTCAGCCAGTAAGCGGACAGCTTGAAGGCCTGCGCCGTCATCTGCCATGAGTAGGTTACCTAACCCGATTACAGCCACCTTATTTCGTTTCATTTTTTTATATAGTCGGTTTTACTTTTTGAATTCGATGTCGAGGTAGTGAGTCGAGCAGGAGATGCAAGGGTCGTAAGCCCTGACCAGCATTTCTAACCTGAATTGGAGTTCTTCTTGGCCGAGGTTGATCATTTCGGGGACCAGTTTTTCCATATCCAGTTGGATATTACCGTGGTTAAGGTTTGTGGGGATGACGCAGTTGGCTTTGACGCATTTGCCTTTGCTGTCGTATTCGTATTCGTGGAATAAGATGCCCCTGGGCACTTCTACGGAGCCGGCGCCACTCCCGGCTTTGGGTTTGATATCGTTTTTTTCCACCTTTAAGTCGTGGTTCAGCAGCCAGTCGATGATCTGGATGGAGCGTTCGACGGCGAATACGCTTTCGACAACCTGGGCGATATTGTTCATAAAGGGGTTATAGTTGACGCCGTTGAGTCCGAGCATTTCGCCGACGGACCTGGACAGGGGGGGCAATTGTTTGTAGTTATTGTTATATCGGGCCAGTGCACCCACCATGAAGGATTGGCGGTTAAATTTACCGTATTTGGCAGTGGATTGGGGAACGATGTATTCGTTGACTACGGATTTGTATTGGCTGACGGGGATGGTTTTTTTGATATCATTGGTGATGCAGTCGCCGTCGTAGAAAGCGTATTCTTTGTCGTAGGTGAGGGAGAGGTATTCGGTGTCGCGGGTGAAATTGGGGATATTACCGGCGAGGGATTTGACGACATCTGCGAGGGCTTTCAGGTCGTTAACGGATTCTTCGAGTCGTTTTTTAAGGCTTTCCAGTTCTTTTTTAGTGGGGAGCATAGAGAATCTTCCGACACGGGCCCTGATGGGGTGGGTGGTTCTGCCGCCGATGGTATCGCACAATTCGTTGGCGAGGCGGTGAAGTTTGGTAACCAGGAGTACCACATCGGTGTGGGTTTTGATGAGGGGTAAAACGCTGTTAACGCGGAGTAGGTCGGGGACGACCAGGTAGCAGACATGGAGGATGTGGCTCTGGAGGGTTTCGCCGTGGAGTAGGAGTTCGCGCAGTTGGCGTGTGGTTTCGGAAATAGGGATACCCATGGCAGCTTCTGTCGCTTTCAAAGAGGCGAAGGTATGGCCGATGGAGCAGATGCCGCAGATGCGGGAGGTAATGGTAGCGACTTCGTTGAAGTCTCTTCCGACGACCATAGCTTCGAAAAAGCGCGGGGCTTCGGGGACTTGCCACTGGACTTTTTCAATTTTACCGTCTTGGGCATTAACGACGATGTTGCCGTGCCCTTCGACTCTTGTTACGTGGTGGACATCTATGTGTATATTATTGGTGCTCACTTTTTTACCTCCGGGTCGACGCCAAAAATGTTGATCTTTTTAATGATCTCTTCGACGGTGTAATTGTATTTGGAAAGGACTTCGTGCATTGCGTTTTTGTTGGGATTATCCACTGTACCGCGGCAAGCTTCGCAGGCGACACCGTTTGAGGGGCAGATGGAGCCGCAGCCGGCCCGGGCCAGTGGTCCTAAGCACACGATCCCTTCATCGTATAAGCAAATATTTTCTTTAAGTTTGCATTCGACGCAAACTGGGTAATTGGGGAGTTTGGGTTTTTTGCCCAGGATTAAATCTTTGACCACCTGGAGAAATTCTTGCCGGTTAACGGGGCATCCGGGGATGAAGAAATCGACTGTTACGATTTCGTTGATGCCTTTCGTGGGGTAAGTGTCCAGGTGGGGCATCTGGTAGTTTTCGGCGTAGACTTCTTTTTTCACATCGTCCATGCTGTGCCAGTGATTTTTCAACCGGTTAATGCCGCCGGAAACAGCGCATTGGCCGTAGGCTACCAGTAATTTGGAACGATCCCGGATATCTTTGATTCGTTCTTCATCGGATTTGCGGGTGATAGAGCCTTCGATGAAGGCGATATCGTATTCCGGGGCTTTTCCTGTCAGTACTTCCCTGAATTCGACAACGTCTACCAGCTCGGCCAGTCCGACGACTTCTTCTTCCAGGTTGGCGATTTGTAATTGACATCCTTCGCAGCAGGCGAAATCAAAAAAGGCGACTTTCGGTTTCGAGCTCATTAGATTGCCTCCTTTAAATGTTTAATATCTTCGTAATAGAACACCGGGCCGTCCTGGCAGACATATTTGTTATCCATCTGGCAGTGGCCGCATTTCCCTACGCCGCATTTCATGCGTCGTTCGAGGGATACGATGATGTGGTCGTCCGGGAATTCCATATCGTGTAAACCCATGATGACGTATTTGTACATGACTGGGGGGCCGACAATGATGGCAAATGTTTCTTTGGGGTTGATGGATTTTTCTACTTTAGGCAGCAGGGTGGTAATAACGCCGATGTTGCCTTTCCAGTCGTGTCCGTCCGCGCGGTCGACGGATTCATGGAAGATCACGTCGGGGCGTTTTTCCCATTGGGCCATTTCGTCGGTAAAGAGTCTTTGGCTGGGGTCTTTGCATCCGAACAGGATGTAGACATCTTTATAATCGCTTCGGTGTTGCAGCGAATATAAGATGGCTGAGCGGGCCGGGACCAATCCGATTCCACCGGTGATGAAAAGGAGGTTTTTGCCTTTGAGGTTATTCATGGGGAAGGATGTTCCGAAGGGTCCGCGAATCCCGACGCAGTCGCCGATTTCGAGACCGTGAAGGGCGTTCGTGACTGCGCCGACGTTTCGGATAACCATCTGGAAATTCTTTTCCGATGTTGGCGCAGAGGATATGGAAATCGGTGCTTCCCCGATCCCGGGGATGGATATTTCTGCGAATTGGCCGGGCAGATGACCCAGGGGACGGTTTTTCAGTTCAAATTCGAAGAAGCTGTCCACTGTTGTCATTTTGCTCTTTTGTTTTAATGTTGCCGTTTCCGGTAGATATATTGAATTCTTTACTATTTCTTCACTGCATCCGCAATTTTCGCACATGTTTCCTCCTGGTTATTTAATATCTTCCATATAGTTGAAAACCTTGACGGGTCCGGCGATGTCTGCGGTGCAGGAGTCGGCGCAGCGGCCGCATCCAACGCATCCGAAGTATCCGTATTTTTCCATCAAGTGTTTTCCCTTACGGAAAATCCGATGTCTGAACCGGGCGCCTCTGACTTTTCGGAAATTATGTCCGTCAGCGACCACGGCAAAGTCTTCCAGCATGCAGCCGTCCCACAAGCGAACGCGGGTCCCTTCTTTCAGGGAGAGTTCCACTTCGTCTTTGACGTCGAAGCAATAGCATGTGGGGCATACGAGTACGCAGGAGCCGCACGAATAGCATTTATCACCAAAGTGTTCCCAGGCTTCGTGGTCGTGGTTTTTGGCCAGGTATTCCGGTATCAATTCGATAGGAATCGGTATTTTCTGGTCATCTTTGATGATATTTTTGGCATCATCGATATCTTTGTTCGAGATGTCGTTTTTCTTCAGGTTGGCTCCTTCCAGGTATTTTTTCCCTTTTTCCGTCAATATTTCCACTACATAGTCTTCGCCGATCGTGGTCATCATGATATCCGCGACTTTTCTTCCCTGGTCTCGGGTGACCGATCGAGCGAACCGGTATTTGAAAAATTTTGTCGGGTAGGTACCGATCAACAAGGAATTCTCTCTCTTCTTCATATAGTGTTCATCTCTTTCTCCCTCGGCAAACGCCTTATCCATTAAGTAAATGGCTGCGAGATCATAGTAATGAACTCCGATCAAAGTAATGGGTTCGCAGTTATTTACCGCTACATAGGAATCGGCTTTTTTGGGCTGAAACTTCAATAGTATTTCTTTTGGAGGTTGAAAGTATTTTTTGGGAGGGAGAATAGTGACGTCATAATCCAGTTGGAGTTCTTCTGCTGAATTTAAATCGGCAAAAACATAATGACTGCCTTTTTGTACAACTCCCACTGTCCTGGACTCGTGCGCCTTAATCTTTTTGTCTATGAACGATTTGAAATCATTCTTTGAAATTTTTAAAATCTCCATTATGATTCTCCTTCTTTTTATAGGCGATCTTTACTTTTGTATTTTTGATTTTGCAGAACATGGTTTTAGTTTAGATTATAACAATTTCTTGTCGAGAGGTCAATAAAAAAATTTAGACTTATCACACAAAGTGTTTTGTAATAATATTTTTTATTTCCTGGGTTTTATTGAGATCGTAGTCGCAGAGGTGGATTTCTTCGATCGTGGAATCGGTTTCCAGGAAATCCAGGATGGTTTTAACGATGATCCTGGCAGCCGGTTCCAGGGGGTAGCCGAAGATGCCGGTAGAGATGGAAGGGAGGGAAACGGATTTGAGTTTCAATTGTGCGGCTGTGTTTAGGGCAGAGTGTACGGCAGATTGGAGGAGGCGGTCTTCGTTGGCGGTCCCGCCGTTCCAGATGGGGCCGACAGTATGGATGATGTATTTAAAGGGGAGGTTTCCTGCGGTAGTAAAGGTAGCCGACCCGGTTTTAATGGGGGCTTTTTTATCGCTCTCTTCCTGGATGGTGGGGCCTCCTGCCCTGGAAATCAGGCCGGCCACCCCGCCGCCGTGGGCGAGGTATTCGTTTGCCGGGTTGACGATGGCTTCCACTTTTTCTTCGATAATCGAATTCTTCACCAATCGAAAAACCCGGTTATTAATTGCTTTTTCCCATAATATCATTTTTTCCTCCGTCCGGGGCAATGAAACGCGGGGGTTTCGTTTGCCCTATTTTAATTCATTGGCAAACCGGTCGAATATTTTTTTTATACCGGACAGCAATTCATCCTGGGAGAAAATGGTTTCCAATTCTCCCGGTGTGCAGAGTTTTTTAATGGTTTCGTCCTGGCAGATCAATGTTTTGAAATTTTTCTTTTCGGTCCAGGAGACCAGGGCGTTTTTTTGGACCAATTCGTAGACTTCCTGCCGGGGTAAGCCTTTATCCAGTAGCAGTGTGAGGACTTTTTGGGAGTAGTATACATCATTGGTGATATCGAGGTTGTGCCGGATGTTATCGGGGTACACGTTGAGGCCCCGGACGATATCGGTGATGTCCTTGAGTATGAAGGTGACGGCGTGGAAAGAGTCGGGGATTATGACCCGTTCGGCGGAAGAGTGCGAGATATCGCGTTCGTGCCACAGGATGTTATTTTCGAAAGCAACGGAAAGGTTGCCCCTGAGGAGGCGGGCCATGCCGGATATGCGTTCGCACCGGACCGGGTTCCGTTTATGGGGCATGGAGGATGAACCTTTTTGACCAATGGTGAAGGGTTCTTCGACTTTCAGGACTTCGGTGCGTTGGAGGTGGCGGATTTCAACCGCGATTTTTTCTATAGCGGAGCCCAGGCTGGCCAGGCTGTACATCACTTCCATGTGACGGTCCCGTTGGATGATCTGGGAAGAGACTTTACAGGGAACCAGGTTCAACTTTTTCAATGCCAGTTCTTCCCCTTCCGGTGGAAAGTGGATATAAGTCCCGACCGACCCGGAGATTTTTCCTACCGAAATGATCTCCCTGGCTTTTTTGAGCCGTTCGATGTTGCGTTTGATTTCTTCGTACCAGACCAGGTATTTTACTCCGAAGGTAATCGGTTCCGCATGGATTCCGTGTGTGCGCCCGATAGCCAAAAGGTCTTTGTATTGGAAAGCTTTTTGGATTAAAAGGTCTTTTAGAATTTCGGTTTTTTGGAGGGTGATATCCAGGGATTCGCGGATGAGAAGGGATAGGGCTGTATCGACGATATCGTAAGAAGTAATGCCTTTGTGAATGTAGGCGGAGTCCGGGCCCACGAATTCTTCCACCGAGGTCAGGAAAGCGATGACGTCGTGTTTGACTTTTTTTTCGATCTCGTCGATTCGTTGAACGTTGAAATTGGCTTTTTCTTTGATGTTTTTTAAACTTTTTCCCGGGACCTGGCCCCATTCGTACCAGACTTCCGTGATGGCCAGTTCGACATCCAGCCATTTCCTGAATTTGTTTTCTTCGCTCCATACCCGGGATATTTCACCCACTTCGTAACGATCGATCATATCGGCTCCTTGTTTTCTTTTCAAATGAAAGAATTTATTAAATTAAGTTGAATTATACGATATTTGAAATCGATAGTAAAGGGGCCAGGCATGTCCCTGCATGCCCCTGTCAACCCCTATAGTTGCCTCCGGCGCGCAAAACCCGTCCATCCGTGACGGTTTTATAAAAAAGTGGGCTCGAAAAGGGTTCTGGTCGTCGAAGACAAATTAGGTGGTGGATTTGGCATGCCTGGCCCAAATTAGTTTTGAGAGTCAGAATTGCATGCATTAGAAACCTTTTGTTGGCAAGATAGAAGAAAATGATTACTAAACCGCTGTACTCATATTATTTTTTCTAACAAAAGTCACACAAAAATCCCATTTGATTTTTTTTGCCGGATGTTCTACAATTTCTATTACAAATACGAAAATGAATGAAAAAGGCACACAAACTATGATTCTCAATGGCCCGGTATCCATATGGAAAAAATACCGAATTCTTTTTTTTATCGCGGTTCCCATAATCCTATTTAATTGGATCGGGATTTTTGGACCTCATGCTTTATTTAAAGATGATCCTGCGCGTTATTACCAGGCGTCTACCGGGACTTTTCCTTACGAGTATTGGTCTTATGGGCTTTTTCTCTGGACTATTAACCAATGGATCGCGTGGAAAATCATGACCGTTTCTCCTGTACTGATCCGGGGGATTTATGTCGTTTTGTTTATGATTCCTCTTTCTGTGGTGATGTACTGTTTTTTTCGAAAAAAATTGGGGTTTGCTGCCTCCGCTGCCTATTTCGCTGCTGTGCTGCCGCAGGTATTGACCCGGCAAGATCTCATTCCTGCCTACATCAACGGCAACTATGTGGTTCCCGGGCTGCTGATCGTGATGGGGGCTATTTATGCTGTTTTCGCCTACCTGGAAGCCCTTCCCTCGCGAACGTCATACAAAGCCCTTATTACAGCAACATCGGTGTATTTCGCTGCGAGCCAGCATTTGGATTTTTCCATTTTTTTCTTTCCAATTTTTGTTTTTATTATCTATGCCTATAGGCCTTTGACCCGGAAACATTTTCTTTTAATGGGATCGTTATCCCTGGTGTTCCTTTATAAAATAGCCTGGATGATCGCTGTACCCCGTGATGCCGCATCGGGTATTTTGCTTTCTCTGACGAAAATCCATAAACGCATCGATTATTATTTTCTGACCATGCTCCCGGTTCCAAAATGGTTGAACTCGATTAAGGACCCGGTCCTGGTTTTTGTTTTTCTTCTCATTATAACCGGGTTCATCCTGGAACTGCGAAGGTCCTATCATATCTATAATCAAAAACTTTTGGAGGTCCAGCCCGTCACGAACGGGTTTTATAAAGCTTTCCTCGAAAAAGTTCCCGGTGGTCGAAAACAATATCCGGGAGTGGATTCAATTCTTTTCGTTTACGGGTTCCTTGTCCTGTGGTTAGTTTGTACCATCGCTGCATTTATTTTCCTGAGTCCCCACTTAAACGAAAGGTATGCGTATATTCCCGCTTTTGCCTTAATCGCTTTACTGGGTATCTCGCTGCAATCGATTTTTAACACCCTTCTACCCCATAAAAATAGGGTACTGCCGCTTGTTTTTATCGGTTTAATTATTTTTTCCGGGATCACCCGGTTCACGAATTTAAAAAAATACTACAGCCGTTTAAACCACCGAAACGAGGCCCTAATTCAATTGCTGGGTCACTATTCATTTCCCCCAGGGTCCCAGATCGTGCTCTATTTATCGAAATGGAAGAATTATTGGGCGGTTTGGGATCATTCCGGTGGGAATTTGCGGTTCCTGCTGAACCGGGACGATATAGACGGTTTGATCGGCTATAATAAAACAAAGTATTATCATTTTTATAATGCGTTCGATATGAAAGACCGGCGGTTCGGGAATAAGAGTTACATGAGAGGCCTCAGTTCGGATCGCCCGCTGTTTTTGTTCGTGGAAAGAAAAAATAAATTAAGGCAATACCGCTATGCATTGCAATGGAAAGAGAAAGAAAATATGAAAAATTCCCCGTGGATTATTTTCAAAATAAGCAAGAAGACGGGAAAGGCGGTTCCGTTTTTAACCGGGAAAGGGTATGAACAATACATGTTGGCAGTGAAATCCCTGGCTGAAAAAGGAATAAAGCAGTCGCGCATCATGTGGGGCGGTATCGCTAAAAAATAGCGATCAATAGGAACCCGGGAATGGAACCGGGAAAAACAAAACCGTTGAAACCGCTGCCGATTCTTCTTTAAAACAAATCGAAGAGAAAAAATACAAAACCGAACTCATTGAAAAAGGCACCAAAAATATAAAAAAAAATCGCCATTGTTTCCAGGAGTAAAGATTTAATCGTAAACGAAAGAGAATCCACCGATTACACCGATTAAAACGGATTAAAACGAAAAGGGTGAAAGACTTTTTTTCAATTCAAAAAACACCGATTTTTTTTTAAAAAAATATGTTGCATTAACCAAAAAAATATGGTAAAGTATCCCCTTAAAGTAAGTACAGGTTTGAAGTTTGTTTAACAAGTAAAGTTTTTACCTTCCGGAAACTTTCAAAATACCCCAGGTACACTTCATTTCAGTATACAATGGGAGTTTTTTGGGTTTTTGAAAACAGTCGATCTGTTACCGGCCGCCAAAGCCTGTGACGGACTTCCTTGTATTTTCAAAGTTTCCTACCTCTATTTACTCAAAAAATTTACCCAGGAGGTAGACAATTATGGCTAAAGGAAAAGTCAAATGGTTTAACGCGCAAAAAGGTTACGGTTTCATTGCAACGGACGACGGAAAAGATGTGTTCGTTCACCACAGTGAAATTAAAGACAAAGATATGCGCTTCAAAACCCTGGAAGAAGGTCAAGAAGTAGAATTTGAAGTCCGCAAAGGTCAGAAAGGCGAACAAGCCGCTAATGTCGTTAAAATATAGTTAATAGACATTAAAATAGTTCCCAGGAGGAGGATGGGTATCTTTGCCGATTAGAGGCGGTATCCATCCCTATCCTTTTTTCTTCACACCTTCCATTATTCTTTTTTATTTTGTACCCAGGAGCGATATCAAATCTCTGAATTAAAACTCCACGCAGCGAAAAAATGAAGTAAGGTTTCCCTTCCACTTCATCTCTCCGCCGGTCATCGGCTCCGAGGATCCGCCGCACTGCGTGTGGGCTCGGCTGAAGTGCCGGTTTGTCGTGCGATGCGATGGGTGTTGTCGGACTCGATTCTTTTTAACTGTGCTTTTTTCCAAAAATATGCTCAACACGCCCCCTTTGCGTATAAAATCACTTTTCACAATGAGAACTGCTGCACACCAACCGCAAAATTTGTAATTACAGGCGAAATCAGTTATAATTTAATTCTTCATTTAATATCAAATAGGAGATGTTCGATGATAAAAAAGACCTCTTTTATTATTGGGTTATGTGTACTATTATCGATACCCCTGGTAATCTTCGGATCAACAGATTCCAGGATGCCTTTCGATAACTATTTTCAAGATAAAACCATGAGGCTGGACTATTTCCACTCGGGGAACGCCTCGGAAGAACATTTTGCTGTGGACCGGGTTTTATCCGACGGGATATGGCCCGGCAGCAAAACTGGATTGATCGACGACTTAAACCTGGGATACTACCGGTTTGACGTTCTCGATAAAGAGAGCGGTACGCTCCTGTATTCGGAAGGCTTTGCCAGTATATACGGCGAATGGGAAACTACGGGGGAAGCCAAAACACAATGGGGTACATTCCATGAATCCATACGGTTCCCCTGGCCCCTCAAACCGGTTAAAGTGGTCGTCCATAAACGCAACAGCCAGAATCTTTTTACCGCTGCCTGGACTACCGAGATCGACCCGGCTTCCCGCCAGGTGAACTCCGCAGACGCCATAAATACATATAAAATTCATACCATCATGGAAAACGGCCTCCCTGGAAATAAAGTGGATATCGTGGTACTGGGCGACGGCTATACGAAAGAAGAATCGGAAAAATTCCAAAAAGACGCCCAACGGCTAATCGCCAAACTCTTCAGCGTAGAACCCTACAAATCCCGCGCAAAAGACTTTAATGTCCGGGCAGTAGAAACACCTTCCGAATTCTCCGGCGTCACGCGGCCCCACTTCGGCATCTATAAACGAACGCCCCTTTCGGTTCACTACAGCAGCTTCGACTCGGAACGGTACGCGCTCTCTTACGACAACCGGAAAATCCGCGACGTGGCAGCAGCAGTTCCCTACGAATTCATGATCCTCTTAATCAACGAACGAACCTACGGCGGCGGCGGAATCTACAAACTCTACGGCTCTGTCTCTGCCGATAATAAATTCGCGGATTACATTACCATCCATGAGTTCGGCCACCACTTCGCCGCACTGGCGGATGAATATTATACGTCCCAGGTTTCATACGAAATGAGCTCCCAAATCACGGTAGAACCCTGGGAACCCAATATCACCGCTCTCCTGGATAAAAACAATTTAAAATGGAAAGACCTGGTGAAAAAAACCACCCCCCTCCCCACACCCTGGAATAAAGAAGAATTCGATGCGTTTAGCATTTCCGTGCAAAAAGAACGGAAGCACCTGCGGGAAATCAAAGCCAAAGAAGAAGAAATGGAAACTCTTTTCGATAACGAATTAAAAAAAGAAAATGCCATGTTCTCAAACCAAAAATACTCCAATGAAGTGGGTGCATTTGAAGGCGCCGGCTATTATTTCAAAGGAATGTACCGGCCCTCCATCAATTGCATCATGTTTACAAGGGATTTAACCATCTGCCCGGTGTGCCGGCTTGCCATCAGCCGCGTAATCGATCATTATACGCGGTAACCGCGGCTTTATTTTTTACTTTTACACAAGATACTTTTATAATATATAATAATCGTATGAAATTCAAACGTGACGTTTTCATCGGTAAAGTCGGCATCGGAGGCAATCACCCGGTTTCCATCCAATCCATGACTTCAACGGACACGCGAGATGTGGAAAGCACTTTGAACCAGATCGCGGCGCTGCATGAAGCGGGATGCGAAATCGTGCGAGTGGCTGTCCCGGCAAAAGATGCACTGGAACCGATGCGTAAAATTATCGAGCGATCGCCGCTCCCGGTAGTCGCCGACATTCATTTCGATGCTTATCTTGCTTTAAAATCCATTGAAGCCGGCGCCCACGGCATCCGGATCAACCCGGGGAACATCGGCAGCAAAGAGAAACTGCGGGAAATTATCAAAGAAGCCGGCCTTCGAAAAATTCCCATCCGCATCGGTGTCAATTCGGGCTCCCTTGAAAAAAAATACGCCCAAAAAACATGCTCCACAGCAGAAAAAATGGTGGCCTCTGTCATGGACAGCATCAAGTTTTTCGAAGATCACCTTTTTTTCGATATAAAATTGTCCGTTAAATCCTCGGATGTGAAACAAACGGTACTGGCTTACCGGCTGATGGACCAACAGTGCGATTACCCGCTGCATATCGGTGTTACGGAAGCGGGTACGTTTTTCAGGGGCTCGATTAAGTCGGCCATCGGCATCGGGAGCCTCTTGTTAGACGGTATCGGCAATACGATCCGGGTTTCTCTGACCGATAACCCGGTAGAAGAAATCCGGGTAGCCAAAGAGATATTGAAAGTAACGGGTTTGCGCAATGAAGGAATCGAATTGATCTCTTGCCCGACCTGTTCCCGGGCTTCGGTAGACATGATCTCTATTGTCAATGAAGCAGAGAGAGCGCTGGAAAAAATCAAATCGGATAAAAAAATCATTGTGGCCATCATGGGATGTGAAGTCAATGGCCCGGGTGAAGCACGGGAAGCGGATATCGGTATAGCTTATTCGCAAAAATACGGTTATATATTCAAAAAGGGGAGGCTGGTTGAAAAAGTGAGTCCCGTAAAATCTATCCAGCGGTTAATGGAGTTGATCCGGGAGCTTGTGGAATCGTCATGAATCATACCGGCACTTTACCTGGTTACCGTACTATATTTCGTTTTTGGTATCCGCTTGCATCGACATGGTTGATGATGGCAGCGGAAGGTCCGTTCCTGGCCGCGATAATCGCCCGCTTGGTGGATCCGAAATTCAACCTGGCCGCCTTTGGCGTAGCCGCAGCGATGGCGATGATTATCGAAGCGCCCATCATCATGATATTAAGTGCCACCAATGCCCTGGTAACCAATAACGATGCGTTTGTAAAGATGAAGCGGTTCACGTATGTTTTGAACGGGATCGTAACAGCCATTCAACTGTTTATACTGATCCCCCCTGTCTTTTATTTTATCGCCGAAGATTTAATCAAACTTCCGCCCACTATCGCACGATTAGCCCACCACTCGTTGATATTGATGATTCCCTGGCCGGCAGCCATCGGGTACCGGCGTTTTTACCAGGGGCTTTTAATACGCGCAAACCTGACCCACCGGGTAGCGTATGGAACCATAGTCCGTTTAGGTACTATGGCGACTACGGCTGCGGTGCTCTATACGATAAAAATTCCCGGTGCTTATGTGGGTGCTGCCGCGCTCTCCATCGGGGTTGTTTTCGAAGCGGCTGCCAGCCGGATCATGGCCATTCAAACAATAAAAAAGATCAAAACGGGATCCGGGCCCTTCTCCTCCTCCCAACAAGCTATTAATAAAGATACCTCCCTGACTTACCCTTCTATTATTCGTTTCTACTATCCATTGGCATTAACCAGTTTACTTTCTTTAGCGATTCACCCGTTTGTGACTTTTTTTATCGGTCGCAGCCGGTTCCCCCTCGAATCGCTGGCCATATTACCCGTGATTAACGGGTTGACTTTTGTTTTCCGAAGCCTGGCTCTGTCATACCTGGAAGTGGTGGTGGCCCTGGTGGGAAAAGATAACGAAGGTTATATACCTCTGCGTAATTTCGCATGGATATTGGGTATCGGGGTTGTTGCCGGGTTGTCGCTTTTTGCTTTCACCCCTTTGGCACTCATTTGGTTCAACAAAGTATCCGGCTTGTCGCTCGAATTAACCGGGTTTTCCATGATTCCTATTCGTATCATGGCACTGCACCCGGGGTTGTCCGTACTCCTGTCGTTTCAACAGGGAATTCTTGTCAATTCGCGGAACACGAAACTCATTCCCAGGGCTACGCTCATCGAAGTATTAATGATGATAGCGGTATTATTCGTATCCATCTACTTCCTGGATTTCATCGGTGCCACGGCTGCTGCTTGTGCATATATATTAGGAAGAACCTGTGCTAATCTCTATTTATTTCCTCACCAGATGCGAGCAGCCAGGAGATCGTCCAGGTTTTGAACATTGATGGCGTCGATATTTTCGACACCGCATTCCTGGGCGATCCGTTTTCCTAAACCTGTGAGAACTTTGCCCGATCCGATTTCTGCGAAGCGTTTGATTTGATTTTCCTTGAGCAATCGGGTCATGGTTTCGTGCCATCGTACCGAACCGGTGACCTGTCTTTTTAATGCTTCACGTGCGTCGCTTCCTTTTTTGGTTTCTGCCACATCGACATTATTGATAACGGGGAAATTCAAATCGTTGAAGGGGGTTTTATCGAGGTCTACCGCCAGCCGGTCTGCTGCGGGTTTCATCAGTTCCGAATGAAAGGGAGCAGAAACGGGTAAGTATTTGACTTTCCGGGCTCCCATTTTTTCGACTGCTTCTTCCACTGCTGTTTTTTCGCCGGAGATAACCACCTGGTTGGCGCTGTTCCAATTGGCCAGGTTCACGATACCTTTTACTTCGGAGATGGCTTGTTTGACTTTTTCAATTTCCGTTCCCATGATGGCAGCCATTGCACCTTTTCCCACAGGAACCGCCTCTTGCATATATTTCCCTCTTTTGTGAACCAGGAGGACCGCGTCTTCATATTTCAAAGCGCCGGCGCACAAAACCGCCGAATATTCGCCGAGGCTGTGGCCTGCTGCGATGCAGGGTTCTTTTTCCAGTAAATTATAGAGAATATAGGACACGGTTAATAACGCAGGTTGACCGTTGTATGTCAATTGAAGCTCTTCTTCAGGTCCTTCAAAGCATATTTTCGACAGGTGATATCCAAGAATCTCATCCGCCATTTTAAAAGTTTTTTGACCGAATCCTGTTTTTTCAAATAAATCTTTTCCCATCCCTACGGCCTGAGAACCCTGGCCCGGGAATAAAAACGCATAATCGCTCATTGAACCTCCTATTAAAGGGGGATATTATAACACAAAGTCAATTTTACTCAAAATGCAAAGAAATGAAACCTGGAATAAAAAAAAGGCGCAGTCGGTAAAACTGCGCCTTTTACTTTAATAACGGCTAATCGACAACTATTTGAGCCTGAAGCTCACAGCGCCGTAAATCTTGAACCATAACGGTTTTTCAAATGCGTCATCTTCGCTGGTAAACAATGTTTTTGCCGTTGCGCCCAAAATAAGCGCGATCTTGTCGTTGAGACCATATTCGAAGCCGGCTCCACCGCCGATACCGAAATAACCGTCAGTACCGGAAATTGTAATACCTCCAGCTTCTACGGAAACTTTATAGGTGGTGTAATTGATACCGCCTTTGATAAAAACATGGAAATTTTCGGAAAGGGGGTGTTTGTAAACGCCATAAAGGTTGACCCCGTATGCCGAGTCATCCATTCCTTCAATGTCTTCACCGGAGGGGTTCAGGTAATAATCGAACATGAGCTGGGCGTAAAACTTGTCGGACAACTGTTTTTCAATCCCAACCAACACTACCATCCCTTCAAAGTCGGACGCTGCGATACCGACGCCGCCAAACAGGTTTAACTTCTTCTCGTTTTCTGCTGAAAGTGCTGTGCTAAACACTACCAGGCAAATAACTAATGTTGCAAATGCCATAAATTTTTTCATGGGTTATTTCACCTCTTTTTTTAAATTTTTTTTCTTACCCGGAACTTCACCAGGTAAGATCTTTCGCTATAACGTTTACCGTTATACTCCTTAAAACGGGAAAGATAATATATTTTTTTGAAATAATTGTCAAGCCGTGGAGAAAAAAACGATTAGCTCAAAAAGAATTATTTATCGCAGTATAACAATATTTCCCGGAAAAATTTTTTTTTAAAAAAGTTAAAAATTTTTCTTTTCATCTCTTTTTAATCAACCTATGGAATCGTTATTTTTTCGATTTACTTTCTTCGATTTTTGTGATATAACGGTTTCTTGTTCAATCAAATTGCTGTAAATAAAAAGCGATAAACGTAAAGGAGATACACGGCGATGGGTATTATTCTTGTATTGGTTGCGGTAATCATCGTATTAGTACTGGATTTCGGTGAGCACCTGGTGCAAAACAAAATTTTCCAGTGGCTGCGCCAGCGGTGGGAGCATCAATTGGGTTCGAGAATCATGGTAGCACTCTTAACAGGCATTATTGTGCATACTATTATTACAGACCGCGTGCCGAATCCCGCTCAAAAAATTCCACTGGTCATTGTTTGTCTCTTATTAATCTGGGCAAACCTCTTTCTCAATTTAACAAAAGACAAATAACCCCCTCGTACGTATTTTAGCCCTGGAGATGGATGTCTTAACAGGGCTGCATACCGGCCCAGGTTAGAACAAAAGCGGTATAAAATTCCATTGCTTCAATTAAATCCGATTCCCGTATTTGATCGGTGGAGGTATGGGCATATTTTTCTTCGCCCGGTCCAAAACCGATGGTAGGGATATCGAAAAGGCCTTTGGTTACCACTCCATTGGTGGAAAACTGCCAAAAACCGGTTCCCGGTGTTTTGGAGAATTGATGGCCATACGCCTTTGCTGCTGCCTGGACCAGGGGGTGATCGATATCCATGCGCCAAACCGGGTAGTATGGTTGTAATGAAAAAGTATGGCCGGTATAACTCCGAACCGTCATTTCCGGGATATAGACATGTGCACCGACCTGTTTAACGGACTTTAACGAACAAATTTCCTTAACAGCGGTTCCCGGGGTTTCTCCTTCGCTTAACCTTCGATCCAGGTGAATAACGGCACTGTCGGGGACGGCACACAGCGATGGGGCTGTGGATCGTACATCGGTTACGGTAACGGTGCCTTTCCCCAGTGGCGATGTGCTGTGGAGGCAGTCATTGAGATGCTGGATTTCCCGGATGATGGGGGCCATTTTATAAATCGCATTATCCCCGCGTCCAGGGGCGGACCCGTGACACGAAACACCCTGGGTCTTGATTTTAATTTCCAAACGTCCCCGCTGACCGATTTTAATTCCCAGGTCGCTGGGTTCGGTTAAAATCACTACCTCAGGCCTAATTTGATCCTCTTCCAGGATATATTTCCAACACGCGCCCTCGTAATCTTCTTCTAAAACCGAAGCCACCGCCAGGAGGGAAATAGAGGGAGGAATCCCGATTATGTCCAGGATTTTTGCTGCATACAAGGCGGAAGTTAATCCACCTTTTTGGTCGGAAGCGCCGCGACCGTAAACGATACCCTTTTCATGATGGCCTTTAAAAGGGTCCCACTGCCATTTGTCGCAGTCTCCCGCATCTACGGTATCGCAGTGGCCGTCCAGCGCTATAACGCGATTTCCATTCCCCATCGAGCCCATCACGTTCCCCATTCCATCGATCCGGGTGTTTTTAAAACCCAGTTTTTCCATTTCCTGTTTAATGCGTTGGACAACTGCGGCTTCCTGCCCGGAGACCGACGGTATGGCTATGATATCTCGAAGAAAGTTTACTGCTTCGTTTTTTAACGATGCTGCCGTGCGGGTGATTTTTTCTTTCATATAAAGTTTATGTTATTTAACGGCTATTGCCGCGATTTCGATCTTAGCGTTCAATGCTAATTTTGAAACCTGGACCGTCGCCCGTGTCGGGGGATCCTTTGGGAATAACTTTTTAAATACGGCGTTAAATTCCCCGAATTCATTAAAATCCGTAATGAAGCAGGTGGTGCTGACTACATTGGATAGCTCCATCCCCGCTTTTTTGAGGAGTGCTTCGATGTTTTTAATGGTTTGCTCGGCTTGTTGGGTCATGGTTTCCCCCTCGATTTTCCCGCTGGCCGGGTTGGTGGGCAGTTGGCCTGAGATATAGAGGGTATCCTTTACCAGGATAGCCGGGCTGAAAGGCAGTTCCGACGGTTTATCCGATACCTGGATGATGGTTTTCGTTGTACCGGTTTCCTCCGTATACTGCCACCCCACCATCGCCATTAATATACACACTCCGAATATGACAGACATTTTCACGTATTTTGTGCTCATATGACCTCCATTTAATATTAATAGTCAAATATCGCTTTATGAAACGCTTTTATTCGCCTGGTTTGTCGATTGCTCGGCTTCTTTTTTATATTTTAAAAATCGATTTTTATGGTAATAGTCGGTACTTTCATCCACATGAACGAGGTTTGTTTTAATTAATCGGGCGTTAATAAAAGTTTTATTTTTTAAGAAAACATAAGCTAGCAGCAAATCGGGGTTTTCCTGGGTTTTGAGAGAATTGTCCATTCTCAGGAATATTCGAGTGCCTTTGAGCTTTTGCTCCAGGAACAGGACTGCTTCATTTTTTTTGAGTGGGTCTTCAATAATACCGATCATGCGGACCTTGCGGCCGTCTTTCAAACATATTAACCCCGGCGATAGGACTTCTTTAACGGAAAAGTATTCTTCGCGGGGTTTGGACTCAACATTGATTTTAGACCCGAATTGCATTTCGCGGGGATCGAAATTCGCATCGATTTGAATGGGGTCTTTAAAAATATAATGAAGCTGGGAAATCCTTGATTTAAAATCGATTTTGATGGGGGGCTGATGTATAATTTCGAATCGAGGTTGATCGGGCAGTTGTTTTGTATTCATTCCCAATTTTTCCTGGATAACGGGCAGGTATTGGGGGTTGATTTCGTACCCCACCGAATTTCGATTTAATTGAAGGGCGGCCAGGGATGTGGTGCCGGAACCGAGGAAGGGGTCCAAAACGGTATCTTCTTCGAAAGAAAACATCTTAATCAGTCTTAGCGGAAGTTCCAGGGGAAACATAGCCAGGTGGTTTTTTTGTTTTTCCCCGGGGAAATTCCAATGACCGGTAAAAAAGCGGTTCCATTCTTCTTTCGTCATCCTGGATTTTTCTTTTATCTCTTTGGATAAGGTTCTAAGTGATTTACCTATTTTTTTAAAGACCAGGATGAACTCATAATCCAGTTTCAGGATGCCGTTCCTGGGATAGGGGAAAGAGCCCATGATGGCGGCCCCGCCGGAAGTGTTGGTGGTAGCGACTTTTTGCCAGATAATCGCGCCCATATAATCGAAACCGATGGTTTCGCAGGATTTTATGATTTCCGTTCGGATCGGGATAACCTTGTAACGCCCATAGTAAACAGAGCGGGCATATTGATCGCCGATATCGATACACAGCCTGCAGCCGCCGTCCAGCACGCGGTATGTTTCTGCCCATACCAGGTTTAAATGGTTGATGTACTCTTCATAGGTGTGGTTAAAACCGATATCCTTTTCCGAGCCGTAGTCTTTCAATTGCCAGTAGGGAGGCGACGTGACGACCAGGTCGATGGAGTTATCGTCGATTTCTTTCATCTGCCTGGAGTCGCCGATAATGATTTTATGTACGTTTGCTTTTTTCACAGTAAAATGATAAAGGATTCCATTCATGATGTAAACCCCCTGAAAGGGATTGAAATTTTTTCGATCCTGGTGTATATAGTAAGCATGGAAAACACGTTGAAGGTTATCGCTGAAGGGAAGGTTATACAATGACAGTCGATGAAAATAAAGTTAAGGGAATCGAACGGATTTTCGAAGCCAAAGAGAGATTCCATAAAGACCGCGCGAAATTGCCGATAGAAGAAAAAATAAAAATCCTGGTTCAATTGCAGCGGATTGCTAATGATATTCCGAGCAAGAAAAAAAACAAGCGAACCTTTCACCCTGTTTGGGATATATAGTGAATCAAGAAAAAACGGGGAAAGAATTGCTTCCTTCCCCGTTTTTAATTTTTTGATGGTTTAAAGCCGGCTTTTTGTTTCGGCTGTCGAACTCACATACTTAAATCAATATACAACTGTGCAGCGTTCAGCAGTGCAGTTATTTACTGTGCAAAATATTGTCCATTCGGAGCATCCGGAAATATCCTCGGTTTCTCCGCATTCGATATAACTATTGCATAAGTAATCATACATGTTGGTGAATCCAGTTCCACCTTTTGCTAACTTCATTTCTAAGCTATCCAGATTAGAAATGGTGTTCTTGTTTAACCGCAGCTTTTGACTTAATTGTTTTGCTTTCATGTGACTATTACCTCCATTTTAATTAATTGTATTAGCCATTTTTTAATAAGCATTAATTATGCCGGTTAAAAAAAATAGGGTGGAAACGGTTATAAAAAGCCGATTGTGTTGAATTTAAAAATTCCCCCGGGCAAAAGGATTGATTCAAAAGTGACTCATTTCAACCCAATGTTTTTTGCTCGAAATGACAAATCTACTATTATTGGCCATTCCCGGTCTTTACGGTGTGTTTCGCTTTGAAACATAATTTATTTAAGAAAATCGATTAACATTGATATTACTAATTTAGAAGGGGCTGTTGAAATTTCAAGAATGTTCTAAAATGATACGACACAGGAAAAAACGATGTGAAAAGCGAGCACGCCATTTTTAATTTTCCAATTGCCTTATTCATTGAATTCGACGTCCAAACATGATAAAATTGTGACATCATTGTATGATATTTTTTTCAGCAGGAGTGTTATGATGGATAAATTAGCCGATGTCCTTGAGCAAATTTTTTATCCGCTTCTGCATTGGCTGGATCGCTCAAACATATTCGGGTATACGCGGTTTGGGCCATTGCACAAGATGGTTGCCGCTATCACCGCAGTAGTGATAGCAGTATATATCATCTCTTTGATTACGAAGCCTTTTGATAAAAGCCTTTCACGCTGGAGAAAAGTTCGTTACTTGGGCCGGTTTGTTACTCTCGCTATTGCCGCGATGATGACCTATAATATTATGAGTGAGACGGATTTCATCGTTGAACGAGGTAGCCATACTTCTCAGGCGGTGGGCTCCAATTTCGGTTATATCCTTGTACTGTGCTTAATCATATTTTTGGAAATCCGGGTGTATAAGAAAAAATAAAGGGTGGTTAGGGATGCCTGTTCATTTAACCGACCAGGGAGATAAAATGGCATAAACAAGTGAATTTTATTGTCCTAAAAACCTCGACACTGGCTTAAAAACGTCGCGATTGACCAAAAACGGCCATCGAAGCGAGTTTAGTTTCAGTTTTATGCCTTTTTTGCAAGCGTTGAACCTTTTTTCTGCAATCGAATGCGATTTCTTAAAATTTTCTATCCCCCACTAGAATTGAATGCAAATTCTTAAAACGATGGAGAAAATTTCTTCAAATGTATGCAAATTCTTAAAATTTTCTATCCCCCATTACAACGATGAAGTCTTTTGGTGGAAATGAGAGGTAAAAAAGCTCATGGATAGCCTAAAAACCGTAGCGACGACTTAAAAACCGCGATAATGGCCTAGAAAACTCGCGAATGACCGGGAAAAACCCATCGATAGCGAAATTACCTCGTTTATATTCTCAATGCCAATCTTTTGCAAAATGAGTAAGAAAAATATTATACAAGAATTACTGCATTTGTAAAAGTTCGATTGAATTCGACACCCAAACATGATAAAATTGAATACCAACGTACAAAGAAGATAATCGAATGCAAATAAAAAAAATTATCGAAAAATTGCTTTTACCGACACGGCTGAAACGCACGCTGTTTTTCATATTCTCCGATGTTTTATTGATCGCCCTCAGCTTCCTTTTATCGTTTTACCTGCGTTTCGGTTTCATGTACCCGGAAAAATACCACCCCCACTATCCCCGCTGGATACTGGGAATTATAGCGATCAAAATTCTCATCCTGGCTTTTTTCAATATTTACAAGGTCAATTGGCGGTTTGTGGGTATCACGGAATTGGGGAGCATTTTAAAAAGCGGTTTGATCAGTTTGGCGATCCTATTCCTGGCCAACATCGGGGTAAGAAATTTGTGGAGCGTGTATACCCTTCCGCGGTCCTTGATCTTTATCGATGCCATTATCAGTTTCTTGCTCATCGGTTTGCTGCGTATTTCCAAGCGGTTTTATATTGAAATCGTATCGGGTGGGGGTTCCGTAGGAAAACGGACGCTCATCATCGGCACGGACGTTACGGGTGAACGACTGGTAAAAGAATTGAAGGCATTGAAATCCAAAAAATTGGTGCCGCTGGCCTTTATCGATGAAGACCGGATGAGAATCGGGACGAAGATCAACGGTGTCCCGGTACTGGGCGGCATCGACCGGATCGATGAGATTATTAAAAATGAAAAAGTGGAAACGGTGTTGATTAACCTGCCCAAAGCCTCTCATAAAAACATTACAACCCTGTTCAACCTGATCAATAAAAGCGGGGTGGATGATATAAAAATCGTCCCCCATGTAGATGAATTCAATAAAGATATCAACGTAGTGAAAGATATCAAAAACCTGGATATCGACGACCTATTGGCTCGTGAATCGGTGAAAGTGGATTATGAAGATATCGGGAATTTTTTACGCGAGAAAACAATCCTGGTTAGCGGTGCAGCGGGTTCCATCGGTTCGGAAATCGTCCGCAAACTGGTTCAATTCGGTGTGCGCCGGATCGTGGGCTATGAAATCGACGAAACGGAAATATTCAACCTGGAACACGAATTAAGGAAAATCACAACCCCCGGACAAACAATCAACCTGGTAGTCGGAGACGTCCGAGACGGGGAAAAATTAACACGGATTTTTGAAATCTATAAACCAGATATCGTTTTTCATGCTTCCGCCTACAAACATGTGCCTTTAATGGAAGATTACCCGGAAGAAGCTGTTAAAACTAATATTTTCGGGACCCAAAATATAGCTGAAATATCCGTTCGTTTCGGGGTTAAAAAATTCATTAACATCTCGACGGATAAAGCGGTAAACCCCACCAGTATCATGGGGGCAACCAAACGCTTCAGCGAATATGTATGCAAAACTCTAAACGGAGGCGATACGCGTTTTTACTCGGTAAGATTCGGCAATGTATTGGGGAGCCGGGGAAGCGTGATCCCATTGTTCCTGGACCAAATCAAAAACGGGGGACCGGTCACGGTCACTCACCCGGATATCCAGCGCTATTTTATGTCTATCCCCGAAGCGGTTCTTCTTGTTTTCCAGGCTGCTTTCATGGGCAGCGCCGACGGGGGCGAGATTTTCGTCCTGGACATGGGGGAACCGGTTAAAATCCTTGACCTGGCCGAAAACCTGGTACGCCTCAACAACATGGAACCCTACGACGACATCGATATCGTCTTTTCAGGACTGCGACCGGGGGAAAAACTCTTCGAAGAACTGCTGACAGCAGAAGAAGGAACCGACGCTACAAGCCATGCCAAAATTTATGTGGCCCGCGCTTCCTCCTCCATAAGCCAGGGAAAACTTCGGGAAGCACTCGACCGACTGCGCCTTTCACTGGATAAACCCGAGGCGATCAAAGGAATCTTACAAAACTACATCCCTTATTATCATGATAACCCATGAGGGACGAAGGAAGGAAACCATTAAAACGATAAGGCGGCTTCTTTCAAATAAGTACATCAAAATCGGGGGCACGCTTCTATTCCTTCTCATCTCCATCCGGCCGGTTTTATTCACCGTGAACCTGGTGCGGACTTCATTTTACCTGGAACGAAAATCACCGGCTGCTCCGGCATATATGCTTAAAACCCTCCGGTATCGCCAGGGGGTTTATGGAATCTTTAACGAGTACGCACCGGGATCTATGGAAAATTACGCGGTAAAGCAAGCAGTTGTGAATAACAACCGGGAAATACTGGAAACCTTCGGTAAAACCATCGATTTAAAAAAATCAGGAGAAAAATTCAATGATAATTTTTATGTGCAAAACCTTTTCAATCGCCTGGATATAAATAAGGATTGGGCCAATATGGATGACGTTTCTTTCGAGATGCTGGCGGATCCGAAGATGAACCGGGTCTCAACCGGGATTTTTAAAAAAATAGCGAAACAACTGGACAGACCGTTTACAAAAAACCTGGTGGACTTCACCTGCTGGAAAGGAAATCACGATCTCTCCCATTACCTGATTTCTCTTTTTGTTATTGGGGATACGCCTTACAAAAATCCTCCCCCGCTTCTATGCGGTTTCCATGAATCCGTTGCCCAGGTCCGGGATGTTTTGTTGAAAAACTATGGATTGAAGCCCGGCAATGTGCGCAAGAATTTAACCCGGGGCGGGAACTTTGAGAACCTGGATGAATATTCGATGGATTGGCGTTTTATTCTCATGGCAGGTAAAGAACCCTTTGCCAGGGGCTCGTTTCAATTGGGTTTGGAGAAAATAGGTCGGAAGAGTCAAAACCAGGTAGCCCGGCTCATGGGTTTTTTCGTGGAAAAAGATTCGGATAAAGCGAGGCCCAGGGGCGGACTTCGATACATCGGCAAAATTGACATAGAAACCGGATATTATGTGTTGAGTTTCGATTATTACACCAAAACCGGGCAGGAATCTCCTTCTTTCCACGTGGGGGGCAAAATCCCGGAAAAACGTCTGAAACCGACACGGCGAACGTGGAAAAAGATCATTTTCATCATCGATAACTCCGGCAATGCCTGTGGGAAATTTAACTTCAATATTCGGATGTGGGGCACGGGTTCGCTGTTGATAGACAATATTTTCCTGGCTAAGATTACAAACCGGGACTTCCTTCCCGGGGAATCGATTTTATTTGTTGAAGACAGCAAAGTTAAACCAGGGGAAAAGAAGAAATGAAAAAGGTCTTCCATATAAATATACCCCCGGGGCTGTGGCCAGTTATTCTCCTGGTGATTGCGGGTTTTGTCACGGGTTTGATGCACGTGTTCCTCATGCCGCCTTTCCAGAACCCGGATGAGATTCAACACTTCCTCCATACTGCGGGTTACGCTTATTCGCCGCAAGAGATGAAAAAAGTAGAGAGCAGCGTCCTGGTGCTTTTAAAAGAATACCGGTGGTTTCATTTTGTGGGTATTGGGGCAGGGTGGGAAAAAACCAAAGAAATCTCGGATATTTCTTTTGTATTTCATTTTGAGACCGGGAAAAAAAACGTGCGGAAAACTCTTTTTCATTATTTTTACGGGAAAATATTGAAGGTTTCCGGAATCTCCGATACGTTAACCGCTTTTTACTTTCTCCGTGTTCTTTCTATGTTCTTGTATACGGGTACTCTTATCCTGTCGTATTTCTTTTTTAAACGATATTTTCCTCTCTTGTGGAAATATCTCCTGGCGGGCCTGGTGTTGATTTTCCAATTCGGCACCATCATGAACTCCATCAATTATGATGTTTTAATGGTGGTGGTGGGAACTCTTTTCTTTATGCAGGCGTACCGGTTTTTAAATACAGGGGAAGGAAAGGGGGTCAAAACCCGGTTTGTTTCATTGCTTCTTTTAGCCGCGTTGGCTGTGCTCACCAAAATCGCCGGGCTTATGTTCTTTTTATTTCTCCTTCTTTTGCCGTGGATGAAAATTCGCCGGAACCTGTCTGTCGATTTAAAATTTCTTCGAAATGCAGCAATTATTATAATTATTTTTGTCCTGGGTTTTTCATGGTTGAATTATATGTTCCCCGGTCGATTTTTTAACCTGTATATCCTGGCTTTCCGAAAATTGAATCATTTCATCACGATTCCTTCCCTGGATTTCAACCCCCTATTTTTCAGTTCCATAATCGACAGTTTTTATTTTCATACCGGGTGGATGGGTTTTAAATTAGCCGGTGGGTGGTACTTAGTTTTAAAACTCTTTTTTGTTCTTGCTTTTGCCGGGATATTTTTTTTCTTTGGCAGTTCCGCTGCGAGCTGCGACCCCGGGAAGAAGAAGTGGTGGGTCTATTCGTTAATCGTCCTGGTTTTTTACATTTTTTCCATCTGGTTTTATTACGGTTATCAAACCACATCCCAGGGCCGGTATCTTTATCCCCTGGTGGTTCCTTTCCTTCTCTGGCTCTATCACGGATTAAACGCAATAGAGAGCCGTTTCCGGTTCAAACGACACTACCTGCTGGTTTCCTTCCTTCTTTTCCAGGTTTTGCTGACGGTTTTTGCTTTGGCCAGGGTCATCGCTGTTTTCTACCTGGAAATCGCTTCCCCTCATATCGGTTTATAAAAAGACCGGGAACCGTAAACATTGTTAATTTTTCTCTTTCACCAGGACATCTTTGCCGCTGAAAACAATGGCCAGTTTTTTAACCGTTTTAATGCCTTTTTCCACCAGCTCTGTTTCGTATTTTTTCTCTTCGATTTGTTTTAAAGCGGATTTAGCGGCGGATTCGATTGTCTCGTTTTCCCGGGTTTTTTTAAATTCGATAATATAACCGATTTGGGAGGGATCGCGAGGAATG
>Ga0105104_10000373_pt1 | contig 34125 bp, 21 predicted proteins | sample PPLLaktember2015_3_FD_87034 | JGI IMG/M metagenome (GOLD analysis project Ga0105104, IMG submission 87034) | Freshwater sediment microbial communities from Prairie Pothole Lake near Jamestown, North Dakota, USA - PPLs Lake P7 Core (6) Depth... | ecosystem: Environmental > Aquatic > Freshwater >... | reverse complement strand
GCACCAAACTTTAAGAATTCCGCGACTTTGGCGCCATTTTTTCTATTGTAGATGAAGGCTTTTTTCTGACTGTGATCGAAAACATAGAACTGTTTTTCATCCGCCAGTACTGTGGGGTATTTAGTCGGGTCGGGTATTCTGCAGACCACCCTACTTGCCGGGGTAGAAACGCTGCAAAGCATTAAAAGCAAGAACAAAACGGCAATCATGTGTTTCATCGGTTAATCTCCTTTGCCTTGATATTCATCGCTATCCGGGGTGAGAAAAAAATGAGGCAGTCACGGAAAGCTCCAGGTTCCATATGGTAACGGAGGATTTGTTCATGGAAATTTGAGTATTCATAATAATGGTGGGATTTTATAAACTTAAAATCGGGAATTTTATAATTAAAACGGTGAATTTTAAGATTAAAACGACGGTTTTTAAGATTAAAATTGTGGATTTTAACATTAAAAAGACGGATTTTAAGATTAAAACGACGGATTTTAATATTAAAATTGGCTATTATAAGATTAAAATCGGGGATTTTAAGGTTAAAACTCGGCATTTTAAGATTAAAATTGAGCATTTCCAGGTAACAAGTGAGCAGGTGCTGCCCTTGGCAATTTGACTCATAAACCATTTCTTCTCTCATGAATTGACACAAAATACATGACACACTCGAAAAATCAATCCACTCTATTTATTCATGGCGCGCTTTAGAAGCGTTAATACTTTTTGACGGCCCCTTGTAGCCAGGGGAAAGCCGAGACCTCGCCGGATAATCTCAGGAAAGTAATATTTTCCATAGTATTCCTTGATTAACCCGGTTTGCGTCATAATCTTTATCTCTGTTTCAGTGAGCTCATATTCATTCCGATCGAAAGGGACCTGCTTCAGCTCCTGGGGGACCTTTTTTAATTTTTCAAAAATTCCTTTTAATCCGGAGATCTCTTTCTGGATTTCTTCGATTTTTCGACTGCTGCAAGGATCGAGCGCTTTCTTAATAGCAGAAGCAGGTAAAAGTCGGTCCAGGGGAGGATTCATGTCCATTGCTTTTTTGGCTGCCTCATGAATCAACCGTACTAAATCCCGGGCCTGCAATTGACCTTTAAAATCCGATAAAGCAGCAATAACCCAATTGGCTGAGAAAGCTTCCCTGGAGTTTATCGAACCCAGCCTGGTCCCCCATAATCCTTCCAATGCAGTTTCAATGGCCTGGCCGGAAACATTTTCAATGGGGTGAGGGTAATCCACATAATTTTTTAACCCCGCAGCTTCATTGACCAACCATGCGGCCAATCGAAGGGCTTCTTCTTTGCCCCATGTAATTTCAAGGGAGCCATAAAGGGATTCGAATTGGCTGAAATTTTGTTTTATAGAAGACCTGGCCAGGTCTTTCCGTGTGAAAATCAATAGCCCGATCCGGTTATCCGGCCATTCCAGTACGGCATTTACCACGCTCTGGCACAGCGATTGAATTGCAGTTTGCTGGACTTCGTCGGTCTCGATTTTATCGAAATAATTTTCCAGGCCGTCCCATTGAAAAATAATCCGGGTATCGGTATCGGATAGAAGTTTCTGCATGGCAGCCAATGGGTTTGGGTCGCAGTCGCAGGAAAGAGATTTTGCCATGAGCTGAATCCAGAACCTTCTCCAGCTCGATATATCTGTGCTTCTTTTTTCTTTCTCCGAGCCGATCATTTCTTCGATATCGGATCGGGGGATCACGTTAAATTGTATGACGTTTTTCTTCTTTACTATGGCAAATTGCCGGCACCGGTCGATGATGGTGTTAGCCTCCTGTTCCAGGTCCCAGGAAGCCAGGAGGGGCCATATAAAGCAATCATAAACGACTTCTTTATCTTCAAGTACTTTCCGGGTAAATTCACTCCATTGTTTCAGATGAGCCATCTGGAGATACGTATAGGTTTTTCCCGAACCTTTGGCACCCATAACGGCAGCAACGGGGACAGAGTTTTTAAATTTTCTCGCAATCATTTTCAGGTTCCGGGTGATGAGAAAATCGTTGGCTTTACCGGTTTCTGCATACACATATTTTTCAGCGGTATTTTTTAATATTTCGAGGTCTTTTTTATAACGGTCGATTTTGGGGTGAATCTCTCGCCCGGATGTTTTACCGAAAAAGGGGAATCGATCCCTGGCTACTCCCTGCATCATTTTGTGTAAATCCGTTCCATTTAGTTTTTCCAGGGTGCTTTTAAGGTTTTTCAAATAAAGGAGTCTTCCATCGAAGAGGCTGTCCATGAGGATGTTTTTTCCCAGTAATTCTTCGTATTGTGTATTTTCTGAAAACAGGCAATCGAGGAGTTCTTCTCTTATTTCATCGAAATCCGGGATATCTTTAAGCTCTTCCTGGACCATAGAAAGAATAATAGTGGGGAGATAGGCTTCATAAACGGGGTCTTTTTCTTTTAAAGTGTTGGATATTTTTTTGATTTGTAAGAGTACTTGTTTGGTTCCTTCTACGGATTGCCCGGAGGGTGACGTGACGATAAAGCGGTTCACTCGGGGGTCAAATAAAAGCGAGGAGGAGATTTCGCTGAGTCCGGCCCTTAAATCTACAATGATCGCATCGACTCCCAGGGTTTTCCCGAGTTTCCAAAGCAATTCCGGTATAAGCCATTCTTTCCCGGTTTCCCAGCATACATTTTCGGGGCGAACCGGGAATCGCATTAATTGGGTGGATTCGCGGAAAGCGGGGAGGAAAAAGTGTTCTACTTTTTTTTCCGGTGTTTCAAAGGTAAAGACCTGGTGGCGGAGATTTTCAGTAGTGATTTTGAGGGAATCGGAATAATCGGGGGATTGGTCATAATGGGCCAATGCGAGAAAATCCAGGAAGGAGATATCGGGTTTCCCGAATTGGTCCTCAGACCACCATGTTAAGCCGGGGGCTTCGAGGTCGGCATCGACGATCAATATTTTTTTAGAAGCATCGATCTCGCTCAGTGCTTTAACCAGGGATATTAGATGGGTAGTGCGCCCGACGCCGCCTTTGAATGAGTAAAATGCCCAAATCGAAGGGGGTTCCGCTAATATTGAAAAATCCGGGCCTTTTAACCTGGGGTTTTCCGGGTAAAGGCTAAAGCTGGGGAAATTGGGTTTGAAATTTCCAGGGATAAAAGGTTCGCCTTCGGGGTCTTCTTCAAACGTCACATCCAGGGCACGTTTTTTTCCATTAGCCGTAAATTCCAGGTATATTTTCGATTTTTCTTTATCATACCTGGCGCCAAACCAGTCATATAATTTATCGGATATGGGAGTTTTTAATTCATCATTTTTTATTCTAATTTGGACTTCATCGGGGTAAACGCTCACTCCAATCATACCTTCCGGCCATAAACCTTCAAACATCTTACGGAAAATGGCTGTTTCTACATCGAACCATGTAATCAATTTTTCCATTCGGAACCTCCGTTAAACCGGTTAACCAGCTCATTTAGAATATTTACAAGTTTTTTCAGGCATTCGATTTCTTGTCCTGCATCAAGGTCTTTGCCATACCTCCATGCCTGGTGAAGGTGTAAACATTCAACCGGTTTATCGGTATTTTTTGTTATTGGCGGTATTTCAAAATTCATTTTCAATTGGACCAAAATTTTATTTAGATTATGTCCCAAACCGGAAATTGTTGTTGAATCTGTTTCCATTTCAGTCGATTCGAGGTTTTTTTTACTCATAAAATAGGCTTTCAGTCCGCATTCTACAGTATAAAACAATATCATCTTGCGGCAATGGTTTTGTTTGAGTTTTTCAAAGGGAACATTTCTTGCTTCTTCCCATGTTTTTACATGGCTTCTAAACGCGCTGTCCATTTCTTTCCGAGTAATGATAATTCGTTTAGATTTTTTTTCTTTTTGAGGATTGGTCTGGTTTGGGTCCATTATATGGAAATCTCCTTTCTTGGTTGGTTTAAGGATACCATAATTGTTTCAACCGGTTGCATGGGTTTATTATACACAAATTGGATTATATTTGCAATAGCAATTTTTGCCTGCAAACAATTCTAATTTTTGAAAAAAGGGAACAGTCAAGAAAAGCCTTCTCTTTCCCTCAAGCCTTTCTATTTTTACTGTTGTACTTCCCGTGAAAAATCCAACAGACGATTTTTTATAAGGCATATTTCATGCAAAAAAACGACGATTGCAGAGCCTCGAACCACCTCCACAGACTTAAAAAAGTCATCGTTTGCGATAAAAGGGAAATCCTTGCTTTAAAAAACGCAAAAATCGAAGTAAAAAACGACAAAATCACAGGTTTAATCACCCACGACTTACTTCTAAACTTCGATTTTATGGACTTCGAAACTACGATAACGCAGTTAATTGCTCGGATTTTGATCTTTTTACCTCGGATTTTTGAGAAAGTCGCTTAAAAGATGACATTTTGAACTCAACCGAAACCGGTTTGAACTCTATGCGATGGTATTTTTGGCATGATTCTTGCGGTAAGATTGGAAAAGGCTGCCTGTATGATTCGATAAATCCCATTACCGGCTTCGGTTTTGAAATTTTCCGGCCTGTCCCCTTTTTTCGATTGCACGTCTTCCGAATGCAATTGCACGGGTTCCGAATACGATTGCACGCCTTCCGAATGCGATTGCACGGGGTGAAATTTAAAAAACAAAATCGACTTCCTCCCCGGTAACGACATTATCCGCCAATACCAATTCATGGGAAATAACAATATCCTTGATTAAAAGAGTTCTATCTTCAAGAACCTGGCGGAGTATCTCCAAATAATGCCCGGCCATCTTCGATATCGTGCCGGCACTGAAAAGAGTGGTAGAATACTCCAACGATAATTCAACGGTATCCCTATTCTCGATAGCCCTCAAAAAAAGATCATACTTGGCGGTTTTATGCTCCAATTTATACGGCGTGAGCCTCTCACTGTCCTGGGCATCCTTGACGGGAGTGTCGATCACATTCAACGCGACATCCGCCAACGAGTTCCGGCTGGGGTCCAACCTGGGGTTGAGCTTCGCCACCAACTCCTCGAAAGGATAATCCTGGTTTTCATACCCATTCAACGCATTGGTTTTGACTTCTTCAAGGAAACGGTGGAACGGGATCCCGGGCCTGGGATTGTTGCGCATGGCCAACATATTGACGAAAGTCCCGATAATATCCTGCAAATCTTCATGGTTGCGGATGGTTATGGGAGAACCGACAACGATATCCTCCTGGCCGGTGTACTTGTAAAGCAAGACATTAAAAATACCCTGCAATACGATATAAAAAGTGGTGCGGGTTTCGGTCACAAATTCACGGATTTTGGAGGTTAATTCTTCATCCAGCTCGAACCGGTGAATATTACCGGCAAAACTTCGAATGGGAGGCCGGGGGTAATCGGTAGGAAGTTTCAAGGGCACGACTTCTTTTTCGAATTGTGAGAGCCAGTACTTTTCCTGGCTTTTTAAAGCTTCGCTCTCCTTGCGGCAGATTTGCCACTGGGAATAATCCTTGTAATGGAGTTTCAGCGGCGGCAGGGAGTTTCCATCGTAGAGAGCGAGGAAATCGCGTTTCAAGATATCGAAGGAAACGGCATCTGCTGCGATGTGGTGGGTATCCACCATGAGGAGATGGCGGTCCGAAGCCATGCGGACAATGCCGACGCGGAGCATGGGGGGATATTCCAACGCAAAAGCGCGGACAAAACGATCCATGATTTTTTCGATTTTCTCCCGGTCGCTTTCTTCATAGTATTCGACTTTCAATTGGGCTGCCTCGCGGATGTGCTGGACGGGTTCGCCGTCCATGACGATAAACGCGGTGCGCAGGGCTTCATGACGGTCTACGAGCTGCTGGAAAACGCGGGCGGTCTTTTCGACATCGAAAGAACCATTGAACTGGAAGAAATCGGGCATGTTGTAACCGGCACTGTCGGGGTCCATCTGCTGGAGAATATAGAGGCGCATTTGCTCGGACGAAAGGGGATAATACTCTTTGACCGGCGCGGGCCGGATATCGGCATACCGGGTTTTACCGGATGCGGCAATAAACGTTTCGAGGGATTGGATGGTGGGATGGGAGAAAATTTCCACGAGGGGAACTTTGACGTTGAACACTTTGTGAATTTTCGACAGCACCAGGATGGCTTTGAGGGAGTGGCCGCCAAGTTGGAAGAAATCGGAATCGATACCGATGCGCTCTTTATCCACCAGGAGTACATCGCTCCAGATTTCGGCCAATTTTTGCTGGATACCGGTAACCGGGGCCAGGGTGGTTTTGGATTCCCGGATACCGGGGTGAGGGAGCGCTTTGCGGTCCAGTTTCCCGTTGACGGTCAATGGAACCCGGTCGAGTTGGACGACATGGGTGGGAATCATGTAATCGGGTAACGATCGAGATAAAAAGCGTTTTAAATCGGGGATATCGATGACGGTATCGCCAGGAACGGCAGACGGGGCGGGAACGATGTAAGCGCAGAGGTATTTATCCGAGCTTTCGGCGTGTGAAGTTCCGGGGTTTGGAGTATCGCTAATCGCCAGCACAACGGCTTCTTTGATTTTATCGTAGGAAAGAAGACGGTTTTCGATCTCGCCGGGCTCGACACGCATGCCGCGGATTTTAATTTGATGCACGAGGCGACCGAGGTACTCGATATTACCATCGGAACTCCACCGCGCAAGATCGCCGGTTTTGTACATGCGATCTCCAGGAACTTGTCTTCGACGACCAAAAACCCTTTCGTGAAAGGGTTTTTGGATTTCCGAAAGCTTTTGTTTATTATTTGCATTGGGTATGAGAGAATTATCGATATTACCGGAGCCACTAGATTTTTGAGCGCCGTTCGAATACCCCGGCCCTGCAAACGCCCACGCACGCAGTGGATCTATGAAAAAACTTTGAGCGGTCATTTCCACCTGGTTGATGTAGCCGCGGGTAATATGGGCACCGGCAATACACAACTCACCGGCAACCCCGATGGGCTGGACATTGTTATAGGGGTCCAGGATATAAGCGCGAGTATTGGCCAGGGGTTTCCCGATAGGCACAACATCCAAACCCTCGATCCCGGTACAATCGAACCAGGTCACGTCGGCGGTGGTTTCGGTCAAACCGTACAAATTGTATAAGCGGGTGCCGTAAAGGCGGTACAGGTTTTTATTAAAGCGCTTCACGAGGCCGGAACTCACAGTCTCGGACCCGGTAAAAATAACCCGGAGGGTTTTTAATTTATACCACATCTCTTGCTCTTCGACATAATCGAGGAAAACGGAGAGAACGGAGGGAGAGTAATCGATAATGGTGACGCCGTGACGCTCGACGGTTTTCAAAACGACATCTGGGTCTTTTTCGTCGCCGGCACCGAGGAAACAGAGCACGCCGCCCACCAAAATCCATCGGAATAACTCGAGCATGGAGACATCGAAGGTTATAGCGGTTTTCTGAAGCACGACGTCGCGGTGGTTCATTCCATACATTCGACTCATCCAATACAATTGGTTGACCATGCCGCAGTGCATGGCGATGGCTCCCTTGGGTTTCCCGGTGGAACCGGAGGTATAAATGACATAAGCGGGGTCATGGGTTTCGTTGACGATGGGGAGGTTGGAACCGTCGCCCTCACCGGAAAGGGGGTTGTGGCTGTCCAATACTAATAAAAAAGGTTCGTCGTTTAGGCGGTCAACGAGATGCGTTTGAGTAAGAACCCAGGAGGAGGCGCTGTCGCATTTCATATAAGAAGCGCGTTCGGGGGGAGAGAAAGGGTCTACGGGCAAATAGGCACCGCCGGATTTTAAAATTCCAAGAAGGGCTACCATGAGCTCATTGGAACGTTCCATCATGATTCGAACGATGCTGCCGGGGCGTACGCCGTTGGTTCTTAATATGGAGGCGACACGGTTCGCCCTGCGGTTTAATTCGGTGTAGGTCATTTGGCGGTACTCGTCGACGACAGCCATTGCATCGGGCTTTTCCTCGACGACTTCTTCGAATAGGCGGTGAACCAACCGGGTGGGGGGGTATTGTTCAGCGGTGTCGTTAAATTTATATAGGACTGTTTGACGTTCTTCTTCGGGGATGATATCGATATCCCTGATCCGGGCGTGGGGGTTTTCCAACACGGAGGCAACAGCCTGGCGGATGTAACGAATGAAGCGGTTAATGGTTTCTTCTTTGAACAAGCGGGTGCAGTATTCGAACCTCATGGAGAGTTCGGAACCGGCTTCGTTGCCGTCGAGGCTCAAATCGAACTTGGAAATCCCGACATCGCAGGGATGAGGTTTAATGGCGAGACCTTCGAGTTGAATTTCGGGGACGTCGAAATTCTGGAGGGAGAACATGACATCGAAAAGGGGGTTCCGGCCCAGGTTTCTATCCAGGGACAGCTTTTCCAGTAGGGTTTCATAGGGGTATTCCTGGTTTTCGAAGGCGGCCAGGGTGTTTTCTTTGACTTCGTCCAAAAAAGAGAGAAAAAGCTTTTCGCTCTGGGGAGTATTTCTCACGGCCAGGGTATTGACAAACATGCCGATGACGGATTGAAGGTCCGCGTGCCTCCTGCCGGCAGTGACGGTTCCGAGGACGATAGGGTCCGAGCCGGGATCCTGGCGGCGGATTTTGAATAAAAATAAGTAAAATATAGCGAATAAAACAGTATAAAGCGTGGTGTTTTCACGGAGAGCCAATTCTTTGAGAGCAGCAGTGCGGTCGCTGTCTATGGTAAAATGAAGGGTGTTTCCTTCGAAACTCTGCATGGGAGGACGGGGGAAATCGGTTAAGATATCCAATACGGGGAGCTCACCTTCGAAAACGGAGAGCCAGTATTTCTCCTGTTTCGACAGGATATCAGCGTAGTGGGAGGTGTGCTGCCATACGGCATAATCGGTGTATTGGAGCTTGAGGGGCGAGAGTTTCTCGCCGGTGTAGAAGTGGGAAAAATCGCGGATCAACTGGGAAATAGACACACCGTCCGCGATAATATGATGCATATCCACGAAAAGGATATGGGCGTTTTCCTGGGTTTTCATCATGCCGACACGAAACAGCGGGGGCGTTTCCAGGTCGAAAGGAGCAATAAAATCGAACGTAATATTTGTCTCCGACGGCCAAAAACCCTTTCGAGAAAGGGTTTTTGGATTTCCCAAAGCTTTTGATTTTGAAATTTTTGATAAAGTTTTGGGGTGATGACTATTATTATGACTATTATTATAAGGGGAGATGTGGAAATCCACGCGGTCATGGATGTACTGGACTGGGCCGCTATCCGACATGCGAAAAGAAGTGCGCAAGCTGTGATGGCGATGGATCAACCGGCGGAAAGCCTCTTCCATTCGCTGGACGTCGAGGTCCCCTTCGATGAGGAACTGGAACGGGATGTTGTACCCGGTGCCGTGTTTATCGAGGTGATGGAGAAAGTACAAACGGCGCTGGCCCGCAGAGAGGGGATAAAATTCGGAATGTTCGGCAGGAGTAATGGGTTTGAAAGCAGTCTGCCGGGTTTTGGATATGAGATGACAAATGCCGCGAATGGTGGGGTTCTTTAAAACGGCAGTAATGGGGAGCTCGACGGAAAAGGTTTTGTGAATCTTGGCGATCAACTCCGCTGCTTTGAGGGAGTGGCCGCCGAGTTTGAAAAAATTATCCAGTACGCCGATGGCCTGGATATCTTTGCCCAGGACTTCGCCCCATACTGCGGTCATGGCCTGTTCGATTTCGTTTACCGGTAAGACACGGCTGCTGTCGTTGGAAACGGTAGGTTCCGGCAGGGCTTTGCGGTCCACTTTGCCGTTGGGGTTCAATGGCATTTTTTCTAATAATATAAAGTATGACGGGATCATATAATCGGGCAAACCTTCGGCCATGTAGTCCCGGAGTTCTTGCTCGTCGTAACGGGCTGCTTCCAGCAGTACAATATAAGCACAGAGGTATTTATCGCCGGCCTTGGGTTCTTTGACCATGACGAGGCATTCGTTAATAGAGGGATAAGCATTCAACCGGTTTTCGATCTCGCCGATTTCGATGCGAAACCCGCGAATTTTAACCTGGTGATCGATGCGTCCGAGAAATTCAAGGGTTCCATCCGGCAGCCATTTGGCGAGGTCGCCGGTGCGGTAAATCGAGCGTTGGGGTTCTCCCTCTTTGAAAGAACAGCGTTTAAAGGCCCGGTCGGTCATCTCTTTTTCGTTCACATAACCCATACCGACGCCTTCGCCGCCTACGGCCAATTCGCCGGGAACACCGATGGGCTGGAGCGCGAGGTGTTTATCGATGACCCACAGCTCGACATTGTAAACGGGTATTCCCAACGGGACTGCTTTCTCCAAATATTGGCGGGGGTTTTGAATGCGAAAATAGGTGGACACATCCGCACATTCGGTGGGACCGTAGGTGTTGACGATCTCGACTCCTTTGCCTTCGCTTTCCAACCAGTCCAGCATCATATTTATGGCAATGGGTTCTCCGCCGAGAAAAACTCTTTTTATGGAGGCCAAACGTTTCTCGCCGGTAGTCCGGTCATATTCGACGAGGCGGTAAAACATACTGGGGGTACAGTTGAGCCAGGTGGCGCGGTGGCTGAGGATTTCTCCGAGGATATACGGGGGATCGAAAATAGGAGAGCGGGAAAGATGCAGCGTGCCGGCGCTGCTCAAGGGACCGAAAATAATCTTCTGGGTGAGGTCGAAACTCAACGAAGTAATCAACAGGGTTCGATCGTTGGGGGTCATGTGGAATTCGACGGTAAACCAGTTCACGAGGTTCATGAAACCGCGGTGATAGACGCCGGCTCCTTTGGGTTTGCCGGTGGAACCGGAGGTGAAGATGATATAGATTAAGTCCGCGGGTCCGCTGATGGGAGTAAGATTTTCACCGGGTTTGGTTTCCAGCAGGTCCTGGATTTGGTCCAGGAACACGAATTCCTGGTTCGATTCCGCATCCTGGGGGGCTTTTTTCGTGGAAAACCGTCCCCTATCCCCCTGTAAAAGCTTTTGATTATACACTTTATTAAAAGTTTTGGGAGGTGTCGGAACCTTTTTACAAAAAGGTTCTGACAAAGCTAGTGGTGAACCGGGAGATTGGGGGAGAATGGATTTACTTTCAAAAATGCGGGAATGGGTTAATATGATAGGCGCGCCGGAAGATTCGAGCATGGAAATAATGCGGGCGTCGGGATACGCGGAGTCTATGGGAACATAACCGCCGCCGGCTTTCAAAACAGAGAGGACACTGATCACGGCATCCACGGAACGGTCGATCATGTACCCGACAACGGTCCCGGCTTTAACGCCTTTCTCCCGCAGGAAAAAGGCCAGGCGGTTGCACCTGAGGTTTAATTCGCGGTAAGTCAAAGAAACGGCGGAATCTTCACCGGAGCGGTTGCCATGCAGGGCGATTTTATCGGGGGTCTTTTCCACCTGCTCTTCGATAACCTGTATTACGGTTTTTTCGCGGGCATAGGGTACTTCCGAGCGGTTAAAGTCGATTAAAATCCGCATTTTTTCATCGTCGGGTATGATTTCAACCGAAGACAACAAACGGGTGGGGTCCTTTACAACGGCGGTGATCACCTGTTTGAAACACCGGGTGAAGCGGACGGCGGTCTCTTCTTTAAATAAACGGCTGCTGTATTCCCATTCGAAATCCAGCAGCTCGTTTTCATAACAATACAGCGTGACATCGAACTTGGAACCGCGTTTATCGATAATGCCTTGATTGATCTTCAAACCGGGAACAGTGATTTCCGGGATTCCCATATTTTGCAGGGCCAGCATGACATCGAAGAGGGGGTTGCGGTTCAATTCTTTGGCGGTGAGATTTTTTTCCACCAATTCATCGTATTGGAAGTCCTGGTTTTCGAAGACATCCAACGCGTTGTCTTTGACTTCGGTTAAGTAGTCGGAAAAGCGTTTTTCGCCGCGGGGGAAGTTTCGCAGCACCACGGTATTGATGAACAAACCGACGACGCGTTCGAGGTCGTAATGCAGGCGGCCGGCAATGGGACTCCCGACGACGATATTCTCCTGGCCGCACAACTTCGACAGGAAAACGGTAAAGATACTCAATAAAACCATGTAAAGGGTGGAGTCGTATTCCAGGGCGAGTTTGAGAAGGGCTTCTTTTTCCCCGGGCTGGGCGCTGAAGGTGATTAACCGGGCTTCGAAATACTGGGATTCGCTGCGGGGATAATCCAGCGGGATATTTAAAACTTCTTCGGGGTCTCCTTCATCGGCTTCCCGGCGTCGGTAATTTACCGCCGGGTTTTTCTTCTTCATACCGGCCCACTCCACGTAATCCCGGTAGAGTGTGTGAAGGGGGGGAAGTTGTTTCCCGACGTAAAGGTCCAGGCATTCCCGGATAATGATTTCAACGGAAACGCCGTCGGTAATAATATGGTGATGGTCTACCAACAGGATGTGTTTTTCTTTTTCTTCTTTGATCAATTCGATCCGCATGAGAGGTGCTTTCTCCAGGTCGAAGGGGCGGACGAAACCCGCGATATGCTTTTCGCGTTCTGCTTTGCGGGGGGATATGTCCAGCGTCGATAGGTCGGTTAAAGGAATAGAAAATCCGGCGGTTTCCAACACTTGCTGCGCGGGTACACCGTTCACAACCTTGAAAACGGTGCGGTAAGACTCATGGCGATGAATCAATGTTCGGAATATGGTTTCCAATTTTTCTTTGGATAAATCGCCTTCGATGTGTAGGTATAAAGGCATATTATAACTGATACTGGAAGGCTCCATGTGTTGGAATATAAAAAAGCGTTTCTGGATGGTGGATAAGGGGTAATACTCTTTATCTTCTGCGGGTTCCACGGAACCTTCGAACCGCCTTTCCCGCATTTGAAGGCATCGATGGAGCTCCCTGACGGTGGGGTTTTTAAACAGCTCGGCAATGGGGATTTTTATGTGAAAAATTTTCTCGATTCGTCCCATCAAGCGGGCCATTTTCAACGAATGGCCGCCGAGTTGAAAGAAATTATCGTCGATGCCGATTTTTCCTTCTTCGATCCCTAAAACCTCGGACCATATTTCCACCAAAGTACTTTCAACATCGTCCAGGTGGACGCCGTGATGGGTTTCAACGATTCCACGGGGGTCCGGCAGCGATTTGTAATCGATCTTTCCATTGGGAGAGAGGGGGAACTTCTCCAATTGTATAATAAAAGAAGGAACCATGTACCCGGGGAGGTGGCGGGAGAGGTATTTTTTTAACTCGTTGGCATCCGGGTGCTCATCCGAGGTATAATAGGCGCACAAATAACGGTCCGATGGTTCGCCGCCGTTACCATTGCCGTTTCCATTCCCGTGCCCATTCCCATTGCCGTTACCGTTTTTACTGCCGGATTCTCGCGCCATTACGGCTGCTTTCGTTATTTTGGGGTGTTTAGCGAGTTGGGCTTCGATCTCTCCCAATTCGATGCGAAAACCGCGGATTTTCACCTGGTGGTCCACGCGCCCGATGAATTCGATGTTCCCGCTTTCATCATTACTCCATTTCACCAGGTCCCCGGTTCGATAGATTCGAGGGGTTTGAGATGATTCCTGTTCAAACGGGGAGGAAATAAATTTCGCGGTGGTGCCGGGAATGTCGTTGATATAACCGAAGCCGACGCCTTCGCCGGCGATGTACAACTCGCCGGGCACACCGCAGGGTACAGGCTGAAGCGAAGCATCCAGCACATACAGGCGAACGTTGTAAACGGGTTTGCCGGTGGGAACCGATGCTTCCGTGTATCCCGCGGGATTTTCGACGCGGTAGGACGCACAAATGTCGGTACATTCGGTGGGGCCGTACGTATTGACAACCTCGGCTCGACAGAAGCCGGGATCGGTCCATCGTTTAAATATAGACATTGCAATGGGTTCGCCGCCTAAAAATACGTACCTGAGGGAGATTAATTTTTGAAAATCCTCGTCGGGGCAAAACTCGATGAGCCTGGATATCATGCTGGGGGTACAATTAATCCATGTAATGCGATATTGTTCGATCCATTGGACGATAACCCTGGGATCGAAATAATCCATGGGGGGCAAAACCAGCTTGCCGCCGGTCAGTAACGAAGCAAAAAGGTTTTTCTGGGTGAGGTCGAAACTTAACGAGGTAACGAGGAGGTTACTGTCGGAGGGTTCCAACCGGAACTCCATGACAAACCACTTCATCAAGTTGAAAAATCCGCGGTGAACGACGCCGGCGCCTTTGGGTTTGCCGGTGGAGCCGGAGGTATAAATAATGTAAGCGGGGTTTTCCATATCGATATGATGAACCGGGTTTTCGGGACTCTCGCGGTTTATGGCTTCTTTCGTCTCGGCTTCGTCCAGGACCAGGAGATTTCCTTCGAAAAAGTCTTCAACGCCGGGCATCAAAGCGGATTTCTCCGACAGCAGGATTTTAATGCCGGAATCTCCGGCTAACTGCCGGATGCGCTGGATGGGATACCGGGGGTCTATGGGAATATACGCGCCGCCGGCTTTCCATACGGCCAATAGGCCCTCGATCACGCGGGGACCGGGCGGTAACATGACCCCTACGGCCTGCCCATTCACGACTCCCCTACCCCGCAGGAAATGGGCCAGGCGGTTGACCCGCTCATTGAGAAGTTCATAACTAATTTCTTCGTCGCTGTCTATTAATGCGATATCGCTCCCTCTTTTCCCGGCTTCGTCTTCAAACCAACGGCAAACGGGTTTCATCTCGCCGGTATCCACTTGCGTGGAATTAAATTCCATCAAAACTTGCTCTTTTTCTTTTTCATCCAGCAATTGGAGGTGGCCCAGCGGTTTTAAACGATGATCCCCCACCTGGTCCAACAAATGGATGAAATGCCGGCACAAGCGGTTTACGGTGCTTTCTTTGAACAATCCCCCCGCGTATTGGATTTCGATTTCCAGTCCTTCGGGGTTTTCCATGGCGGTAAAACGCAAATCGAAGGTGGAGGCGTCGGCATGATACGGGTAGGGTTCGAATCGAAGACCCTCCAGCTTGATTTCGTTCCATTCGTAATTCTGTAAAAGAAACATGGTATCGAAAAGGGGGTTCCGGCTCGAATCGCGTTCGAACTTAACATGTTTCAACAGCTCTTCGAAGGGGTACTCGGAATGCTCGATGGCGTTCAAACCGGCGGTTTTGACTTCTTGTAAGAAATGGACAAACGGCTTATCGCGTTTGGGGAAATTTCGCGCGGCCAATGTGGTAATCAAAACACCCACGAGGTTTTCCAGGTCAGGGTGAGGTCTACCGTCGGTAACGGTTCCCACGACGATATCTTCCTGGCCGCTGTATTTCATCAACAAAATATCGGTGACGGCCAGCAGGATCATATATAAAGTGGTACCGGTTTGGCGCTCCAGGCTGCGAAGCTTTTGCCGGGTCTCTTGAGGCACAATATGAATGACTTTACTTCCTTTAAACCGCTCCTCTTCGAGTTTAACACGGGGGAAATCCGTGGGGAGATTCAATACGGGTATGTCGCCGGAAAAAAGTTCCAACCAGTACTTCTCGTGCTCCTTCATGGTTTCGGATAACAACCGGGAGTTCTGCCACTGCGAAAAATCCCTGTACCGGGTGCGGGGGGGAAGCAGGGTTTCTCCTCCCAATAAAGCCATGAATTCCCGGGCAAAAACACCCATGGAGGTTCCATCGCAGATAATGTGATGGGCGTCGAACATCAATACATGATGGCGGCTGTTTATTTTTAAGATACCGATCCGAAGCAATGGAACTTTCGATAAATCAAAGGGGCGAATGAAAAGGGTAATCGCTCCATTCACTGGATCCGGGCCGGGATTATCTCCACTCTTGCTTTCCGAGGCTTCCAAATCCAGGGTTTCCAGTTTGAATTCGACGTTTTCATGGATTTTTTGAACGGGGGTGTCTCCCACCATGATAAACGAGGTTCTCAAACCCTCATGACGGCGGATAATTTCACGGAAAGCGCGTTCCATTTCTTTCAAACGGTCTTCACCGAGTTCTCCTTCGATCCGCATAAAATAAGAGACATTGTAAGCGATACTGTCGGGGGCCATCTGCTGGAGCGCAACCATCCGCTGCTGGGCATGAGAGAGGGGGTAATACTCTTTTTCTTCCACCGGCTCTATGGCGTCGGTTAAATATTGTCTTCGACGACCAAAAACCCTTTCGTGAAAGGGTTTTTGGATTTCCCAAAGCTTTTGATTATGATATGTATTAGGTATGGGAGGATTATCGATATGATCGGAGTTAATCGGTAAAGCAGCGGTCAAACCTGGTGCAGTTTTCCCGCGGATGTAATCCGCCAACTGGCGAATGGTAGGAGTACGGAAAATCTCGTGGAGGGGAACTTTAACATTGAATTCTTGATTAATACGCCCCATTAACCGGGAAGCCCGCAGCGAATGACCGCCAAAATCGAAAAAATCGGTATCGATACTTATCGTAGACGGATCAACCCGGAATAATTCCCCCCACATCATGACCAGTTTTTCTTCCACTTCATCCCGCGGCGCAGCATAATTATTACCTGCGGATATTTCCTCGAAACCGCCGCGCTCGTGGTCCCAACGAGCCCGTTCATGTAACTTTCGGAGTATATCTTTGTTTTTTAATTCGAGACCGGCAGCAATTTCCCCCGGCTTTTTAATTATAGTACCCAGGAAATAGATCACTTCGTCCCCGATTTTCGCCATCATCTCTTCATCGAAACGCTGGGGGTCATATGAAAAATGAAACACCAACTCATCGACAACAGTGACCAACAGCGTCAAATCATAGCGGGTCACCCCGGAACCGGAAAAAGAGCGGATTTTAACGGATGATTCGTTTTGCAGTAATGCTTTGTCCAACGGGTAATTTTCGATGACCACCACGGAATCGAAAAGTGTGCCCTTGCGGTACTCTTCCAACCGGTCTTTCAACTCCGCAGGAAAAGCGGATTCATATTCGCCCCAGGTTCGAAGTTCGGATGTATTCCGGGACAAAAACTCCAACAGGGTTTCACCCTCCAGGGGTTTCGCACGAAACGGCAGGGTTTGGATAAACAAGCCCACCATATCTTCGATGCCTTCGATTTTAACACTTCGCCCGGAAACCGTGGTATCGAAAACCACATCGGGGGAAGAAAAATAGTGCCTGAGCAATAAACCCCACACGCTGTATAAAAGCGACGCCATTGAAATATTGTTTTGCTTTACAAACCGGTGGATCTCGCGGTTGAACTCCACACCGGGTTTCACGATGTACTGCGCCGTACTGCCGTTTTCTTTACCCGCTTGTTCTCTCTTTAAACCGCGGTTATGTTCGCCGATACCCTCCAGGCCTTCCAGGTATTCCCGCCAGAAAGTTTCATGCCCGTGTGTATCCCGTTTTTTTTGCAGTTCCAGGTATTGTTTATACTTTGTTTTTTGTTTAAGAACCGGCAGAACGGGTTTGCCCTCTTTTTTTTGTGTAACCGCCTGCTCATACGAGCTGAAAAATTCTTTAAGAATAATCCCGCTGCTCCACCCGTCGTATAAAATATGGTGATGGCTGATGATGATTTTATAATCGAGGTCTCCCCATTTGCACAGGGTGACGCGAAACGCGGATTTTGCAAGATCGAAACGCTTTTCACGCTCGTTTTGGACGATTTCTTCCAATACTACCAAAGGTTCCCGGTTTCCCGGCTTACCGGCTATGTCGCAGATATCATGGAAAACCACCGGGCTTTCATACTCTTTTAATATAACCTGGAAAGGGGTTTTCACCTCTTCCCACCGGAAAACCGTGCGGAGCATTTCGTTGGATTTAACGACGAAGTCCCAGGCAGTTCCGAACAGTTCAAGATCGATTTCCCCGGTTAAATCCAGGTACACATGCTCGATGTGCATTTCCCCGGCGGGGTTTTTCAAATAGTGAAACAGCATTCCTTCCTGCACCGGGGAGAGTGAAAGGACATCTTCGATACTTTTTTTGTCTAATTTAGTCATTTTATTCAATTCCCTAAATAAATTTTATATATCTTTAACTCGATTAAAAAATCAGTTAAATTTTAAAGTCATGTACAGCGATGCGATATCTCGCCAAACCCTTTATTTATGAGTATAATAAGGCCGATATGTTAATAGTGTTTCCCCGCATTTAAAGAAAAAACTATTCCATCGCTTAGTTTATCGGGGTGACAGTAATTTTTTTCGTTAAAAAAAACCGGTGCATTAAATGCCGGGGGTTGTAAAACCCTATTTTAATCTACTTTCCAACAGCCTGGCCCCAGTCGGTTCCACCCGGTCAGCCCGGTTGTGCCCTAAGCCGACATTAAAAACGACAGTTATTAAGATAGGCTTCCGCCGGTGTGCCTTTGCACATTACACATAAAAATTTGCGTAATTTTTTCAACTTTCGGATGGGTTATCATTGGTGACTAAACAACTAAATTTTTCCACATTTTTTATATTAGTCTATTCCATTTAAAGTTAAGATAGAATTTTACCAATTTGTGGCTAAAAGTCAATATATAAAATTTTTACCTTTAACTTTATTCAGCCGCAGTCGGGTTATGAGGGGTGTTTGTTTATTATGAAAAAAAGTTAAAGTTTCGGGCGAGAGAACTAAAAGTGCCCCTCCTCAGTAGTAACATACCTGGGATGCGATTTTTCAACAGTAACCGTGTTGTTTTACCCTCTTTTATCTTTTGACATCATTATTTCTTCTCCTGCAACCGGGATACCGCCACGTGCAATTCTTTCTCCAATATCCTGGAAATCCCGATAGGGACCTCCGCTACTTTGCGAATAAGCAGGAGCTCTTCACTGTCGAATTGGTGTTTTAAAATGATTTCATGGGTTTTAAAGTCCTTGACTTCGATATCCATTTTCAAATGCGCCGACCACCCACCAGGCCGGTCATACTCCTCCATAATATACACCATCCCACGAAACACCCAATCGGGGTTCCCCTGTGAAAGATCGGTAATCAAAGCCTTAAACCGGTTCCCCTTTAATAAATAATCCCTGACCGCATCCCCCAACATCCGGTTTGGCTTCTTAATCCAAAAATGATACGAATAATAATTAAGCTGAAACGGGGACTTCCGGTACACAATCCGGTAATCGTTATAAATATCGTCAACCTCAACGGCCTCAATCAAAATAGTCTTATCGATCTTGGGCACAGAAACCACATCCGACTCCTGGCCGGAAACGGGGATGTTGGGATTCAAATAAACCTGGTAATACTTCTTTCCGACAGACGTCATACAACCGGAAACAAAAATAATCCATAAAATTCCACAAAATATCCAACCGGACATCCCGACACGGGACAACATTAAACGTTTCATACTTTACTCCTTGGCTGCCGCTCGTTTTCGAATGAGGATTGTGGGGTTTTCATTCAGTTCGCGGGTAAACCGGGCAAGATTTTCTACGGATTCGCGCAGACTTGCCAACATTTTACTGATCTGGCCTTCCAGGTAAAAAAAGCGGTTTTCGATTTTCTTGATACCGGTATCGGCAGTATCCAATACCGTGTTCATTTTGCTCATGGTTTTACCGAGTTCGTCATCGGAGAATCGTTTAGAGATGGTTTTGATTAAGTTTTCACTTTCCCGCAGCAAGCGGTCGATCCTGCCGGAATCCGTGACCTGGTTCATATAGGCAGTGATTTTATTGAGGTTTTCGGACAAGACAACCATTTGAGCCATGATTTTATCGAGGTTTTCAATCGCAGAACCGAGGTTTTTTTCACGTTTTTGCAGGACATTGGAGATGACGTGGGTACTTTTTTCAAGGTTGTCGAAGAGCTGGGCGATGCGCTTGCGGCTTTCCGGGTTGAGGATTTCATTTACCGCCTGCACCACGGAATCGACGTTGAGAACAATATCCTCGGCTTTTTCTCCCATGCCTTTTTTGGGGAGGATTTCGCCCTTGGGCTCGACGTCGGGGGATTCGGCGCGGCCCCCGGATATCTCGACGAACCGAAGGCCGGTTATTCCCTGGTATTGCAGCGCAGCGCGCATATCTTGCTTCACAGTGAACCCCTTCTTAACCCGCACAAATATCAAGATGGAATTCAAATCATTGGGGTTGACTTCGAGCCGCTCGACATTCCCGATTTTAACGCCCTGGTACTTCACATCCGCACCTTCATTCACACCATTGACGGACATCCCTTTGAAATTAACGAAATATAACACGGCATCGGTACTTAATTTCGGGATAATAAACACCGCCAGGATTATCACCAGCAAAACCAATGAAGATGCCAAAAAAATGGTTAAACGAAATCGTTGCTCTTTGGTAATCATTGCTTCATCCTATTTTTTTAAGGAAAAAATCATCGATAAACGGATCGCTCATATTTTTCAAATCCCTGTAATCCCCGAAAAAGAGTAAGCGTCCGTCATTCAATACCAGGGCTTTATCCGCGATTTTTTCGATGGAACGGAGCTCGTGCGTCACCACGAGGAAAGTCATCCCGAAATACTCTTTCAACTTCAGCATCAATTCATCCAGACCATACGCGGTAATGGGGTCCAAACCGGCAGAAGGCTCATCGCAGAAAATAATTTCGGGGTCCAGAATCATGGCCCGCGCTAAAGCCGCCCGTTTTCGCATTCCCCCCGATAACTCCGACGGGAACTTTTTCGCATTGTCCCCCAAACCCACTTGCTTCAACCGGGAATGAACCATCTCTTTTTCGATTTGAACAGGGAGATGCTGGAAATGTATCTTAATGGGTAAGGCAATATTATCATACAGGTTCATGGAATTCAACAGCGCGCTGCCCTGGTACAACACTCCAATTCTTTTATAGAGAGATTTCAAACACTCCTCGGAGTAGTAGTTCACTTTTTCACCGAAAAAGAAAACATCCCCGGTCAACGGGGGGATCAAACCGATCAAAGTCTTTAAAATAGTGGTTTTCCCACATCCGCTTTTGCCCAGTATAACAGTGACCCGGCGGGATTCGACGGCGAAACTCAGGCCTTCCAGGACCTTTTCGTCCTCGTAGCCGACATCGACTTGTTGTACCTTTATAATTTCACGGGTTTCCATATTTTTTCTTCAATGCAGATGCTTTCGTCGTTTAATAAAGCAAAAACGCAAATATACAGTCGAAAACGATAATCGACGAAATGGACAGCACGACGGATTCGGTTGTGGCAATCCCGACGCCGGCGGCTCCCTGTTTCACGGAGAAACCTTTATAACCGCTGCATACGACCACCAGCCACCCAAACACCACGGTTTTCATCATGCCGATGAAAAAATCGCCAATCTTCACCACGTTAAACATTTCATTAAAAAACACCTTGGGGAGAATCCCGGATAAAACCTGCGCCACCATGACGCCGGCCAGGATCCCGACAAAGTCCGCGATACAGACCAACAGCGGGACCGCCAGGGTTATACCGATCAACCGGGGCACCATTAAAAACTTCTCGGGTATGATGCCCATGGTTTTTAACGCGTCGGTCTCTTCCATGACTTTCATGGACGAAATTTCCGCGGTAATGGACGCACCGATTTTACCGGCCAGGATGATCCCGGTCATCAACGGGACCAACTCCCGGATCATGCCGAAACCCACGAGGTCCGCGAGGTAGATATCCGCCCCGAAGTTCTTCAACTGCTCCAGCGACGTCACTGAAATGGTCAAACCCACCAGGAACGATATCAAACTCACAATGGGGAACGATTTGTAGCCCATGAAAAAGAGCTGGTTCATGATTTCACCGGGGTAAACGCCCCGCCGGCTGCCGAGATATTGCAGGGTATAGTAAATCTCATCCGCGAACAACACCAAGAAGGTCTTCCACTGGTCTTTGACTCCTGCGATATGGTCAGTAATAGACCGGATGCGGCGTTTTATCATTCCCTTCCGTTTGACCGCTTTATCTAATTCTTGTACCGCTAAAGGGAACATCGAAAGCAGGTTTTGAAACCCCGGCGAAATATTTTTAAAGGAAACATCTTTGTGACGGCGTTTGAGGTAATTAAATAAAGCTATGGCAGAGGAATCGATGTTTTTCACGCTCTTGAAATCGATAATGAGCGTCGATTTTTGATCCAGCTTTTTTATTTCCAGGAAAATCGCAGATATATTTTCAATGGACAGCGACTCCGGCAGTACAAACAGTTTTGTCTTTTCCTCCGACATAGATAATATTTAACACATTCGCAGCAGAAAATCAAATAAAAATTTGCCCCTTTCTTTATTTTGTAATATAATTCAATTTCAAATTTATAATAACGAGCCACTATGGAAGACGAAAACAAACAAAAATTTCTTAATAATATCCACGTTGTGCTGGTAGAACCGAAAAACCCGGGCAATATCGGGGCGTCTGTGCGTGCTATGAAAAATATGGGGATTAACCACCTTCGCCTGGTAAACCCGGTCGATTACCGCGATGACGACGAACAAAAGAAAATGGGATACAGGGCCCAGGATATCGTAGAAAAAAGCAAAGTTTATCCTTCACTCCGGGAAGCCCTCGGCGATATCCACGTGAGTTTCCTGGCTACCCGCAAGGCGGGCAAATGGAAACGAGATTTCTTATACCCGGAAGACGCTGCGGCCCTGATGGCCCAACACGCCCATAAAGAAAAAATCGCAGTGATATTCGGGCGGGAAGACTCCGGCGTGACGATAGACGAAAGCCAATTGGCCAACTATTTCATCCACATTCCCATGGCCGTCGGTTACCCCTCCCTCAACCTCTCCCAGGCTGTTTTAGTGGTACTCTATGAAGTTTTCAAACTGATGGGCACCAAACCGCCTCTCCATTTTCCCAAAAACGCCCCCCAAAAAGAGTTCAAACGCTTGTACGATAATATATGGAGTTTAAACAAAGCCCTTTTGATCCGCGAGCCGGAAAAAGGATTATTCCACCGGTCGTTGAAACGCGCTTTAAACAGGGCCCATTGGACCAACGCAGACCTGGCTGTTTTCGACCGGTTTTGCAAACAGGTCCGGTGGTTTATTGCCAATAAAACCAAGGACGATTTTAAAGATGAATACGCCGAGGAGGAACTGTGAAATTCTATAATACTTTAACCAACACCATCGAAACTTTCCAGGAGATCGAAAAAGGAACCATCGGGCTATATACCTGCGGCCCTACGGTTTATGATTACCCTCATATCGGGAATTTCCGGTCCTATGCCTTTGAAGACCTGGTCAAACGGTATCTTATTTACCGGGGATATAAAGTCAAACACGTGATGAACATCACCGACATCGACGATAAAACGATCCGCAAATCCAACCAAATGGGGATCACATTAAACGAAGTGACCGCCATATATATTAAAGCCTTCATGGAAGACGTGGAAGCGCTCAATATAGTCAAAGCCGATATTTACCCGCGCGCCACGGAACATATCCCGGAAATGCTGGATATCATCGATAAACTCTACGAAAAAGGTTACGCCTACTCGAGGGATAACTCGGTGTACTTCAGCATTCAAAAATTCCCGGGCTACGGCAAACTGGCCAACATCTCCCAGGAGAACCTCAAAACCGGCGTCAGCGTGGATGCCGATGAATACGAAAAAGAAAACGTGCAGGATTTCGTTCTCTGGAAAGCCAAAAAAGAAGGGGAACCGTTTTGGACTTCGGGAAAATACGGCGACGGACGGCCGGGCTGGCACATCGAATGCTCGGCCATGAGTTCCAAATACCTGGGTAACCATTTCGATATCCACATGGGCGGCGTCGATAATATCTTCCCCCACCATGAAAACGAAATCGCCCAATCGGAGTGCGCTTCCGGCGAAAAATTCGTCAACTACTGGCTCCACTGCCAACACCTCATCGTAGATAATCAAAAAATGTCCAAATCCCTGGGCAATTTCTATACGGTTCGCGACATCCTGGCCAAAGGTTACAGCCCGATGGAAATCCGCTACCTCCTGATTTCCACTCACTACCGGAAAATGCTTAATTTTACTTTCGACAGCTTAGTACAAGCCCGCCAAACTCTAAAACGAATCGATGATTTTATCTTCTCCCTGGAAGGTTTAACTCCCGTCGACGGCGAAACCCCCTCCATAACCCAATTGATCCTGGAGAGCGAAACGAAATTCCAGGCGGAAATGGATGATGATTTCAATATCTCCGGCGCTTTAGGCGATTTTTTCGATTTTATCTACAAAGTCAACCTGGCCCTGAAAGATTTAAAAACCGGGGACGTCGCGAATATTATGAATTTCGTCGACCGCATCGATTCGGTTTTGGGCGTAATAAAAAAGAAAGAAGAAAAAATGCTGGACGCTGAAATCGAAGAGAAGATCAATCAACGCCAACAAGCACGAAAAGAGAAGAATTTTAAATTGGCCGACGCTATCCGGGACGAATTGAAAGCAAAAGGCATTATCCTGATCGACACCCCCGCCGGTGTCCGCTGGAAATACGAACATTGATAATCGATAATTGTTAATCGATAATCGGTAATTGTTAATTGTTAATCCTGTAAAGACGCCAGCGTATTAGAGACGCAAAATCTTGCGTCTCTACATGGCCAATGTGAAACCTGACATCTTTTTAATTCGTGCAATTCATAGGCCATTTTTTTGAATTTTTGAAAGAATAATACAATGGAAAAAATCGGCATTTATATCCATATTCCTTTTTGCAAGCGTAAATGTTTCTATTGCCATTTCGTCAAATACCCGTATGACACCGAATTAGTAGAAAAATATATCCACACGCTCTGCAAAGAGATTCCCCTTCGTGCTAAACCCCATTATACCGTGGATACGGTTTACATCGGGGGGGGGTCGCCTTCTTTATTAAATGAAACCCATCTTTCCGCCATCATGGAATCCCTCCAGGGCCATTTTAAAATCCAGGAAACCCGGGATTTGGAGTGTACCGTTGAAGTGAACCCGGAAGACGTTACGATTTCAAAACTGGAATTCTACAGGAAACTGGGAGTAAACCGGCTCAGTATCGGGACCCAATCGTTTATGCCCGAAGACCTGGAGTATTTGAAGCGTCCTCATACGGTTCGCCAATCGAAAGAAGCGGTTGAAATGGCTTTAAATGCCGGTTTTTCCAATATAAGCATCGATTTTATCACCGGTTTGCCCACCCAGACGAAAAAATCGCTGCGGGAGAATTTTTCGTTTCTCCGGGGTTTCGATATTCCCCATGTATCGGCGTATATTCTTGAAGAGGTTGAAGAAGGGGAAGAGAAAGACCTGAGGGATAACCGGTTATATTTTTTAACACGGTCGATCCTCCGGGAATATGGGTATTGTCAGTATGAAGTGTCCAATTTTAGTAAACCGGGTTTCTTTTCCCGGCATAATATGAAGTACTGGCGCAATGAACTTTATATCGGTGTGGGTTTATCGGCTTCCGGGTTTGAGAATGACATGGATTACAAGAATGCCGCTGTATTTGCCGAATATTTTGAAAAGATTGAACGCGGGATTTTGCCTCATGCGGAGGAGAATGGCGTTAATAAAAATTTGCGGCAAATAGTGGTGGGGCTGCGGTTGATAGAAGGGATACCCGCGCATTGTTTTGATTCGTATGCCCAAGAAGTGGAATTTTTGCTGGCGAATAAAGTGTTGATTCGTAAAGGAGAGAATATCGGTTTGAATCCCCGGAAATTGCTGTTGTTGAATGAGGTATTGACGTATTTTTGATTGTTTAGTAGAGACGCAATATCTTGCGTCTCTATCAATCTAATATGCCGTTAATTTTTCCCGCACAAATCGATCGAGGATATCATGGTTTTCTTTGCGGAAAGCAATGATGACCACTGAAAAGTATTTTTCACTGGAACTGGTTAAACCAAAAGCATGCGAGTACCGGTTCCCGAAACGCAGCGTAATTTCATACCCGTCCAGCCCGTTAAAATTGGCGAGAGTGGAACCCAAAATCGAGTAATTGGGGAAATCCGGGTCTTTGTTCATTTCGATATCGCTGAGTCTCAATTTCATATATTTATCGGCGTCCCAGGTTGCCGGGAGCGGAGATACGGTAATTTTCAAATACGCGGTATTTTCATAGTAAAAGGATGTTTCGTTTCTATCTTCGATCGCTTTGGTAGTTAATTTGTACCCGGAAGGCACGGAGATGGAGAAAGCGCCGTTGGTATCTTGATAAGACTCGGTAACATCGGTTGAGAGCAGCGGGACATTGCTTTGATTCCCTTCGCCCTCGGTTGGAACACCCGTGGAGGGAGAAGAGGTTTCTTTTGCCGGGGAAGAAGCGGCGGGTTTTGGGGCTATTTGGGTGTTTTTTTTGGTAGTCGATTTGAGAATATAGATGGAAGCTGCGATCGCTGCCCCGATGATAATAACCAGGAGGAATAAAGGGATTTTAGGTCTTTCTTTTTTTCGATATGTAAAGGGGCGATCCGAAGGGTGTGCTGCAGGAGGAGGCGGTGTTTCGCCGCCGTCGATAAAAATCGTTTTAACCTCGTCTTCACCGGGTTCTTCGGTTATGCCCGGTTCATCTCCAGGTATTTCGGGAATGTCCGGTCCCGGTTCAAGTTCTTCTTCCGGTTCCGGTTCATATTGAATTTTAGGTGACGATCCGGGTTGTCCCGAGAGATCGTCTTGGTCGTCTATTATTACTTCCGGTTTGAGTTTCCTGTGGGTTTCGAGTGTGATAGTGGGAGTATTAATATCTCCCGGTGGTGGGGGAGGGGGGGGAGGAGTGGGAGGAGTGGGAGATACTGTTTGTACCGGTTTTTCATGAGGCACTTGCGGTTCCATTGTGATTATTTCACTTAGGGCGCCGGCTTTTTCCAGTTCCAGCATGTATTTTTGTGCGGCATCCAGGGCAATGTTTTCTTTAAGAACGAAGATTTTTCCCGAGAATAGGGCATTTATTTGATTTAAGCCGGTTTTGTATAAATGGGCGAGGTTTTGTTTAACGGTGTCCGGGTCGAGCCCGGGAATGATTTCCCCTTTAAAAATAACTTTGTATCTATGTTCTTCCATGGTTTTCTCCACTCCTTCCCTTTAGACGTGGTTTGCAAAGTAAAACGGAAAAGTACATTTTAATAAACACAAAAATATTATAAACCAAAATTTTTTTTATATCAACCCTTAAGTTAAATCTTTACTGTAAAAGAAATCCCGTGCCTGGAGGTCAAAAACGTCTGGTTTTTAAGGTGGTTCAAATCCGGGCGGACTTCGATGGCAGAGAGGAAGGAGTGGAAAGCCAGGTCCGGGGTATTGTTGTTTTCGGAGAGGTGGGACAAAAAGACATATTCCAGTTTATCGGAAGCACAACTGCTGACCAGTTCGCCGGCCATGATATTGGAGAGGTGGCCCTTTTTCCCAGCCACCCGTTTTTTGAGCATCGGGGGATAGATACCGTTCCACAACATATCTTCGTCGTAGTTGGATTCGAGGAAAACCAGGTCCGCATCTTTCACCGCGTTTTTGATGTGGGAGCAGGCATAGCCCACATCGGTAATGACGCAGATTTTTTTTTCCTGGAAGTGGAAACAAAAAAAAATGGGGTCCGCGGCGTCATGGCTTTTGGGGAAGGAATGGACTTCCGTATCGCCGATCCTGACGGAATCCGTGTTTTTTATAAAACGAAGAAGCTGTTTGTCGAGGTCGAGATGGGAAAACTTGAAGGTTTTTTCCGTTATATAGACTGGAATCGGATATTTTTTAACCAGGACATCGAGACCCTGGATGTGGTCGATGTGTTCATGGGTAATAAAAATGGCTTTGATCTGGTCGATATGGCTTTGAACCTCTTCCAATCTCGCACAAATTTGTTTGCAACTGATCCCTGCATCCACCAGGAAACCGTCTTCACCGGTTTTAATAAAGAAAGCATTCCCGTTAGATCCGCTGGATAGGCTGCATACTTCGATGATTTTTTCTTCTTGGAACTGCGAAAATAACGTTCTCATGGATACACCGCTGAAATCAGGGGGATTTTTTCTCCCATTCCAGGTGGAAAGTATATCATAGTTTTTTATGTGTTGCAAAAAAGAGTTGAATTTTCCTTCGAAATGTGGGATATTAACACTTTGAAAATCCCGTTCTCCCGCGTAGTGGGTTTTAGGAGTAACAAAATGGACAAAGTAGACATCGAAACATCGTTAAAAGCTTACCGCCTGGTAAACCCCGGTTTAGTTTTCCTGGTCACTGTCGGCGATGGTGAAAAGGATAATGTTTTTGCGTGTGCGTGGAATTTGCCGGTGAGGAAAGAGCCGGGGATGGTGGGAATACTGACGGATAAAGGCCATTATTCCTATTCGTTATTGACCCGGACGTGGGAATTTGGGATTAATATCCCGGGTGCGTCTTTAAAGGATGCCGTGTATGGGTGTGGGTCTACCAGTGGGCGGGATGTAGATAAATTCTCACGGTTTGGTTTAACGCGGTGGAAAGCCCGGATGATTGCCCCTCCATTAATAAAAGAAGCTGTCGCCCACATCGAGTGCCGGGTGTGCCAGGTGGTGGATATGGGTGATACGGTTATTTTATTGGCCCACATCCTGGCCGCTTCCGTTGATCCTCTCCATTTTAAAAACAGTGAATGGGTCTTCGATAATGGGTTGGAATTGCTTCATCATATCGGGGGAAATAAATTTGCCGTGAGTTCCGGTGTTGTTTGTGCCCGGGAAACATAAAACTCACATGCGAGGTCGCTTATGATTACCGCTTTAAAAATAATTTTCATCCCGATGGCCCATTACATGATCGGCATTATGGCTGTCGGCACCGCGCTTTTGATCCTGGTTCGGGGGAAGTTGAATTTAAAAAATGAGGACCCTGTCGGCAGGATTTTGCTTTCCGCTGCATTGGGTCTTGTATATAACACCCTGCAATTTAGCGTTATCGTTGTTGCACACCATTACCGGCTTTTGTCCCAGCCTGTAATGGTCATGATCAAATATGGTTTTGACCTGCTGTTTTTAACCGCGGTTTTTATTAAATATAGAAAAGAGTATGGAGAGGAGCTGCGCGATTACATCGATGCCTGTTTGAAGCGCGAGAACCTACCCATCCTCGTGCTTTCCATCGGGGCAGGTTTAATAGCCATTTTGAATTACCCCCATGTTTTCGATTCCGGCCAGTTGATGCAGACCAATTTGATGGTAACCGAGGGGTGGGATTTTTTGAAAACAAACCGGTTCGGGATCGGTTTTTCGGCGCTCGGTTATTTCCCCACGGTTCTTTTTAACGACCTCCCGTTATGCAGTATTTTTCCCGGTTTTAAACTATTCCTGCTGGGTTTAACCGGTTTAATGGTCATATATGGGATCGACCGGTTGGATGTGACGTATCGTGGAAGTTCGAAAGTCCTCTATTTTTTTATCGTAATGGGTAGTATATTCGGTCTCTATGGGGCCGTCGAGTTGGGCAAAGACAGCATATGGGCCCTCCTGTTCGGTTTTATTTATATTTTCAGTCTCTCCTGGGCCGGTAAGAAGGGGAGTATTAGTATCCCGGCTTCCGTGTTATTTTTTATTTGTTCTATCTCGTTGGGTATGATCGCTATTCCTTATATACTTTTTTTCACCGGGATATTTTTAATGGTAAAGTATCTGCCGCGCCGGCTCACCGGTTCAAAAGTTTTATATATGACGGTTATTGCCGTATTGTTTTTCATCGGGACTCGCTTGATGCCGGTTAAACTCCCTATCGGTTCAACCCTGCCCATGGTTAAAGCCGGACGCAGCATTTATTCCTTCAGGGCTCCCACGGATGGGAGAATATCTTTTTATTCGTATATCGCCCAGTATGAAAGGCACAGTACTTCCAACAAAGAATCGAGAGTTATATATAAAAACGTGGGATTTACTATCGTGATCGGATTACTTGGTGTTATCCTTCTCCCGTTTTTCAAGGATCGATTTTTTAAAGATCGTTTCTCCAATGTGGGGGTGAAGAGTACGGGGTTATTTCTCCTGGCGGCACCGGCAGCGTTCCTGTCGTTGACCCTTCCGGCAAAAAATTGGCTGCCCGCAGGACATGAAGATAAAATCCCTTTCACACCGTTTTCTTCCTTCAACGCCTGGAACTTGATCAAAGACCTTCCTCAATGGTGTATCCAGGTTATTGCCGGGATTTTTTTCATCCTCCTGCTGGAATTCCTGGTAATAAAGCTGTTTCCTAAACCTCGACTGCGGCGAAACGTTTACAAGGCCGCTGTTTGTATGGTGATTTTTTCTATTATTTTCATTCACTACCCTGTAATCGAAAAATATCGGCATACGGCATACTTCAACCGGTACGGCGGGAGCAAAAACCCCCATTTCGCGAAGATACTGGACACGCTGTATACCTATCCCGAAATAAAAAATGTAAAAGTCACCCTTAAATTAAAAACCATCAACTTTTTTTCAATGTATTGGGATTTACAGCATTACTTCCCGCGCTTCGATTCCGGTGTTATGCCTCCTTTAAACGAAACCACCATACGGGAGTTGAAAAACGATTTGCCTTTTATCCTGGTTTCAAATCAAGAGTATGCGGCTGAATTGATCGGCATATTGGATTCGGAGGCGGAAAGCCTGGAGAAGTATCCGCTGATCGAAGACAACAATTGGGATGAAGGCGTTTATCTTTTCACCGGGGAAAAAATCGATCGATAGAAAAGCAGGAGGACCGGCAGTCGTAAAAAGATATCTTCCCGGCATTGACTAAGCAATCTTTTTTTCTCTTTTGAGTTTACCGGAAGCACTATACCGAATTTTCACCCCATATTCTTTGCACATTTCCAATACATTTTGATGGCAGTTTTTAAAATAAGTTTCGATATCATTTCCGGCTTCCTCAGTTAATCTCTTCTGTGCTTCATGTTTTTCATCCAAAATTAAGGTATCGATCATCTTTTTCCTCCTTGAAAAGTTCTAAAGGTGTTATGATATCGGGGGTTGGCAAATTAATCATCGCATTAATTCTGCGTATATGGTCTTTTTTATTGGCATTGGCAAGATGGCTGCAATTCCAGGTAAGTAAAAAATCCATTTTATAATAGGATGCATAAGCAAGGTGGACAGCATCACCCATTAGAGTTTGCGGCATCAAGAAATGTTTCAAATATACCTTTGTGATTTCCATAATATCCTGGTCCGGCTCTAAAACCTTCAAGTTTGATGTAAACTTTATAATTTTTGCTTTATTAGGATAATTTCCTCTATATACTTCGTTGAGAGTTTCTTCTGAAATCCAAATCAAAAAATGACTGCTTTCTTTTTTCCACCATTTTTTTGTTATATCTACAAAAGTTTTAATTTCAACTCTTTTATCGTAAAGATAGCTTGGAATCGTTGAGTCTAGATATACGGTTTTTTTCATTTTTTTAACCTTTACAGCCTTTGAGGCTATGTCTTATTGCTGCCTGATTTTTCCAGTTGCGTGACAGCGAACACTGTATAGAGAGAAATCCGCGGGATTTTCGCACCCATAGTGGTAACATCACCTTAAACTTCGGCGAAAGTGTTACTGCATTCATAATAACCTCTTTGGCGTAACGTAACACTTATAGCAGATTGAGAACATCCTGTCAAGATACATTTCAATCTATTTCAACAAACATACTGCCGCCCGCTGATGGAAGACAACAATTGGGATGAAGGCGTTTATCTTTTCACCGGGGAAAAAATCGATCGATAGAAAAGCAGGAGAACCATACCGGCAATACCGGGTAAAGCCGTATTGAGTAAAAAAAGCCAAAAAGCCGAAGACAATGCCGCCGGCGCCGGGATCCCAAAAGAGGCCAGGAGCAGTACCGCTGTGCCTTCCCGTACGCCAAGCCCGGCAATGGTTATTGGAAGAATGTTGACCAACATGATGACCGGCTGCACCAGGATTACCGCTTCAATGCTTACATCTCGATAATTGGATACCAAAAAGTAAAACTCCATCATCACAACCACATAACTGATTATTGTATAAAACAAAAATCGCACTTTAAATGAGAGGGACACAGCGGCGATTTTTTCCACCCATGAAAGAAACATACTATGAAACCGGGAAAAATATGGAAAACGTTTGGTCAAGACCACTACCCATTGGAGAAAACGCCGGGGATAAAAAAAAGCAAAAAAAAATACGCCGATCAGCCCTGCCGCAGCAGCAAAAACATAAATCGAAGCAAAATGGAAAAGACCGAAAAGAGCCAAAAAAAGAACAACCGCCAGGTCGAATAAACGGTCTATCATCACCAGGCCGATTACCAAATTTTTTTTATGATCTTTTAAAAAAGCGAACCGGGATATCTCCCCGATGCGCCCCGGCGTAAAAAGACCCCCCGCCATCCCCGCCAGGTAGGAACGGGACGAATCCCCGAAACGGCCTCCCCGCGAAGTCTGTTGAAGCATGATATGCCATTTGTAAACCTTCAAAAAAGAAAAAAGAACGGATATGAGAACTGCAATATAAAACAAATACCGGAAAGAACCGACGGCGAAACATCCCCGGATTTTATCAAAACCCACGGAACGAACCACCCAATAAACCAGGAAAGCAGTTACCCCGATTTTAAAAACAAAAACCGCGGTTTTTTTTATACCTCTCATCGCGTCTTTCTCTCTTTCTCTTTCCACTGCCGGATGAATTCGTTGGCCAGGATAAAACTCGTATTCATGCAGCGGCTGAGCGGGTAAAATTGGCTCGTATCCACCAGGGACAAACCCGGGACCGGTGTGAAAAACCCCGGTTTCACCCCCGAATACCCTGCTGTAAATACCGGCTGTGTGTATTTTTCCCTGAACACCCGGTAATCCCTTACATTCGTTTCCGAGAAGGTGGGGAAGATTTTTTTTAAGAACCGGCAGTACATGTCGAATAACGCATGGTCCGGTGTATTCCATGTGTAATCCGTTTCCGAAGCCACATATTGGGAGACATATAGGATATGATTGCCGTTATATTGCGAGGGATCAGCCAGGCGCGTATGTTCCACCGTGACTGAAAGCGGGAAAGCCCGGTCCCCGATATTGACCCAGTAATATGGGCTTACCGGGCGGTCCAGTTGAAGCACCATGCAAATGGAATGGGCGTAATCGATCCCTTTAAGACCGTTAATGTACTCTTCCGGCAGTGTCGGCGCAATGTCCAGGAAACAGGGAACCGGGAGCGTGACAATGCATTCGTCGAAATCCGTGAACCGCGTATCCTGTTTAAACAAAGTAAACGGTGCCAACCTGCCCCGGCTTACTCCGATTTTCGTAATTTCGCAGTTCGTTATGATCTCACCCCCGTGTTTGATGATTTCTTCCATCAAGCGATCGATAAGAACTTTAAAACCTCCCGTGAGGTAGCCCAGGGAGCCCGCGAATTTTTTCCCTCCCCGGCTCGAACGGCTTTTAACCCGGTCCCATAACCAGGCAGCCGATACCTTCGATGAAAAATCGCCGAATTTGTTTTTTAGAAGCGGTTCCCAGAATTGGGTGAAAACGCGGTGCCCGAAATGTTTAATCAAATAATCCCCTGCCCCGATCCCGTCGAGTTTTTTCCAATCCCGGTGGAAAAGCAATAGAGACAAGTTAAAACCCAATCGGAGTCTTTCGAGGAACGATAACGGTTTAAAGTTCAAGAGGTCTAAGGGTGAATCCAGGGGGTAGAGTTGACCACCGGAGAAATAGGCCATGCTTGTTTTTTTAAAAAATAGCCGGTCTTTGATACCCAGTTTTTCAAGGGTTTTCATTAATTCCGTGTGGGATTCGAATACGTGGCGGTAGTATTTATCGATGGGGATGCCGTCGATATCGAACGAAGAGGCTAAACCCCCGGGTATTTCGTCTTTTTCAAAGATAGTGACCCGGGTATTTTCGTGGGTGAGGGCGTAAGCCACAGCCAGGCCGGTCAGTCCGCCGCCGATAATTCCTATTCTCTGTATTTTTCGGGTGTTGTCGGGAGATGTAAAGCCCTTACGTTCGGTTTGTGGTCCCATTAAACTTTCTTTAAACCTTTTTTCTAAGTATTAAGGCTAATGTTACTTGAAAGAAAAGGAAATGTCAAGAATATCGGGGCAGCAGCTTTTAAATTTTATTTATTGCTATTTTTACCTCGCGGAATCCCGATTGCGCATGGCAGAAATGGAAAAACTTGACATAAGCCAAATTAGGCCAGAGTGTCCGATTGTTAGGCCAGTGTGTCCGAATGTTAGGCCAGTGTGTCCGATTGTTAGGCCAGTGTGTCCGATTGTTAGGCCAGAGTGTCCGATTGTTAGGCCAGAGTGTCCGATTGTTAGGCCAGTGTGTCCGAATGTTAGGCCAGAGTGT
>Ga0105104_10000372_pt1 | contig 34234 bp, 52 predicted proteins | sample PPLLaktember2015_3_FD_87034 | JGI IMG/M metagenome (GOLD analysis project Ga0105104, IMG submission 87034) | Freshwater sediment microbial communities from Prairie Pothole Lake near Jamestown, North Dakota, USA - PPLs Lake P7 Core (6) Depth... | ecosystem: Environmental > Aquatic > Freshwater >... | reverse complement strand
TTTTATAAACTAGAAAGAAAGACGAGGAGAGGTGGGACCACTTTCATCGCACAAAGGTGGGACCATAAGGTGAGGGCGAAATAACATTGCATTGAACGATACGGGGTATGTTGCCCTCAACATCACCTGTTGCTACCAATGTAACGCCGGACCTCGCCAAGTCTATTGACAACTGGGCCAGGCGGTGTTATTCTACACATTCCACGGGGCGCTTTTACCCTGTGAAGAAAAGGAACTCCACCGATGCAGTCTTCTCTCCTACCCTCACCTTTCTTCAAAGAAAGCCTTCAGGCTTTCCTTGGCGAGATCCCATCCACCAAGCCCAGCTTCCGCATCATGATGCTGGTCGGATATACTTCCACCTACCTGGATAGCCTGACCCCGAGAGAGCTATTCCACCTGCTATCTGTCCTCGAGCTATTCTTCATGACCGCAACCACCGCGCGGCATCAGGAAATCCAGAACATGCTGGGCTCTTACCGGAAGGACCTAGGCGCCCACATAGATCTAACCAGCAAGCCCACCAAGAACTTCCTCCACCCATAAGGCAGCTACCATGTTGAGCCATCTCTTCTCCAACTTCCTGTGGTGGTTCTACTCCACCACCCCAGTCAAGTTCTACCGTGCGCGCATCATGTGGCCCGCCATCAGGCTATTCTCCAAAAAGTAAGGAACTCCAAATGCCCTACCACTTCACCATCAAAGACCACTACAAGAACATCGAGCGCCACTACCGAGTCGCGTTCCCTCTCGAAATCGCAGTCCTAAAGGCTGAGCCGGGCGCTCCCCACGTGATGTTCGCCTGCACTTCGTGTGGTCAGACCTACTGGACCGCAAAGAACCTTGCCCTAGGCTCACAAGGGAATTACACCGGAGCCCGGAACATCTTCTACCTTGGCGCAGAGCCGGAGTGTACCTGCTCCAGTCAATATTTAGCCTGCATCGTGCCAGACACCGAGGCCGATCAGCAACCAGCAAGCCCGGACGAAACCCCATGACCCAGAAAATAAAAATCGAGCTAACCCCAGCTCAGGTTGACGCGCTTACAGCATCAGCCATATCCATGTATATCAAACTCAAGGCTGACAAATATACCTCTCAGACAGAGATAGACTTCTGGTATTCCATCCAGGATACCTTGATGATGGCCAAGATCAGGCAAACCAAGGACGAGCCCCAGTCATGAACACCTTCCCTTCCCCGACAGACCTTAAGCTCTTCTACGACTGCTGTCGCGCCATCATCCATGCCAACAGGCATGAAAAGGTCAAGGCAGTCGATTGGGCCGTGAACTACTGCCACGCCGGGCTAACCTTGAGTACCAGAGAGGCTATCAGTGCTCAATGTCTCTACATCATCGACAACATCAAGCACTGGAGAGGTCCCCAAGCAGCAAACACTAGGGCATCTCTCAAGCAACTCGCAAGGGAACTCACAGAATGAAAAAGCCAATCAAGGAGCTAGACCTCCAAAAGCTACCAGTCTCCGCTTCTCTCGAGTGGAGATACCATCTAGACATGGATCGCCGGGTTTGGAGAAAGGACTGGGCCAGCGACCAGTTCACCATCCTAACAAAAGAGGAGTTCAACAAACTCGCCAGCTTCTGTGAGATCTTCAGCATACCCCTAGAAGAAGCAACAGAGGACTGATGCGGTTAGTCCACTGTTTGCTACAGGCAACAAACAGCAAACAGTGGGCTGCCCGAACCAGTCAACCTTTGGTTCAAGAAAGGAACTCCAATGGGACAATTCGCCGAACTCCCCTCCAACATGCCCGGCTGGCAAATCATCGCCATCATCGCCGGAGTGTGGTTCATCTATGCAGCCCTAAGCGGTAAATAGCCATGCACTTCCTGGCCATCATTCTAGTTCTCATCATCTTTTTCATCAAGGAAAGAAAGCCTAAGCCATGACCGTCCTTCCCAGCAACCCTAGGATTTTCCAGGCCTTGACCATAGCCAAGGCTCTCGAAATCTACGCCAAGACTGGCATCCAAGCCAACACTCTCTATACCCCAGCCAACATGAGACGCATGGCCCAGTCCCTGACGGGACTAATCTTCAAGCCCCGCGACTACCTCGGCATGGCCCAGGCTCTCCGCAACCAGGCCACCATCATCCAGCTCAATGACGAGTCCAACAATGCCCAAGGTTAAGTCCCTCCAAGACCGGTCCGACCTGAACGAGCGCCACCTTCGCGCCGCAATGGGTGCAGCCCTTAATCTGTACGACCACAAAGAGGCCACCCCCGAGCTTCAGCAGAAAGTGGTCGGCCAGATCGGTGCCCTCTTGGCCGCATACCACTTCGCCGGAATAGCTCTCATGAACTACGACTACCTGCGGATCAACAATATCTATAAAGCCAGAAAGGAAGCTCGAGCCCTAGGCAATCTTTCCAATTTCGAACTCCACAAAGAGGAGGACACCATAAAGTGAGCAAGCCCATTCCAACATCCCTCACCAAGGCCGAACTTCGCAGTTATCTCAACCGGAGCATCACTGCCAGCCTTTCCGCAGCACTCAAAACCGCAATCGACATTTACGAGCAAGATCAAGCAAGCGGTGCCTTCGACACGATAGCGAGCATTATCGAAGCCCAGCACCATCTCGACCTCCCCACCAAACCGAAGTACACTACCTTCGTCGCCAACCTGAAGCACATCGAGCATCCCTACTACTACACCATCAATCCCCGGACCGGGACTATCTACCACAAGAACCTCGAGCGTGGCGAAGCCACGCAACCCTGGAACCAGCAAACAGCAAAGAAATCGCTATGAGCATGACCCCAATCAGCAATCTCGAAACAGACTTGGACCTCGCTGCAATCGACGAGCTTCGTCAGATCCTCGGCCCTGACGTCTATGACCTCTGCCTCGATGCGGCAGTCAAGGGCCAATGGGCCACGAAGCAGTTCGCAAGGGATAGCTTCGCCCTCCTTAGAGGTATTCAGGGCCGGCCGGTAGAAGCCTTCATCAGGGCCTTTCTACCAAATATCCCTGAGGACCACCATGAGCAGTTCAGGCGCATGTCCGCTGGACATGACCCGCAATCGGGCGTATGATCCCATCAGGAAGAACAAAAGGAAGCTTCCCTATGCGTCTAACTGAGCTTCAACACTTGATCCAGGGAATAGGAGTCAATCCCCTAATCTCCATCATTCTTCCTGACGGCACGGAAGAGGCCGACGTGACCGTCGAGTTTCTTGGCCTCGACAATCCACTAGAGGAGACTAGAGTGGCCATCAAGAAAGTAAATCCTCTCCACCCGGATGAGAACCCGATCACGACAGGTGCCGAAGGTCCTGAGATGGATCCAGTCACCGGCATTAGCCCAAAGGAGGCTATCCCCGCCGATCAGGGCTACTACCAACACCGGAACCCTGAGTGGACCGAGGATCAGGCCGAGAAAGAGTCGGAGATCATCACCGGCACTGAGATCGTCGACGAGCCGCCCCCGCCGGAAGCAGACCTGGAAGAGGAGGTCGAAGGCGAAAGCTACTCTGAACGGCTCGAAAGAGAGGAACGCAACAAGGCCCTGACCATCCGCCACCAGCGGCAGGTCGAGGACTGGAATGCCCGTGAGCAACAGAAGAAAAAGACCGAGAACACCTCTCCAAAAAGTAAGGCCCGCGACGACGACAACACTCCGGATCGGCCGGAGAACACTCCCCACGAAGCAGCCTTTACCAAGAAGGGTAAAGAGTAGGGCTTTCGCCCGGAGTGGCCTACGGGCCACTCCATTTCTTCCGGTCAGGAAAACCTATCATGAAACGAACTGTACCAACAGAGCGGCTCCACGGTGTGACAATGGAGGGCCACGCCTTCATCCAGGAGTACACCAAGCTGCGAGTCGCAATCCAGCAGACAATCTCCGAGTGGGATTACATACCGGATCACGAAAAGCTCTCTATGCTGCAGGCAGCACTAGCCTCCACCGGCTCTGTGTTTCCTTCGGCTATTCCTGAGGCAATGGCTTATCTCAAGCTCAACATAGGCCACCTTGAGAAGTCCCGCAACCGGGTTCGCAAGCTCCGCCGCAAGAACCCCTCCACCTACGCCATCAACCTTGACGGGCAGCCCCCTCAACCCACAGGGGAAGAACTAGCTTATGTTCCCCTTGACCAGGCCGAAGTTGATCGCGCCGTAGCTAAGTTCTATGAGGAAGAAGAACAAAAGCCAACTCAGCCTTTGAACATCGAGGTGCCAGAATGAACCCTGGGTGGGACGACTTTCATTTGTCAATCCGTCCCACCCAAGACCTCGACAAGTCCATTGACAACTCCACCGAGCCGTGCCATAATACACAAATCGGCACGACTCCGCCGAGTCGTCTAGCCCATTAACCCTTTTGGAGCATCTCCACATGCCCCAGGTATTCACAAATCTCGACGCCAGCTATTTGGCCAACCTATCCAGCACTCTTGGTAGCAGTCCGGACGCAACTTGGAGGGCCATCTCAACAAGACTCCTGGCCATTTCTCAGCGCCTCCAGTCCATGGACGAAAGAAGCACTTCTGCCTATTCCCGAGGCTTCTCTGAGGGCCAAGCTACCATCAACCAGCATTCTAATCTGATCCCGAAGACAGGTCCCGGCAACCTCGCCGAAGCCCTTGTCCTCTGGAAAGATGAGTCAGAAGGCAGAAAGCCTTCTACTGTCACCAAGGTCGCGCCGAAAAGTAAGCGTGCTCACTCAGACACCCTTACTGTTGCCGACCTAGATTTGGACTTCTAACATGCAGGCATCATGCTTCAGTAACACCTCCCTAGTCATGTTCTTCCTTGTAGCTCTCGGCCTTGTCGGCCTGGGCTTCGCATTCGGCTTCGGCCTTTCTCGGGCCATCGAGGCTGATAAGTCATGAAAAGCAATTCGGAACTCCGCCACGCCATGACTGTCCAGAGTCGAAACACTCTCCAGTCAATCCACGGGGTCATTCTTCAGAACTTCGACGGGACGAACACTGTGCTTCCCCCGAACGAAACAGAGCTAATCATTGCAGCCATAAATGTGGTAGTAGAGGCTCTGGACGACATAGCCCGTGCTCAGGCTATTAGCATGGAACCCAAACCGCCCCGAGTTCGGGCCAACAAGAGAAAGGACAAACTCCAATGACAGAAACCCCAGTCACCTGGCAGCCCCAGGATCTCCGCAAGCGGCAGGCTATCGAGAACATCCAAGCCAGTGGAATAAACACCACCATCGCTGATGCTCTTATCGGCCTCATCCATGACCTCCTAAGCTGGTCTGCACCAGTCTTTGAGGCCGTCATGTCCGACCCCACTCTTTCCCACCTCAAGGACCCGAGGCCGTAAATGAAGCTACACTCCAATGTCATAAACTTCGCACGACCGAAGAACTTCACCAAGGCCGAGGCAGTCATAGATTATCTTGCTATCAAGATCATCTCTGATCCGGCTGGCTATAAGAAGATCGCGGAGTCCTGCGAGCTTAGTCACTCCACCATTGGAAACATCGCTCGCCGTCAGACCAAGTGGCCGCGGCCGAACACTTTCTTCGCAATCCTGGACCACTACAAGATCACGTTGGACCTGAAATGAGCCATCCCCTTTGGCAGTTCGTACATAGTAGGCTCGGGAACATCCATCCCATGGACTACCTGGGCTACCTCGGAGGCTTTCTCGTTCTTGAGGATGAACGGCCAGCGGCTGAACAGATCAACGAGCGCTACGGTCATGGGGGAGGTTGGTTCCCCATGAAGAACTGGGTAATGGACCCAATCACCTTCAAGATCCAGTATCCCGGTGATCCACCCCTGCGGTATGTGGCCAGCACCAATCTCAGAGAGGAACGTATCTTCCTCTACCCTCACGGAATTGTCACCATCGTTCAGCCCGATGGGACATTCCAGACCGCCCGGATCGATTAAGGAACCTTCCTATGAGAAAGTCAGACTCGATTCTTGTTCAGGCCTTCCTCGAAGCTGGCCTGCCCACAATGGCCAAGCTCGCCGGGACAGGCTACTACAACGACTACTTCTCGCCCCTCGAGATGCCGAGCACGCAACTCATGGCCGACCTGCACGAGCTATTCGCTCGGGTGATGAGCCCAAACCAGAAGGGCCGTATCCAGTCTATGATCGCGCGGCACCTCAACGGTGAGTTCGACGCAACCCGCGAAGAGAGCGATGAGTGGGCGGCAAGCAGCGAGGGCCAAGAAACCTTTGCTGAACTCATGAAGTCAGTCAAAAATCAGTCAAAGACTTCCAGCCACTAGCCCGAAAGGAGTACCACAGCGAAGGGAAGCAGCTTAGCCCGAAGCCCCCAAACTGATGGCCCGCTGTTTCCCTTCTCTGAGTTACTCAAAAAGTGAGTCATCATGGTAACTCAACATTACTCTAACCCAGGAGAATACCTGTGAAGTTTCCCGTAGTTGGAATGCAGCATCGCTTTCCGGCCCCGATCGTCCTGAGCCTGATCCCGCCGGGTTCGGAACTCTACCTCGAAAGGGAGCCGGAAAATCCCCACGACTCCAACGCCATCAAGGTCATGGTGGAAGACGTCACCGAGCTTCTGGATGAGGACTCCCTCAACGAGGTTGCCGCCGCGTGCGAAGCTCAGGGAGTCACCCTTCCGGATTGGGCCGAGCCCTTCCAGCTCGGCTACATCAAAGCCCTTTCGATCAACGAGGAAGTGGTTGGGGCGGAGGTACTTGCCCCGAGGATTGACCGTCTCATCGAGTCCGGTGAGATTGATGATGCGAGTGAAATCACCGTGCAGCTAGTGTATGGGGAGTCGGGTCGTCCAGCCGTTCAGCTGGTCGATGTAGAAGGTAGCAGCGAGGATGCTGCCATCGCCGAAGCCTCCGACGAAGACCTGGCCGAAGTAGAAGCCGAAGACGAGCCAGAAGACGACGAGGAGAACGACGACCTCGAGGATGACCAGTCTGATCCTCTCGATGAAGACCTCGAGCCGGACCATTCCGAGAACAAGGAGGTCCCCGACGACGAGGCCTCCGATCGGCGCGGTCGCAGCGAAGCACAGCAGCGTGCTGATGAGCGTGGCGACACCAAGAGCAGCCAGCCGCCGGGTGAAGACTTCACCAAGACTGAGCACGAATAAAAGGTAGCCTCTCTATGCCCCGCAAGCGCCTTCCAATTACTCACCAGTCCGCAACCGTCCGAGCGATCCTCATGATCTTCGACGAGAGCGGCCTCGGCAATGAAGAATTGGCAGAGCTTGCGGGGATTTCTGCAAGCACAGTAAGTTCCCTTCGGAACAAGGGAAAATACTCTTCTATCCAGCATATCGAGTGGATCGGCCAAGCCCTCGGTTATAAACTGCGCTGGCACAAAATTGGCCCTCACTCAACCAAGGTAAACCACAATGGCTAACAATCTAACTGGGCTGCCGAAGCCCACCGCGCAGGGCGCTGCGATCATTGCGGAGTGGACCTCCACTTCCCAGTCCCTAATGATTAACGCCTATGCAGGAACGGGGAAGACCACCACCCTCCGCCAGCTGGCCCCGTACATCAAGGAGCCCAGGGTTCTCTGCCTAGCCTTCAACAAGAAGAATGCAGAAGACCTGGAAAAGGTCATGCCCGAAAGGTTCACCTGTTCCACCCTCAACTCGCAAGGGCATAGGGCTCTCCAACGGGCCAGTGCCAAGAAGCTCTCCCTTGACGCAGCAAAGAATAGCAAGATCATTTCCAAACTCGCCGAGGATTGGGGCGCCGGTCGCCTTCCCGAGGATGAGTTCAATGGCTTCTCTTCCATCCTCCGTCATGCAAAGAGTGGCGGTCTGATGCACTCAGCCTTTCCGAACTTTAAGTCCATCGTTCCTGACGAGCCCGAGTTCTGGGAACAATACTTCGATCAGGCCCAGATGGATTGGACCCAGGACGGTCTTCGCTTCGCCCGAGAAACCCTGAGACTGAATATCGAACTGGCTATAAAGGAGTCTCTGATTGACTATGACGACCAAATCTATATCTCCACTCTGGCGATCGGGGCTTACGAAAAGTTCCCAGTTGTCATGGTCGATGAAGCACAGGATCTCTCGGTTCTCAACCACTGGCAAATCAAAAAGACCCTTGCCCTCGGCGGCCGCTATATTGTCGTCGGAGATCCGAAACAGGCCATCTATGCGTTTAGAGGCGCATCCAGCAAGAGTATGGCCCAGATCAAAAACCTGCTTCCAGAAGGTCGTTTCACCGAACTCCCGCTCAGCCTTACATTTCGTTGCCCCCAACTTGTCGTTGCCCGCAGTCTTAGTCACGCGCCGGGCTTCGAGGCTCACGAAAGCTGTGTCGAAGGGAACCTATATGATCTTCGGAACACCGAGTGGAACCTTGATACACTTCCTCGGGAAGGCAAAGTGGCCATCCTCTCGAGGAACAATGCGCCGCTTCTCTCCGCAGCCTTCAAGCTCATTCGGAGCGGAGTCGGTGTGACCATGCTAGGCCGAGACATTGGCAAGAGCCTGATCCGAGTCTTGCACAAGGTGGCTGGGGAGAAGAAAGATCTTCCTGTCCTCAAGATCGTCGAGAAGACCACTGAGTGGATGGAAAGAGAGATCGCCCTGGCCCGAGCCAACAAGAAGGAGGACAAGGTTGCTCTTATTGAGGATCAAGCCGAGTGCCTACTGGCGGTTGCAGAAGGAAGTGGAGCCCATACACTTGCTCAGGTGGAAGACGCTATTCTTCGCCTCTTCGAAAATCAGTCGGGGCTGGTCGTGCTCGGGACTGGCCATCGGGCAAAGGGTATGGAGTGGGAAACGGTAGTTCACCTCGACCCGTGGAGACTCCCTTCGAAGCAAGCCATTCGGGCTGAAGCCAACGGCGACGACGGCCCGCTGGAACAGGAGAATAACTTGCTATACGTAATTGAGACCCGGAGTAAGAACAACCTGGTGCTGGCCAACCTTGAAGAGTACTCGGCTACCGCGCCCGACTTCAAGTACCTTGCGCCTGTTCCGCTCCAGCTTGCCGCCCCGACTTCCGTGGACTGGCTAACCGTTGAGGACCTCGACATGGATGATTTCATATGAGCTGGGTCTTCAATTCAAAACAGCTTTCCAAGACCGAAGTAGGCTTCTACATTGGCGAGGTCAAGATCGCTGAGATCTGCATGGACAAAAGGGCCCTCAAGTGGCATTACTTCCTGCGCCTCATGTGGAGCGACGTCGCCTATCGTATTCCTAAAGAACGGTTCGAGTCCTTTAGTGATGCGCTGACTGATCTCCACCGAAGGCTCAATGCTGTCCCTCCTGAGGACCACAAGGTCGGAAAGATTTTCTCATGACAACAATTCAGGCCGGAAGGCTCGCCCTGCGCGAAGAAGGTAGCTGGTGGGTAGCATACTTCGCCCACCCTGACACAATGGAAAGAGCCCAACACCTGGGTCAGATCCGCATGGCCCTGGTACAGGACCCGACTGTGAAGGAGGCCTTCATGCTCCTTATGAGGCATGCTGTGACCGTCATGCTTACTGACATTAGCGAGGGCGATGCAGAAATCACTTGGCCGAATGACCCTGTTCGCGCCCCCGAGCACGAAAGGAAAAAGAACTAAGCCTGGGTGGGTCCGGGTGCATCGCGCAACCCGCCCCACTTTTCCTCGCCAACCCTATTGACAACTGGCCCCAGCGCCGTTACATTCAACCCCGACGCCCGCAATGGGCCGTCTTTCATTCACCCGGAGCTATCAATGACCATTACCGTAACTGAGACCACCCCGCGCAAGAACATCCAGGTCGGCGGCGTTATCCTCAAGGCTCCCACGCCTTTCGAGGAAGGCCACACCCTTTCGGCCAACGAAGCCGCAGCCATCAACCAGACCTACCTGGAGAACCTCGGCAACAACTTCAGGTCTTTCGTGACCAAGGCCAAGAAGCTCTACATTCTGGGCAAGGAAGATGCGAAGGCCGACGAACTCAAGACCGTCACCGACGCGCAGGTCAAGAAGCTCGATGCCGAGCTGGAAGCATCCGGCGGCAACGGCGGCATCCTGAACATCGCCGGTCTCCAGTCAGCCTTTGATGAGATGATCCAGGGCTACCAGATGGGCGTAAGGCGCACCTCCTCTGTGACCGCCTACTCTCCCGAGGAACGCGCTGCCCGCGCCATCGCCAAGGACAAGCTCAAGAACGCCCTCAGCAAGCGCGGCACCAAGCTCAACACCGTGTCGGCCGATTGGTGGGAGCGCGAGATCGCCCGCCTGCTGGACAAGGAGAACCCGGTCCTCAAGGGCGAGAAGAACATCACCGAGGACATTTGGGGCACCGCCGAGCGCCAGGTCCGTCTGCTCGCTCAGGCTGCTCAGGAAGGTCTCGACGACCTGGATATGAGCGGCATCGAGAAGGAAGACGACACGGAGGAGTCCGAGGAAGAAGAGTCCGAGGAAGGCAATGGCACCGAGCCTGTCGAGGGCGAAGAAGTCCAGGCCAAGTCCTCTCCGGTCCGCCGCAGCCGTTCGGCCCAGAGTGAGACCGAAGCTCCCGCGTCTGAGTAACAAGGGGTAAGTTTCGCCGGAAGAAGTGGAGTTCCGCCGGCGAGACTACGGGCTGAGAGAGGGTGTGGAGCAATCCCCCTTTCTCAGCCCAACTTTCTTTTAGCGGACCCGGATTGATGCTCGAGCTAACGCCCCCAAATCTTAGCTCCCAAGTGTTGATCCGGGTCCACTCAAGGAAAGTCAGGACCCTTGATGACCAGTCACGAATTTGTAACATACCTCTATCAGGCTATGGCCACCAAGTATGGAATTACGATCCGTACTGACAACCTTACAATACTTCGAGCGAGGCTATATAAGGCTCGCGCGGAGACGAAGGACCCAGACCTCAAGGTCCTTCAACTCAGACCTGATCCGAAGAACCCTACTACAATTCTTTGGATCCTCAAAGGAGAAGCCTCAGATAATGGCTAGAACCCGGAACTCCGTCATCAAGGAACGCCACCACGTTCACCTTTCCCAGGGCGCGTGGGAGAAGCTTACCGAACTCTACAAGCCCCAAGGCATTTCGCCTTCCCGAGTCATTGCCCAGCTAGTTGACTTCCATCTTCGCAGAATAGAGGAAAAAGCCAACCTCAAGATGAAGCAAGAGATGGCGGAGGATATTGAAATTGGCAGTTAGTTCGCTCATCACACAGGTCCTCAACGCCCCAACCAGTCCTCTCGATGAGGCCCGGCCAGAAAGTCTTGAGGACCTCTTCAACAAGGACCCGCTCGAACTCACCCGGCAGGACCTAGAAAGAACCGTGGCCTACCTTCGCCGCGCGCGTGAGACCTTCCTTCGCGAGGATGCTGCCAAGGTTCCCCGCGGAGCCAAGAAAACCCTTACCCCAGTCAAGACCGAGTTGGATAAGACTCTGACCGTGAACGACCTGGATCTAGATTAACCTACTTAGGAACTCCATCATGCCTGTGACAGTAGTAGTTTCCAACGAAGAACTCGGTATCGTGCTGATCGCCTTGAACTCTATTAATCCCGTAGACCACCGGGAAGAGTTCCAGCACCTCAAAAAGAGGCTCACAGAAAAGTACAAGACTCGCGCCCCGGATCGCTATCGCGAGCTGGTCACTTCCGGGCTGATCTCCTCATGAGCATCAACGCGCTGCAGAATACCAGCTTCTCAAGCGAGGTTCCGTTCCTGCAAATGGCGTGGGACTCAACCTCCATCGGGGTCCTAAAGGAATGCCCGAGGAAATATTTCTACACCATTGTGCTCGGAAGGCAAACGAGGGAAGATAACGTCCACCTCACCTTTGGCCAGCACTATCACCGCGCGCTGGAAATCTACGACCACCACAAGAGTCGTGGCCTTTCGCATGAGGAGGCTCAACTCGAGGCGGTTCGTTATTGCTATGAGGCCACCATTGTTAGACTACCTTCCGGTAAGTGGCGGCCCTGGATCTCCGACGACACTAACAAGAACAGGTTCACTCTCCTCCGAAGTGTCGTATGGTACCTCGAGCAGTTTGCTGAGGACCCGCTCCACACAGTACAGCTTTCCAACGGCAAGCCCGCGGTAGAGTTATCTTTCCGATACGAGACCGATATCCAAGTCCCAACTGTTCCCGACTCCAGGTTCTGGATTTGCGGTCACATTGACCGACTGGTGGAACTCGACGGAAGCCTTTACTTCCTAGATCGTAAAACCACCAAGCACACTCTGACCCCGGAAGTCTTCGGCAAGTTCACCCCTGATAATCAGATGAGTCTCTATGACTTCTCATCCACCGTTATCTGGCAAGTCCCGGTCAAGGGCGGCATACTCGACGTGGCTCAAGTTGCTGGAGGCTTCACACGATTTGCGAGGGGATTTCTACCTCGCACTCCAGGTATGCGACAAGAATGGTACGCGGACCTCCATTTCTATTTGGAGCAAGCAGCCCAATTCGCCGAAGTCAAGTACTGGCCGATGAATGACAAGAGCTGTGGCAACTACGGGGGCTGCCCATTCCGCGCCGTCTGCGCGAAGGGACCCGAGGTCCGAGAGCAATGGCTCAAGAACTTAACAGTTCCCCGCATTTGGGACCCGCTCAGGATCCGTGGGGACATATGATGGAGTTCCACTTTGAGGTACCCAACGGCTTTGTCCTTGAAGGACTGTCCGAAGTTAGACCTGAAGGGTTCTGGCAAGCTTATCTCAGAAGACGAGCCAAGCTCCCGAAAGTCGGAACCTTCCAGGGTGCGGTCGGAAGGACACCTCAACAAGCAGTTAACAAGGCCCAAGCCGAAATCGAAAGGCTAGAAAGTAGTCTAATCTACATCAGCCCGGTTCGGGCTCCAGCCATGCTAACCGTCGATGATCTCGACCTATAAGGGAACTCCACGTGCCAGTCCTTTCCATGCATCAGTCTACCCAGTTCACAAAGATGATACTTATCGGAGACTCGGGAACAGGAAAGACTGGTTCCCTTGTCTCTCTCGTCAAGGCCGGATACAAGGTTCGTATTCTCGACCTGGACAATGGTTTAGATATCCTGTATAACCTCGTCCGGGAGCAATGTCCCGAGTTCATCGAGAACGTCCACTACGTAACTGTCACGGATAAGTTCAAGAACATAGCTGGGAAGGCCGTGCCGGTCAATTCCGACTCCTGGCCCCGAGCCGTGAAACTGTTGGATAATTGGTCCAACTACGGCGAGGTCAGAAAGGTAACTGGCCCTGATGGAAAGACCACCAACCAGCAAATCACCAAAGATCATCCTGAACACTTTAACTTTGGGCGGCCTCAGGATTGGGGTCCAGACTGCATCCTAGTCATTGACTCATTCACCTTCCTCTGCAACGCCGCCATGAGGTATATTCTGAAAATGAATAACCGACCTGCCGGCCCGACTTGGGAGAGTGACTGGAACGAAGCCCAGCAACTAGTGGAGAACTTACTTGGAATGCTCTACGATGAGAGTATGCGAACCAACATTGTCGTATGCGCTCACATCGCTGTCAGGACCGAGAAAGACGGTTCCGTCACAGCTTATCCAACAGCCCTTGGTAAGGCCCTCGGACCCAAAGTCGGCCGATATTTCAACGCCATGCTCGAGGTCAGACGGCACGGCGCCGGTAATACTGTCCGCCGAACTATCAACACAGTACCAGCGGGTCTTCTCGAACTCAAAAACCCCAACCCGCTACGAGTCAAATCCAGCTACCCCATTGACGTTGGCCTTGCCGAATATTTCAAGGCTGTCAGAGAGAAGTAGCTTAGTAATCCCCGCGTTCCTGCGGGTGCAACCGGGCATCATGCCCACAAACCTCGGAGTAGAAAATGCCTGACTTTTCTTCCCTTCTTTCTAAACCTACTGACGAAATCAAGAAGCCCAAGCCCCTCCCGGAGGGCACCTACCAGGTCCTCTGCACCAAGTACGAGTTCCGTGAGGCCAACACGCCGAACGATAAAGAGAACCCGAAGAAGCCTGTCGTCACCCTCAGCCTCCGCTATCAGGAGGCAATGGAAGACGTTGACGAGGCCGACCTGGACGACGCTCTGCAGGGCGAAGATATCACCCAGAAGTCTACCAACTACGACCTCTGGCTGACACCCGACGCCCAGTACCGGGTGGTGGACCTCTGCAAGTCCGCCGGGATCCCTGTCGAAGGCACCACCCTCGGCGAGATCATCCCTGAACTCGTGAACCATGTCTACATGGCCAGCGTCATTAAGGTGCAGAGCAAAAAGCAGGGGCAGGAAGATACTTTCTACTCCAACATCAATTCACTGATTGGGACTGAGGCTAGCTAAGCTCGCAACTTAGGTCAGTCCCATAGGTGGGAGGAAGGGTGCACGTATGCCCCCATCCGCCACTCCTTTCTCCCACCGCCTTTATGGAGTATGTTCCCGTGCCGTTTGAAAACCTGATCCACATGCATGACCCGAAAGAAATCCTCATCAAGAGGAATGAACGGCAGCGGAAAATATTCACCACGGACGACCTCGAGTCCTCTATCCCTAAGAGAGGTCTCATCAATCCGATCACCGTCAACCCTGAAGACGAAGCGTTCCCCGGAAAGCTGGTCCTGGTTACAGGAGAACGGCGGCTAACGACCTACCTTCGGCTTCCCAACCTTGGCATGATCGCGTGCAGGTATAGCACGGAACTCTCCCCTATTGAAGCCCAGATCATCGAACTCGAGGAAAACCTAAAGCGCCAAGACCTAAGCTGGCCCGAACATGTTGAGGCCATGCTCTCTATTCACGACCTCTACCACGCGGAAGATCCTAGCTGGACCCGCGCTAAGACCGGGGAAAGCCTGGGCTATGATAACTCGACTATCTACCGGATGCTCGAACTCGCCAAGGCCATGAAAGACAGTGAAGACCTAGAGGAGAAACTGGGTGAATTTAATTCTTGGGGATCAGCCTATTCCGCGTTGGAAAACCTCCGCGCGCGTCAGAAGGAGGCTGCTGAAGCCCGACTCCACGAGTCAATTGCTTCAGACTTTGCAGAAACTCGGTCTTATACCGTACCTGATGTCAAAGTCGTTATCGCTGAGTCCGAGCAGCGTAAGAGCCTTCCTCCAGACAACCTCGCTCCGAGGATCCCAAATCCGTTCCGTAACGAGGACTTTATTCAATGGGCTGACGCCTATCGAGGAGTCCCCTTCAACTTCATCCACTTCGACCCTCCGTATGGGATCGAAATACAGGACTCGGATCAAACGAATGCACTCGAGCACGGCACGTATGACGACACGCCGGAGGTCCTCTGGGAGATACTGGGCGCACTTACGAGGAACTTACACCGGGTGATGAGTTCCTCAGCCCATATGATGCTTTGGCACTCACCCCGAATGGGAGAACAAATCCGTGAGTTATTCGAAAAGAACGCCCCTGACATATGGCTTCAAGACGTCCCTCTCGTATGGCTCAAATCAGATAACCGTGGAGTTGTCGCTGACGTCCAGCGAAGGCCACGCAACATCACTGAATTTGCTTTCTTCTGCTCAAGAGGAGATCGCAAAATCATTAAAGCTGTTGCTAATGGATATGCCGCCCCCACCTCGCGTGCAATCCACCAGGCCGAAAAGCCCATCCCCGTCCTCAAGCATTTCTTCCAAATGGTCGTCGATGAAAACTCTAGAGTCCTCGACCCAACCTCAGGAAGTGGCAACGCCCTCGTCGCAGCCAACGAGTTCGGAGCCGGAACCATCCTCGGTGTAGAGAAAGATAAGGAGTACCATGATCGCAGCGTAATCGCTTGGAAGAAATATATGCAACTGAAATTAGCATCGGAGACTGTAGAATGACGCACCACCAGAATGGTAAGGAACTCCCCGATCGAGTCAAGTACCTCCTGAAGGGAGTGGAAATGTCTCGTGAAAAGACTGAAAATCTTGGCGAGCCTCTTTTCAATCTCAGCTTGGCTGGAACCGTGAAGAAGCTCCTTCGTGACAACCAGAAGCGCCGCATGTCTGTCGGGGAGGCCGAAGCCCTAGAACAGTGTGTGACCATGCTTTGTCGCGCCTACTCCGGCGAAGGCTTCACCGAGAAGACCTACATCCACGGAGCCACGTACTTCTCTATGGCCGGCGAGATCGGGCATTACCACCAGATCCAGGAAACTCAGGAAGCCGCGGCCCAGGAACTCAAGCGCCGTGAGCTTGAAGAGCAACAGCTAGCGAACGCCATGACGAAGGCCCTGGACAGCAGCGAAGCCTCTACTTGATGAGGGTCATCGGCAAGGGAAATCCTGAAGCAAAAATCGCCCTTGTTGGTGAGGCGCCCGGTGAGCAGGAAGAACTCACCGGGTCCCCTTTTATCGGCACCTCGGGGCAAGAATTAACCCGCATGTTAAGCGAGGCCGGAATTGACCGCAAAGCATGTTTCCTCACTAATGTCCTTTCGACACGCCCTCCTAACAACAAGCTCGATGAGTTTTGTGGAAAGAAGGCAGATGTTGGACGAGATTACCCCTACCCTCCATTGGGCAGCGGCAAATATCTTCTCAGTGCCCATCTACATGAGCTTGATCGACTCGCGCAAGAACTCAATGATCTTGGCCCAAACCTGGTGGTCGCTCTCGGAGGGACAGCCTCTTGGGCTTTGCTACGCGCGCCAAAAATCACCGGCATTAGAGGGAGCATCACTCAAGGAGTTCTTACTCCCCACAAGGTACTCCCAACCTTCCACCCATCTGCAGTCTTAAGGAATTGGAGCCAGCGACCAATCGTAGTGGCTGACCTAATTAAGGCCGAGCGCGAAAGCCACTTCCCTGAGGTCCGTCGTCCTGAAAGGAAGGTGTACTTTGATCCTGAGTATGGTGATCTTAGCTTCTATCGTCGTGGTATTCTTGAGTCTCGGCCACAGTTTATCGCTGCTGATATCGAGACGAAGAACAAGACTATTACGTGTATCAGTTTTGCTCCTTCCCGAAGCGAGTCTTTCGTTGTACCCTTTTATAATCCTACAAGGCCGAATGGTTCGCATTGGCAGACTGCAGCAGAAGAACTCGAGTGGTGGAGATTTGTCGAAGAAGTCCTATGCTCCCCCTTCCCAAAGATATTCCAGAATGGGCTCTATGACCTACAATACCTGCTTCGAATGGGACTTAGAGTCTCCAACGTGGCAGAAGATACTATGATCCTGCATCACGCAATGTACCCTGAGATGCAGAAGAGCTTAGGTTTTCTTGGGAGTGTCTACACGAATGAGAGTTCCTGGAAGCTACTACGGCCGCGCGGAGAAGACTCAAACAAGAGAGACGACGTGGAGTAAACCGGACCCGGAAGAGTTTGTAAGGTTAGTTTCCCCTGATTGGCACAAGTTTTGGAAAGAACACTTCGATGGCAGGTTACATCTATCTCGCGAGCCCGTACTCCCATCCGCTTCCTGAAATCCGTGAAGGCAGGTTCCAGGCCAATGAACGGGCGATGGTCCACTATTTTCGGAAGAAGACAACAGTCTTTTGCCCCATTGTGCACTGGCACGCCGTCGCTCTCAAGAACAACCTACCTTTTACCTTCGACTATTACGAGGTCCAGAACGACCCGTTGGTCATTGCTGCCCGCTCGGTTCATATTCTTGAGCTTGACGGGTGGATCGAAAGCAAAGGAGTCCAACATGAAATTAATGTTGCTCTGGATCATGATAGGCCTGTGTACGTGGTATCTCCTTGGAAAGAGTATTCTGCCCGCCTTCTGAAAGACGCCCTGCGGGCATAGGTAGACTACCTTTTAAGGAACTCCCCATGAAAATCGTTGAGACAGCTAAGCTACGGCCCGGTAGCTTCACCAAGCACGAGGCCTTGCAGATCTATAACGGGCTGGACTCGGCGCTTACCTTGGAAGTCTTCGAGGAGATCACAGGACCCAACCGCTCCAACCTTACTCCGGCCGCGGCTCGAGTCTACTCTTTCGAAAAAGCTATGCAAGCGCCTGCCCTGGAAATGATGCTTCGGGGCTGGAGGATAGACCTTTTCATGCGCGACATGGCAGTGGCCAAGCTCCGCAAGGAACGAACCACCATTCAGGAAATACTTGATGGTCTTGTCCTCATCTTATGGGACGGTGGCAAGACTCCCCTTGATCCGAAGAAGAAGCAGCCTGGACTGAACCCAGCATCTCCTAAACAGATGAAGGAGTTCTTCTATGAAAGGCTTAAACTCCCGGAACAATTCTCCTACACCAAAGGAGAAAGGAAAGTCACGACTAATCGTGATAGCCTTGAGAAGCTGCATAGTTATTATTATGCTCGTCCTTTTATTAATTGCATACTGGAGATAAGGGACAGGAACAAAAAGATCGCAGTCTTAACCTCGGAAGTTGACTCCGACTACAGGATGAGGACCTCTTACAATGTCACAGGAACAGAAACCGGACGTTGGAGTGCTAGTACGAACGCTTTCGACGGCGGAACTAACCTTCAGAATATTACTGAAGCACTACGGCATATCTTTATCGCTGACCCCGGAAAAAAGCTCGCCTATCTCGACAAGAGTCAAGCTGAAAGTCGAGTGTTGGGCGCGATCATCTGGCAGCTATTCGGTGACAGCACCTACCTTGACGCTTGCGAGTCCGGTGACTTACATACTTACGTGGCCAAACTCATATGGCGTGACCTCCCTTGGACAGGAGATCCTAAGCGAGATAAAGAGATTGCTGAACGCAAATTTTACCTTCACTTCTCCTATCGTGACATGGCCAAACGAGGAGGACATGGGACGAATTATTACGGAACAGCTAGAACAATGGCAATGCACCTCAAAGTCGCGGTTGCGCTCATTGAGCATTTCCAAGCTGGATACTTCGAAGCCTTCCCAGGAATAAGGGAATACCACAAGTGGGTAGCTCGGCAGATCCAAACGAAGGATCAGTACATTGAGACCTTCCTAGGTATGGGAAGACATTTCTTCGGAAGGCCTGGCGATGATGCCACGCTCCGCGAAGCAATAGCTTATTCTCCACAAAGTATTGTTGGCCAATTGTTGAACCTTGCTTTATGGCGCAACTGGAACTACATGCCCTATATAGAAAGGCTCGGACAGATACACGATGCCATCGTAATCCAGTACCCGGAAGAAATGGAGTCAGAGGTCCTCGAAAAGGCCAAGAGCCTTATGCCGACTCCAATTCTTCTTCGAGGTAGAGAATTCATTATTCCCTCAGACATTATGGTTGGCTGGAATTGGGGAAAGCAAACGCCAACTAATCCTGATGGACTTATAAAGTGGACCGGAACTGATGCCAGATCCAGGAGCTTTGACCCGGAGTCCACAGGACTTGATCGAGTCATTTCTTGAATATACTGAAGGCATACCCAGTCCAGAAATCTTCCGTCTGTGGGCTGGGATAGGCTTAGTCGCCGCGGTACTTGAGCGCAGAGTGTATGTGACCTCTGCGCGAACTCGTATCTACCCGAACCTCTTCACACTTCTAGTCTCTCCGCCAGGAGTGGGGAAGTCACAGGCCATCACGGCCACAAGAGAACTTTGGAGAAAGGTGCCTGATCTGATAGTCAGCCCTGATAACATGACCAAGGCCGCCCTAGTAGATAGCCTCGCCAAGGCCGCTCGCAAGATTGTCCGAAGTCCCACTGAGCTTCTCGAGTTCAACTCAATGACGATCGCGGCCGACGAGCTAGGAGTCTTCATGTCTAGCTATGACAACGACTTCCTGTCCACCCTGAACAAGCTCTATGACAACCCACATGAATACAGGGAAATGCGGAGAATGTTCAAGGAAGAACTCTATATTCCTGAACCTCAACTCAATATTCTGGCCGGAACTCAGCCCAGGTTCATGAGCGAAATCTTCCCCGAGCACGCATGGGGCATGGGCTTCACCAGCCGACTTCTGATGATCTATTCCTCTAATCCAGTAAAGGTCAGCCTCTTTAACGGCAAACTCCTAGACAAAAACCTGTATGGTCGAATTGTGAAAGACCTGAAGGCTATCATGGGCCTCTTCGGGGAATTTGCCTGGACTGACACCGCCCGCGCCGAAATAGAACTGTGGAATGCTACCGGCCAGAAGAAGACTGAGCCAACACACACCAAGCTCGAGCATTACATTCCACGCAGGATTATGCATCTTCTGAAACTCTGCATGGTCAGTTCGGTCTCTCATGGGAACTCTATGCTCATAACGGAACTTGACTTCCACCAGGCCCTGACCTGGCTTCTGGCCGCTGAGAAGTCCATGCCCGACGTATTCAGGAACATGGCACAGAAGTCTGATGCTGAAACCATTAGTGAGCTTCACCAGTACGCATGGAGCCTATATTCCAAGGATAAAAAGCCTATCCATGAAGGAAGGCTTATCCACTTCTTGCAGACTCGAGTCCCGGCAGACAGAGTTATGAGGGTTCTGGAGATTGCTGAGAGATCCAGGTTCCTAGACCGCATGGCCGGAACGGAACTCTACAAGCCAGTCCTTCTAAACAAGACCGGAATTGAGTAGTCTACACCACACCGCTTACTAACACTAGCACCCCACCCAGGGCCATCACGGCCGAGGGGAACGGCGCGTTGACTGGGTAGTAGGCTAGAGCATGGCCGATCATATAGACTCCAACCCCAATTAGAAATAGCAGGTCCACTTTGTCCTCCTACCTGAAACCGACATACCAGATCAGTGCGGCCAGAATAACCACCACAACCACTACTGCAATCAGCAGGGCCACATTCTCAGTTTGAAACCACTTCGGCATAAATCTCTCCTCGGTGGGACCGATTGCACCACGCATTACATCCCACCAGTAACCGTATCATACCTTTGCAGATCAGCTGGGGAGACGTTCCTTTCCAGCATCGGCGTTGTCATTTTGTTAACTCGAGCCATCGCACCTTGCAGGATCGAACTCACATCAAGACCCAGGGCATACGACTCTTTCAGGACAAATCTCATCCCTTCCGAGTTCCGCTCCATCTGATACTGTGCAAAGGCCTCAGAGAGCCGGGCTGTTCGGGCCTGCCGTTCCTTCTGGTTTTGATAGAGTCGGTCGCTCGCGGCAAAGTTCCGCTCCATTTCCACCGGGGTGAAGCCCAGGGTATACATGGCCTTTTCCCACATACCCTGGCCATCGGCAATCGGATAGCCCGAACTGGAAGATCTGATCTCATCCGACTGGATCGAGTTCATAAGACGATAGAGAGTAACGGGGGCTGTTGCTCTGGCAATCTGGCTGACGAACTTCGCATCCTTCATGGGGCTCTCTCCGGTGGAGGCCCAATGGTCAAAGGCTTGGCTGGTCGCATCACCGAGCTTCATGAGCCTATCCAGGTGCGCGGTTCCAAACAGCAGGTTGGCATCCCGCATAGGATTAGACAGAGGTGAACTCACCGCCCCGCTAATGCTGACCGTGGTAAGGGCCGCCGGGAGTCCGAAGTTCAGCGCGTTCGAATAGAACTCGTTCTCCTGTCCAAACCCGTCATAGGTCAGCTGAAGCATGTCCTTCCCTGTGAAGGCTTTCGCAAACCCATCGGCTACAAAGGACAGAGGCACCGCGCTTGCCCCACCTAGTGCGAACGTTCCTGCTGTCTGCCACATGAATGGCGACCAGTTATTGTGCATGATGCCTTCGCCCGTGTACTCAAGCCACGAGCCGACATAGTTCATCATCCAGTTCTTGAACAGCCCGAAGAATGAGCCAGCCGGGGTAGTGAACATCCTGGGCCGATCCGCCGCTCCATACATAAACATGCTCTTCTCAGTGAACTGCTTGGCGAAGTTGTAGATCGCCTCGGGGTCACTAAGCCTCATATAATCTTCAGCTACCATGTGGCCGATCGTGAAGGCATGAAGCCGACTCATGCGTTCCGAGGCATTCGGTAGGAATTCACTGAGTGCCTTCAACCAAGACCCGAAGCCACCAGGGGAGCTAATAGCCGACCTTAAGTCCCTGATCTTCGTAGCACCTTCCCCCACAAACTCATCCATCAGCTTCGAGTCAATCACCCTCTCATTCAGTGCCCTCTCATAGCCTTTCCTCAAACTCGCCGTGGGCCTGGCCATCTTCCCGAAGGAGTTCTTCAGGATCACCATGGGATTGAGAACTCCCATGCTGGCCACAGGTCCATTGGTGCCGCCCGCTGCGTAGTAGGTATAGTGGGAAGCCAACCTTGCCGGCGGGGCAGTCATAACAAAGGCGATTTCAGGCATCACGGTTTGAAGGAACTGAAGTGCATTGATAACTGGATAGGCTACCTTGCCAGCACCAAGCTGCAGATGGGCCATCGCATTGTTAGTAACAGAGACAATTCTGGAGGCCGAATTCGTGCCCAGCATCGGGGCAAGTATCTTGTCCGCCAGCTGGTTCTGGATAACGTCCAGAGGTCCCTTTATGCCAGCCATGTCGTTCATACGGGCGACGAGTAGCTTGTGGTCGTGGGGACTCTCAATGGAGAGTTTCTCTAGATCCCCAGCCAGCTGATCATCAATCGACATAGAGGCTTGGGCCTTGAGTCTGTCTCTTATTCCGTTCTCAAAATGACTCAGTAGCTCTTCCTTTGAGAGGTCCTCAATATCACCATGAAAGCCCCTGATGCCTTCTCGGGCCTCGCTAAAGCCCATTCTCACCACTCGAGGTTTAATATCTTTCGGGATATGAGCCACATTGCTCTGCTCGTACTCTTCAGCAATGTCCGTGTCAATTCCCTCTTTCTTCAAGCTCTCCTGTAGCTTCAAGGCTTCCTTCTGAGCACCCCTTCTGTTATGCCCTGACGCAATTGCCTTGACCTTACCATCCCTTCCCCTGAGGGCGACTCGGGTATCCCCATCCCACTTCCTGCCCATGCCATAGTGGCCAGAGAGGGCCTGTGTGATTGGTCTTCCTGTAGCCTTCTCGGCCTTGTTCAGCTGGTTCATCACATACAGGTCAAGATCATTTAGCCCCTTCGCCACCCTCATGGTATTCGGCGCGATCTGACCTGTCGTCACCATGACGTCTAGCTGGTTGGGATAAATCCCCTTCTTCCTGATCATGTTGAACTGGGCGCGCTCGGTATCCGTGAGGCTATCAATCAAGGTCTTTGCTGCATTCGGAGCAGAGTCTTTCTTATAGCTTCTCAGGGCAGCAAGAAAGCCATTCACCTTTGGGTCAAGACTGAGGCTCCCATAGAGTAACTGCTGGCCTTCATTCTCGGCCGCACTCCAAGCAGATCTGGCCGCACTGTGAAGGTATGTTGCTCGAGCATTCTGTGTGAATTGGAACCTTGCCGGGGCTAGGAACTCTTTCGCACCATCCCTAAATCTTCCGATGAGTTCATTCTCTTTAAGCTCTTTCGGGATGAGCCTTTCAATAAGACCACCGATACCCTTTGGGTCACTAGCTCCAGCTCGGTAGTTATTAAAAGGTATCTTTTCCTTGAAGCCCTTAAGGGAGTTATATACATTTCCACCGTCCTCGGCGACCTTTGCCACCGGGTTCCAGGCTCCCTTCGCAAGCATCATGTTATTGAACTTCTGGGCCTGTGTGGCAAAGGCTCCCGGTTTATCAGTCTTGAAGACCACCCACACGTCATCAGGCATGGGCTTGCCGGCGTCACCTCTGGCCTTCTTAGCCATGACGAACATGCCGTCATTGGCCTCCTTTCCCATCCAGTAGTTTTCCCCAATCGGCTTGAGGTTCTTGGTAATGGCTGAATTGTAGGTCCCTGCTAGCTGTGCAGCCTTGTCCCCGGTGAAGCGAACTTCCCGAAAGTATTGCCCATTATCCTCGAAATTCTCGGGTAGTCCGAGTTCATCTCTCGCCCTTATCCATTCGTCCTCGTTGGCGAAATCCCCGTCCCAGGTTATAAAGCGTCTTCTCTGGAGTCCGCTTTTCCCATTCGGCTTGAACATCCTGTTGATGGCGTCCAGGCTCTTCTTGGGAGCTTCGCCCTCCAGGTCCTGCACGTAGCGAACACCCTCAGGAAGGATCTCGAGTCTGCTTCTCTGACGAAGTTTCTTAAGAGCCTCGGTGACTTGATTGAGGTTCCTTGGATCTATTCCGCCTTTCTCTATGGCTGCCTGTAGGTACCGAACCTGTAGCTGGGGAGGGCTGGCAATATCGAAGCCAGGTACGATCTTATTCAGGGGAAGATTTCTGGTTCCGGCCGCGGCTATACCCGACAGGACTCCACCAATTCCACCCTCTAAGGCTAAGCTCATTCCGGCCGAGCCCAGCATATCGCCGAGGCTTTCGTCTCCAACTACCTGGCTGGCAAGAACTCTTCCTGCCTCGAAAGGTGCCAACCTGGCTGCCCCTCTCATTGCCCCGGTTAAGACTGGAGCCTTGCCTAAGTCCCCAATTGCATTCACAACCTTCATATACTTAGGGATCTTGGCCGTTGCCCCAAGCCAACCTGCATAGGGCACCATCGTCCCACCGAGTTCACTAAGCATGGCGGCGCCCGGATTTTGCGCCCTCCAATTCATAGTGGTTTCGCCCGGATGAATACCTACCAGTTCCCCCATTGAGCTAACCCCGCTCATGAGGAAGTTCCCCATCCAGTCATAAGAGTCTCCACCTAACTGAACAGTGGAGGCCTTATTTGGGGGCTTGTAACTGCTGTAGATATCCCTGAGCTTGTCTTGATCACTCATCTAGTTAGGTGCCTGGGTCTGTAGTTGCTGCTGAGTCTGGGCCATCTGCAGGAGCATAATTGCGCCCGGATTTCCCTTGTCAGCTGCGGCGTAAAGCCAGCTTGAGTCCCCTGCTTGGGCGAAGGCAGCATAGAGGTTCGCCGCCACGTACTTGTTGATGAGCTTCACGTACTCTTCAGGCTTGCTCATCAGCGAGGCCGGCACCTGCTCTTCAGCCGCCTTCACGGCCTTTGCATAGACGTCCTGCCCGAAGACGGAGGGTCCTTGAGCTGACTCCACAATGTCCCTCATGATCTGGTTCTGCACCATAGGAACTGGCGTGGTCGGGTCACTCATCATGGTCTGGTACTTCATCCGCTGGAACACCGGATCATCCAGGCCGAGAGAGTCTCCAGCCTTCTTCATGTTATCCCACGGATTGTCCTCGGCAAGGTTCTGAATATAGGACCTGCCATCAGGGTACTTCACCAACAGGTGGTTACCCGTTATTGAGATGTCAGGTATTCCGGCCTGTGCCGCCGCTGCGGCTCTCTGTTCCGCCTCGGTCTGCTGGCCTTCCAACCAGCTGCCCATGTCGTTCTGGTCTTGCCAGGCGTTCTGCGCGTTGGCGTTGTCTAGCCCTGCTTGCGTGCCCGCGATGCCTTGCTCAACCGTCGCGCGGTTTCCAGCATAAGCAGCCAGCGCGTCCCTGTAAGCTTGCTCGGCTTCGATCCCATACTTCGTTCCGATTGCAGCCCCTTGACCAGCTCCGCCAGCCAAAGCTCCGAAGAGCGCGCCTCCGCCTTCTTGCCCCGCGTTGACACTCCCGAGTCCTTTCCCGATCTCAGCCAACATGGCTTGAAGCTTGAACTGTTGAATGTCCGAGGCTGGGATTTGCGACGGCGCCGCCTTATCCAGCCAGTCGTAAGTTGCAGTCATGTCCGGCATAGTCTGGACAGGCCTCGGTGAAGGAGGCCTTCCGCCGTAATCCCCGGCCTGAGCATGACCCCAATCCAGCACATCCTGAACGGTTCTGTTCCCTCCGAGGACTGTCGGATTAGCCTTGATCTGACCTGGCTCAAGGACGTTCTTAACCAGGTCGGTTGGATTGGCCGAGAGCAGACTCCGAAGACCTCCTGTACCTAGAAAGTGATGCAGCCTGAGGTTGGCATCTGTCACCGGCATGTCCAGAGAGTCCAGAACATCGACCCCTTTCTGAGCATACCAAGCAATAGCTTCCTGGTTCATTCCCATGTCGGAACGGAGGGCTAGAAGCTTTCCAGTATCGTTTCGGCGAGCCAGTTCCGGATGGCGCTCATTAATAAACTCCAGCCAGGTCGACTTGATGAACTGCCCTGGACCATAGGCTGAACTCAGAGGGTTCTTGGCAGTCGTGCTTCCTCCAGACTCCTTCTGAATGATGTTGGCCACATAGCTGTCCATCGGTCCAGGAGCACCGCCACCCGCGCCGGTTAGGGGCTGAGGCAGAGGTAGCCCGCTGGAGGTTGTTGCTGCCGTTTCACCCGGAGCACCGGCCGGAACCGGAGTCCCACCTATCGTATTCGGTGGCATCCACTTGCCCGGAATAGGTGCTTCTGCCGCAGCTACCCTCGCGGCTTTGTCCCTTTCTAACTGCTGATCGGCCTCGGACTTGAAGAGGAAATCTCCCGCGGCGCCGACTGCAGGCCGCACAATCGGGTCGATCAGGAACTGGTTATACATTTCCCAGGCAGCAGCAGGCGAATTTACTGTATTGTTGAAGATCCCTGCCCCGATGTTGCCGGCTGGCGAATTCTGAGGCCCGCGCGGAATTGGGTTGTTTCCAGCCTCGCCGGGGATCGTGGCGTTCTTAACTAGCTGATCCCAGCCTGCCCCGGTGAACCACTTGCTGAAGTCAATGTCCCCTCCCAGAGCGCCCGGAGGACCACCAGCCGAGACCGAACTCTGAGGTGGTTCCTCCATCGGATTAGGCATATGAATGGGATCAAACCGAGGCCTTTCCGGGGTAGTCGGCTGCGGCACCTCGCCGAGATATTGGCTAAAAAGGCTCCCTCCGCCTTCACCCTGAAGGGCTTTCAGCAAGGCTAGCTGGGCTGCTGGATCGAGCCCGGCAGGACTTTGTGGGGTCATTCCCATAGGTATCTGCGGCAGGCTATATTGCCCTGTTGCGAACCCTGCCGGATTGGCACTTGGCGCGCCCCAGCCTCCCGGCATCATCCCCTGCTGGAGTTTCTGCTGGAGGAGTGTCACCATATCGAGAGGCATACCGGCCATTTTACAACCCTCCAGCCAGGCCACCAAGGGCCGCTAGTGGTAGCATCCAGGGTGCAAATGCTGCCATTCCTGCTCCAGCCGCCACGCCACCAATGCCTGTCGCAAGGCTCGCTCCGGTACTTGCCCCGCCGAGTACCCCTTGAAGGATAGAGGCAAACTGGTTTCCACCCTTGTCTGTGGTCTGAGTAGAGGAACCAAATCCGCCCGCCCCGAGGATGTTCGCCATTTCATTAATGCCAGCCCATGGAGCCTGTTGCTGCCTCGACCACCGAGCCATCTCATCCTGAAGCTGGGCTTGATCCCAACCCTGGAGCTGACTTCCGGCCGAAGCCAGTGCGGTTGGCCCGGCAAGAGCCAGCAGGTTGGCCTGATCTAGCAACTGGTTCGAGGTCTGCTGTCGACCTCTCTCATCACTATAGTTCTTGTAGTAGATATCGTTCGTGAGGTTCCCCGCCGTCTTGTTGAACTCATCCACCAGCCGGTTCTGCTGCAGATCCTGCCGGGCTCCACCATAAGCCCCCTGTGAAATGGCCTGGTCATTCATCGCGAGCTTGTTAGCGTTAAAGGCTTGCTGGACCGGCGCAATGGCCGCTTCAGCCGTTTGCTTAATGTAGGGGTTGGTTTCTGGGTTCAGGTAGTCCCCTCGAAGCTGGGCTAGAGCCAGGTTCCTTAACTCTTCCACTCCGGTTCCCATACCGGCCGATGCCTGCTGGACCTGCCAATTCGCATCGTACTGCTGGTTGGTCGGCCCGGCCAGGGTCTCGCCCTGATACCACTGATCGTTCGTTCGATCAAAGGCGGACTGGGCCTGCTTGTAGAGGTCCTTGTAGTATGGAGTCTGAACCTTCCAAGGCTCATTCGTCTGCTTCACGACCTGCGGCTTGGTTCCGCCCATGTCAGAATTCCTCTCTGAAAATTTGGGCGGAGGGCTTCAAGCCGACCTTCCGCTCGTACATCCTGGCCAGGCCCGGCCGTTCCACTATGCCTGTAACACTGGTCGCGCCAGCTCTTTTTGCGAGAGCTATCATGGCCAGTCTTATAGACGCAATGTCCTGCATGAAACCTTCACCCACTATGAGTTCCCACCAGATGGTAGTCTTCCCTCCCCTGGTGAAGATTTTAGTTCCTATTAGGCCTTTCGAACCATCACTCTTTATTCTCCACAGGGCCATCTTTCCGTCCCTGACCTCCTCAAGTATCTCCCTCAGAGTCGTATAATCCCAGGAGTCCGCGGCATACTTTCCCAACCATTCTAGCTCCTGGTCGGTAAGGTCTTCCAGCCTGATGGGCTCCAGTATAGTCATACTCGAATAACTGCCACGGACCCAGTCGGGCCGGCTACGGTTGGAACTCTGAACTTGCCAGCGCTACTTGCCCCCATTAGCTTGTAGAGAGCAGGGGAAACTGCCCTTTTGTACTCCGCCCCGTTACAGAGCAGATACTCGATTGGTATATCCACTCCGGTCGGCCAGAGCACGATCGTCCCTGAATGCATGTGTTCCTCCATCTCGAAGAACACTTCTTGCAGGGTGGTGATAAGTCCGCTGACCCAGGAGGAGATATTCCCGTTGAACTGCGGAGGATAGAACTGAATAGTCATCCTGAGACCTTTCCGCCTTTTGCACCCTGGATCTGGACTTGGCTCAGGTGGAAGAACGAGTCCATCACGTCAGCCCGGAACTCAAGGATCAGAAAGACTGCATCGCGGTCGATCCAATTCTCGTAGGCCAGGTCCTGAATGTCAAACCATTCCACTGGATCTTTCGTAGGATCTTCAACTACCCCCACCTTTACTTGTGCGGCGTTCCAGGTTCCTACGTTCTTCAAGTGGCTCCAAATCTTCCAGATCGTGGCGTCCTGGGCAGAAAGAGGTTTCGTCCTAGCCCATTTAGAAAGGGGGAGAGTTCCAGCATTATTTCCGATATTTAGCTGAACAAGGAAATTGCCTATGGCAGCTACTGGGGTGGAGAAGACTTGCCTCTCAAGCGCGACAGCCACGTTTTGATTATACTTCGTGAAGGTCTTTTTCTTGTAGTTAACACCAAGGCCGTATCTACCACCCAGCTTTCTAGTATAGAACCAAATAACAGAGCCCAGGTCCTCATTGTGATAGCCTTTAACTTCCTCGCCTTTGTCGAAGTCCACGTCGGACAGGATAAAGTCATGAACTGCTGGCTCGTCTATGTACTCGAAACTGACCCCGTCGGTTACAAAGATACCTTGACGGTTCAGGCCATAGTTCATCGGCCCTACCTGGATAACGCTATGAGCTCCAACGGCCCCCACACCATTAATAGCCTGGGTATGCGCGAAGACATTGGGCTGGCCGACGAACTGAATAAGACCCATAGTCTCCTTTGAGTACACAGCTGTCTGCCGTCCAATATCCACTGCTGCGACGATCTCTGAGTCCAGATCACGAACCCAATTGTTCCCGGCTGAGTTTTCATCCGTCGGAACCCAGTCATCAACGTCAGATGCCGAACACCACTCGTAAGCATTTTGCCCATTCGAGGTATTAAAGGCAATGACATGGTTATCCCTCCTGTGCAGGACCTTACAGAACGTGAAGGGAAGATTTGGCCAAACAACAAGGTTGCCTGTATTCTTCCAGTACATGGGAGGGTCAATGAAATTGGTAGCTAGAAGAAAGGTTCCGAAAGTCTCAAAGAACGGAAAGCCTACGCGAGGGAAAGCTCCTAGTGAGGTCAGACCAGAAGTCGAGCTTCTTACATAGACACCGTTGTTGACTGCGGCGTATATTCTCTGGTCCCCTGCGTTGTAAGCCTGAGCCATTTCGTTGACTGGGCCTGGCATGGTAGACAGGGGTATATGGCCCTTTGAGGACTGTACTCCACCCCCTCTGAACTCGACGTTTTCCCCATCGACCCAGAAGGGAGCCGATAGCTGATCCACACTCGGAAAGAGGCCACTCTCTAGTTCCTGTCCAGGTCCAGCACTGACGATCGGTTCGGGCATGGGGTCCTCAGAGTTTAATAAATGGCAGGAAGGTACGATGCCTGGGCCTGGTTTCGTCCGGTCCGGCTGGAGCACCCGACCAATCGGTTAAGCCTCCAGGTGTACCGGCGCTCACCGCTGTAACTGTCAGGCTATAACTCGCGCCGTTGCTATCCCCGACAGAAGGCCTAAAACTTCCTGGACTCGCATCGTTCATGCCATACCTGCCTTGCGCAGGCCCATAGCTGTGTTGGTGCGGCGCGAGGGCATTCATCAACAGGCCGTGGTAATGGTTCTTCATGGCGTGGTCCCTGAAGGAACCTAGTCCCATCCCGTTAATGCCTGTTCCGTAATCATGACCTCGAGGAAAGTTGCCCCTCATATCTGGTACCGTCAGGTGCCGGTTGGCGTCCCAGTCCAGGTTCCAAGTAGCTTGTCTCGCCACAACCGTCAAGGTCCCTGGGGAATAGATAGGGTAATCCGCCGCCGCGGTAACTGTCCAGATATGCGCGAACAGGTTCATCGTATCAAGGTTGGCTCGATTATTCGCTCCTGAACCACCGTTCCCGATAGAGCCCCCTATGGCTTGGATCCAGCCCGTTGGAACCCCTGAGTGCAGGAAGAAGGCAAGCATTCCAACCGGGACTGGCCAGATCGAGTCACTCAGGGCGGCCTGAAATCCGGGCACCGAGGTAGCTGAAAGGAAGTTCTGCATCTGGTCTGAGATGAAGATTTCCTCGATATTACCAGCACCGGGACTAAATCTTCCTAGCAGCCTGTCTGTTGCCGAGATCTGCTGGATCTTAGCATAGCTCACGGCGCCGGCCTGGATCTTAATCGAGCTAACTGCGGAGTCCGCGATCTTCGGCTGAGTCACCGCCCCGTCAACCAGTGCCGGAGTACCGACAGTATTATTTCCTGGGAAGGAGATTGAGAACGCGAAGTTATCTCCCAGCACCACCACAATATTGTCTACCCCTAACGGGGGAGGTGTAACAAAGGTGATCAGGGCTCCGTTAATGTCATAGCCTGAAGACTGATAAACCTCATTCACATAGACCTTGGTATAGGGTGCATCGTATTCAGGCTTCGGCAGAGTAAAGACTGTATCAATCCCTGTCCCGCTCAGCACCGCGGTTTCCCAACCGAGTATTTGCCTGGCTTCAACCTGGCTATCCGCCAGCAGGAAGTCCTCACTGAACTCAGTCGTCCTTACATTCCAGAACTGACTTGTGTTCAGGGGCGACATGATCTTGTCATCGACCGCGCCCTCTTCCGCTTCTTGCTGGGTCGCAGCATGGTCAATCAAGAACCCAGACTGGAAGATCGAGCCCGCTGTCTCGGCGGTTAGGAAATGGCGGACCTGCGTGCCGGCAAGCCAGTTGCGCGGGGTCGTGCTTTCTTCCGCCCTGGTTACAACCAGTTCCCCATTAAGGGTATTCTCCCAGCAGTACATAATCTCTTGTGGGTGAGTCCCATCCCACAAGATCAGAGCAAAGGCCTGGTCCCCAACCGGCGACGGAAACCTGTCCGCGTAGAGTGGATCTATATGAAGAACTGTCTCTTCATCGTCCACTGGCCAGGTCAGCCGGGCCTCGCCGAAATTTGTCAGCAAGAATTGGGTCATGGATTGAGTATCCTGTAGAGCCCGTTTGCGTTCACATGCACAAAGAACTTGGTACCTTCCTCAGCAATCAGCACCGTTCCGAACTGCTGAAAGAACAGAGGCACGACTCCGTCGGTTATTAGGATCGCCGCCGCAGGCCCAATCGTTCCACCAGCTGCCATCTTCGTGATATCATCAAAGTCCGCCATGCCCTCATCTGCACCGAGGAGGTAGTTCGCGAAGTTCGGCAGAGGCTCGCCGCCGATCGTCCACCCATTCCCATCAACCTCCCACGCGCCGGAATTTGTAGCCTCATCCATCGAAGAGTCTGTGGGGTCAAAGACCGCGGAAGGGCTGAGCAGAACTAGCCTAAGATTGGCCTGATTAATCACCCCACCCATGAGGTTCTTAACCGTGTTATTATACCTCAGCATGGGCATGGTGAAAATCCTAGTTGAGAGTGGCCTCGGCCTCAGGTTCTGGCTCTGCTGTTGAACGAAGCGCCGCCTGTTCCGCTGCATACTTCTTGCCGTTGGCGACCAGTGTCGGATGCGACCGCGCCATGGCGATCAGCCCGTGGATCATGTCCTTGTCATGCTGCTGGATTGGCGGATACCCCTTCATGGCGAAGTAGCTATCCAGGTCGTCGAAATGAACCTCGGGATCTTGTCCAGGTATAATCATGCGCCGCACATTAGTTTCCACCACCACCAGGTCCCCATCCACGATTTGCTGCTGGAACATCATGTAGATGACAGCGTTGAGATCAACTGTGAGTTGCGCGAGAACGATTTGCCTTGCCACGATGCTCTCCTAGTTGCTGGCCAAGTACTGACCACCGAAGATGATGTCAGCAGAAGCTGAGACGTTAGTGTTGGTGATGCCTACTGCGCCAGTCGCGTTGTGCTGGTTGATGTTGATGTAGTTGTTCTCAGGCACCATCTGGAGAGCACCCGTCAAGCTTAAGAACGCTCCCGCATAACCAACGCTACAACCACCCCAGGATGGGCCAATAGTGAATGGCAAGTTGCCTACACGTGCTGCACCAGTTGACGAGCCTTTGCTCGACAATGTGAGGCGGCCCATGAAGATGACCATTCTACCGGACTTAATGTAGTAGCCAATGCGGTTGGTGTAAGCAACACCGACTGAGTTACCAGCAAACTCAAAGTTCGGCACCCATGCGCCTTCCTCGTAGTCATCGAGGGTTTGTGCATCGGAGCTTGGGTTCTGAACGACCGGGAAGCCCAACTGACCAAGTGGCAAAACAAGACTGTCCGCATATCGTAGTGCGGTCAAAAATTGGCCGGTGTATGTCCCGGCGTCATTGTAGCGATTGAGGGCAAAGCCCGAGCCAACGTTGCCGGTGCTTTCGGCTTGAGCATCGCCAAGCTGCAACTGCCAACGTGGAACGCCTGCCCTGTTGCCAGTAATGGCGTTGAGGTTGGCACCCACAGCCTTGTTCAAGACAATCTGCGGCGTGCCCTTGTTGACAGTTATATCACCCGTGAACTGTGCATCGCCAGTGTTACGAGTAATAATCAGCGGTGTGCTAAGGTAAGTACCTGCATCGTTGTAGCGATTGAGGCCAAAATCTGAGCCAGCGTTACCTCCGCTTTCAGCGGCACTGCTGCCAAACTCAATTGACCAACGTGCGAGGCTACCCGTGCGTGACACTATCCACCGGCCCTGTCCCGCAGCGGATGCATTCAACTCAAAAGCTGGACTAGCCTTGCTGATTAATAGATCGCCACTGAGCGTGCCACCCGTCAGGGGCAAATAGTTAGTTGCTAGGCTGGCGGTAATATCCACCCATGCAGCATCTTTCCGGGCATAGGTCTTAGTGTCAACCGGCGCCTCAGCAATTCCGCCGCCACCACTTACAACGACTGTCCAGCCCAAATTCTTCCGCGCGTATTGCTGTCCATCATTCGGAGCTTCTCCGATTTTGGTATTCACCGAGTTGGTGAGTGTCAAATCTGCCGCATCGACATACTGCTTGGGTGCAGCCTGAAGGGCTAGTGTTGGGTTCCCAGGAAGAACAAGGGGCCCAGTCATGGTGTCGCCGGCCTTGAGCACGAAGCCGGTCAGACTTGACGAGATATCCACCCACCCAAGGCTTTTCCGGCCATAGGTCTTGGCATCGTTCGGGGCTTCGGGAACTCCACTAGTTCCAGCAGCAACAACTGCCCATGCTAAGTTCTTGCGAGCGTACTGTTGTCCGTCGTTTGGGGCCTCGCCGATCTTCCCACTGATAGCCGTAGAAAGAGCTGTATCTGCGGCATCCACATAGCCCTTGGTTGCTGCATGGAGAGGTACTGTTGGCGCACCTGGAAGAGTGAGAGGGCCTGTCATAACGTCGCCGGCCTTAGCGACCTTCCCAGTGATTGCCGTGTTCAGCGCCGCGTCGGCTGCGTCGATATAAGCCTTGTTGACCAGGTTTAGATCATTAACCAACTGGTCCTTTATCCCAGAAAAAGACCTCTTGATTAGAAGCCCATCCGGCCGCAGGGCTGGAACATAGTAGGTATCTAACCAAGGGGCCTCAACCGGCGCTGCAATAATGTATTCGGCGGTGGTCAGGCCAAGTTCGGTGTTCAGTCTCTTCTTATTAACAAGAACTCCACCGTCATCCTCGATCCCTGCCACCGTGAAGGTGACACGATCAACGCTAGGGTCCAGTTCTGAGATCTTCTTAGACATTTTGGTCCTCTAGCTTGATATAAGTCCCGTCTTCTAGAAGCAGGGCCGTTCCATCCTCCTGATAGAGGATTTCGAGGCTAATTCCACCAGTCAGGTCGTAGTGAACAAACCGCATATCACTATAACCTAGCAGGTCATCACCTTCTCTTACCACTCTTACCGGGTATTGCCGAATTTCCAGGTCTTCTAGCCGAAGATTGACCTCTGTATCGGGTAGAGTCGGCTTGGG
>Ga0105104_10000371_pt1 | contig 34259 bp, 26 predicted proteins | sample PPLLaktember2015_3_FD_87034 | JGI IMG/M metagenome (GOLD analysis project Ga0105104, IMG submission 87034) | Freshwater sediment microbial communities from Prairie Pothole Lake near Jamestown, North Dakota, USA - PPLs Lake P7 Core (6) Depth... | ecosystem: Environmental > Aquatic > Freshwater >... | reverse complement strand
CCGAAGTCGATCGGACTGCCATCCAGGAACTCGGGGTGAATCTCTTCAGTACGGGTGCGGGCAATACCTTCGGAGCAATCTCCACGCAACAGTTTGACAGCCCGCAAGCGAGCGCCGGAGCGCTTCCTTCGGACGTTTCGCCGGGGAGCGCACCTCCCGGCTCAAGCACCGTTTCCGGCGCCATCGGCAACCGGCTTTTTCACCAGCCCGGCATCTTCGGCCTTGGTGACCTGTTGAACGTCTTTCTGTTCCGAAGTGATGTGAACCTGGGTCTCACCATAAGGGCCCTGCAGCAGCGAAACGTCCTTGAGATCCTCGCGGAGCCCAATGTTCTCGCTCTGGATGGGCATGAGGCGAGCTTCCTGGCCGGTGGCGAGTTCCCATTCCCCGTTGTCCAGGGCGGTGGCAGTTTCACTGCGGTTACCATTCAGTTCCGCGAATTTGGAGTCCGGCTCAAATTCACACCGACGATTCAACCGGATGGGACGATCATGCTGAAGGTGAACCCGGAGGTCAGCTCGCTGGACTTTTCCAATGCCTTGACGATTTCCGGATTCCTGATTCCCGCCCTCTCGACCCGAAAAGCCGAAACCGTGGTGGCACTTCGCGACGGCCAAACCTTCGCGATCGCGGGACTGATCGACAAGCGTTTGGTAGAGATCGCTTCCAAGGTGCCGTTCCTCGGTGATATTCCCGGTATCGGAAAGTTGTTTCGGAGTCGTTCCCAGGAAAGAAACAACTCGGAGCTCATGGTTCTGGTGAGCCCGAAGATAGTAACTCCGTTCCAACCCGGCCAAGAGCCGCCGCTTCCACAGTTCCCGAAACCCTTCATGGATGAGAAGGAGTTCGGCACGAAATTTGACGGCAAGGTAGGCGAAGCTGCGGCTCGAACTGGAGGCGGGAAGTAGACAAAGGTTCAAGGTTCAAAGGTTAAAGCGTTCAGGGTTCGAGGCAGCTACTTCAAACCTATGAACCTTTCAACTTCTGAACCTTTGAACCTTTGAACCTTGAAACCCAGAAAGGTTTACCTCATATGCGCGCGAAAGCCGAGAAGAAGGGATTCGTAATCATCACGGTAGCCCTGCTGCTAGTGATCTTGTTGGCTTTCTCGTCCCTGGCGATTGATGTCGGCATGTTCTACGCCGCTCGACCCGCTGCTCAGCATTCGGCGGATTCCGCTGCTTTGGCAGGCGCCTACACCTTCGTTTTCGCCGGCATGGCGCCGCAGCCGAGCACTGCACAGAGCCATGCCCTGAACGCCGCACTGAACAGCAAGATAATGGCGAGTTCCATCCTCGCAGGGGATGTAACCATTCAAGTCGATGTCCCTAATCAGCGGGTAACGGTCGACATCGCCCACACCGAGAGAGCGTATTTATTCAGTGTCCTTGGCATAAGTTCGGGGAGTATCAGAGTCCAGGCTGTCGCCGAAGCTGCGCTGAATGCAGTCGGGACCGGTTGTGCGAAACCCTGGTTCATCCCGAACACGATGCTCAGCAGTGCGGGCTTGTGCGGGACAGGAAGCGCGTGCGCTACAAACCAAGTCATGATCCTGCCGAATGGTGGGGGGGTAAACCATGCATTCGTCGATCAATACCTGGGGCAACCGTGGACGATCAAGCCCGGGAATCCGCAGGCCTCCCTGGCGCCTGGTCAGTTCTATGCTATCCGGCTGGGCGACTCCACGGGCGGCAGTGATTACCGGACGAACATCGCCACCTGCGCCTCGCAGATCGTCACCTGCCAGAACACCTACGGGGTCGAACCGGGCAACATGATTGGACCGACCATGCAGGGCGTGTTAGACCTGATCGGCAATCCGCCCGACACCTGGAACGGCTTCGTCAACGGTGTTCCCACATTTAACCCAGGCAGCGGAGGTCCCGCGACCGTGAGCAGCCGGTCGGTGGTTGTCGCCCCCATCTGGGATATCTGTTCGATGGGCGCGTATTGTGATTCTCACGGCAATTTTCGGCTTCCCGATACCGGCGCCACACTGCAGATTCCTGTCGTCGGCTTTGCACTGATGTTCATTCAGGGCGTTCAAGGCAACGACGTAGTGGCACTTCTGCTCGACATCTTCGATTGCGGTTCGTTGCCGCCCGCGAATGACCAGGTGACCGGGCCCTTCTCAGTCCCGGTGCGGCTGGTCCGGGCGCCGTAGAAAAGGCGGCGATGGCTCTGCCTTCATATTAGCGAGGTTCTCATGTCGTTGAATGAGTTGAGTGTGGGGATTGTGGCTCCGTCAGATGAGATTCGCGCCGCCCTGCGGTCGCAGGTTTCGGATTCCGGCATTGCGGCTCAGGTCCATGAGTCGGCCCACTATTGCCTGAGCAGGAACGACTCTTCCACCCGGCGCCTGGCTTCGGCTGGTGTCGACCTTATTCTGGTGGACATGGACGACCCAGAAGCGGGGCTCCAGAGCCTTCGAGTTTTGCAGGCCACCCTGCCTGATGCCTGGCTCTTTGTTCTGGCCGAACAGACGGATCCTCAGATTCTGATCGAATGCATGCGGGCCGGCGCTCGCGATGTCATCACCAAGCCGGTGGGGCCGCGGGCTCTCTCCCAGGCGCTGACACGCTTCGTAGGTGAACGGCAGCGAGAGGATCAGCGGGAGACCGGGAGCATTTACTGCGTTACAACAGCGAAGGGTGGCAGTGGCGCCACAACAGTTGCGATCAACCTCGCTTCGTGCTTGTCGGAAATCAGATCCCGACGTGTTGCTTTTATCGACCTTAATTATCCGGTTGGAGACGCGGCCGCCTACCTGAATCTGCGACCGCACTTCACACTTTCGGAGGCCCTGGCGGCTGCCCCTCGGCTGGATACGGTTCTCTTGGAAAGCTACATGAGCCACACCGAAGGCTTTTCGGTGCTCGCCGGTTTCAAAGACTACATCCCCGGCGCCTCACTGGATCACCAGGCCTTGGCGAAGGTGCTCGAAGTGGCTTCACGTTCGTACCAGGATGTGGTCATTGACTTACCGTCGCTCCTTGATGAGAGGACACTGCATACCGTAACGGAGATGGCGAAAGTTGTTTTGCTCATCTTGACACCCGAGCTTCCCGCGCTCTGGCGGACCGAGCGGCTTCTTCAGTTCTTCGGCAAAAACGGCACGCGCGAGAAGTTGCGCGTGATTGTCAATCGATCGAACAAGCGCGATGACATTACCGAGAAGGAGATTACCAAGGTCCTGGAAACACCAGTTTACTGGCGCCTTCCGAACAATTACGCCTCTTCTATTCAGTCGATTAACAGCGGGAAGCCGGTTGTCGTTATCAATCACTCGGACCTTTCCCGCAGCTACCGGGAGCTGGCCCGCGAGCTGACCGGTGTTCCGGGCGCCAATAAGAATCAGGGTCTGTTGGGCTTTTTATTTCGCTAGTTGGGAGAATTTATGGCTACTGTCGGAATGAACGCGGTCACCCTGTCCGATTACTGGCAACTGAGAAGCAAAATTCACAGCAAATTGCTGGAGGAGATAGACCTCGAGAGCATGGAGCGTCTCGAGGACCGCATCAAACGTGAAAGGGTCAGTCAGCTTGTGCGCACCATGCTCGAGCGCGAGAAGACTCCCCTGACTATGGCGGAACGCGAGCAGCTCGTGCGCGAAGTTCTGGATGAGCTGTTCGGACTGGGTCCACTCGAGCCATTCCTGGACGACCCGACCATCTCGGACATCCTCGTCAACGGCGCTCACGACGTCTACATTGAGCGAGCCGGCTTGCTAGCAAAAACCGATGTCCGTTTTGCAGACGACGAGCACCTGATGAGGATTATCGAGAGAATCGTCTCCCGCGTCGGGCGGCGCGTGGACGAGTCCTCCCCCATGGTTGACGCGCGTCTCATCGACGGCTCCCGTGTGAATGCCATCATTCCGCCGCTGGCGCTGGACGGGCCGATTCTCTCCATCCGCCGGTTCGGACGAAACCCTTTGACGGCTGACGACCTTCTGCGAAACGGGACGCTGACACCGGCCATGCTGACGCTGTTGAAGGGCACGGTCGAGGGAAAGTTGAACGTGTTGATTTCTGGCGGAACCGGCGCCGGCAAGACGACCCTCTTGAATGTTCTTTCGGCCTTCATCCCGTCTCAGGAGCGGGTCATCACGATCGAAGACGCGGCCGAGTTGCAGTTGAAGCAGGAGCACGTGGTGCGATTGGAGACGAGGCCACCCAATATCGAGGGCAAGGGGGCCGTTCGGCAAAGGCAGCTTGTGATCAACGCGCTGCGTATGAGACCGGACCGGATCATCGTCGGCGAGGTCCGTGGCGAAGAGGCGATTGACATGCTCCAGGCCATGAACACCGGCCATGAGGGTTCCATGACCACCATCCATGCCAACACTCCCCGCGACGCGCTAAGCCGGCTGGAAACGATGGTGTCGATGGCCAACCTGAACCTCCCGGATAAGGCTGCCCGCAGCCAGATCGCCTCGGCCATCAACGTCATCGTTCAGGTTAGCCGTATGAGCGACGGTTCGCGCCGGATCACGAGCATTTCTGAAATAACGGGCATGGAAGGCCCCACCGTCACGCTGCAGGATCTCTTTGTTTTCCACCGGCAGGGATATGACGAGAACATGAAAGTGCGCGGACATTACCGAGCCACCGGAATCCGGCCGAAATTCACCGAGCGGCTGTTCGGCTCCGGCATCGTCCTGCCCTCGGACCTGTTCCTGTCGGACGAGCAGAGGGGGCGTTAGCAAGTTAGCTGCGAGTTGCGAGTTTCGAGTTGGGTTACGAGCCAGGTAGGTGGCTGGAGTCGTAACAGGAGGAGAACCAAATGCTGGTAATTCTAACCTTGCTGATCTTCCTGGTCGTCCTAGGGCTGACGGTCAGCGGGATCTACTTCTTCATCGAGGCGCCCGCCGCCCGCCGGCGGTTGCATATCCGGCTCGCCGGAATACAGCAAGCTTCGCATAACGCTCCTGATGTGGAAATGGATCTGATGCGCCGCGAGGTTCTTAGCGGCATCCCGATGCTGAACCGTTTCCTGATCGATTTCACCCCGACGCGTCGGATTTCCGAATTTCTCGAGCAGGCGGATGTAAGAATGGCACTGGGCACCTTCTTCCTCCTGACGGTCGCGCTCGGTCTTTTGGTATTTGTGCCCGCCATCCTGTTCAATGCACCCATCTACCTTGCACTGCTCTTTGCATTGCTCGCGGCCGCCTCTCCGGCCTTCGTCGTATCGATCAAGCGGACACGCCGGTTTCACAAGTTCATGGAACAGCTTCCGGACGCCCTGGACCTTCTGGGAAGAGCGGTTCGGGCCGGCCACGCCTTTACCACGGGCTTGGAGCTGATTGCCACCGAAATGCCGCAGCCGGTAGCCGGAGAATTCCGCATCACATATGATCAGCAGAACCTCGGCCTGCCCCTGCGCGATGCCTTGGCGAACATGACCGTCCGAGTGCCGCTTCAAGACGTCCGCATTTTTGTGACAGCCCTTCAGATACAGCGAGAATCAGGCGGAAACCTGGCCGAGATCCTGGACAACCTGGCTTACGTAATTCGCGAGCGTTTCAAGCTGCAGCGCCAGATCCGAGTCTACACGGCCGAAAGTCGGTTTTCGCTCTATATTCTGACTGTCGCGCCGCCGGTTGTGGCTGTGCTTTTCGCGCTCGGAAACCCTGAGTACATCAGGCCCCTGATCGACGATCCCCTTGGCCAGAGAATGATCGCCGTCGGTGTCATTCTTCAGATTATCGGGTACCTGGTCATTCGTCATATCACCCGGATGAAAGTCTGAGAGGCAATCATGAATTTGATCGTGCTGGCAACCATCATAGGCGTGCTCGTTTTTGTGGCAAGTTTTGCGGGCATCTACGCCCTTTCAATTCGGTCTCTTAAACTGGCCGGTCGGGTAGGCGCAGACAACGCCGAGGGGCAGCCCAAAGGACTGTGGCACTACCTTCGGAAGACCGAGCAAGTGATTCGGCCGCTGGGAGAGATGATCCCCCGCCCGCCTTCCGACATGTCGAAGCTGGAAAAGCGGTTGGTCGAGGCCGGAATCCGCCGAAAGGACGGGATCTACCTCTTCTACGGCGCACAGGTCAGCCTGGCAGTCGCCCTATCGGTTGTGCTCGCCTTCACTGGCCACCTTGGCTCATCCCCGGTGCTCTATCTGATCCTTTCGGTCTTCTTCGGCGCGCTGTTGCCTGACATCTGGTTGAAATGGAAAGGGCATCGACGGCGGGACAAGATTGAATTTGGCTTGCCCGACAGTCTGGATCTCCTGGTGGTCTGCGTGGAGGCGGGGCTCGGTTTGGATCAGTCGCTCATGCGGATCAGCCAGGAAATGCGAAAAGCGCACCCGGATTTGAGCGACGAGCTTCAGGTTTACGCACTGGAGGTGAATGCCGGCCGCTCGAGAGCCGCGGCGTTGCGGAATCTGGGAGAGCGATCCGGCGTGGATGATTTGCGAGCGCTGGCCGCGGTGCTGATCCAGACTGACCGATTCGGCACCAGCGTGGCTCAGTCTCTGAGAGTCTTCTCCGACACCATGCGGAGCAAACGTCGGCAGCGGGCGGAGGAGCGGGCAGCCAAGATGGGAGTCAAGATGATCCCGCCGATGGTCCTGTTCGTTTTTCCCTCGATTTTCATCGTGATAATCGGGCCCGCAATCATCGGCTTTGTAAGAGTGCTGATCCCCTTCCTGAACATGCAGTAGGGGAGCACGTGTGATTTATGGAAGCACAAATACTACTAGCAATCGGGCTTTTCCTTCTCCTGCTCATATTGCTTCCGCTGCTCTTCAAATGGCGCAGTTGAGTGTGGAATCTCGGCAGCTGTCTGAGTGCCGACAGGCGGCAACCAACGATGCTTAAAATTACTGTCAGACGGTCAACTCTTATCAAGATTCTCACGGTTAGCGGCGTTTTCCTTCTTTGTGCTCCGAACTGCCGGCAGACGCGTTTAGTCCGCTCGGAAAACCCGAGCTCCCGCAACGCTTACCGGCCCGCTTCCCCCGGAAGCCTGTCTTCGTACATTCGCACGGTCCTGAGAATCTCAGCGGAGAAAGGCCCGCAAGTCGAACAGCAACTCAGACAAGCCCAGGAACAAGACCCGGATCTCGCGCGTCAGGCGGAGGAGTCCTCGGCCCAACCCGCCGACGTCGATGCCGGCCTGCGTCTGGCGGCATCCTATGTGAAAGCCGGCCTTTACCTTCCCGCCTATGAGGTCTATCAACGCCTCCGTGCGGCAGCCGAACCGCGAGCGGATATTGAGCTCGGGCTGGCCCGTATCTGGGACAAGTGGGAAGACTACCCGCTGGCCAGGACCCATGCTGAATACGCCCTGGAAATCGATGCTCAGTCATGCGCAGCTTGGAACCTGCTTGGCCGGATCCATTTGCACCGCGGTGACTATGAGGGCGCAGCCGTCAGCTTTGATAAAGCGTTGAGTCTGCAGCAGTCGGATCCGGTTCTCTTTGCTAATGCCGGTTATGCTTACCTCAGAGCGGGCCGATTGGACCAGGCTCAGGGCTGCCTCGAGAAGGCGCTCGCTCTCGATGGCTCTATCGTTGAAGCCCACAATCACCTGGGAATCGTTCTCGCCCGCTGCGGCCAGTACGATTCGGCGCTCTCTCATTTCATGCAAACCAGCGAGCCGGCTGTAGCGTTCAACAACTTGGGCGTGGTCTGTGTGGAGCAGGGACAGTGGGAGGAAGCCCGAAAATTCCTCCGTGAAGCTCTGTCCTTGAAGCCCGGCTATGAACAGGCGCTTTTGCATCTGCGGGCTGCAGAGGCACTCGCTCCTCCTCCGGCCCGGGTTAGCATTGACGGAACTGCGATGCAGCCTGCCGAGCGGCAGGCCACGGACGTGGCGCGAGAGGATCAGCCAACGCCTTCGCCTGTCCGCGTCAGCATTTCGATTACTCCTGCTCTCTCTGTTGCTCGGCCGGAACCGGCGAAAGCCCAGATTCAAGAGCTCGCGGAAACCGCCGAGATACTTCTCGGAAAGGGGCCGTACCTTATCGAGGCGCCAGCTGGAGATCCGCCTTTAACATCCCGGGCCGTGTCAGAGAATCGTTTCTACTATCAACCCACCTCGCCTCGGCTGCGTTCCATTGCCGAGCACCTCGTTGTCGAAGCCTTTCCTCGCCAGGCTCCCAGCCGGCACTCCATGCCGGTCGCTCCCGCTCCGAGCCGGTCAGGGGCAAACCTAAGCGTTGCTGCACTCCGATGGCAAGAACCACTCCTCAATCCGGTTGCGCCGGCACGAACGTCGTTTGACTGGTCGACCTCCCCGCACTCCGATCAGCCGAGCCCGTTCTATGTGCCCTCTCTGGTAGATGTGCTGCTCACCGGGTTCTTGGCTCTCGGTCTGCTCTTGGGTTTGCTCCTGGCCGGCGGAGCGGGGGCGGTGCTCTCGATAGCCGCTGCAATCCTGGCGATAGCCGGCAGGGTACTCGCTGCTTAGGTGGTTCAAGCAAAGTAACAGAGCCTTGAGCGCAGCGTTTTTTGCGGACCGTCAGCGGCCGGGTCGCTCCCCGGCCGCTGACGGTCCGCAAAAAACGCTGCGCTCACGGCTCGGTTACTTTGACTCGAGGGGCTATGTCGCCTTTTGACTCGGATGCGTCGGCCGAAACGGCCGGGGAATTGCGCCCAGGATATTCGCTCGGCGGGGCTTGCTGAGTCTCAACAGGGCAGACCAAGCTCCGGCCAGGGAGCGGGCGCGATGAGTTGCCAGCGGGAAGACCAGGCGGAAGGTGCTTCCCTTACCCTCCTTGCTCTCCAGCTCAACTCGTCCGCGATGGGCAAGCATGACTTGTTTTACGAGGTAAAGCCCCATGCCGAAGCCCTTCCTCGAAGCCGCGTCCTTCCCGCGATAGAATCCATCAAACAGCTGAGAGTGCTCTTCCTTCGGAATACCAGGGCCGCGGTCCTGCACCTCAATCACGACTTCCTTGTCCCTCTGGAACACGGCGACACGGATGTACTTCGCGTCGCCCGAATATTTGCGAGCGTTGTCCATGAGGTTTAGAACTGCCTGGCTGGCTGCTTCCACATCGAAGCGGACAGGCGGCAACTGTTCCGGCAAGGAAACGACGACGCGAAAACCCCGGAGGCGGAGGTGCTGCAGATAGCCCCGGATCCGTTTCCCGACGTCCTTCAGCAGGTCCCCTTCGGTCAGCCGGTAATGAGCGCGGCCACGCTCATAGCGGTTCATGGTCAGGACCCGCTCCAGCATCTGGCCGAGGTTATCGCTCTCTCTGTTGATAATCCGGTAGTAGGTGGCACGGCTGCGTTTGGACAAGTTCTCATTCCTCAGCAGCGTCTCGCTGTAGAGCTGAATGATCGTCAACGGCGTTTTCAAGTCATGCGAGAAAGCGCTGAAAAACTCGCTCTTCATCTCACGCAGGTGCAATTCGCGCGCGACCCGGCCGACCAATATCGTTCCAACCGCGATGACGGCGAGGAAGAGGAGATTAGCGAACGTCAGGTACAGGATGTCCCGCTTCGCCTGTTGGATCTTGGCCGCCACGTGTGTCGGAGAGATCGTCAGCTGCAGGAAGGGGAAAAGCTTCTGAAGAGGGATCTCCAACTCGTCGGAGCGCCACTGGGATTCCCGGCCCTGTATTCGCAGATTGGGTAAGACCAAGTCCTGGAGGGTGGCTTTCGTCGATTCGGGCAAGAGGGTCTCGCGGACCCAGCTTGCGTCCGCGGAAAAACCGTAGATGGTGTTGTCTCCTCCGGTGTTAAGACCGGTATAGAAGACCTGGTGAAAATCGTCCGCTATGCGAAGAGTATCAGCAGCGATATTGTTAACCGGAAACCGGACAACACGGGGCCCGGCGATCGATTCGACTATGAGCGACTCGATGCTCGCCTGATCCCCGGCCTGATCCGGCGCAGGAAAAACAAGACGTCCGTTTCGAGCGATAAAGAAGTGGCGTGCGATCGGATGCTTCTCGCGCAGATAGTCGACCCAACGCAGCGGAGTCACTTCATCGGCGGATATCCCCTCTGTCCCGTACTCGCTGACCGCGAGACGGACCACCGGGTCGGTGAGGCAGGTTTTCGCCGACTCCCACGCCCGGCCGGTCAGTTCCGTCGATAAGGCCTGACCGAGAAGCTCGATGTTTGACAGCGACTCCAAGCGTTTCCGCTCACGGGCAATCGACCCAATGCCCATCGATAAGAGCACCACTGTCAGTACCAGAATGGCCGAAATGTAGATGAGCATGGCCTTCGGGTACTTACTGCGCTTGAACGGCCTCATACCTCAGTCCCCCCGCGGGCTCATTCAGTCGTGTTGAGCACTTGTGTTGTTCTCGACAGGAATGTGTCGAAGAGTCGCTTAACAGTCTTTCATACTCCTTGGCGGACTTCCAATTTGCGGGCAATTAGAGGAGGTCGGGGGTGATGGAAAGGGCTTTCAGGGCCCGGCAGTCTGACTGCCGGGCCCTGTCGCGTTACGTAGGCTTGGCCCAGCTAGATCTTCCAGCTCAGGAGGTAGCGGCAGTAGGGGCCGGCCTTGGCCCTGCAGACATCATGACGAATCGAGACGTCATGCGCGCCGCACATGGATAGGGCCTCTTTATGCCAACCGATGATCGTGTAGCAGTCGGCCTCTGAGAAGGTATCGGCCTCGTAGGTCGTAATGACTCCCGAACAAGGGCCTGTCGGCTGATACTCGCGCCGCCCCGAGTTGTAGTAGAAGCTGTAGATGACGCTCGTTTTGGAGAGGAAGGCCTGAGGGTCCCCGGGAGCCAGGAAATTATGGTGCAGCTTGGTCAGATTCTCCTTGGCTGATTGGGCTCCAATAGCCTCAAAGACAGAAGGATTCCCCTTCCCCAGGACTTCGACTATCGCCTTGTCAAGTCGTTCACCGTACTCGAACGGGTACCAGCCGGCCGCGAGCAGCAAGCCGCCGTGGAATCTCTTGTCCTCAGGCGAAAGAGAGCTAAGAAGTGTGCTCCACGCGTCCGGACCGAAGTGTTTTTCAACAAAGGCTCTGCGTGCCGTCAGTACCGCACCCTTGATCTTCATCGACATAGTGGGCCCCCCACACTGTTACAGCTTTAAGATACGTTTGGCGTTTCCTTCCATTACAGCTTGCCGGTCTCCGGGGGTGAGCTTAAGCAGATCTATCTTGGCAATCTCAGTCTGCTGGTCCGCCCACGGGGAATCACTGCCGAAAAGGCACCGCTCTATACCATGGTTCCTGAGAATCCGAAGAAACTGGCCGGGCTGCATGTGACCAAGACCGTAGGAGGTGTCAAAGAAAAGATCCAGACCGACGAGATGCTTCTCCACCTCGTCCCAGCACCTGAAGCCTCCCATATGGGCAGCAACCAGGCGCGCTCCTCCGAGTCTTTTCACGACCTTCGCGAGACGGTCGGGCGGGCAGTGGCAGGGGGGTGGAAGCCCAATGTCTATTCCGGCGTGGAAGAGAATGATCAGACCAAGTCCGGCCAGCCGCTCGTAGATCGGCATCATTGACTCGTCGTCGACGAAGAAATCCTGGTAGTCGGGGTGAAACTTGACTCCTTGCAAACCCAGCGACTTGATCCGTTCGGCTTCTCCTTCCCAGTCTTCCAGCTTGGGATGCAGGGTCCCAAAGGCCAGGATTCGATCGTCCTGAACGCCGGCCGCCCAGTTGTTGGCGCTTTGGGTCTGCGAGGGTTTCGTCGCGATGGGCTGAATTATGGAGAAGGCGATTTCCGCGCGCTCCATAGACTGCTTGAGTCCGGCAATCGTTCCGTCGCTAGACGGAGGAATTCCGCTGCCCTCTGAAAGCACGGCAAGAGCTTTCGCTGCCAGCGAATCGGGAAAGCAATGAACGTGGAAATCCACCACCATAGCGTTTCTCAGTGGATACAAATGATAATATGAACCAACAACCTTCACAATGGCGTCTGCCCGGCGCATCTGCCTTGAAGCAAGGAGCCGCGTATGTCACAGTTTTGGTTGGTCAAGACGGAACCGTCAGTCTACTCGTTTGCAGATCTCCAGCGAGAGGGCCAAACGGTCTGGGATGGCGTGACGAACAATCTTGCTCAGAAACATCTGCGCAGCATCAAGCCCGGGGACCGGATACTGGTCTACCACACCGGCGACGAAAAACAAGTCGTCGGAACGGCGCGGGCGCTGTCAGCCGCATACCCGGACCCGAAGCAAGCGAAGGGCGGGTCGCTCGTCGTTGTCGACCTGCAGGCAGAGCAGTCCCTTCCGACGCCTGTCACGCTCTCTGAAATCAAAAGCAACGCTGCATTCTCCGAGTCGCCGCTTGTCCGTTTGCCTCGGCTGTCGGTGCTACCCATCTCCGAGGCTGAGTGGGAAACCATAATGGATCTTGCCGGCATGGGTGCGACCACGGAATAGTCAGCCGGCATGATGCTATTTTAAAAGTCCCAAAGCGGCGCAGGTTGCGGCACTTTATATCCTAAGGGGCCCTTCTCAACACCCTTGCTCCTGCGCGCGAGTCTCGATTGACTTGAACACCGGCCCCGCCTAGAATCGACTTAAGACGCCGATTCTCTTTTTGCCCCCGGGTTAACTATCGTCTCGACGAAAAATGCGTATGATTTCTTGCCCGCATTGTGTCAACAAAAGTCTGAAGCGAAGCGATGCCAGGGGTTTTATGGAACAGCGGATTTTACCGCTCCTGAAACTGGCGCCTTTCCTGTGTTCCTCCTGTGGTCGTCGGTTCTACCGCTACAGCCCTGGCAAGAACTCGGTAACAGCACCGGGTCCGCAAGGCCCAGCGCAGCCGGTCACGTTTATTGAGTCGCAGGACGGCGTGAGTTTCCAACAGCTTATCAAGAACCTGCGCGATGCAGAGAGGAGATTGGACAATAAGGGAGTTGCGCAAAGAGAGCTCCGAAGCTAATATCAGAGTCTCTCGACCGAGATAAAAATGTCCCTCCTCCTCATACTGGCTCTCCTGGGAATAATCGATGGAGAGACCGGCACTCTCCGGATACATTCGCAGCCTGGCACGGAAGTCGTGTGGGAAGGAGTGTCCTTGGGGAGTACCGATGCGGGGGGATTGTTGACTGTCTCTGAAATTCCTCCGGGGACCTTCACTCTTGCTCTCCGGAAGGCAGGCTTTCGCGAGTTCCAGAAGTCGGTCACCATCACCGGTGGCGACACAACTTCTCTCGAGGCCGCACTCCAGCCTGCCGGCCCACCGCCGTCAATAAAAACCAGCCCACCAACCAAAGCCACGGCGCCGCGTAAGCGAGCCGAACCGCCCCGCTCCGACCAGGACAATCGGCTCAACGAACTGCTCAAGTCGGAACCCAAGCAGGGTCCCCTTCCTGTCTGGCCCGCCGCTTCTCGCCCGGCGCCGGAAAGCACCGGGATCGGCGTTCCGATTTGGCCTTTCCTCCTTGGCGGCACTCTTCTGATCGTCGTTTTATGGCTGTCCCGTAAGTTGAAACCGGCTGCCTTTTCACGTTCGCCGGCGTTGCTCGCCGATTCCGAACTGCTGGAGCGGGCCCACAGCCCGGAAAAGACGGCCGCTTTTCTGAACGATCTGAAAAAGCGTGAGGAACTCCTCGAGCAAGGCGTCGAGATCGTCCCGGATAAACGGAAAGGACCGGTCATTGATTTGGATTCCGGCAGTGTCCGGGAAGTAGAGGAACAGTAGCCTTCATGCAGTTTACCGACATCCACACGCACATCATCCCGGCCATTGATGACGGGGCGACTTCGATACAAGAGACCATAGAGATGCTGCGGATTGCTTACCAGGCCGGAACCCGGGGCATGGTTGCAACTCCACACATGTTCCTGGATGGCTACGAGAAAAACGATATCCTGCTGGTCAACGATCGATTTGCGGACACGATCGCCGCGTTGAAGGAATACAGCGAGCAGCCCGAATATGCCTTCATCCGGGACATGCGCCTGTCGCTCGGCTCTGAAAACTACGCCTCAATCGAGTTTATTGACGCTCTCGCGCGCGGTTGCGTGGTCCCGATCAATGGTGGCCGCTATCTGCTGGTGGAGTTCTCGCCTTTTTTGCCTCTCGCCAAGATCGAGATGATCCTGCAGCGGGTGCTTCAGTCTGGTTACTTTCCGGTGGTCGCCCACACGGAAAGGGTCACTGCCGTGCAGGAGAAGCCCGCGAGACTTCAGGATCTCGCCGCCATGGGTTGTTTCTTTCAGGTCAATGCGGACAGTTTCCTCGATTCTGCCAATCCCCGTTTGCGCAAGACCAGTCTAACCCTCGCAAAGGAAGGCTTCGTTCACGTGATCGCTTCCGACGGGCACCGCCCTGCCCGCAGGCCTCCGATCCTGGGGGCTGCTTCTCAGAAGCTCCAGCAGAAGTACTCACCTCAGGTAGTCCAGGCCTGGCTCCAGGACAATCCCGCCCGCATTGTTGAAAATCTTCCGATTTGATCGGGCCCCCCTTTTTAAGTGCAGCGTCGCCGGTACGCCTGATAAAACTTCCGCCGCTTTTTGGCGACCGCATCGAAACCTCGCGCTTCAGAGGCGCGGGGTTTCGATGCGGCTCGCCGCCCAGAGGGGACGCTGGCTAAAATCCTAGGCGCAAATCGAAGGGAGGATTCGAAGGGAATCGAAGGGGACGCTGGTTAAGAGACGATGGAGTAACGCGTGGAGAGCTAACCATTTATGTCCGGTTTGGCCAGCACAGGAAGGACCAAATGCGGGGCGAATCATCAATCGAACAATCCTCAATTCCCTTGCCCGCTTTGTCTTGCTTCCAGGTTGACGCTGATTGTAAATTACCGGGTGAGGTTTGACAGAGTGCAGAGGTTTGTTTTCGTCTTTTTCCTCCTCTCCCTTTTCATTCCCTGCGCCTATCCGGATGGACTCCCACAAAAGGAGTTCAGTCAATGGAGCGTGGACGAGGCGGTGTCTGTGCTCAACAAATCTCCCTGGGCGCGGCAGATGACTTTCACCCGGGTCGTCGGCGGCATCGGCAGTGGCGTCTTTGGCGAGAAGGAGATCTATAGTACCTTTTTTGTCCGGTTCCTCTCGGCCCGCCCGATCCGCCAGGCTCTTGTCAGGCTTCAGCAGATCCAGCAGGGGTACGACCGGATGGATACGACGGCGAGAAGCGAGTTCGACGGCCTTACTGAGCGGCTGCTTGATCCGGATCTGGGCCGTTGGATTGTTCTCACGGTGAACTTTCGCTCAAATGACCCGGACACGGAACGAAGCGTCAAGCAGTTCTTTCAGAGCCAGAGCTTTGAGACGATCAAGAATCGGGTGCACCTTTCGACCGTCCGATTCCCACAACTCGAGATCTCCGCTTACTATCCTCCTCAGGGAGATGCCATCGGCGCGAAGTTCGTGTTTCCTCGCCAAGTCGACTCGGTGCCGGTGCTGACCGATGAAGACAGGACCGTGAGCTTCCAACTCGACCCCGTCGGAATGGATTCGGGCCTGATCGTTGATTTTTCGCTTGCTCCAATGAAGATCAACGGAGAGCTGGTCCTGTGACACTTCAGCCCTCCAGAATGGCCAGGGTCCTCCTGCTGCTTGCGGTCCTCTCCCTGTCCTCGAGCCTCTATGCCGGGCGGCTGGTCGTTCGGATCCACAACTCGGACGGTTCTCCGGCTGCCGCTCTCGCCGTTGACATCACGAACCTCGACACCGGCGAGAAATACGCGGTAGTCACTGACCCGAACGGCGGCTTTCAGATCGAACTGCCGGGCGGCGACTTCTCGCTCGAGCCTGAAGGTGCGGCGGTCTCGGAGAAGGACCACGCCCTCCACCTGGTGATGAAGCCGGATGTCGACCAGGATCTAAGCGTTGAACTGATCAAGGATCTGGCCCGTGGCTGGAGCCGGCTGGCGGTCAGGCAACCGGCTGAGGCGGCGGTTTCGGGCGGAAGTCAAGGGGGGCCAGACGCGGCCCTCGCGGTAGTCCGCGACTATGATGCAATTCTGACCCAGGCGCCGGGCGGCGGTTCCGGCGGGAAAGCACCACTCGAGGATTTGATCAACCCTTTTGCCGCCTCTCGTCGGGGTGCTTTTCACGGCTCTCTCTACGAATTCCACCGCAACGACAATCTGGATGCCCGCAATTTTTTCGATCCTGTTGGCGAACCCCTACCCGAGTTCAAAAGGAACCAGTTTGGAGTCAGCCTTTCCGCTGCCCTGACTTCGCAGCTTCAGCTGATGGGCAGCTATGATGGCCTTCGCATCGTTCAGGGGTCGACGCTGCTCTCTCACGTCCCGACGCAGGCCATGAAGCAGGGGAACTTCGGGGAATTGCTGCAGGCGGCGGAATCGATCATCCTGAAAGACCCGCTCACCGGGGAACCGTGGCCCGAGAACCGGATTCCGCCTGGAAGGATAAATCCAATCTCAGCCAAGCTTCTCGGCCTGATGCCCGATCCCAATCGCGCTGACCCGGACCGGAACTTTGTCAACAATCAGCCCCTGGTTCACAATCAGGACAGCGTCACTCTGAAGCTGGACTACCAGTACGGGGCAGCCAAGATCTCGTCTGACTACCATCTCCGGGACAGCCAGGCCTTCCGGCCGCATCCTCTTCCCTCCTTCGGTAGCACGGAGAACGCCCGAGCGCAGGACATGCGCCTGGGCCTGACCTACAGTTTTACGCGTCGGCTGCTTCTCGATCTTCGATTCAGCTTCATTCGGAACCTGGCCGATCGCTACTCGGAGAACGCCGGTCGTGAAGGTCTTCTTGAATCGATCGGAATCGCCGGTTTGAGGGTGACGGACCCGCTTGACGAAGGCTACCCGGAATTCCTGCTCTCCGGCTACACCTCGTTCGGCGATCAGTCTTCGCCGGTCACCTCGGTCTTCAACGGGTTCTTTACCGATTTCACTCTCACGTACGCACTGGACAATCACACCGTCCGCGTAGGGACAGAGTTTGATCTTCGGGAGTATAACAATTACCGCTTTGGCGGCTCACACCGGGGCCGGTTCGCCTTCAACGGTCTTTACACCGGAGATGCGTTTGCCGATTTTCTCTTCGGTCTCCCTGAAACTGCCTCGCGCGCGGCCGGGGACGACCGCAGTGACCTCCGGGGGTCGAACTGGCAATTCTTTGTCCGCGACACCTGGAAATTGTCCCCACGGCTGACGCTCTCTCCGAGCCTGACTTACAACTACTTTCCCCCTTACCGGTCGATGCGCGCCAATATCTCGGGATTCTATCCGTTGCTCCTCGAACCCCCGACATCCGGCCAGTTGGTAGTTGCCGGCAGCGATTCGGCGCGGAGCTTCGGGCTTCCCGACTCCAGCCGGAGCATGGTGCACGGCGACAAGAACAATTTTGCGCCCCGGTTCGGCTTTGCTTTCAATCCGCTCGGCTCCAGCCGGCTGGTGATTCGTTCCGCCTACGGCCTCGGTTTCGAAAGCATGGGACCGGGTTACTTTCTCAGCTACCTCGGCCACAACTTTCCTTTTTACTATGTCGAGAGTGTTCAGTCGTCAATTTCCGCCCCCAGTATCGACTTCGCTGATCCCTTCAGTGCCGCGGCCCCCGTGGAGTTGAACATCAGAGGCATCGATCCGCGGCTTCAAAACCCCTACTACCAGGACTGGCAGCTCGGGGTTGAAGGAGAGCTGCTCAAACACTGGAGGCTGCAGGCCACGTATCGGGGAGAGAAGGGAACCAGGCTCATTCGCGTCCTGCCCGCCAATGTGCCCCTCCCGGGACCCGAGGATCTGCAATCGCGGCGTCCCAACCCGGACTTCGGCCGCTTCACGCTCGTGACCAACAGCGGTTCCTATTCCAGCAATGCTCTCTATCTCGAGGGGGAACGACGATTCTCGGGCGGCTTCTCGGTTGAAACGGGCTTCTCCTGGAACCGGACTTTTAATGACTCGTTTCCCGGGAATCCCAACAACTTACGGAATCTGAGAGCCGAACGAGGCCCAGCCGGCTATCAACCGAATCGCCGCTTCTCGCTGCGATACATCCTTGATTTGCCGTTTGGCCCCGGGCGTCTGCTGGGAGGCGAGATCCGGAATACGTGGATGCAGGCTTTTATCTCCGGTTGGCGCTTGACCGGGATCACCAGCATTCAGGATGGAACTCCCTTTACTGTCTACACCGCTGGGGATCTCAACAATGACGGTTTGAGCGGCGAGAGGCCTGATCGAATCGGGTCCGGACGCCTGCCTGCTGATGAACAGTCCATTGATCGATGGTTTGCGACCGGGGACTTTGTCGACCCGGACTCGTACTCCTTTGGGAATTCCGGCCGAAGTATCCTGCCGGGTCCGGCCTATGCGAACTGGGACGTCAGCATCATCAAGCAGACACGCTTTACGGATGGCAAGCAGGTCGAACTGCGTGTCGAGCTTTTTAACGCCTTCAACCATGTGAATTTTGATCAGCCCGAAGCGGTCCTGGGTAATTCTACTTTCGGCAAAATCTTCGGCGCCGGCCGCGCGCGGGAGATTGAGGTGGCGGTCAAATACTCATTTTGAGAGCAGGTCCCACAGAAGAAAGGATGAAGGATGAAGGATGAAGGATGAAGGTGCACCACGATTCTTCTTCATCCTTCATCCTTCATCCTTCATCCTTTACGGTGGTAGCATCTGCTCTTATGGCTACCACTGATAGATTCACTTCCTGGCTCAAGTCGGAGCTGCAGCAGATCCGCGAGAGCGGCATGTATAAGGAAGAGCGCGTCATCGTTTCTCCGCAAAGCTCTTCCGTCTCGACCACGAGCGGCGACGCGATCAACATGTGCGCCAACAACTACCTGGGTCTGGCCGACAACGCGGCAATTGTGGAAGCTTCGATGGATGGGTTGCAGCACCGGGGATTCGGCATGGCTTCCGTTCGTTTCATCTGCGGCACTCAGGACCTGCACAAGGCATTGGAAAGCCGGATTGCCCGCTTTCTTGGGACCGAAGACGCAATTCTCTATACCTCATGTTTCGACGCCAACGGAGGCCTCTTCGAGACCCTGCTCGGCGCTGAGGACTGCGTAATCAGCGACGCCCTCAACCATGCCAGCATCATCGACGGGGTCCGGCTCTGCAAGGCGGAACGGAAGATCTATCAGCATCTAGATATGACGGACCTGGAGGCTCGGCTGAAGGAAGCGGCAGGGAGGCGTTTCCGGATGATCGCCACCGACGGTGTTTTCAGCATGCACGGGGATTTGGCGCCTCTTGCCGAAATCTGCAATCTGGGGCAGAAGTACGAGGCGTTGGTCATGGTCGACGACTCGCATGCGACCGGGCTGATCGGGCCGACCGGCCGGGGCACGCCGGAGTACTTCGGGGTTCAGGACCGGATCGATATCCTGACGAGCACACTGGGCAAGGCGATGGGAGGTGCATCCGGCGGGTTTACGACCGGCCGAAGGGAGTTGGTCGAGCTCCTGCGGCAGCGGTCGCGTCCGTATCTTTTCTCGAACAGCGTGGCGCCGGTGGTTGTGGCCGGGACGCTCAAGGCACTCGACCTGCTCGAAAGCAGTCCTGCGCTCGTTGAAAAGCTGGCGGACAACACCGCGTACTTCCGCCAGGAAATGACCGCCCAGGGGTTCAATATCAAGGCAGGGATTCACCCGATTGTGCCGATCATGTTGGGCGATGAAAAAATGACGGCCGAAATGGCTCGGCGGTTGAACCAGCGCGGTATATTTGTCGTCGGCTTCAGCTATCCGGTAGTCCCGCGCGGGCAGGCCCGGATTCGCGTTCAGATCTCGGCCGGTCATACCCGGGAACAACTCGAGCGCGCGATTCGAGTGTTTGTCGAGGTGGGAACGGAAATCGGCCTGTTGAAGTCAAATTGACAAAGCCAGGGCCCGCCGGTAGAATTCTCTCTTCGGATTAACCTCCTAAGAGTGGGCCGCTAGCTCAATTGGCAGAGCAACTGACTCTTAATCAGTAGGTTCGAGGTTCGATTCCTCGGCGGCTCACCACGAAATCCCGGTGCAGGTTGAGGTTACACGTTGCAGGTTCCGGACGGATCCGACCGATCTGTCCAATCCGTCTGATCGCAACCTGCAACCGCAACCTGCAACCGCAACCTGCAACCCGCAACCTGCAACTGCAGCCCCCTACCACATCTTCCCGTACGTGTTGTAATTAAACCCCCGGCTCCACATGTAGTTGTTGAAAGTCTGTTGCTGGATCGCCATCAGGGTGTTGTGCTGGAGCAGCTTGTTGGACAACTCCCGACCGGTGTCCCGGTTGTTCGAAGCCTGCCCCCCGGAACCTGATCCCTGGCTCCCGCTGGCTGACAATCGCCGGATCTGGGCGCGGGTCTTATCCCGATCAGCCGCTGACCCGTGATCCAGGATGGCCCGCTGGCAGATCCACAGTGCCGGCGCCGTCCCGATCAGTTCCCGATCAGTTTTGCTGAAAGCGTTCCATTGCCGTCTGAGCTGCTGTCTGATTTCCACCACGCTGCTCTCGTCAATGTCTTCCGGGTCCGCCGCGGGGTTCGACTGCAGCAGTTCGGAGAAAGCGGTGATCTCCGCGTAGGCCGAGGCTGCCATCTCCGTCAGCGGGGGATCACCGGCCGCAAAGACCCTTCCGCGCCGTTTCAGCTCCGACTCGATGATATTCACCGATTCGCTCTTGCCCCGGTAGTCGTTGATCCACTGTCGGACAGAGGCTTCGAGATCTCCGCGAATGCTTTCCAGATCCGATTGTCCCAGTTTCAAAATGACCTGCACGAGCTTCGGATACTGATCGTATTTGCGAAGCTCCTCGGGGCTGTCACTCTTCCATCCGTCCTGAAGCTCGGCCAGGATGACCCGCTCCTGGGAAACTGTGAGCGGCGCTCCCAAGCCGAACTCGAGGACAAACAGAAATGCCTTCGCATTCTTGTCCATCGAACTGCTCGACTGCGTCCGGGTGGTGTCGGGGGCCGTGCTCGCAGGGGATTCGGGTGGCAGCGAGGCTGTCCCTCCAGCCATGGAGGAGACGACCTTCTCCAGTATTCCAACCGCATAGGCCGGATCATAGCCGGCAAGCGGACCTGAAAAGGAAAACCAGACTGCGTCGCTCTTGCCCTTCAAAACCATGACGTTGGAGTCGTATTTCTTGCCCTCTTCCGTGTACTTGACCCGGAAATGGACACCAGTATCCCTGGACTCCGGGGTCGTTTGCCACTCGGAGGCCCGGAGGTCCGGCATCCCTTGCCGGAAAAGCGCGATCATGTCCTCGGCCAGCTGACGGGGCGTCTTGGCTGCGTCAAAAGGCATTGCGACAACCAGCAGTTGCTCATTGGTTGCCTGATTCGTAATCTCGACCGCCGAGGATTGGTTCTGGGTGACCTTCCATCCTTTGGGATAATGAAACGAGAAGGAACGGTCGCTTGAGACGAACTTCTGCCAGCCTTGAGCGGCTGCAGCATCAAGAATGAAGAACAAGAGAAAAACCAGGCTGATAAGACGGCACCTCGAATTGCACATAACGTCGTCGTCCTTGGCTAAGCTTTGAAGCTCACTTTGAAGTTGCAGCCTTTTCCGCCCCGCAAGACCGAATCAAGGAGCTCGACCTGGACTGCCTTGCCGACTTGCCGCTCGAAAATCTCCCTGACATACCCGACCGAGCAGAGGCAGAAGGTCGGCGAAATGTCTTTGGGAGCATCCTCGAGAATCGGGCACAAGCAGTACCCGTCGGCGACTTTCAAGCCCCGGGGATTGGCGGTGTACTTGAAGAAAACGATCGTCTGGTCGCCCTCTTGTTTGATGCCTTCCTCGCCGAGATACTTCTTCATCCCCTCCATGAACTTCGCCACATTCTCGGGCTTTGGCGGCTCGGCGGCCCGCTTGCCATGGGCGCCCTCGAAACACGCCCGACCGCAGTTCTGCATGATCTTTTCGCGCATCGCCGGCTCGAGGTTGCTGTCCAGCTCGTTGATGAGACGCCTGATCACTTTCTGACCCTGGGTGACGCGGTGGCTGCACTCGGATACCGGCGTCCCGGCCGGTTTGTCCTGTCCCGACACCTCGCTGGTAAAGCTGACCAACCCTGCTCCACAGCACATCCCGACTGATCGTTTGAGGAATTCTTTCCTGTGCATGGCTCTCCTCCTTGGTCTCCGGTTCTGCAAGCGGCAGTTACGCACAGAATCGGGAAATTGTCCAGAGCCTGGCCCTCGATCGGGCCATTATTCTTCCAGTCAATAAGGGATGACTTTTGACCACAAAGCGCATCTTCCTCAGTGATGCGGTGCTCGAGTCGTTGCAGCAGACGGGCGGCATCGGGTAAAATAACTGGGGTTTAGGAAACAAGTAGCCACTGACGTGGGTGGCTGGCATTCCCTTTTTCCCCACATGAATTTCGACAATCTTTCGCCAGAGTTGGACTTTGCGCTGCGATTTGCGCGGCAGGCGGCTGACGTCGCTTTCCAGGTGGAGCGCGACATGGTCCTGTCGACGCTGACGAAGAGCGATCGATCACCGGTGACGACCGCGGATTTCGCCATTCAGGCCTTGGCCGGCCGCCTGCTCCACGAGAAATTCCCAGGTGACATCCTCGTTGCTGAAGAATCCTCGGCCATGATCAAAGACGGTAAAGCGCCGGCATCTCTGGAGGAGATCACCAAGGTCCTCGCCCGAATCTGGCCGGAAACCACGCCGGAGAAGATATTCGAGTGGGTCGACCGCGGAACAGGCGTCCCGGGTGATAGGTTCTGGACGCTCGATCCGATCGATGGGACCAAAGGCTTCATTCGGGGGGATCAATACGCGACCGCACTTGCCCTCGTCGTCAAAGGCCACGTACAACTCGGCGTCCTGACGTGCCCGCGGCTCGCCGTCCAGCACGGAAAGGCGGCCGTCGTGAAGACGAATGAAGGCTCTGTCCTGGTCGCATGCCGTGGTCAGGGGGCCTGGTCTGCGCCTTTGAAGGACGGGTCCAGCTTTTCCCCGATAGCCGTGTCGTCCTCCTCCCAGCCAGGCAGTGCTGTCGTGGTGAGATCTTACGAGGACAGCCACACGAATACCGACCAGCTGGACCGGCTGGTCGAAGTGCTCGGAATCCAATCCGAGCCGGTCAGAATGGACAGCCAGGCCAAGTACGCAGTGGTGGCTGCAGGGGTCGCCGATCTGCTGCTGCGGTTCCGGTCTTCGAACCGCGAATATGACGCGGCCAAGATCTGGGACCACGCTGCAGGGGCGCTGGTCGTGGAGGAAGCCGGCGGATGCGTAACCGATCTTCACGGGAAGCCGCTCGACTTCTCCGCCGGCCGCACGTTGGCACGCAATGAAGGACTGCTGGCCTCAAACCGCCATCTGCACGGCGCAGCGCTGGCCGGGCTGCGCGCAATCTCGGGGCCCGCGGATGACGCGGATAAACGCGGATAACGCGATATGCATCCGCGTTATCCGCGTTCATCCGCGTCATCCGCGGGGCCGCCTTCAGCACTCCGCCATCATTTTCGCCACGTCTTCCACGCCGTTAAGGAACGAATCGACATCAGCGTCCGTGTGTGCGGCTGAAATCGACCCGAACCCGTGCACCGTATGAAAGCCGCGAGCGACCAGCGCGAGCCGGACGATCTTCTCGCGCATCTCAGGATCACAGACTTCGCTGTTCCAGTTGTCTTCCGGCCTCTCGATCGTCCGGCCGGGCTTTGGAAACTGGATCATCCCCATGGAGCTGCCCGGTGCGGCGCCATTGGGATGTCCGGTGCAAACGGAATTGATTCCGTGACGCGCGAAGATCGGGGGCACCTCGGTTCTGATTCTCTCCCCCAGGCGGTTAATCTTCGGATAGATTTCGGCTGCGTGTTCAGCCAGGTAACGAACGATGGCCGTTCCGGCGATCAGTGCCGAGGGATGAGCTGAAAAGGTCCCGCCCTCGAAGCGCACTCTCCTTGCCCCGGCGTTGGGATTACATAACTCCAGGATCTCCGCTTTGCCCGCGAGGGCGGTGAACGGCATCCCGCCGCCCACGATCTTCCCGAGCGCCCAGAGGTCCGGTTTTACACCGTAGAGCGTGCTAAGCGGGCCGGCGTGGAACCGAAAACCGGAAATGATTTCGTCAAGAACAAGGACAACGCCGTACTGCGACGTGAGCTCCCGGGTACGTCGCAAGTATCGGGGATCGAGAAACAGGAAGCCGCCTTCGCCGATGAAGGGCTCCAGAATGAAGCAGGCCAGGCGGTCACCGTATTCCTTGAACACGCGTTCGAGGTCATCGGGATCATTGAACCGGGTAGTGACGATCTCATCCGGGCAGGAGGGATGCAGCCCCGCCGATTCCCGCTGGAGCAAGCCGTCCCTGTAAGCGGTTATCCCCTTCAGGAGATAGGGCTGAGCGCCATGCCAGCCGCCGCTGATCTTCAGTGAGAGGTTGCGGCCCGTAAAGCCGCGGCTGAGCATGACGGCGTACAGAGTGACCAGGGAGCCGCTGGTGCTGAAGCGTATCCGTTCGGCTCCCGTCAGCTCGCAGAGAAGCCGGGCGAGCTCCACCTGGATGGAATTCGGGAAACCGGTATGCAGTCCTTGCCCTTTCTCCAATTCCGCGAGAAGTACCTTTTGGATCTCGGGCGGATTGTGGCCCAGGATGTTCGCGTAGTGCCCCTGCCAGAAATCGACGTACTCGTTGCCGTCCAGGTCCCGGACCCGACTGCCCCGGCATTCGACGTCGTAGAAAGGGTAAGGCTCGAACAACCGGAGATTGTGACTTCCGCCCCGGACCTGATACTTCGTCGCCTCTTGAAAATGAGCGCGTGATTTTGGTGTTCTCTTCTCGTACTCCCGGACTGTTCTCTCCCAGAAAACTTGCCTGTTCATATTCGCCGCATTATATTTTCTGCCCTGAAGGGGCAACAAGAGCGACCTGCGGGCGGGGTTTCGATACAACCCAGAAAGCGGGTCACTCAACCGCCGCCTGGGCTGAACCGCATGGAAGATTCACAGGAAAGCGCAGCGGAAGTGGAAACAGGCCAGCAGGCCGAAAAGGGCCGCGGCTGTTTTTACACCATCAACACCCTGATGATCCTGTTTCTCCTGATCCCGGCTTTGATCCTCTTAATCTTCTTTATCCTTTGGTTGATTCCGGATTAGCCTGGGACAGCAAGTACAGATCCGCGCAGGCCCGCGGATAACGCGAATATGACGCGGATCTGTACTGCGGGACGACGCTCCGGTGCTGTCTTTTGGACTGAGGTAGAATAAAGCGATGGACATCCAGGTTGAACTTGTAGACGTGAGCACAGTCAAGAAGAAACTCAAGGTAGAAATCCCGGCCGCGGTGACGCAGAAGAAGTTTGACGAAGTCGCCGACGAGTACCGGAAGCGAATGCGCCTGCCCGGCTTCAGGCCCGGGAAAGCCCCGGTGGCAATGGTGAAGCGGCGCTTCCACAAGGACATCCGGTCCGACGTCATCCAGCAGATGATCCCGGATTCGTATGAGCAGGCGATCAAGGAAAAGGGTATCGAGCCGCTGAGCGAGCCGCACTTGGAAAGCCTCACCTTCGAAGAGGGCCAGCCGCTGACGTACGAAGCCCACTTCGAGACGAGGCCGCAAATCAGTGTGCCCAACTACAAGGGCCTTGATGTCCAGGCGGCAGCGCTGTCTGTCACCGATGAGGATGTCCAGAAGGAACTGGAGAAATTGCGCGAAGAGCACGCCCGCCTCACTCCTGTCGAGGATCGGCCTATCCAGAAAGGCGATTTCGCGGTCATCGACATGCACGGCGAGCACGTCCTGGAGGAAGGCCACGCTCCGCATGGCCATAAGCCGATCGATGAGGAGAACGTCACGGTCGAGGTAGGCGGTGAACGGACTCACGAAGCGTTTACTACTGCGCTCGAGGGAATGAACATCGCGCAGGAGAAGTCATTCGACGTCACCTACCCTGCTGATTACCCGCAGAAGGACCTGGCCGGCCATACCGTACGTTTCACGGTCGAGGTCGCGGACATCAAGAAGAAGGAGCTTCCCGAGTTGAACGACGAATTCGCGCGCGAGCTCAACATGGAGAGCCTTGACGGGTTGAAGGACAAGGTCCGTTCGGAAATAACCGAGTTCAGGGAAAAGAACCGGGAAAACGACATCAAGAAGAAGCTCTTAGCGAAGCTGGCTGAGGCGGCTCCTTTCGAAGTCCCTGAGAGCCTGGTCGAGGATCGTGTGGACGACAGAATCCGCGACCTGACGTACGACATAGCCGTCCGTGGAGTCGATCCCAGCAAGGTGAAGCTGGACTGGCAAAAGGTACGGGACGAACTTCGACCGGAAGCCGAAAAGGATGTCCGGGCAGCGATGATTCTTAGTGAGTTGGCGAAGACCGAAGGTATTGAAGTCACCGACGATGAGCTGGAAGAGGAGCTGGAACAGATGGCCAAGTCCTTGAAGCAGCCCAAGGAAAAGGTCCGCCAGCACGTCCAGAAGCAAAGCGGGCTGGAGGGCCTGCGCTCCCAGCTTCAACGCAGAAAGGCGCTGGACTTCGTCTACAAGCAGGCAAACGTGACGGCGTAAGGCCGGGAGTGCAGGCAGGATGCCTGCGGCCCCAGTGCAAGTGCCTGCGCTCCCAAACACCCTGCTACTTGCACCTTCTATCCCTGATTTGAGAGATTGGTACACACACGCAGCTAGAACGAGGTTACGAAAATGGCTCTTATTCCGATGGTAGTGGAGCAGACGAATCGGGGCGAGCGTGCCTACGACATCTACTCGCGGCTCCTGAAGGACAACATCATCTTCGTCGGGACCCCGATTGACGACAACGTCGCCAATCTCGTGACCGCCCAGCTTCTGTTCCTGGAGGCCGAGGATCCCGACAAGGACATTTCGCTTTACATCAACTCGCCCGGCGGCTCGATCACCGCGGGAATGGCCATCTACGACACCATGCAGTTCGTGAAGAACGATGTGACGACGATCTGCATCGGCCAGGCAGCCAGTATGGCGGCGCTGCTGCTCGCAGCCGGCGCGGCGAACAAGCGGTTCGCCCTTCCGAACAGCCGGATTCTGATTCATCAGCCGGCGATGTCGGGGTTGTCCGGCCAGGCGACCGACATTGATATCCACGCTCGCGAGATCCTCAGGATGCGCGAGACCACGAACGCCATTATTGCGAAACACACCAAGCAGAAGATCGAGAAGATCGAGCGGGACGTGGAGAGGGACTATATAATGAACGCCGAGCAGGCGCGGACGTATGGTATAATCGACCTCATCATCGAGAAACACACATAAAGTGCCCGCGCGACCGCACTTCTCGGTGGATGATTCAGGGGGTATGAGGTGAAAAAGGACGGAGACGATGTCCTCCGATGTTCGTTCTGTAACAAGAGCCAGAACGATGTCAAAAAACTGATAGCGGGCCCAACGGTTTTCATTTGTGACGAGTGCGTCGATGTCTGTAATGAAATCATTTCCGATGATATTACGGCCGAAGCTGCCTCTATCCGAGAAGCGCTTCCCAAGCCGGCCGAAGTAAAGGCCTTCCTGGATCAATACGTAATAGGGCAGGACCTTCCCAAAAAGAAACTTGCAGTGGCTGTCTACAATCACTACAAGCGGATTAAAATCGGACGCAGACGTCATCAGGACGTTGAGCTCGGCAAGAGTAACGTGCTGTTGATTGGACCCACTGGCACCGGCAAGACTCTGCTGGCCCAGACCCTTGCCCGGATGTTGTCTGTTCCCTTCGCGATTGTCGACGCGACCACGCTGACCGAGGCAGGTTACGTCGGAGAGGATGTCGAGAACATCATCCTCAAACTCCTGCAGGCGGCAGGCGGCGACCGGGAACGGTGCATGCAGGGGATCATTTACATAGACGAGATCGACAAGATCTCGCGCAAGGATGAAAACCCGTCCATCACACGCGATGTCTCGGGCGAAGGTGTGCAGCAGGCGCTTCTGAAAATCCTCGAAGGCACGGTTGCCAATGTCCCTCCGCAGGGCGGTCGCAAGCATCCTCACCAGGAGTTCGTTCAGATCGACACAACGAACATCCTGTTTGTTTGTGGCGGTGCGTTCGTCGGGCTGGAGAAGATCATACGCAAGAGACTCGGGCGAAGCAGCATGGGGTTCCGGTCCCAGCTGAGCGATTCGCATTGGAAGAAGGAAGAAGAATCAGCCGTCCTCACGCAGGTGCTCCCCGAAGATCTGATCAGGTACGGGCTGATTCCCGAGTTTGTCGGCCGTCTCCCGGTCGTCTGCACGCTCCATGAGCTCGACCGCAAGGCTTTGATGGACATTCTGACCAAACCGAATAACGCTCTCATCCGACAGTACCAGAAGATGTTCGAGTTCGAGAACGTCTCCCTCAGGTTCACGGATGATGCTTTGCAGGCTGTCGCCGACCTCGCCATGGAGCGAAAGATCGGCGCGCGGGGCTTGCGGCTCATCACCGAGGATCTGATGTTGGATGTGATGTACGAGCTCCCTTCGGCAAAGAAAGTCCGGGAGTTTGTCATCACTCGTGAGATGGTCGAGAACAAGGAAGTAGTCTTCAAGCTCCTTGAAAAGGCTGGCTAGTACCGGATCCTGATAGGTCTCACCATTCCCGGGAGCGCCAGGCATCCTGCCTGCTTGTGCCACTTCACCATCGATCGTGCAAGCGGAACAAGCAGGCAGGATGCCTGCGCTCCCAGGGGATTTGACCCGATTTGCGACTCTGAAAAAAAACCGCATCTGTGTCCCCGCCACCCAACCGGGGGTTAATCGATGCGATCAGTTTGAAACCCGGAGGCTTTTCCTGAATCTTTATTATCGGAAGGTTCAGGTTTCGATAAGGGAATAGGATCTACGAGCAGGTCCTGTAGGCCCTATCCCCGTATTTGTCGCTCCTTGGACCCCTGAACCCGGAACCGTTTCAACCCAGAAGGGCGTGTCAAATAAATGAACGAGTTTGAAGAAAGAACCAGAGAAGTTTTTCCCATGGTCCCTATCCGGGACGTGGTGGTCTTCCCGTACATGATGGTCCCCTTTGTCATCGGAAGACCGTCCTCCGTGCTTGCGCTGGAGAGAGCCTTACAGAGCGACAAGCGGATCTATCTGGCCACCCAGATGGATGCCTCGCAGGATAACCCGACACCGAAAGACATTTATAATGTCGGAACGGTAGCCACCATAGTCCAGAGCCTGAAGCTGCCCGACGGAAACATCAAAGTCCTCGTAGAGGGCTTGCACCGCGCCCGGACGGTGCGCGTCAAGGAAGAAAACGGCTGCCTGCATGCGGAAGTAGAACTGGAGCCGGTCATCAAGGTCTCCCAGGCCAAGATGAGCCTCTTGACCAAGCGTCTTAATGCCTTGTTTGAGCAGTTCGCGAAGCTGAACCCGAACATCAACTACGAAACCATCGTCCAGGCTGCGCGAAGCACTGATACCGACCGATTGGCGGATACGATTGCCTCTAACCTGCCCATCGGCGTCGAGGACAAGCAGTCACTTCTCGAAATCGGCGATCCCGGTCAGCGAATGGAAAAGATCTGCGAGTTCATCGAGATCGAGATCGAGAAGATCAAGATGGACAAGTCCGTCCAGGGCCGCGTCCGACGGCAGATGGAGAAGGCCCAGCGCGAGTACTACTTGAATGAGAAGATCAAGGCCATTCAGAAGGAGCTCGGTCGCGGCGAGAAGGACGAGATCGAGGAACTGAAAAAGAAGGTCGAAGAGGCGCAGATGCCGCCGGATGCCAAGGAAAAGGCGGTCAACGAGATCCGGCGCCTGGAGCAGATGCCGCCGATGAGCGCGGAGACGACCGTCTCACGGACCTACCTCGATTGGCTGATTGCCATGCCGTGGGAAAAGCGGACGCGTGAGATCAAGGACATTGTGCGCGCTGAGCGGATCCTCAACGAAGACCATTACGGCCTGGACAAGGTCAAGGAGCGCATCCTGGAATTCCTGGCTGTCCGACAGATGGCCCGCCAGAAAACCTCGGGCTCGATTCTTTGCTTTGTCGGCCCTCCCGGCGTTGGGAAGACGTCCCTGGGACGCTCGATTGCCCGGGCCACCGGTCGCAAGTTCGTCCGCCTGTCGCTGGGCGGCGTACGCGACGAGGCCGAAGTCCGCGGTCACCGTCGCACCTATATCGGAGCCCTGCCGGGGCAGATCATCCAGATGATGAAGAAGGCCGGCACGAAGAATCCGGTCTTCCTGCTCGATGAAGTGGACAAGATGAGCATGGATTTTCGAGGAGACCCGTCGGCGGCGCTGATGGAAGTCCTCGATCCGGAGCACAACATCAGTTTCGTCGATCACTACCTGGATACCGAGTTCGATCTTTCGCAGGTGCTTTTTATCTGCACGGCCAACGTTCTGCACACCATTCCGCGTCCTTTGCAGGACCGAATGGAAGTAATCCAGATTTCGGGTTACACGGAGCCGGAGAAGCTGAATATCGCGAAGCGGCACCTGCTTCCCAAGCAGCTGGATCAGAAGGGGCTGAAAAAGGAACGGATCCAGTTTGCGGAAGAAGCAATCCTCGAGATCATCCGTAGTTATACTCGGGAGTCCGGGGTCCGGAACGCAGAACGGGAGATCGCGAACGTCTGCCGCAAGGTGGTTCGCAAACTGGTTGCCGACAGGAAAAAGGACCAGCGGATTGCCATCGACAAGGATTACATCCACGAAGCTCTCGGGCCGGTGAAATTCCGAACCCAGCTCGCCGCGGAGGCGAACGAGGTCGGACTGGCCACCGGGTTGGCGTGGACCGAGGTTGGTGGAGAAGTTCTCCTGACCGAAGTCACCACGATGGAAGGCAAGGGAGATATCCTTCTGACCGGCAAGCTGGGCGAGGTCATGCAGGAATCCGCTAAAGCCGCGCTGTCATTCGTGCGCTCCAGAAGCGGGGACTTTGGCCTGTTGAAAGACTTCCACAAGTCAATCGACATGCACGTTCACATTCCCGAAGGCGCGATACCGAAGGACGGCCCGTCTGCCGGCATTACCCTGGCGACCACTATCGTCTCAGCCTTGACCCGCATCCCGGTGCGCCGTGATGTTGCGATGACTGGCGAAATCACGCTGCGAGGCAAGGTGCTGCCAATTGGAGGCGTGAAGGAAAAAGTGCTGGCTGCCCACCGTGCCGGCATCAAAACCGTTATCCTGCCAAAAGAGAACGAAAAGGATTTGATCGATATTCCAGAAGCAGTGCTTGAAGACATCAATGTAGTTCTGGTAGAAAGCATGGATCAGGTTCTGGACATTGCGCTTGAGCGGCCTTTGAAGAAGGATCCTGAGGAGTACGGCAAGCAGAGGCCACCCCGAATGGAGGGCGGTGATCGCCCGGGAGTCCACTAATTGACGATTGAAGATTGACGATTGACGATTGACGGCCCCACCGTCTATCGTCAACCGTCGGTCGTCAGCCGTCCTGTAACCGTCAGTTGTTGTCATCCGACCTGGAGCGTAGGCATCTTGCCGCGCTCCGAGGTAACTATCGTCAGCTGTCAGTTGTCCTTTTTAAACCGTCAATCGTCAATCATCAATCGTTTCAATCGTTTCATTATCAATCATCAATCGTGAGAGGAATTTAGTGTATGGCTGAAGCAAGCACCCCTCCCATCAAGGAAAACGGGGAGCCGCTCAACATCCAAGAGCTCAAGGAGTTGAACATTCAGGCCCTGAACCAGATCGCGAAGGAGCTGGACATTCCGGGTGCGACCGGCATGCGCAAGCAGGAACTGATTTTCCAAATCCTCAAGGCGCAGACCGAAAGAAGCGGGCTGATCTTTTCCGAAGGCGTTCTCGAAACCCTGCCGGATGGTTTCGGCTTCCTTCGGGCGCCCGAATATAATTACCTGCCGGGCCCCGACGACATCTACGTTTCTCCTTCCCAGATCCGCAAATTCGACCTTCATACAGGTGATACGGTTTCGGGCCAGGTCAGGCCGCCCAAGGATGGCGAACGTTATTTCGCGCTGATCAAGGTCGAGGCCATCAACTTCGAGCACCCGGATGTCGCCAGGGAGCGCACCTTTTTCGAAAACCTGACACCCATCTACCCGGACGAACGCATTACGCTCGAAACCGCGCAGGAGAGCCTCACCGGTCGCGTCATGGATCTTCTCACACCGATCGGCAAAGGCCAGAGAGGTCTGATCGTCTCTCCGCCGCGCGCCGGCAAGACCATGATCTTGCAGAGCATCGCCAATTCGGTCACAACCAATCATCCAGAAGTAGTCTTGATCGTTCTTCTCATCGACGAACGTCCGGAAGAAGTGACCGACATGCAGCGGACCGTTCACGGCGAAGTGATCAGCTCGACCTTCGATGAGCCCGCCGCCCGTCACGTCCAGGTGGCCGAGATGGTCCTGGAAAAGGCGAAGCGGCTGGTCGAGCACAAGAAGGACGTCGTCATTCTGCTCGATTCGATCACCCGTTTGGCGCGTGCCTATAACACCGTCGTCCCGCCCTCCGGCAAGGTTTTGTCAGGCGGCGTGGACTCGAACGCATTGCAGCGGCCGAAGCGGTTTTTCGGAGCGGCGCGTAACATCGAAGAAGGCGGAAGCCTGACCATCATCGCTACCGCCCTGATCGACACCGGCAGCCGGATGGACGATGTCATTTTCGAGGAGTTCAAGGGCACCGGCAACATGGAGCTCGTCCTCGATCGGCGCCTGGTCGACAAGCGCGTCTTCCCATCCATCGACATCAACCGCTCGGGCACCCGCAAGGAAGAATTGCTGCTCCCGAGAGACGAACTAAACCGGATCTGGGTCCTCCGCAAGGTCTTGAATCCGCTCTCCGTTACCGAATCAATGGAGCTGCTGCTCGAGAAGCTGAGCAAGAGCAAGACGAATTCCGATTTCCTGCGCAGCATGTCCGGCGGCTAAGGGTATCCCGCGGGATCCGCGGGTCAAAAAACTCCTTGACTTGCATTGGACAAACTTTCTATGCTTAAAACCGGGAAGTAAAGAAAATGAAGATCAACAGTTCTTACTGGCGCAACTAGTACATAGGTGGCGCCGGGGACTGTCGACCCTCATTAGGCTTAGGAAGAGATCAATAGCAAAGAGCCGTGGGGTATCAACCCCACGGCTTTTTTTTTGCCCAAAAACGCGGAAAAGACATGGTCTACCACAAGACAGTTCTTGCCGATTTGCTCACACCGGTTTCGGCGTATCTGAAAGTCGCGGCCGATGCCGATCGGGCGTTTCTGCTCGAATCGGTGGAAGGAGGCGAGAAGATCGCTCGCTATTCCTTCATTGGTGTCAATCCCTATCGGACTTTCGACGGCAACTTCACGGAATTCCGAAGCCAGTTCCCACCCGTACAGTCCGCCGAACCGGATCTGCCGCCCTTTACCGGAGGCGCGGTCGGCATCTTCTGTTACGACCTGATCCGCGAGTTCGAGCGGCTGCCGGAAAAGCAGAAGGGCCAGCTTCCCTCGGTCATGATGGATTACTACTCGACCGTCCTGGCTTTCGATCACCTCCTGCATCGGATCGTCATCATGTCGCACGACAGCATGGAGCAAGTGGAAGAGCTGGAGAGCCGGTTGCTCGAGGGTCCGCTGGGGGTTGCGCTTCCTTCGCCGGATCGACATTCTGGAACGGCACTCGTCGGGCCGGAGGGCAACGGCGCGCGGTTTCGGGAGGGTGTTGTGGCCGCCAAGGAGTACATCCGGGCGGGCGACATCTTCCAGGTTGTTCTGTCGCAGCGCTTCACCGCCGACTTTGCCGGAGATCCATTTAACGTCTACCGGGCACTTCGCTACTTGAACCCGTCTCCTTACCTTTTCTTTCTAAAGCGGAACGGCGTCTGCGTGGCCGGATCCTCGCCCGAGATGCTGCTTCGTGTTCAAGGACGCGACCTTGAGTATCGCCCGATCGCAGGGACGAGGCGCCGTGGTCGAACGCCGGAGGAGGAGAAAGCACTCGCTGAGGAGTTGCTCGCGGACGAGAAGGAAAAGGCGGAGCACGTGATGCTGGTGGACCTCGGTCGAAACGACCTGGGGCGCGTAAGCGAGTTCGGCACTGTCTGCGTGGAGGACTTCATGTTCCTGGAAAAGTACTCACACGTGATGCACCTTGTCAGCTCGCTGGGTGCCCGCCTCAGGCCGGGGCTCGATCGGTTCGACGCATTGGCGGCCTGTTTCCCGGCGGGTACCGTCAGCGGTGCGCCCAAGGTGCGGGCGATGGAGATCATCGACGAGTTGGAGCCGTGCCCGCGGGGGATCTATGCCGGGGCGATCGGTTACCTGGACTTCTCCGGGAACCTCGATACCTGTATTGCGATTCGAACGATTGTCATGCGGGAGGGGCAGGCTATTTTCCAGGCAGGCGCTGGAATTGTGGCTGACTCAGTCCCCGAGCTGGAAGACAAAGAGTGCCGGAACAAGGCACAAGTCCTGGCGCAGGCGTTGGAGCTGTCGCATCAGTTCGCATCGCCTGCCCGCGGACAACACGGAT
>Ga0105104_10000370_pt1 | contig 34345 bp, 26 predicted proteins | sample PPLLaktember2015_3_FD_87034 | JGI IMG/M metagenome (GOLD analysis project Ga0105104, IMG submission 87034) | Freshwater sediment microbial communities from Prairie Pothole Lake near Jamestown, North Dakota, USA - PPLs Lake P7 Core (6) Depth... | ecosystem: Environmental > Aquatic > Freshwater >... | reverse complement strand
TGGGGATTTACAGATGACAATCGGGTATTGTCATGTGAAAGCCGGGGATTTTCGTATGACAAGTGGTTTTTTGATAACGATGGGGGGGACCCTGAATTTACACAAAATAGTATACACTCCCGGAACGCCCTATTTGAACATCGTCACCTACACCCCGAAACTCATGCATTAATATTTTAACCCCGGTAACGGGGAAATTTTGATCGTCGTCGAGACTTTGAGTGTCGTCGTTCACACTTTTAGTGTCGTCGTCGAGACTTTAAGTGTCATCGTTCACACTTTTAGTGTCGTCGTCGAGACTTTTAGTGTCGTCGTTCACACTTTTAGTGTCGTCGTCGAGACTTTAAGTGTCATCGTCGAGACTTTAAGTGTCATCGTCGAGACTTTAAGTGTCGTCGTCGAGACTTTAAGTGTCGTCGTTCACACTTTTAGTGTCATCGTCGAGACTTTTAGTGTCATCGTCCACACTTTTAGTGTCGTCGTCGACACTTTAAGTGTCGATCGCCGCCATCGATAAGCAAATCGAGACCTAACCGATGACGGTTTATTTTGGTTTTATAATTTTCTCGACTGTCCCTTGCCTGTCCTTTTTTTTCCCTCTTTTCTTCAAATCAAGTTCGGCGTTATTTGAACGAGTAGATATTGATGATGCACTTATCGGCATTTTCTTCGAAACCGGGATCGCCATTGGCAAAGCAGTAATATTTCCCGTCTTTGGCGTCCAGCAAGTAATCATCCGTAAAAACTGTTTTTTCCAGTTTGAAATTTTCTTTATTATAAAAAAGAAGGGTAAATTTTTTCACATTCTTTCCAAAAGCCCTGATAGATATAACCAGGTAATTCCCTTCACAAACCGCTTCGATTACTCTTGAATACCCGGAGTCCCATTCATCTAACTGCTTGCTGAATTCGATAGCGCTGTCGAAACGTTTATCGATAAAAAAAGTCGACGGTCTTTTTTTATAATAGGGGGGAACTTCTAATTGAATTTCCCGGAGTTCTTTCATTGGAGATGTCGAGATAACAACTACTTTCAATTTATCCGATGGTATAAATGCAACCTGGCCCGGCTTAAAATCCACGATGTGGTGTCCCAAGAGGTATAACCTGTTGGGCGGTTTATAGTATTCCCTAACAAGGTGCTTTAACGGTTTCCCGTTATCATCGAAAACTTTGACATGATAGACTTCGGAAAGATTTCTTTTTTTATCGAAAGATGTATATTCAATACCGGCCAGGAAAAATTTATTATCGACAAATACCCCGTCGTAGATGGCATAAAAATTTGGTGATTGTTTGTGCCACTTGGTCGCTTTCCAAACATAGGTCCCGTCTTTTTTGGTGAAGATTTTGAATTTGTTTGAAGCTTCTGCGACAGCGATATCTCCTTTATATGGAAACATGGCATACCCATACATCAGATCTGACGGGCCTTCTCCCTTAAAACCAAATTTGATGACCTTCTCCGGTGTTAAGATGCAAAACCAGGTTTGATAGAAAAAACAAACGAGATGGTTATCTTTATCCAGGATAGATAATGTTTCTTTCCCAAAAGGGTCGGCTTCGAGTTTCCACTGCCCTACTCTTTTAAACTCCTGGCTTTCAACTTTTTTCTCACTATAGAGTGGGAGAAAGAAAAAACCAATGACAGCCAAAATCCAAAAAGCTCCAAACAAACTCTTTTTCATGATTTCTCCACTTGAAAACATTATATCGAGCTATATTTGCGGGTCGACAATTTTGCACCTGCAAGTCAACATAAAGAAGAAAGGGCACTGACAATCCCGCATTCCAGTTGAATCTATAAATAGAATACCCAGGATTTCCGCTGCAGCCTTGCCAGGAGTAGGAACGACAGCAGCAATAATTGTTAGTCCAATTAGAAAGATTAAGACGAATTTTTTGATTTGTTTCATTTTTCCTCCATTAAGAGCCTAATTGATTTTAAAGGTTTAATTATTACTTATTTTCAATTATTTGTCAAGAAAAAATTCACTTTTTGATTTTTTTCCAAACAGTAAAAAAGAAGCGCCCCGGAAAAACAAAATGGCTGGTGCAGGTATGGAATTTTCTCGACTGTCCCGATAACAAGTATCAATTTTAACGTGGCTGCGGCACCCTGGAAGAAGAGACCCACGAATTACACGAATTTCCACGAATTATAATGCAGAGACGCAAGACCTTGCGCCTCTACATTTCACATATCACAAAAATCGCATCCATCGCCATTAAATTAGCAAAAAAACGAACCTCTCTCCTCCCTGTATAATAATAACGACCCAATACATTTATACCCCGGTCCTTCACATACTTCTCAAAATCCGAAATACTCAAAAAATGCAAATTGGGAGTGTTATACCATAAATGCGGCAACGCATTGGTTACAGGCGTTCGCCCCCCAAAAAATAACTGGACCCGCGCCCGAATATACGCAAAATTCGGGAACCCCACAATTACCCTCCTCCCAACCCTCAACGCCTCCTGCAACACATACTCCACATGAAGCGTCTCCTGCAAACTCTGATTCAATATCACTACATCGAAAGATTTGTCCGTGAAACTGGCTAAACCACTGTCAAAATCCATATGAAACACACTGATCCCCTTTTCCACACATTGAAAAATCGCCGCCTCCTTTAACTCGATCCCCTGGCTCTTCACATTTTTTTCTTTCCGCAGCAAATCCAACAAATCCCCATTCCCACACCCCAAATCCAATACTTTCGACCCACCTTCGACTACTCTACAAATAACCCGGTAATCCGCCCGGATATCCCGGCATTTATTCGCTTCACCTTTAATATTACCACTTTTCGTATATATATTTCCACTCATTTATTCTTTAACCTCCATTTATATAAAACCTTTCTCAAAACCCAACCGGCAATTTCCACGATCTATACCGAATTTAAATTCGCGAGAAAATGCTTGATTAACCGCGTTTCCTCTTCGAATTCCAACAAAAACGCATCGTGCCCGTACGTCGATTTGATCTCACAATAAGTAGTATCCTGCTGACGGGACATCAAAAATTGAACGATCTCTTTCGACTGCCACGAAGGATACAACCAATCCGATAAAAACGAAACCACCAAGAACTTCGTATCCACAGCCCGCCCAAAAGGCAGTAATTTCTCCCTGGAAACATCGAAATAATTGAGAGCACGGGTGATATACAGGTAACTGTTGGCATCGAATCGCTTGACAAAGGCATTCCCACGGTAATTCAAATAACTTTCGACTTCAAAATCCACATTAAACGAAAAACTGTACTCGCCGTTCTTGAGTTTCCTGGAGAATTTATCTTCCATGGATAGTTCGCTCATATAGGTGATATGTCCCATCATGCGTGCCACAGCCAAACCGTTTTCCGGTCTTTGACCGTCATAATAATTACCGTTGTTCCAGTTCGGGTCTTTCATGATGGCCTGACGTCCGACTTCCGCCAGGGCGATCTGGAACGGCGACTGTTTCCAGGCAGCGGCAATAGGAATGACAGAACGGGCTTTTCCAGGGTAAGAAGCCACCCACTGCAGGGCCTGCATCCCACCCATAGACCCGCCGGCGATACACAATAATTTTTCGATACCGAGGTGATCGATTAACCGCTTTTGCGCTTCCACCATGTCTTTTACGGTTATTACCGGGAAATCCAAGCCATAGGGTATGCCGGTTCCGGGGTTTATGGAGGAAGGGCCGGTGCTTCCTTTACAACCGCCGATAACATTGGAACAAATGACAAAGTATTTATCCGTATCGAAGGCTTTACCGGGCCCGATCATGTCATCCCACCACCCTGGACGGTCATCGCCGGCATGATAACCGGCAGCATGGGCATCGCTGGTCAAGGTATGCTGGATCAATATCGCATTACTTCCCCGGGCATTCAAAGTGCCGTAAGTTTCATAAGCGAGAGTAATGGGACCGAAAAGCCTGCCGCATTCCAATTCCAATAAATCACCGGGTGTATTCCCGAATGTAAAATAATGGGTTTCAATGCTGCTTAATTCATTACATGTACCTGCTATATGATTTCTCATGCGACAAAACCTCCGTAACCAGGGGGCTTTTTGAAAAACGCCCCCTGGAACCCCTTAAAACTTTTTAATTAAATTTATAAAAAATTTTTGTGGGGGTGCTGGGGGCCCTTTTTATAAAAAGGGCCCCCGTTTTCTTTAAACAGACAGCGCGCGGTCGATATCGGCCATGATATCTTCCGGGTCTTCGATCCCGATACTGAGCCGGATAAAATCAGGGGTGACGCCTGCGGCTGCTTGTTCTTCCGGGTTTAAACGGCTGTGCGTAGTGCCTGCGGGGTGAATCGCTAAAGTCCGTGCATCCCCGACATTGGCGAGGTGTGAAATCAACTGCAAATGGTCTATAAACCGTTTCCCGGCGTCTGCGCCGCCTTTCACTCCAAAACCGATTAATGCGCCTGCGCCTTTGGGCAAATATTTATCCGCGCGTGTTTTTTCTTTATTGCTTTCCAGGCCGGGGTAGTTCACCCAGCCCACTGCGGGGTGTTTTTCCAGGAACCGTGCTGCCGCCAGGGCATTGGAACAATGGCGCGGCATGCGTAAATGCAGCGTCTCCAAACCCTGGAGAAATAAAAATGAATTGAAAGGCGAGACAGTGGCACCGATATCCCTCATCACCGAGAGCCTGGCTTTAAAAATATAAGCGACATTACCGAGGGACTTGAACTTTTCCACGAAATCCACATTGTGAAACCCGGGATCAGGGCCGGAGACCGAAGGGAATTTTCCATTGGTCCAGTCGAATTTCCCGGAGTCTACGATTAAACCGCCGATAGAAGTACCGTGTCCGCCGATGAATTTGGTGGCGGAATAAACGGCGATATCGGCTCCAAAGTCGAAAGGTCGGAGTATGTAGGGAGATACGGTATTGTCGACTATCAAAGGGATGCCGTATCGATGGGCGATATCGGCCAGGCGTTCGATATCTGCGACATTCAAGCCTGGGTTGCCGATGGATTCGGTATAGATTGCTTTTGTGCGGGGTGTGATTGCTTTTTCAAAACCGTTGAAATCGTTAGCGGGAACAAAATGGACTTTGATCCCCAATCGAGCGAAGGTGTATTTGAAGAGGTTGTGGGTACCGCCGTATAGGCTTTCGCTGGAGACGATATCATCGCCGGCTTGAGTAATAGTAAGCAGTGCGATGGTAATGGCGGCCATGCCGCTGGAAGCGGCTAGCGCGCCGATGCCGCCGTCCAAAGCTGAAATACGTTTTTCCAGGACATCGGTGGTGGGGTTTTGCAGGCGGGTATAAATATTGCCGAATTGTTCCATGGCAAAAAGAGAGGCGGCATGCTCGCTGTCGTGGAATCGATACGATGTGGTTTGATAAATAGGAACCGCGCGGGCGTTCGTTTCCTTGTCCGGGGTATGCCCGGCGTGGATCAACTGCGTATCCGGTTTATATAATTTGTTACTTTCGATCATTTGCTTAGCTCCTCCCCACTGCGTGGGGTTTTATTGCAGTGCAGCGGTATCTTGCGATGTTCGGGGGATTGTCTGACTCCGTTGATATCGATAATCATTCACATAATAATCCCCCCTCTAACAAAAGTTTTTGGAGGTCCAGGAACCTTTTTTCAAAAAGGTTCCTGGTCTCTAAAACCATTTTAGATCAGTAATAACGGCATATACCGTTCAGTGGGATCCGGGGTGCCGAAAAATTCACTGTGAATGGCCTTAATGGCATTTTCCCTGTCCTTTTTGTCGATAATGAAGTAAATGGCGACTTCGGAAGCCCCGGCGGATATGGTTCGAACATTGATATGATGCCGCGAGACCGCGCTAAAAGTACGAGCCGCGATCCCCGGTTTTTCCAGTAAACCATGCCCTACCACGGCGATCAGCGAAATATCGTCCAGGCCGTCGATTTCCTCCACCGCAGCCAAGCCGGACTGTTTTGCGATTCGTAATGCAGCAGCCAGGTCGTCGCGGGAGAGGAGGAGATTGATGGAAGTCTGCGCCGTTATAATCGATTTGATGTTGATCCGTTCGTCGTTTAATCGGGTCGTCACTTTCGCCATGATACCGGGTTTAATTCCAACCCCGGCGCCTCGAAGTCTCAAAACAGCAAAATCATCGCTGAATGTCACGCTTTTAATCACATCATCTTTGATCACACCCACATGGTTAATCACGGTAACGGGTTCCAGCTTTTCGTCAAAATCGTAAATATTAAACAACCGGATGGAAATATTTCTATCGGAAACAGGTTCAAACGTACGGGGATGAAGAATGCGAGCACCGAAATAAGAGAGTTCTGCGGCTTCGCTGTAAGTCAATTTTTGGATAACCGCCGTGTTGCTTACCAATTTGGGGTCCGCTGTCATAAAACCGGGAACGTCCTTCCATAAATCCACGGAAGCGGCATCGATGCACCGGGCAATGGCAGCAGCGGTGTAATCGCTGCCACCACGTCCCAAAAGGGTAACACGGGAATCCGGTGATAAACCGTAAAAACCGGGGATAACATAAACCCGGTCCCCGGACAGTGCTTGTTTCACGTTGTCGCAAGAGAGGTTGAAATCCACCGCTGCATTGCGGAATTCGCCGTTAGTGTAGAGCCCCAACTTTTCAGGCAGACACTCTTCAGCCTGGATATCGCTGGAATTCAATAACGCAGTCAAAACCAGGGACGACAATCTTTCTCCATAGCTCAGCACCCTATCTTCAACAAAATCCGGGACTTCGCCCAAATAGTGAATTCCCCGGAAATATTTTTCCAATTCTTCGATCCGCTGGAGAATTTTAATTTTTATTTCATCTTTTTTCCCCTGGTTTTCAATATAAAGATCGATGAGCTGGCCATGTGCTTCCAGCAGGGTGGATTTGATTTCTTCGATGGCGCTTTCGTCAGTTTTGGCTTTATGGAGTATTTCGATCAACATATCGGTGACCCCATAAAGAGCAGAGACCACGATCACGATAGGTTGGCGATATAGTTTGACCGCCTGGGCGATTCTACCGATATCTTCCTTCTTTTTTAAGTTGGAACCGCCGAATTTTACAACGATTTTTTTGTCTTTCATTTGATTACCTCCTTATAGACTTTGGTCCGCGATTTGTTCCCGGTACGTATCGAGGAACAATTCAGCGTTAGCGACGGATCCGCCGGCTGCGCCTTTTACCAGGTTGTTGACCAGCAGGGAAAAACCGATCCGCCGGCCTTCTTTCCGCAAACGCCCGGTGAAAACCTGCATACCGGGAGGGGTACCCCAAAAACTCATTTGAGGTTGGGGAAACCGTTCATTATTAATATACTCCACGGGTTGGCCGGGTATGCTGGGGAGAATCGTATTGGAGTAAGGTGATTTAAAACTAAAATCCCGCCAGGCATCGAGGATGTCCCGGGTTTCAACCGGTTTTTCAAACGTAAGCCAGACCGTTTCCAGGTGTCCGAATAAAACAGGGACACGAACACAGTGGGCGTAAACCCCGGGATTTATTTCCAGCATTTTCTTCAATTCGATTTTGATCTTTTCTTCTTCCTCCCGGATGAAAGGAATGGCATTACCCAGGATATCCAAAACCGGGATACCGGGGTAACCCGCGCCGGAGACAGATTGATACGTGGACACAAACACTTCCTCGATACCGAACCGGCGAAGGGGAGCCAGCGCAGTCACCAAACCGGTGGCCGTACAATTGGCATTGGTGATGACGAAACCTTTCGAAGGAAAACCCTGCGCCTCGATTCGTTTAACCGATTCCCCGTTGACTTCCGGGATCAAAATAGGCACATTTTCATCGTACCGCATTACCGCCGCATTGGAAAAAACATAAAACCCTCTTTCACGCAAAACAGGTTCTATATCCTGAGCCACATCGTTCGGGAGTGCGGAAAATACAAATTTAACCTTCTTTTTCTCTAAAATGGATATGTCCAGTGCGGACAATTTTAAATCTCCCACTGCCCCGGGCATGGGGAATGGGAGCACCCAATGGACTTCATCTTTATAGTATTTGTCCGAACGTGTGTCGGAACCGGATATCACCGAAATTTCAAACCAGGGGTGCCGGGTTAATAGGGAGAGAAACACCTGTCCCACTACCCCGGTGGCCCCTAACACAGCAACTTGTTTTTTGTCGTTTTTTGTCATAATTCCTCCTTTAAAATCCTTTTTATAATTGTGTATAAAGATATCTACTGTCCTGTATCCCGTTAAGATAAACGAATCCCACCGGGATAACCGACCTTCCGATTGATTGTAATTCCCCGCGGGAATAAACCGATTCCTACAAAATAGTTACATTTCATATATAAAAATATGTAACCTTAAGTGGAAACGAATAGGGGAATATTAGGGAATGGAAACTGCCCTTTCGGGCTTCACATTATCATGTGGCTTAAATTCATTTTGGCCTCCTAAAATACTATCGAGGGGATCGCTGCCTCTCGCCGGTTTAGCCACCTTATCTCTTTTAGAAACAGGTTGGTGAGGGTCATCGGGTAACCGGAAACCTTGGCCTCGTCTCCATAGCTTTCAGAAGCATGAAGAAAGAGGAAGTAAAAATTATACCATAATAGTCTATACCTGTCAATATTTAATCCAGTACTTTTACAGTATTTTAGTATTTCGTCCCTTAAAAATAATTTGAATTCTTCCCCGGGATGATATATACTATTGTAAAAAATTTTTTACAAACCTTTCAAGGAGATAAAAAAATGTACAAAACAGCGCTCAAAAAAACATTACCGGTTCCATTTTCTCTCTCCGTCATTGCCCTGGGCTTCCTACTTCTTCGGTTGACGATTAACCCTTCATTACGGGCACAAGAAGGCAAATCCCCGGGATATGAAGTATCGGTCAATGCTTTGTGTGTCCCGTTCATCGCCATCGATTCACAGGGAAACCCGGTCCAGGACCTGTCCGAAGAAGAAATCGAGCTGGTTATCGATGGGAAAAAAACACCCATACTCTATCTCTCTTGCCTCCCCATCGGCAATATTGAAACCGTGAGCCCTACACCCGCCCCAAAGACGGAAGACAATACGAAACCTCAAACCGCTCCACCGCCGCAGCCGGTCCGAGCTGCGAAATTCCTTGTCATCGATGTGGTATTTTCAACACAAAAGGGAATTACTTATTCCAAGAAGCTGGCTAAAAAGATGATCGAAAACGGGACGCCCAACGATTCATTTGTCCTACTAAAGATCGAACTGGGCGGACTGAGATACCTGGGTGGACCGAACGCGACGAAAGATGAATTGATTGCACGCCTGGACAAAATCAATAATAACCCCCAACGACTCAGTACCTGGGCACCCTCGGAAAAAGATTACATCAGCAGCGGCTTGCATCAAGACCGGCCCTACCATTTATATGGAATTCAAAACGCCAAGGAAAATTCGGTATTAATGTACAAGGACGCATTTACCCAATTGGAAAATGCACTCCGTACCATCACGACCCCCAAAGTAACTTATTTATTTACCGAAGGTTTCGCCGGCGAATTATTCACCACTTCGCGGCTGACCCAACACATGATGGATTTGAATGACAGGGTCCACAACGGCGGGAGTTTGTTCAAGAATGTCCAGGTGGGTTACTTGAAAGAAAAAAACCTGCAACCGCTGGCCAATTCGTTATCCCGTTCCGTCTCCGCTTACTATGAACTTTTTTTCACCCCCAATACCAAAATCGGTCACAATTTGAAAATCTCCATTAAATCCAAACGTAAAGGAGTTTCCATCGATGCCGCCGGGTATAGAGAAAAAGACAAACCATACCAAAAACTGGACCTAATCCAAAAAAAATTATTCGCCATCAGCGTGGTAACAGGCATGAGCTGGAGCGAATACCTGGGCAGCGTCGAAACCACACCTTTTAAAGAAATCGAAAAAAAATCGGTGAATAACGAAACCCAGGTAGTCTTTGAAATCAAAATCCCCAAAGAGATGCAAAATAAAGAGATCGACATCTTTGCGGTTCGCCTGACAAAAAACGCAAAAGATGCGGATATCGGTTTTAAAAACTTGAAAACCAAAAATGAATGGGAAATCCTTTCCATACAGACCAAGGGCGAAAAAACTTTCTTATATTTTGTAATCGTTGACCCGGCTACTTCCAAAACCGTGTTTAACCGGGTATTGTAACCCCACTGCGCGGGGGTTTATTATGTCGCGCTTCGCCCTCCTGCGGCTTCACTATGTCCACTGGGTCCGCAAAAAAAGCGTTAAGCGAGATGGGTCATCGGTTTTTGGGATTGGAAAAAAAAAGGCCCGAAAGGCAACGGCCCCGAAGCCTTTCGAGCCATAATAAACGAAATGAATTATAAACAAAACTTATCGCTGCGCTAATATTTTTTTCCTGTTTCCCTGCGGGCGGAAGGCAGCATACGGCAAAAGCTTTCTCGCTCCCGACACATATCGAAGAACTCTCGAACCGTTACCGTATGCACGGGCAATCCTTCCTTTGCAGCCACAGGTATACCTGGTAAATCGGGAAACCGGCTTGCTACCGTTTTGAATGAAGACAATTTTCCTACTGAAATTCCCTGGCCAAACAGGAATACGATGCCTCCAACCAAACCTAAAATTTTTATCCGGTAACAATGCCGCATATATATTAGAGACCTCCGATTTTTCATGTGACATTTACAACTATCATTTTATTATATCATTTCATAGATGTCGCCCCTCATCATGAAGTGGTCCGATTTTTTTTAAAAAAATTTTTAAAAGCTGGGTTCTAAAAGAAAAAAACATGTACCGGTTTGTGAAGTGGCACAATTTTTTTTATTTTTATGCAATCAATCTCGGCGGCGTGTGATATTTTTTGCGATATTGGGAAGGCGTTTGATGTGTAAAAAGTCGAAAAGCACGATTAAAAGCTGTCTTAGAATTAAACCCCACCGCGTAAGCGATATCGAGAATACTTTGTCGATGAAATTCCACATTTTCCAACATTTTTTGAGCTTCCTCCACCCGGTATCGATTGATCAATTCGAAAAAACTGGTGTTCAACCGTTCATTAATCACCAACGACAGCACCCTGGGCGATACTTTTATTTTCCTTGAGAAAGCGAGAAGAGAAATATTCGCATCGCGATAAACTCGTTCCACCTGCGCCAAATATAAAATTTTTTTTACGCAGTCATTGACAAAAGCCGGGTCCAATTGGGATTTTTTGTACCGCTTCCTTTTTTTTATAAAAAGAAAACTCCTTTTCATTCCGAGATACCCCGCAAAAATCATAAACAGCACAAACGGGGGGAAAAGAATTTTAAATGCCAGCGTTTCATAATAACGATGATCTAAAGTGAACCGGCAAGAAGCCCCTTCTTTATTCCACACATCGTCACTGTTACATGCCGCCACTCTAAATGTGTATTGACCTGGGGGCAGCCCGGTGTAAGAAGCGGTTCGACGATTTCCCGCATCTTTCCACTGGGAATCGAAACCTTCCAGCTTGTATCGATAGGACATTTTTTCCGGCATAATGAAGCTGAGGCCCGCATAATCGATTTCGACATTTCGTTTTCCCGGTGGAATAATCAAAGGTTTCAGGGGAAAATAGGTTTTGCCGTCGACAACCAGTTTTTTAACCGCTACCGGGGGGCTGACCGAATTGATACTGAGCCTGGCAGGGTCTATGACGGAGAGGCCGCGGGTAGTGGGGAACCACAAGCGTCCGTCGGCGGTTTTCCATGCGCCGGGTTGGTTCCCGCCATTGCATTCGATATCTTTCATTCCATCTTCGACACCGAAGAGCTGGGGATGCAAACGGGTGATTTTACCCGCCATAAACGCATCGAGTTCATTTCTTTGTATCGAAATGATCCCGGAGTTGGTACTGATCCAGAGATTATGCTTGTTGTCTTCCAGGATGCAATATAACGAATTATCGGGCAATCCATGTTTTTTCACGATTTGAACGATTTTTCCATCCTTGATAAAATATAAACCGTGACCATAAGTGGAAATCCAAATCACTCCGTCATCATCTTCCAAAAAGCTGGTGGTTCTTCTCCGGGGTAGAACCAGGAAATGTTCCTCGGGTTCTGTGGTTTTACCGGGGGGAAAACAGTATATACCTTTAAGGGAAGAGGCCCCGACCCACAGGTTGTTTTTTTTATCTTTTAAAATGGCATTAATGCGGGATTCCAAATTGTGAACCAGTACAAATTTCCCGTTTTCCCAGCGGTGGACGCCGCCGTTATCGGTTCCGATCCAAATATCGCCGTTTGGGTCTGCATAAATAGACCGTACAAAGTCATCGTTAAGGCCGTCACGGGTATTATAAATTTTTATTACGCCGTTTTCCCGGCGGCAAACGCCTCCTCCCTGGGTTCCAAACCACAGTGTTCCCCTGGGTTGTTCGTTAATACATATAACAAAGTTGGAAGGTAAACCGTCGGCAGTGGTTAAGGTGGAAAAGCGATCGCCTTTTAGATAATTAACTCCAAAGCCTTTGGTTCCCGTCCATATTAAGCCGCTGCTGTCCTGGAAAACACCGAAAAGAATATCGTTGGATAACCCGTTTTTGGAGGTGTATGTAACGATGCGGGTACTTCGAAAGCTGGCCAGGCCGCCGCCTTCGGAAACCGCCCACAATGTCCGTTCTTTATCCTCGTAAAAACCCTGGATATAACTGCTGAAAATCACCCCGCTGGTATTAAACGGGATGATTTCATCCGTACCGGCAGGAATAACATGGATTCCACTGTCTTCAGTCCCGATCCAGATATTTCCTCCCCGGTCTTCAAATAAGCACTTGACCCGGAACTGTTTCTTTTTAATTTCGGAGAAATAGGATATTTTTTTTTCCTGGGATAGGCATATCAAGCCCCTTTCAATGGTTCCGACCCAGGTTGTTCCCCGGTGGTCTTCGAGGATATCGCTGATTTTTAACCCGTCGAATTCCCGGATTGTTTCCCACTCGAAGGAGTATCCCCTTTTGCTTAACCGGGACAAACCTTCGCCCCATGTACCTACCCAGATACGGCCCCCCTGGTCTTCCATAAGGGCCTTTATCAAAGAGGAGAATTTATTTCCCGGGGGGGTTATTTTATGAAATTCTTCGCCGGTAAATTGGATCAGTCCTTTTTCCGAACCTATCCAAAGGGTACCGTCTCGGGCTTCGATAATTTCCCAGATATCATCGCCCGGGATGCCGGTTTTGGAAGAAAAGTTTTCAAACTTTCCATTCCTGTACCGGACAGCACCGCCGCCCCACGTAGCGATCCACAGCGAGCCGTCTTTAACGGCAAGAAGGCGGGTGATATAATCGCTGGTTAAAGCGGGGGTATCGTCGGAGAGGTAGAGGTCGAATTTAACTCCATCAAACCGTGCCAAACCCGACTCCGTACCGACCCACAAGTAACCGTCGTCGGTTTGAGTTATAGATAACACCGTACCCATCGGAAGCCCATCTTTTGCCGTAAATACCTGGTAATGGCATAGGTCGGTTCCCTTCCGCGGGTCGAGGGCAGCCGCATGGGTTATAGTTATAGTTAGTGTCGCTGTAGAAACGATCACGGCTAACAGGATCACTATATCGATGCGGCTAAGTCGATTCATCCCCGGATATCCTATACCTTTTATTGGATTAGTGGGTTCTTTTCTAATAAAAAAGAATTTCCTACCCAGTTGAAAGACATGTTCACTATTTCGTTTTTATTGTTGTAACCGTACTTTCATGTCCTTTATTGTCTATGGTTGAAATACCATACATGTATTGATTGCCGATTATCACGGGCCGGTCTAAAAAATAACGCGTACCGGCAGGGGCGTGTCCTAATGGAATCGATATACCCCCTTCGATCCGGTATACACCGTATTGAGAAATGGTCTTTCCCAGGTCGATATTGGCGGGATTATCTTCCCACGTGATTTTGTTGACGCCCTCCGACAGCAGGAAAGAAGAATTGACATAAACAGTGATCGAAGGGTTGGTGGGAGGGAAAATCACTTCGTCCACCGGGGTTCCGTCTTTGGAGGGGAATGCAATCATGGGGTCGCCCATAATGACCATCCCATAATGCCAGGACAAATCCCATATATCGTAGGGGGCTATGGCTTCAAACCATTCCTTCAAAGCGGTACCGATGGGTTTACCCTGGGCGAGAGAGTTATAAAAATAATGAAATTCCAGCATGGAACCGGTTTTGGTGCTCCCGATCGATACTAATCCCTTATTGCTGGAATTAAATATGTAAGAGTTGGCCAGGCAAGAGAAATCGGTAAACCGTGCCCCGCTGCAGCAAAACAGGTTATATCCCAGCGCTTGCGGGACTGCATCGATTATTTCGGAGCTTAACAGCCATCCGCCCCTGGTGAAATAATGGCCCTGGGATGATGAGTGGCATGCCAGTTGGACAAATTCATAAGCAGTGTTGATTAAACGTTTATCCCGGTAGTCGTCTCGATAGGTGTCGGGGGCTTCGATGGATTTATAGTTATTTGGGTAGAGAAACTTAATCCCATTTTTGATATCATCGTAGTATATCCAATCATCTTCGGTGTAAGATAATGCGTAGCGATAAGAGTCGGTGAGGCCTTTCCAAAAGGCGTAATTTTTATCCAGGTATGCCTCCATTTGTTGGATTTCGTTTCCCGGCATCATGGATGTGTCGATTCGTCCCACGAATATTTCCGGGGCGGTATCGCCGTTCCCGTTTACATGCTGATCGTACTTCCCGTTGAAATCCGTATCCGTCCATTCGCCATCCGTATCCATGTAAAAAAGATCGCACGGGAAATCCGCATACTCGTTATTAGCAAAATCATTATGGGTTTCAAACCAGGGGGAAGCGATGGGACCGATAAATACGCACCCGATCAAATGGGATGGCAGGTTTTTTATGAAGGCTTTTATTTCCCCGGGGTTTCCGCCGCCGACTTCCCAGAGTAGAACGTCGTACCCGTTGTCCTGGAGAACCTGTGCATAACGGTCTATTTTGGTTTTAAGAGCGGTATAGATATTCGTGGTAACCGCTGCCAGGACAAGTTGGGCCGGTGTTTGCCGGTCGAGCCGTTCCCGGGGGGAAGGCGATATCGTTTCATGGTCATACCTATCTTCGATGTTCCTGGTGGAGGGGATGACCCTCGTGGATTTAACCGGGTGTTCAAGCAGGTATAAGGGGCCTTGGGGATGGGACTTCAAATAGTTCTCGTAAGTACCCGGTTTCCCTTCTCCTTTCCATTGAAGCCGCGGAATCGACGATTTGTCGATATTTTCACCCGAAATAAAAGTCCGATGGGCGGTACAAAGGAAAACCAAAACTATTGGCAGTGTTTTCATTAAAAGCGTCGCTGCTTTTTGTTTAGATTTTTGATACTTCATTTTTCGTGTTTTCCTCCGTGGAGCATTTTAATCCCGTGTTCCATGAGTGGCAGCAGCAAACCGGTACACAGCGTTACTGCTTTTACGGAACCTGGGAAATTAACGATAATGGTTTGGCCGCGCAGGCCGCAGTACCCCCGGGAAAAGACAGCATAGGGGGTTTCTTTATAGGAGTGGAGTCGCAGCATTTCGGCGATTCCAGGTATCGACTTTTCACAAATCGTTTCGGTCACTTCCGGTGTGATATCGCGGGGTGAAATTCCCGTGCCGCCGGTAGTGATAATATAATCTTTCCCGATATTTTGGAGGACAGCCGTTCGAATTTGTGCTTCGTTGTCTGGGACGATGGTGAGGGAGACATTGGCTTGTAAAGTGCTTTGGCTGATTAAATCCACGATAGTGGGCCCAGATAAATCCCTGTATTCTCCGCGAAATGCCCTATCCGAAACTGTAATAACCGCTATTTCCAGCATGAATTTTTCCTCCCCTGAGGACCCTGGCGAATATTCCTTCTTTCGGCATAATGCATTCGCCAACGGTATTAGAAATGGTGCACCCTGTATGGCATTCTTTCCCGATTTGGGTTATTTCCAGGGCGACTTGATCTATGACGATTTTCCCGCCGATTTGGGCTTTTTTCCAATCTATACCGCGGGTGACGATATTTTCGGCAAAATCGCCGGGTTTTATTTCCAGTGTTCCCGCTTTTTTTCGCATCAAATCGATAGATTCGGCGGCAAGCAGCGAAACCTGGCGGTGCCATGGACCTGCGTGGGCGTCTCCTTTAATCCCGGATCCAGGGATACATTCTATTTCCGGGACCGGGTGTTTTTGAGTTCCTTTTTTTTCGGAAATATTAACGGATTCGATACTGAAGTTAAGATTGGACATCATTTTTTGTTTTTTTCTCTAATTTGATATTGGAAATCACCATTTGTTTATCGATGGATTTACACATGTCGTAGATAGTGAGTGCTGCGATAGATACGGCGGTTAGCGCCTCCATTTCAATACCTGTGCGGGCGTCGCACGATGCGGTTGAAATGATATCGACACGGTCCTCTTTTAATTCGAATTTCACATCGATTCTATCGATGGGGATATTATGGCAGAGAGGGATGAGGTCGCTGGTTCTTTTGCCACCGCTAATCGCAGCGATCCTTGCCGCGGCAAGAACATCGCCTTTTTTTATCAATTGGGCTTTTATGGAGTCGATGGTTTGAGGGTTTAAAAAAATAGTCCCTGAAGCCACTGCTTCCCGGTGCATGATGGCTTTGCTGCCGATATCTACCATGCGGGCTTCGCCTTGAGGATCGACGTGTGTTAAATTCATTGTTTCCTCAGCATAAAACTTGAAGATTTGAAGTAGAATAATTGGATTTTTAACGAATGATATTCATATGAAATGATAGTTCAAAACGTTGTAAAAGTCAATACGGATTGTCTTAAAATTCCCTTAAATTTTGCCTTTTGCAGGATATTTTGCATTAACGTCCACTGCCTCCTCTATGTTATCAAAATAATACTTAACCCGGTCAACCCGGGACCGAAAAGAGAGTTTTCGCGAATCATGACAATTAAATTACATTCCAGGGGTTCTATTTTTCCCCAATCCTGTGATATAATTGAATATACTCGCAAAAAAAGGAGGAATTAATGAAACGAACTCTACCATGGCTATTATTACTTTTTATATCCTTTCAACCGGTTTATGGAGCAGCGGTTTTAAAAGGAAAAGTCGTCTTATTAAACAGCGGCAGGGCACCCGTTGAGAATGCCCGCGTCACCAGTACCGGGGTCGATCCTCAAAACACCGACAGCGCCGGTTTTTTCCAGTTGACATTCCCCTCCAAAAATCCCGGAAACGTCGTCTCTATTCGTATTTTTAAACAAGGCCTGGAAGTGGTTAGAGCCTTTGCCCTGGATGGAATCGAACTTAACCGGGACCCGGACGACCTCCTGGAAATTTTTATGTGCCCGGGAAAAAGTGGACTACAGGCTAAAGAATTATTTTACGGAATCGCTGAAAAATCCATTAATAAAACCTATGAAGAAAAATTAAAAAAATTGGAATCCATGGATAGTAAAGAAAAAGAAAGCGGAGCCCAACGACTGGAAATAGAAATGAACGATGCCCTGCTGCTGTCTCATCGCATCGCTTTCGATTTTGCCATGTCGAACCTCGATAAAGCACCGGATTTGTTCATCGAGGCTTTTAACTATATTAAAAAAGAAAACATCCAGGGCGCTTTCGAATATTTGAACGACGCCAATTTTAATCAGTGGTTAAACCGCATCGCTGAAGAAGAAAAAAAACCGGGTTTTGACCCCCGCAAAATCCTGGAACATAAAAAGCAAGCAGCGGATATATATATGCTGAAAGCCAGGTTAGCCATTATCCTGATGCTTTTCGACAAAGCCGAGATGTATTATGAAAAAGCAATCGACATCGATCCGTCGAATTTTGAAAACTATTTTTTTATCACCGATATCTTAACCAACCGCGGCGATTTTAACAAAGCACTGGAAATATGCAAAAAAAGACTGTCGCTGGATAAACCCGCTGTGAACGATTTCTTTAGATCGATGTTCCTCGATTACTCCGGCTATTTAAATTCCGAGCTCAACGCACTGCCGGACGCGGAAAAATATTACCTGGAAGCCCTGGCCATACGCAGGAAATTGGCTGAAACAGACCCGGCCTATTTACCTTTTGTTGCCCAAACTTTGAACCGGATGGGAGCCCTGTACAGTGCTGCAAACCGCTTAATCGATGTCGAAAAATGTTTAAAGGAAATAACCGCCATTTTTCAAACCCTGGCTCAAATCGATCCATCGACACATTTAAACGACGCCTCCGCCTCCATCGGGAAATTGGTGAACTTCTATAAACGAACCAAACGCCCAAACGACGCTGAAAAATCCCTAACCGAAAACCTCGAAGTATATCGAAACCTCGCTGCGAAAAACCCGGATGCCTTTTTACTCTATATGGCCAATATCCTCGATGAAACCGGGTCATTTTACCATGAGGCCGATCGCCTGGACGATGCTGGGAAATCTTACGCAGAAGCGCTAGGCATCTATCAAAAATTCGCCGATTCCAACCCCGGCGTCTATTTACCTAAAATAATGCAGGTCTTCGACAACCTCGGTTTACTCAGTTTAAAAACCGGGCGACTGGAGCAAGCAGAAAAAGCTTATACCGAAGCTTTGAATATATGTCGAAAATTGGCGGAAAAAAATCCCGCGGAGTATGCCCCCCTCACTGCCAACCTGGTTCAAAACCTGGGAATCGTCTTTTCCAATACCGGGAAATACCCGGAAGCCTGCGCTCGCTTGCAGGAAGCATATGAAATACGATTAAAACTATCGACTGAAAACCCCTATGCTTTCGAATTAGACCTTTGCCAAACCATCCTCCCGCTGGTTTCCATCTATATTTCCGCTCCCGGTGCTTGTAAACCTCTCGAAGACCCTACTTCGCTGCTTAACCGCGCTTCGGAGATATTGAAAAAACACACCGATGATCCCCAGGCCCAACGATGGTTGAAAACAACGGAAGAATTCCTGGAAACATTGAAAAAAACACAAAAAAATTAATACCCAGGAACCCCTTTTCGAGCCCCCTGGGAAACCCCGGGAAACCATTTTAAGAAATGGTCTCCCGGTCGTCGACGACAATCAAGGGCAATTATTTCTTAAAATACCGCGGAACTATGCGAAGGACTTTAACCAGCCCCTTCATTTTTCTCCCGATACCTTTGGCATACAGGAAATCGATCAAACCTTTCAAACCGTCATATAAAGTTTGACTGTAGGGATGCCACCACATATTTTTTTTAACAAAAGGCATGATATCGTTCACAATAACCTGGGGTTGGGTCATCTCATCGAAACCTAAATTGCCGTGTGTGCGGCCGATACCGGATTGCTTGAACCCGCCCCACGGGGTTTCCGCCAAACCGTGGGTCATCAGGTGATCGTTAATCGTGACTGCGCCCGCCTTGATTTTTTTGCCGATTTCAATCGCATTTTTGCGGTTCGCAGACCATATGGATGCAGTAAGTCCCAGCTCGGAATCATTCGCCAATTCGACGGCTTCATCCATGGATTTGACTTTCATGACCCCCAATACCGGGCCGAAAGTCTCGTCGCGCATCACCAACATCGAATGGTTCACGCCGGCCAGCACCACTGCCGGGAGAAAAAACCGGAGGTTCGTGTTGGCGGGTGCCGGCGATTGGGCAAAGATAACCGCTTCTTTTGCCAGTGCATCCTCGATGTGCTTTTTGACTGTTTCCACCTGTTCCGCTGTAGTCATTACTCCCATATCCGAATCCGGGTTCAAACCGTACCCCGGTCTTAGTGCTTCGATTTTTTCTTTGAGGAGTTTCATAAAAGGATCATAAACGGATTCGTGGACGTAGATTCGTTCTACGCCGGCGCAGGATTGACCCGAATTGGATATCCCGCCCCAAACCGCTCCCGCTGCTGCCCGGTTGAGATCTGCGTCCGGGCAAACGATCATCGGGTCGTTACCTCCCAATTCCAACACCAGTGGGGTTAAAGTTTCGGCAGCTTTGGCCATCAACCATTTTCCTGCGTTAACGGAGCCGGTAAAGAAAATTTTATCGATGCGGTTCTCCAGCATTGCTGTTCCTGCTTCTTTTCCCGGCATATTGATAAAAGAGAACAGGCCTTCCGGTAAATGATCGGCCCGGAAGCAGGCTTCCAATTGTAACCCCACCATCTGGGTCTGGGAAGCTGTCTTTAAAATAACCGCATTACCCGCCAACAGCGCCATCACTACTTCGGAAAAAGGAATACCGAACGGGTAATTCCAGGGTGAAATAATGCCGATTACTCCATATGGAACACGAACCAGGCGGCTTCGTTTATTGGCCATCATGATGTTGCCGCAGGGGATTTTTTTAGGTTTGAGGAACTTCCCCGCATTTTTCATATAATAGTTGAGGGACATGGTGGCCGGTAATATTTCCGTGGCCATCGCATCCACGCATGTTTTACCATTGTCGCGGGAAATCGTTTGAGCCAGGTAATCGGCTTTATCCACAAGGTAGTTCATAACCGGGCGAAGATGGCGCACCCGTTGTTTAATGGACAATTTTGCCCATTCGATTTGTGCTTGCCTGGCCAGGTGGATCGATTCGATCAGTTCATCCACCGTGTGTAACCTCGATTGGCCGAAGTTTTCTCCAGTCGCAGGGTCTATACAAGGTGTAAAAGGGTTCATTTTTCCTCCTTTCGACCCACAAAGGGGTCCATTGCAGAATTAACGCCGAGAAAGGAAGCTGCCGCGTCGAAAAAAGCAACCGGGAAGATGCGAAGCAGCGGCACGGTATACACAAGGGCGGGCATCCATACTCGCCGTTTATTCTTTTTGATCGCTTTGATGATTTTGTTGGCCGCGTAATTCGGTTTCAGTATCGGCAATAGGAAGGGAACGCGGGTTTTTACGCCTTTGAACATCCCTGTATCGATGAAAAAAGGGCAAACCACAGTGGTTTTGATGTCCTGTTTGGCTTTTTTAAATTCCATCCGAAGGGATTCGTCGAAACCGAAAGCGGCGAACTTAGTGGCGGAGTAAACGGATAATTTCGATACGCCGATAATACCGCCGGCAGAAGCAATGGTTACGATATGGCCTTTGTCGGATTCCAGCATACCCGGCAGGAAAGCTTTGACTGTCCAGAATAGGGCCATTAAATTGACGTTTACAGTTTTTTCGATTTCTTCCGGCGTATATTCCGAGAACATTTTTCCTACTACTACGCCGGCGTTGTTTACCAGGATATCGACAGGTCCTGCTTCTTTTTTAACTTGTTCAGCCGTTTGGAAAACCGTTTCTTTTACGGATACATCGCAAAGATAAGAGAAAGCTTTCCCGCCTTCCGCTTCGATTTCTCGGTGCAGAGCCTGGAGCTGGGAATCGGAAATGTCCCAAAGAATAACGCGGGCACCTTCTTTTGCGGCTAGTTTTGCCATGATTCGGCCGATACCGCTGGCAGCTCCTGTAATCAATACATTTTTGTTTTTAAAATCCGACATGGATTGACCTCCTAATCTTAAAAAATGCGGTTTTATCTTTGATTGACCAGGGGGCTCTTTTCGTGAAAAGCTGCCCCCTGGAACCCCCGCAAAAGCTTTTGATTATATAATAAAAAAAGTGAACAAAATAATCCTCGAAATAAGTGGGGGTAGTGTAGGTTTGGTGTTTCCAGGTAAAGGCGTCGAGGTTTTTCGCAGCGTTCACCGGTTCCTCCGGTCAGATGGTTTTGTGATTTTAATTTGTTTTAGATTGGATTATACCATTTTGTGAAAAAAAAAACTATTTATGGAAAAAAAACCGGCAGTTATCATAGGTTTACTTCGTCCACAAAAAAATATTACCAACCCAGTCAGACCACGTCAATTTAAAACCGTGCCGAAGGCACGTTAAACCTTCTTTTCTCCGGCCCTACAATAAAACCACACGTATTTGGGAAAAAAGGAACGATAAAGAAAAATTATTAATTATTGAGATTCTTGATCCTTAAATAATTTGGGCTGCATATATTCCTGGTCTTCATCTGCACACAATTCGATAAAGTGAGAGAGTACATCTTTATATTGTCTAAAAAAGAACTTGATAGACGTTTTGCCTTGTTCACACCACTCTGCTTCTTTTAAATCGACAAACTTTTGACATGCATTCATTATCCATTCTCTTTTTGGAATTTTGGGCTGACGTACAGATTCTTTGCCTTTGCTATAAAGAATACGAAATGAGAAACATTGGTAGAGCACATCGATGATGTTGTCGATTTTGATGTCCACATCAATTTTTTGATTTCTTCGAAGTTTTTCGAAACGCACGGATTCAGAAGCTTTACTAGAAACGACATTTTCCCATATTAATTGCATTAAATAAGGAAGAGGGGGTTCATCGTCATATATCTTAATCGTTGAATAACTCGTTATAAATATATTCATAGGAACTTGTTTGCCATACTTCAAAATGTTGTCGATGGTTTGTTCTGAGATACGCCCCAGCGCTGTTCGAAAAAAAAAGTAACCCTTTCCTTCGTCCGACCTATTGAATTCAACAATAGTAAATGGCCGCTCAATGCAAATTTCTTTCCCTTTGTGGTTTTCGAAAAATTCTCGAACAGCCGCGCCTCTCGATTGATGAAGGAGTAATACAATGTCGTGAAAATTAACTTTTTCATCAATGCTAGGCCATCCAGTCAAGTCATCATCATATGATTGCATCTGTTTAAATGTCTTAAACCACTTTTCTTGGTCTCGAGGAAAACTTTTTTTTACTTCTCCTAAAATGCCATTTTTTGATGGCAATAGAATACATATATCTGGGGTCACATAATTAACTTTTTCTCCTTTTTGATTTATAGATTTTTCCAATGATGGAACGAATCTCCTTCCTTGAAAAACTACAACATCATCTTTCTTTTTTTTTGTATCAGGATCATATATAAAAAAATTAATAAAACCTACTATTGCATGAATTGTTTGCAAATAATCGTCTATTTCCTCTCTGCTTTTTTGGATATCGTTCAAGTAAAAACCTCCTTATAGTCATTTATATCACCTTCGGCATAGGTGTCAAATATATGGTTGACAAGCCTTTTTATGGAAAAAATCGAGGATTTCATTTGGGGAACGATAACCACCTGGTTGGAATTTAAAACCCAAAGGTCAAAAGAACTTCCATCATAATAGTCTACAATGGATAAATGTATATATGGATTTCCATGAAGGACAGAAATAGAGGCTTTGTTAAGTTGTTTCAAAGATTGGATAAATCTTTTATTTTCTGAAACCTCTGTGAATTGGTCGGTATCGAAATCAATCGTTAATGCCTTTGCTGAAAGGTTTTGACTTTCCCGCCTGCTCCGGTGGTCAAAAAATTCTATGTTTTCATAAATGAGTTTACATACTGGAGAAATAAAACTCTTAAAGACACTAGAAAATTTACGGTTTGTTTGGATTATCCCTTCCCTGGTAATAGAACCTTCCATTACAACAGAAAGTTTTTTTGCTTCAAAATGTAAGGATTGAAACCAGCCATTATTTTGATACACCCAATTAAAAGCCTCTTCTATTTGCATTTTCGGCCACATTTGCAAGGGAAATATTTTTTCATTTTTTCCTTCTTCACTAATACGACATTTAGGAGAGGCACGAGTGATTATTATTTTAGAAAATTGGTTTTCTTCTTGGAAATTTTCTAATAATCGTTTTAATCTCTTATGAGTAATGAAAGTCATCATGATATGTGGAAAATGACCAAAAAAGAAGGGGAGCATTGCTCGTCGGAAAAAATCGCTGGGTTCAATAGTTAATGCTACATAGGTTCTTTTATATTCGGGATGATTATAAACAAAAAAAAGACCGCTTTTTTCTTTATGGTCTTTGCCCTCTTTAAAAAAACATGTCATCTGGAAAAGTTGAATCCCATCATATTTTTTAAGAATTTTTATCTTTCTTGATCTACCTGAGATTATAGGAAACCATTCTACAGGTGGTTTATCGCAACTGAATGGTATAGCTTTCACATTAATATCATGAATGCTAAGAAGTGAATCCAAACCATTGATCAAACTTTTCTCATTATGGTATTCATTAATAAACGGAGTGATAAAATCGAATTTACTGGCGATTTGATCATTTTCAACTTTTTGAACTATCATACACAAATTATAGAATAAAAATATTTAAAATACAACTGAAAATACCATTTTTTGCGCAAAGCAAACAGTGAAGATTGTTTTGGCAACCCTCCACTTCAACTAGGTCCGACACACTAATGAAACACCCCACCAATCACACTACGTGTGGCCCCACACGTGGGGTTTTATTATGGCGCGCTGCGCCATCCTGCGTCTTCCTTAATTGTCATGGTTCGCCGCTGCAACTGTGCCGTCAGGCACGTTAAACTAAAACCGGCACGCAGTGCCACAAAATCCTCTTCTCTTCTTTTTTTTCTTTCTCCGTGACCCCTGTGTGCTCCGTGAGAGATAAAAAAAGGAAAGTCCAGAGACAGTCAAAAATTTCATTAACATTAATAAAAGCTTTAGGAAGGTCCAGGAAACTCTTTCACGAAAGGGTTTCCTGGTCGTCGAAGACAAAGGCGGCGGATTTTGGTTGGCCGAACATTAGGCGCCTACTTTGGCTGACCGGGTTTTGGTTTTAGGTGCCGGTATCGGTTTCCCTCCCGCTTTCATTTTTGATTCTTTTTTCGAGACAGTGGATTTCTTCTTGTTCGATACTTCAGGTTTTGCTTCCGCTGCGGCAGGCGAAACCTCGATACAGGGTTTGTCATCCAATTGAATCCCAAATACCGCCGATAGATCGGAATCCTCCAATACCCGCGAACTTTTCTTTTTTGCCCGGGCTAACAATTCCTGGCTTTTATTTTGAACTGCTTCTCCTACCAGGTCTTTGAACTCGATTTTGCGCAGCGTAAAAAATAAACCGGGCTCCGTATCCAGGTGGACACTGACACCGTAAAGCGCAGCAGCAACATGTTTGCACATGGCCGCATAGTCCGGGCATGTGCATAAAAACACGATCTCCCGGGGCGACGGAAATAACCCTGTACCCCGTCCCGTAAACAACTCTTCCAATTCCTTCGGAAATTTCCCGGCCAACAACTCATTTAACGAGTCCAATTTCCCCGTGCAGGCTTTTTTTATATTATCCAGGACATCCGGGGCAATCCCGCTTATTCGAATAGTTACGGAATAAGGTTTGGACCGCGAACCCTGGACCAGGGCAGCGATTTCACCGGGTTTGATTTGCAAGTCCAACACCGCACCGCTGCGCACATAACTGCGACCCCGATCGATGCGGTTGCTGTAATCCGCATAACCCTCCAGGTTCTTGTTCCAGGATTTGCCCCACCAACTCTTGGCGATCACAGTTCCTTCTATAACCACGGGTTTTAGCGTGGAATTTTTCTCCCGGAGTTTCATTAAACTTTTTCTTGCTTTTTCTTTTTTTTCCGCCGCGCTGACATAATCGGGGAAATATGGATAACCATCGTAACTCCTGCGTCTCCTGCGTGCCATTATCGCCTCCTTTTTCCTGTAGTACCCCGGCAACCCGGGGGCTTTTTTGAAAAATCGCCCCCGAACCCCTAAAAAAACTTTGATTAGGGGAGGATGGGTAACATGGTTTTATTTTACAGCGTTAATTTGAATAGTTCCATTAATTCATCGTTTTTCATTCCCGTTATCCAGGCTTCGCCGGTCCCCACGATGACTTCGTCGGATAACCGGGATTTTTCTTCCAACATCCGGTCGATCTTCTCTTCTACAGTGCCCTGGGTTAAAAATTTATGCACCAGCACATTTTTTTCCTGCCCGATGCGAAACACGCGGTCCGTGGCCTGGTTCTCCACCGCCGGGTTCCACCATCGATCGAAGTGAACGACATGATTGGCGCGGGTCAAATTCAAACCTACGCCTCCTGCTTTTAATGACAACACCATATACGGTACATAATCGCTGCCTTGAAACTGTCGGACAATATCTTTTCTCTTCACCACCGGTACACTACCGTGTAAAATGAGACCTTCCTTATTAAATACCCCGGCTAAAAATCGAGACAGCGGTTCGGTTATTTCTTTAAATTGTGTGAATATGAGTACGCGTTCCCGTTTTTCGTAAATCGTCTCGCAAATTTCTCTCAACCGCGCAAACTTGCCGCTGTCTTTTTCTTCATACCTGCCGGTCCCCAGGTAATGATCCGTATGGTTGCATAACTGTTTTAATTTCGTCAAGGTGGCCAGGATCAGCCCTTTACGTTGGATTCCCTCCAATTCCAGGAGGTCTTGTTCAACCTCCCGCAGCAGTTCTTGGTATAAAAGGATTTGTTTCTTACTTAGACCCGCATAAGTTTTCATTTCAACCTTGTTGGGTAAGTCGGCGATGATTCTTTTATCGGTTTTCAAACGGCGTAGAATGAAAGGTGCCGTTAATTTACGCAAGCGGGCATATCCTTCCGGGCTGTTTTTCAACTGTTTGGAGAAATCGGAGAATTCCTTCCTGCTGCCCATCAAACCGGGGTTTAAGAAATCAAATAAGGACCATAGGTCTGAAAGCCGGTTTTCAATGGGGGTCCCGGTGAGTATGATCTTGTTTTTTGCTTTGAGTTTTTTTATGTTTAGGGTTTGCGCGGTCCCCGGGTTTTTAATGGCCTGGGCTTCATCCAGGATGATATAGGTCCAGGTATACGTATTGATCCAATTATATTTTGAGCACATCGAATAAGTAGTAATGATCAGGTCCCATCGGTCCGGTTGTGTTATATCTCCGGGTTGGATTTCATTGTCTTTTTGCTGGCTGGGGTGTGCGACATAATAATCCAGGCTGGGGAAAAAGCGGTGAATCTCGTCTACCCAGTTGGAAATGAGGGACGCAGGGACAACCAGGAGAGAGGCGGGGAGGTCGGCATGTGATTTGATGACGCTTAAAAAAGCGAGTAATTGAATGGTTTTGCCCAGTCCCATATCGTCGGCCAGGCATGCGCCGAAGCCGTAGTAGTGTAAGTGATTGAGCCAATTCAGGCCTTTTTCCTGGTATTCTCGCAATTGAGCTTTAAAACCCGGTCCAACTCGGACTGCCGGTATTAAAGCCGGGTTAGTCGATTGCTGCATGGCGGATTCCAGCCATTGACCCCTGGAGAAACCGATATCGATATTTGTTAAGTTGACGCCCGGTAGTTGGGTGGGGTCGAGTTGTAAACGCAAAGCTTCACGCAGGGTTATCCCGTTTCTTTCCATCAGTTTAAATGCTTTTTTATAACAAGCGATGGTTTCCTTGAGTTTTTCCGGGTCTACAGTCACCCATTTATTTTTAATAAAGGCCAGTCCTTCGCATTCTCCCAGTAATTTTTCAGCTTCTGCTTTTGAAATTGGGGTGTCCCCGATAAGCAGATGGGCATTGAAATCGAGGATTGCGTCCATGCTCACAAAGGAGGGTTGGTCGGAGCCGACCGTGATATTCAAACGGACATGAGCGGTATTGCTTTTCCACCAATTGGGTATTCGGCACAGGATGCCTGATGTCTCGTAAATAGGTACTTCTTTTAAAAAAGTAAAAGCTTCTTTTGCTGTCCATGCTAAAGGGTGGAACAATTCGCCGGTGTCCAGGAGTTGGGTAACCAGGGTGCTTTGTTTGGCGGCCCTGTGAACGGTGGCCAGGAGTTCCAGGAGTTTTTTATGGTCCCCGGCGTATTCGGATAAGGCCCATTTTAAAGGTAAGTGCCTGGATTGGCCTTGGTTATCGAGGCCGGTAGAATAAGTAGCCAGGAAGGCAAAAGGGGCATCTTGTTTTTTTTGTTCCACCAGGTGGAAAAACACGCGGCCTACCAGGTGAACATCCGGGCTGTAATTTTTAATAAAATCGGCGACGCTGCCGTTATATTTTTCAATGGCCTGGGTGAAAGCGTGGTTCAATCCTTCCCAAACATCCCCGAGTACCTGGATGGTTAAGTATTCTCCGCCGGTCATCATCGGGGCGTTGTCTAAAGTATATTGAAGTTCCTCCGGGTCTGCTTCGATTTTAATTGTATGGCGGAGTTGTTCGAGCTCCGGTGTCATACTTAATTTATGTGCAAATAGGGCGGTAAAATTTCGCCAGTAGTTAAGGGAATTGGAAAGAGGGACTTTTTGATCGCAAAAGCTTAAGAACAACAACCAGGACGACTCGGAACGAAACCTTTCGAATATTTCTTGTTGCAGAAGCTCGCTGCTTTTCTCGATGGGTTCTTCAGCCGGGGACCATTCCGGTTGTAAGGAGCCGTCGGGCATTACAATTACATGTAGTTCTTTATCCGTCATGGGAAGTCCGGTAGGGCTGTCGGGGAAAAAAACAGCTTGCGTTTAAATTTGTGCTACAATTATTAACATTCATATGATATTTATATCATAAAACCTCGAACAGGTAAATACTCTTGATCGTATCGATTTGATTTTTAGGCCCCACTACGTGGGGTTTTATTATGGCTTTTTTTTGACTGTCCCCTTTTTTCAGGCAAAGCGGCTATCGATGGGCTTTTTTTTCTCTCAATTGTACAAAAAAGCCTCATCGTTGTAATGGGGGATACAAAATTTTAATAATTTGCATACATTTGAAGAAATTTTCTCCATCGTTTTAAGAATTTGCATTCAATTCTAATGGGGGATACAAAATTTTAAGAAATCGCATTCGATTGCAGGAAAAAGGTGCAACGCTTGCAAAAAAGGCATAAAATTGAAACAAAACTCGCTTCGATGGCCGTTCTTGGTTAATCGCGACGTTTTTAAGCCATCGTCGATGCAGACAGGGCATGCTTTTTTTTGACTGTCCCCTTTTTCCCCACTACGTGGGGCCCGTCACGGACGGGTTTTATTGCAGTGCCGCCCCTCACGGAGGGGTTTTATTATTGCATCGGTGTTTCTTGGGATGGTCTGGCTCCGGGTTTTGTGGACGGTGGACCATGTGGACCATGTGGACCATGTGGACTCAGTGGACGTAGTGGACGTTTTTCAATTGATAATTGTTAATTCTATCGCGATTTTCCAGTTAATGATTTTTCTCGACTGTCATCTTTTTATCCAGCAGCGGCTGGCCATTAAGGAAGCCGCGGGATGACGCTCTGCGCCATAATAAAACCCCACGCAGTGGGGAAAAAGGGGACAGGCAAAAAATTTCCCCCTTCCATTACAGTTAATGAGTTACGGATTAGGGGATTTGATGTAATGGATATCCGGGGTACTGAAAAAGAGGGTTTTAGCGATAAAGAAATATGGGAAATAGTTCTTTTCGGCAGGAACGATTGCTTATTACTACAGACAAGGGTTTTTCTAATCGAAGAGATGACAAAAACGAGACTGGCGAGAAATTGTTAAGTTTCCCCAGTTACGATATTATTTGAGCAGGTGATAATCTAGTTTCCGGTGTCCTGTTGAAATCCGAATCAAAGCTAACCACTTTCAAATTCTCTTTTTTAGCTGCTGAATATTGATATGCGTCATCAAAATCCAGGGAGTATTTTCCCATCGCTTCGATGATTCTTAAATAGTCATCTTCTTTCAAACGGATAACATCGACCTTTGAATTAATAATTAAATCTGCAATAAATTCTCGGAAGACTCCCATTTTTTTAAATTTCGAGAGAATTATTCCTATTGAATAAATGGAAAACTCGGTAATGTGAATATCGTTTGGATTAACTCGTTCTAAAAATAATTTAACCTCATCGCATTTTTCTTGTTCAAGAAGAAGTTCAAGCCAGATATTGGTATCGATCAAGTACATTCAATCAGTCCACCATTCCAATGATTTTTTTTGAAGCTCCATCGAGGTGAAATTGTTTTTATATTCTTTTAAACCGCCTGCCCAACGGAGGTTAAGTTTCTTTCCTTTCTTTTTTTTTCCCTTCGTTAATTCTTCGATATAATTGAAGACCTTGGATTTAATTTCAGGTGAAAGGTTATTTATGTACTCGGCGAGGTTTTTATTATCCAGGCTAAGAATGTTTTGTTGTATCACAATTACCTCCTATCCTTTCGCTAATAATATTAATACAAAATTCACTCAAGGTCAACTATTTTTTTCGCAATCGATATGGGGCATTGCATTTCAGCTTGCAACCATCGCCTACCATCAGCAAGAATAGGCAAGAGAGTGGACTTTGTGAACCCCACAGTGTGGGGGAGCGTTTGCAGTGCCGGGATATTGTGCGGGGTTTCTTGGGATGGTCAGGCTCCGGGTTTTGTGGACGGTGGACCATGTGGACCATGTGGACGCTTTTCAATTGAAAATTGTTAATTGATAATTGTTAATTGATAATTCCTTTTTTGTGGACGGTGGACCAAGTGGACGCTTTTCAATTGAAAATTGATAATTGTTAATTGATAATTGATAATTCCTTTTTTGTGGACTGGTGGACCAAGTGGACCATGTGGACCATGTGGACGCTGTGGACGGGCAGACACAACCGTCTGACCCTACGGATCGGGTATTACCGCGATTTTGCACAATACCATGAATTCGGTCTCTGTCCATAATGTCCATACTGTCCATATTGTCCATATTCTTGACTATGATAGACTATAGCCAATTAATTAATTAAAAAAGGGGACAGGCAAAAAAAATGCCCACTGCGTGGGGGGGCGTTTGCAGTGCCGGGATATTGTACGTGGTTTCCTGGGATGGTCTGGCTCCGGGTTTTGTGGACGGTGGACCATGTGGACGCTTTTCAATTGAAAATTGTTAATTGATAATTGTTAATTGATAATTCCTTTTTTGTGGACGGTGGACCCGGTGGACCAAGTGGACCAAGTGGACCATGTGGACGCTGTGGACGGGCAGACACTTCAAGCAACAGGCGCACAACCAACCGTGTTTCGCCGCAACCCGCAACCTAACCATCATTCATCATTACCTTTTAACAATGCTCCAGCCATTCTTTTACCATTAACGAATCCGGGTGCCCCGGGCCGAAGAATTTGAGGAAAATCGCGTAGGCTTTCTCGAAATAGGTTTTGGCCCGTTTTTTATCGCCTAAACCAAAATAGGCCGCACCCAGGTTATTCAATCGAATCGCCACGTTGGGATGTTCGTTTCCAAACACCCGCTCATCGATGGCCAGCGCCTGCTCATAATAGCCGATCGCTTTCTTCGGTTCTCCCAAACCTCTCCATGCTTCACCCAGATTATTCAATTCCCTGGCCACGTCGGGATGTTCGTTTCCAAACACATTGACATCGATGGACAGCGCCTGCTCATAATAGCCGATCGCTTTATCTTTATCACCCAGATCAGCCCAGGCTAATCCCAGGTTATTCAATCGAATCGCCACGTTGGGATGTTGGTTTCCAAACACCCGCTCATCGATGGCCAGCGCCTGCTCACAATAGCCGATCGCTTTCTTCGGTTCTCCTAAACCTCTCCATGCTTCACCCAGGTTATTCAAAGAGCCCGCCACATGCGGATGGTTTTCTCCAAATACTTTTCTTACGATGGCCAGCGCCTGCTCATAATAGCCGATCGCTTTCTTCAGTTCTCCCAAACCTCTCCATGCTTCACCCAGGTTATTCAATGTTGTTGCAACATTTTGATGCGTATCTCCATAAACCGCCTTCCATATGGCCAGCGCCTGCTCATAATAGCCGATCGCTTTCCGCTTATCACCCAGAGCATCGATCGTATAAGCCAGGTTGTTCAATAACATCGCATCATGCCCCGTGCAGCACGTGTTTTTCTTCTCCGACAACACCCATTCCCCCACCCGCACCGATTCCCGAAACGCCAACCGTTCGGTTAATGCCTTAACCAACCAACCACCCTGCTCCGATGCCACCTCCTCTTCCCCGCATTTCAACGCATGAAATATCCACTCCTCCTGCAGCACCGGGTCGATCGTTTCTATCCCCTCACACACGCTCTTGTAATACCCCATCGCACCCCGGTGACCGGGAACCCGCTCCTCCTCCGACAGCGACTTCTCCAACTCCTCCCGCAGCATCTCCGTCACTCCGTACAAATCCCTAGCCCCATCATACTCCACCAGGCTCAACCCCACCGACCGCTGCAAACACTCCTCCCACTTATCCACTCCCACTTCAACCGACACACTCCCCGCTCCCGCCTTCAATACGGGACGCCGATAAATACTGAACGCTTTCAAGAATGTCTCCACCCCCTCACCCCCCCGCATCACCAACTCCCGCATCACATGCGACCGGATAAACTCCTCCTGCTTCCCCTTCACCGCTCCCAGTAATTTCGATACTTCCGCATCCTTCATCTCCCCCACCAATGTATCGATCCACTCCATTAACCTCGGATTCCCCCTCCCCATCGAGACCAACTCACCCACTTTCGTCGCATCTTTAAACAAATACCCCATGATATTGAGCAACTCCCGCGCCTTCTTCCATCGCTCCGGCCCCCGGAAACTCGTCAAACTCACCGACTCCAACCGCTCCGACACCAGGTCTATATCGTTCTCCGTCAGCGTAAACAAATACCGGCTGGTGATCACCAACTGCGTCACCTTCCCACTAAAAGGCAAATAATGAAGCAACGTATGAAGCAAAACAGCAGCTTCCACTGTCAAAACAAAACCAGCGGTTTCTTTTGCCTCCGGCGGCCAGAAACCCTTTTGAGGAAGGGTTCCTGGACTTCCCAAAACTTTTGGTAGGGTGTCCGTAGGGTTATTGGAGATTATATTCTCCAGGTTCTGCTCGAAATCATCCAACACGATTAGGTAGTGCTTCTCTTTAAAACTCCCCGCACACAACTCCGCCAGTTTATCCTCCATTTTATTCGCCGCTGCCAATACCGTTTTCCCCTCCGTATCCTTCGACGCTATAAAAGCATCCTTCAACGCCGATTCCAGCGTAATCGCATTAAACCTGCCGTGCACAATGATGAGGTGATGATCCCCAAACCGCTCGCACAACTTACCGGCTAAACAACTCTTACCGAGTCCACCCGCCCCATGCAGCAATACACCCACTTTATCTTTATCGTGGATTAATGCCCTCAAACTCCCCTGCAACTGCCGCCTCCGCCCCACAAAACCCGTTTCCAATATTTGCACCCGGCTGTTCTTTAAATACCGGTGCTTCAACTCCCTGGCTTTCACCATCCCTTTCTGCCCTTCCGTAACCAGCCCCCCCAGCATCATCTCACTCCCAAACAAACGCAAAAGCGGCCAGGTGGGTTCCGAATTATCTTTATACTTCACGTTTAATTCATACCTGGCCCGATGCACAGCATCAACGACCGATTTTCCCCGGCTCAACTCATAATAAATAAAATAAGCCGCATCTTTCGATTCCAGGTCGCTCACCGCACGCCCCCAACCCAATACCGAGGGTAATTTAAAATCTTTCACCAATCCCCCGGCAAAAGAAGAGGTTTCAAACGATGCCTCCGGCGGCAAGGGACCTTTTTGTAAAACGGTCCCTTGACCCCCTAAAACTTTTGGTGAGTCTTTTTTATTGGCAGGGGTTTCTCCCGTATGGCACCCGGATAAAAACAAAAGCTGCGGGGGATTATCTATCAATGCCTTATTCCACAATTCCGACGGTGAAACATCCCGGCGATACCCCAATTCATCTTCCATGATAAAAAAAGGTTTGTTGTTTTCATCGATATCCGCATGACCGGAAAGATGAACCACATCGTACCGGGTGTGCATGAGTTTTTCTTTCAGACCTTCCAACGAACCGGAATCCTCCACTTCGATTTCTATGGGTAGTTTTTCCGTCGCCGACACAATGGCTTCTTCCTCTTTTTCAAAATCCAACTCCGGCTCCACATCCAGCGCGGAACACGCCATGAAAATCATTTTTAAGGGGTGGTTCTCGGGTTCGGTTTTTTTCTCTGCTCCCCATTCAGAAACGCAACGAACCAGGTGAACGCCTTTCACCAGTAAAAAGCAATTATCTTTGGGGGATGCCAGCAGCTCGAAAGGCCAATTCTCGACTTCGGGGCAGGCGTCTAATTGCAGGATCACGGGTTTATCTTCTTTTTGGCCCTGGGACACCGCTTGTTCCAGGAACCGGCGGTCGCCATCGAGGAAACGAAAGAGCTTTTGGCCGATGGGCAGTTGATGTTTTGCCTCGGTCCACAGGTGGAGGAGTTCGTCTTCGGTCAGATCCGAGGCAGAACTTTCGAAAGGCTCTTCCGACCGGGTTTGTTTGTTGAGCCAGGTGATGTTATAAATATCTTGTTTGGTTGTTTTCTTTACCGTGATTTTGAAAATAAGAGACATTGTGTTCCTCCACTTCTTGAAATTAACAATTAACAATTAGAAGAGAGAACGATATCACAGTGAAAAAAGAAAGTCAATCCGTGCTGCCTGTCCTGGATTCACCACCTGTTTTGTCTTCGACGACCAGGGGGCTCTTTTCGTGAAAAGTCGCCCCCTGGACCCCCACAAAAGCTTTTGATTATTAACATTATACAAGATTTTGGGAGGTGTCGGAACCTGTCC
>Ga0105104_10000369_pt1 | contig 34347 bp, 21 predicted proteins | sample PPLLaktember2015_3_FD_87034 | JGI IMG/M metagenome (GOLD analysis project Ga0105104, IMG submission 87034) | Freshwater sediment microbial communities from Prairie Pothole Lake near Jamestown, North Dakota, USA - PPLs Lake P7 Core (6) Depth... | ecosystem: Environmental > Aquatic > Freshwater >... | reverse complement strand
TATCTGCAGGAACAAGTGATGGTACTGCATGGGCTCATCATCCTTGGATGTCTGGGTGGACTGCTGCACCAAAAACATTGGTAGCAGGAGATATTGTTTGTCTTAAATGTGGAAGTGTCTGGTATGATACTATTACTCCGACTGTATCTGGTACTGTAGGAAATGTTATAATGACTACATCCTATGATACTGGAGATCAACCTAAGATATCAGGATTTACTACTATTACTGGTTGGTCAACTTATAGTACTTCGGTTAAATATAAAGATATAGCATGTGATGGAAATGTTTGTAATCTTGTTACAGTAAATGGTATAAATACTGGAATGGGTAGATATCCGCATACTGGCTGGAATACATATGAAACTCATTCTGATAATGTTTCTATAACAGATTCATCATTGACAGGATCTCCAAATTGGACTGGTGCTGAATTGGTAATGAGAAGAAGTAAGTGGATGACAGATAGGAGTCTTATTACTAACCATACTACTAATACAATAACATTTACAGCAGTGTCAAGTTGGGGGCCAACAGATAATTATGGGTATTTTTTTCAGAACAGTCTTCAAACACTTTCTACAGGAACTCCAGTGTTAGGAGAATGGTATTATAATGGAAGTAGGTTCTATATGTATTTTGGTGTAGGTGTAGATGAGACATCATATACAGTTAAGGTTACTACAAGAAATAGATTCTTATATATAAGTAGTAAAAACTATCTTACATTCGATAATATATGTTTTGAAGGATCAAATACATCTGCTATAGAGAATAGGAATGGTCAAAATATAATCATACAAAACTGTAGTTTTTATTTTCTTGGCACCTCTGCTATATATATAGATAATGATTATTCATCCAATGCATCAATGACGGTAGATAATAATCTTGTTGATACAAGTAATTGTAATGCATTTCAATTCTTAGGTTCTACCAATACAGTCTGGATTAAAAATAATACCATATCGAATATTGGATTGATAATTGGTTCAGCATATCTTTCTACAGATACGGTAGATGAAGTTGATTATATATATGATGGTATAACTATATCAGGTACTAATAGTATTATTGAATATAATACTTTATCTAATATAGGTCATTCAGGAATACGTATGACTAATGGGAATAATATTATTGCAAGATATAATTACATAACAAACTGGGGAACTAATAGATATGATAGTGGTGGAATATATACTTATGGTGGACTTACTGCTACGAGAACGATATATAAAAACATATGTGTAAATAGTAATCAAACGGTAAGTGGAGTAAGTATAGATGGTCCTAACACTCTTTCAATACATGGGATTTATATAGATAATGATGTTACTAATTGTAATATTAGTTATAATATATGTGCTAATTGTTATAGTGCTGGTATAGATGTTACCTGCTCAGGACATAATAATATTCAACATAATACTTGTTATAATAATAATAATCAATTAAGATTTTGGTATGGTGGTTATGGTCAACCTATAACAGCAACTAATGTTGATCATAATATATTTTTTTCAAAAGAATCAACCCAATTAGCATTTTATTATGCTGATGGTACAGGTGGATTTCTTTCTGTTGGAACCTTAGATTATAATTATTATGCTCGTCCGATTGATGATTATCCAGGTGTTGATGCCGATACTATACGAACATATGATAATCCAGTAACAATAAATTACACGCTTTCTGAATGGAAAACGTATTCCAGTCAAGATTCTAATTCAAATAAAGCACCTGTACAAGTTACTGATACAACTAATGAATTACATTTCATTTATAATGAAACAGGTGCCAATAAATACTATATATTATCGGCACCTATGGTTGATGTTGCAAATACTCCATATTCAGGAACTATTACTTTAGCTCCATGGGGTTCTTTAATACTACTTGGATTAGGAACTGTAACTCTAACTGGTTTACCTGGTGGAATAAGTATAGTTATAGTTAGACCACATATACATGCTTGGTATCCATTTCCTACAGTAACAATAGGATCGCAGGTCTGGATGGCTAGAAACTGGGATTGGAAGACAGGGACATTCCCCTCTGGAGATGAAGATAATGTAAATGATTATGGGGGATTATATACATGGGATCAGGCTAATGCTATTGCAACTGCAAATCCTGGATGGCATCTTCCAACTACAGGAGATCTCAGTATATTGATTACACTTTATGGTGGTTTCTCTATAGTAGGAGGACATATGAAAACTATAGGTACAACTTATTGGGATGCACCTAATCTTGGTGCTGATAACTCAAGTGGTTTTGGTGCAAGAGGATCAGGAAGTAATGAATCAAATTTTAGGACTGACTTTTTATTTTGGGGTACTAGTACAGGTGTAACTACAGCTTGGGCAACTTTGTTAACAAAAGATAGTGAGGCATTAACTACTACTACACATTTGAAAACAGATAGAGCATCGGTTAGACTTATAAAGGACTAAGATTATGAATGTAAATTATTTAAGTGTCAGAACTAATAAGCAACTTAAAATACTTGGAAATCAAGATGAAAAACCAAGTAGTGCTTCAACAGCAAATAGAAGAGCAGTTCAATATACTTTTACAGAAGATGGAGATATTATAAGTATATCCATGTATCATACTGCTGTGGCAGGAAGGTTATTATATGCTATATATTCAGATGTTGCAGGTGTAGCAACAACTCTACTAGGTGTTACTGATATTACTGATTCTATAGTTGCTGCAGGTTTTCAAACAGTAAATTTATTAACTCCAGTTTCAGTTGTTAATGGACAAACTATTTGGATTGCTTTTGTATATGAGAATACTACTGGTTTTAAATATGAAGCAGTTGCTCCAACAAGAGTAACTACTACCGCAGTATTTGCAGATGGTATGCCAACTAGTTTTGGTGCTGGAACATATGCTAATGGACAATATTCGATTTATTGCACTTATTGGGCAAATGCTTAAATTATGGCAACTTATTATGTAAAAAACGGAGGCAATGATAGTGCATCAGGCTTAGATGATACTAATGCTTGGGCGCACCATCCATGGATGATAGGTTGGACTGGTTCAACTGTTCTTGCAGCTGGAGATACAGTCTGTTTAAAATGTGGTGATAGTTGGTCATTTGCTTCTCCTGCAACACATGCTGTAATTGTTGGTCAGGATGGTACTGCTGGAAATCATATTGTTACAACTTCATATAGTACTGGAAATAAACCATTGGTAGAAATCACAGGCACAACTACTAAGATGGTTATATATGCATCTACAAAAGCATATATTACATTTGATAATATAGAAGTAAAGAGTTCTGATTATCATCACGGAGATGATGGAGGTACTAGTTACTATGGTTTTTATTGTATTAATTATTGTCATGATTGGTTAATTACTAATTGTGAGGTACATAATATATCTTATTGTGGAATTTATTTTGGGTATGGTGCTTATAATATTGTGATAGGAGATATAACAAAAACAACAACTGCAACACCTTTACTTTATAGTAATGAAATATATGATTGTGGGTGGGCAGGTATTTTTGTTATTGGTAATGATTCTGTAACACTTAGGACAGATGCTTATGTTTATTATAATTATATCCATGATCTAAGAAGTTATAGTACTACATTTGAAGCTCTTGCTTATGGAATTAGTTTTACAACATCAACCACTTGTGGAGTTCCAGATTATTGTTATGCTAGATATAACTATATTTCAGATATTCCTACATGGACAGGATTAGATACCCATGGTGGTGCACATATATATTTTACAGACAACTATCTTTATAATTGTCAGTTATTTTTTGGGTGCCAGGAACAACAGGGGCAGGTACAATTCAATAGACTTGATAATTTATACATAGAAAGAAATATATGTGAGCAACCACAAGATTTTTGGTATACAACTCAATGTTATTGGATGCATTTAAATGGGTATGAGGTGGATGATCCAGCAACAAATATTTATGTAAGAGATAACCAATTTTTTTATACGTCTAGGCCACTAACAGAACATACTGCTGATTTCTGTATAAAAGTAAATGAATGTGATGGAGTAATTATTGAAAATAATAAAATATACAATGGCCCTATTTCTGATTGTTCCGGAGGAATTATATTAAGTGGAGATGGGAATAAAAATGTTATTATTCGTAATAATTATATAGAGGGATGGCATGAGGCAATTTCTTATTCTCCTGCATCAATAATTGGAGATATTTATATCTATGGAAATATCATAACTACAGAAGATAAAGGTATCTGGAGTCAGATAACTGGAACACTTGGTGGTAATATATATATTTATAATAATGTAATTCTACTTGAAGATTCAGGAAGTTATATAGAACCTGTAAAATTTTCAACTATGACTATTCCTGTAGGTTGTACTATTAAGGTAAAGAATAATATTATAGGATTTTTAACATCAGTAAATCAAACTTATATATTAGCTCCAGTATCAATATTAGGTACATTTGAGTGTGATTATAATCTTTATTGGAATAGCTCTGCACCTAGTCCTTATTATTCAGGTGGAATAAGTAAGACATGGGCACAGTGGAATGTATTAGGATATGACACACATGGGTTTAATAATACAGATCCTTTATTTTCTAATGGTAGTGGGGATTATTCTGCAGATACAGATTTTACATTAAAATCAGGTTCTCCAGGTAAATTTGCTGGAATAAATGTAGGATTAGCTACAGACTATTTTGGAGTTACATGGAATACTGTTCCTTCTATTGGAGTATATGAATATGATGAATTATGTATATATATGAGTAGATTATGTAAATATAGTGTTGTATAAATTTGGAAATTTGGAAAATACTTTTTAACTTTGCAGAAATTTAAATTACAGTATTATGGGAGAAGCAAAAATTTATATGCCTGAAGTAGGAGTTCATAATAGAGATCTGGATGTATCTACAGAGAGACTTGAGAATAGTAGAACTTATAAGGATCTATCTACTATAATAATCTGTCCTACCAGAGGATTAATACCAGCAAGAATAGTCCAATCCTGGATGGGTTTAATGCGTCCTATGAACCAAAAAGTTATTGGACCACTATTTGCGTCTGGGATGGAAGTTGGAGCTGCTTATTGTAGTATGATAGAAATGATACTGGCTAATCCAGAATTAAGCAAGTGGAAGTATATTCTAACTATTGAGGAAGATAACGCTCCTCCGGCAGATGGATTATTAAAACTTTATGAAAGTATGGATAAGTATGATGTAGTACAAGGTCTTTACTGGACTAAAGGAGAAGGAGGTCAGCCTATGATTTATGGAAATCCACAGGTATTTCCTAAGAACTTTATCCCGCAAAAACCTATACCAGAGACAGTTATGGAGTGTAACGGTCTTGGGATGGGATTTAATTTATTTAAAATAGATATTTTTAAGAATCTTAAATTACCTAAACCCTGGTTTAAAACAGTGCAGGAAGTTGTGAATGGTGGGGCAAGAGCCTATACTCAGGATTTATTTTTCTTTGAGGAAGCTGCTAAACATGGGTATCGCTTTGCCTGTGACACAAGGGTAAAGGTAGGCCACCTGGATTACCAAAACGACATCATGTGGTAGTATGGGAAAATATAAAAGTCAACAAGCTATTCTTAATAATAGACTTAGGGCTAAAAACTGGAGAGAGGAAAATCCAGAACGATTTAAGCAATCTAAAAAAGATTGGTATGAGAAACATAAGGATAAGATATGTGAAAAAGAAAGACATAGAAGTAGATTTAAACTATATGGTATTACAGAAGAGGATTATGAAAACATGTTAATAGAACATTCTTATAAATGTGCAATATGTGGAATACATCAAATTGATTTAGAGAAAAGTTTAAGTGTTGATCATGATCACAAAGATGATAAGATAAGAGGTCTATTATGTGCAGGATGTAACTTTTTAGTTGGAAGAATTGAAGATTTGGGATTAGAATCTCTACTAAGATATTTTAAAAAATATAATATAAAATGAATATAGTAAAAATCCAGAAAGGTAATCCTTATAGTGCCACAATAACAATTACAACCTCTGAAGGTGAACCTTATGACCTGACTGAGAAGACAGTATATTTTACTATGAAAAGAGTAAATGACTATACTGTTGATATTACTGATGCTACTGCTATAATAAGGAGTACTTGTACAAATACAGCTCCTTTTACTAACGGAATAGCCACTCTTAATTTGTCTGCTACTGAAACAAAGACATCAAATGTAAGTGGTGCTGATATTACATTAGGAGAATATAAAGCTGATTTTAGAGTTTATGAAGCTGGAGTAACACAAGCTAACTCTGAATCATTTAAAGTTCTAATTACAGATATAGTAACCCGTAGACCTGCTTAATCCCATGGACCTAATTAACATAGATATACAAGACCATATATTTGAACTTCGCTTTGATCCCGGAGGTGGTGGAGGAGGTGGTGGAGTAGCCATACAAGGATCTGGTACTTCAGTACAGGATGCTGGTACAGTATACTTTAGTAATTCAAACAGTATAAGTTTTGGATTAAATAATAGTACTATGACTGCCAGGTTCTCTCAGAGTACACATAGTCATGCTACTTACGCAGAGATAACTCATACTCATGGAAGTATTTATACTGAAGGTATTGTAGGATCAGTAATTACTAATTCTTCTGATAGTTCAGGATTAACCTTGGGTATGCCTGCCTGGATAACTACTGCAGCTATGGGAGCTTCTTGGGAATTAGAGGGAGCTAATACAGCGGGGACTACATCATCTTCTTTTGAGAGAGTTTATTTCAGCGGGGGTAATAATATAACTTTATCCGGTAATGACAATACTATTGTGTTTAGTGTAGGTGCTGTACCAGGACAGACTATTCAAACAGAGAATATAGTATATATTAATGGTAGTACAGGATCAATATCCTTTGCTACTGCTTCAAGTCTATCATCTAGTGTTAATGGTTCTACTATATCATTTGGTCTTGCTTCAGATATTTCATCTGCCTGGTCAGGACAGACTACTGCTAATCAGAGCAGGGTTGTTCAGATTAACGGATCGTCAGGAAATATATCTTTCAATGCAGGAACATTTTTATCTCTGTCTGCAAATGCATCTGGATTAACTTATTATGTTACTGATACATCTGCAATAACATCTGCTGCATTCCCTTCAGCCAATACAACCAAGTTCGCTGGTACTGGTACAACTATTACCGGTGGTACAATGACTCTTGACTCTGTTGGACTTGCTCTTAATATACCGCAGGGATCATTATATTTTAATGATGGATCAGGTATATCATGGGGATCATCAGTTGATGGTACGTCTACAACAATAACGGGAAGTGTGGTTACATCTGCACTTACGGGAAGTTTAATGCCGCTTGCTTATAGTTCAGGATTTCAAACTTCAACACTTGCAAGCACATTTGTACAGACAGCAAACAGTAGTTTGTTCCAGCATATATCTGCTACATCTGTAGTAACTTCTGCAGCTTTTCCTTCTGCTGATACTACAAAATTTGCAGGTCCTGGATTTACAACAACTGCTACTGCAGGAACAGCACTTGTAGGAACACTCAATTCTTCAGGTCTGTTAGTTGGAGTACCTGCCTATATAACTACCTATGCTGCAGGAGGGGGATCAATAAATTTCTCGGTTACTGGGGGATCAGCAGATCTTGATGCAGTAATGTTTGGTAGTGGTAGTGGATTAATTTGGGGACTTGCTGGAAGTACTATAACTGGTAGTCTTGATACCACATATATTGCTGGTACCTTCATGGATAAATCCTATAGTAGTGGATTTCAAACTGCAACATTAGCTGGTACTTTTATGGATAAATCTTACAGTTCAGGCTTTCAGACAGCTACATTAAGTGGTACATTTTTCCAGACAGCAAGTAGCAGTTTGCTTGCAGGAGTGAGTCATAGTCATGGGAATCCATCTTTAAGTCTTGTTGATATTAGTGGTGCTACAGCTAGTGCATCTAATGGACTAACATTATCATTGACAGGTTATCCGGCAGGGACACTATCATTTATAAATAGCAATGGAGTATCATTTGGTAGTTCTTCAGATGGAAGTACTACATCTGTATCAGCAAGTGTAGAAACTGCTTATATACCATTAGCAAATAGTACCAAGTTTGAGAGTGCTTCATCATTGTCAAATTTCTTTCATCCTGATTATGGGTTTGTGCCAATAGGAGCTTATGGGCAAGGATCAATATCTATAAAACATATGTACGTTCCATTTCCTGTGACTGCCTCAGCATTCAGGATTGGAGGATCATTGTCCGGGGTAACACTTAATTCTTCAGGAGCTTCATCAGCCAATTCTGCCAATATGTCTTTGTATGTTGCAGTGTATACAAGGAATAGTCAGAGTCTATCAAGGGCTTCATATACCAGTGCAAATAATGCATTCACCTGGGCGAACTCCGGATCGTCAACTGCAAATACATCTATTGATGGATTAAGGCAACTTACTGCAGCACTTGGTATAAATATGTCTCAGGGTGAGTACTGGGTAGCGGTTGCTATAAGCAAAGCAACTACGTTGGCTGATGCATTATTTACGATATATGGTGCTGATACAGATGCTGGTGGTATAATAGATGCTCCTACCTTAGCATTGATCGGTGTAGGAACTGTAGCAAGCAGGCCGGTAATACTGTACCAAGGTATCCATACTGCTACAACGAATGCTACCCTTCCTACGGTTATAAGCAAGGCATATATCAATTGGACAAGTGCAGGCAATGTAAGAATTGCTAACTTCTGGAATGAATTTTATAATATTACTTATTAAAATGAGTGTATCAGCTATAAGTATCAAACCTGGACAATTTAAAGTAGGATCAATGTCGAGTTATCCTGCCTGTCTTGCTGATGCTAATCACTGGTGGTATGATGCGACTGATCTTGCAACAATAACAAAAGACGGTAGTGATTTTGTTTCAGCATGGAATGCAAAAGGTGGCGCAGCGGCAGCAGCTAAAAATTATGCTCAGGCAACAGGAACTAATCAGCCGTTATGGGTTACTCCCGGAACCATAAGATTTGATGGTATAGATAATTTTATGCAAACCGGAGTATTTACGTGGAACCAACCGTGTAAGATATACGCATTGATAAAACATATAACATGGACAGCAGGAGATGTATTTTGGTCAAGTAATACTTGGGGAACCGAAGGGTTAAGACAGTATACATCAACGCCAAGAATATATATGGCCGCATATAATATGTACACAGATAAATTAGTTGTAAATACCTGGTCTATTGTAAGATATTTAAATTATGGAGCCGATAGTATTTTGCAGGTAAATAATGAAATTGCTACAAACGGACAAAATTACTACGCTAATTTTGCCGGGATGACTCTTGGAAGGAGAGGACAATATGCTGATTCTTATAGTTATATTGAAGTTCATACTATTGTCTGCGTAAATACTACTGATGCAGCAAATGAAACTGAAATATATAATTGGTTAGTAACAAGATTACCATGACAGAGATAGCAATTTTTGACGATAAGACCAAAGCACAGATGTATGCTGATTTAATTCATACCTGGTTGATAAAGAATAGACCTGGATATAATGCAGAGAAATGGTGTAATATAGATTTAAGAAAGTCAGATAAGGCAGTAGAATACTATGTTAAAGTACCACCTGATTATGAGATACTTAATGGAAAGATTGCATTATCTGCAGAGAAGTTGGAAGTATCAAAGGATGCAATAAGAGTAGTAAGTAAACTTCCTGACGATTGGAAGACAGTGGAAGGAATGATTGGAGAATAATATAATTAAATTACAGTAAGATGGCAAAGAAGTTAATTAATGAAAAGCGTTTGAATTTAGCATGTGGTCAGAGTAAAGTTGAAGGTTACTTCGGGATAGATATAGTAAAAACTGATACAGCTGATTTTGCTCTGGATCTTGAATGTTTTCCTTGGGATATTGAAACTGGATCTGCAAATGAAATTATTTGCAGTCATTATGTGGAACATACACCAGAGGAAACTTATAGTAAGAGAATTCTAAAAGCTATTAAAGAAGCCAAAAATTTTGATCATTTCAAGATGCTGGCAGATTCAATAGATGTGAATGCACCTTCAGATGGACTTATCCTTTTCATGGATGAAGTATATCGGATCTTAACTGATAGTTATACTGATGAGAAGGGAGATACCCATGGTGGAATAATTAAAGTTATAGCTCCTTATTACTCATCAATGAGATGTTGGCAGGATCCAACTCACAGAAGGGCTATAAGTGAAGTAACTTTTATGTACTTCAATAAGCAGTGGAGGGAAATAAATAGGTTGGATCATTATGGAATTAAAGCAGACTTTGATTTTGTATATGGATATGATATGGACTCACAAATAGCAAGTCGTAATCAGGAGTTTAGAGATTTTGCTATAAAGCATTATATTAATGTAATAAATGATATACAAGTAACTCTGACTAAGAGAGTTACACCAGACTCTATTAAAAAATAGTAGTTCGTCTACCAGGAGTTGTTAGAAGGAAATTTTGAATTGTAAATATAATTATATAATTTTGTAACCTTAAATATGTAAATAGATGTCAACAAATACTGCTTATAGAAAAAATCAGGAGGGAATCCCAAACCAATCAGCTATAAATAAAATTGATGAACAAGCTGTTGATGGGCTTCTTGGTACATCCAATTCTCTTGCTTATAAAGTGTCAGGAATTGAACGTCATTTTCATAATTCTGAACAAGTGTTGGGAAATAACGTAAATTTTATGGGTGCTGATATCCCCATTGCCTTTACTGTAACAGGCGGGGATAATGCATGGGGAACTGAACTAATGATACATGGTGGAGATGTTATTGAGTCTGGTAGTACTACTAAGAAAATGGATATGAATACTCTATACGTTGTTAGTACAACTGCTGCCAATCAAATTAGTATATTAGAGTTTTTATATGGTACTGCAGGAACTGCAATAACTGCAATTACTTTAACAGATGCAACTGACTTATTTACTAAGGCTAATCATGGTCTTGTAAATGGAGATAAAATTATCGTTAATAGTGTTGTTACTACAACAGGATTAACATCTTACACTGTATATTATATAATAGCGGTGGCTGGAGCTGACTTCCAGGTATCCTTGACAAGTGGTGGTGGAGCTGTTGTACTTGGAGGTGGAAATGGTACTGCCAGTATTAGTAAATTAACACAGACTAATTTAACTAAAACGGTTATATGTGCAGCTACTGCAAATGTTGATGCCGTACCAATAAAATTAACATGTCCTAGAGTTACATGTAATAATAGAATATTTGTACGTGCTAAATCAGAAACAGGACAAACAGTAGGAATTGGATTTCTAATTGGATTGCATACTTATGATGCTTAACCTTAAAAACACAAGATATGACTGGCTATGACAATAAAGAATTAACTATATCTTTGGAAAAGCATTATGATAAAGCTATTGCAGATCTTGAAAAGTTAATGCTGTCAAAGTTTGAGGCTATACGTGAGGCAATATTAAAATCAGACAAGTATGCCGAATATAGAGATAATAAGCAAAATGAATTTCGTAAAACACTTGATGATCAGAATGAGACATTTTCACGTAAAACAGATTTGGAAAACCTTGAAAAGCAATTTGATATTTGGATGTCTGGAACCAGACAGGTGGCAGAAGCTAATTTTAATGTTGCAATGTGTGACATTCGTAAACTTGAAAAGGAACTAGGTACATTAAAAGATACGAGGGAAGGTAGTACAGCCGTCTGGCCCTGGGTTATAACAATTATATCTGCATTGATTATGGTTTTAACAATAATATACAATATAGTTAAATGAGTTTATTAAATAATTTTTGTAATGCATTATAGTAACTTTACTTTTTAAATTAATATAAAAACATAATGGAAACATTTCAAATATCAAATATAGGTAAGAAGACAAATAAAAGATGGAAGTTCTGGAGCAAGTTTCTTACTCGTACACTTCCTATATATGCAGGAGCAGCAGTAGTATTGCCCATATCGGAATTAGTAAAAATCTGGATTATATTTGCACAGACAGTAATAGTTGCTACTATTAGTGCCTTATCTGAGTTAACAATAGATAATAGTAAATAAATTAATTTAATTATGGCAAAGAAGGCAGAAAAGTTAAGTAAGGAGTATCTTGAAGCAAAATTAAAAGATTTAGAAGATCAGAGAATTAAAATTGAGGACAGAATAGAACAGTATTCTCAAATGTGGCAGAAATTAACTGGAGCTATAGAGGTCACCAGTGATATGTTGAATGAATTAACAAAGGAATCACATGAAAGTTCTGGAGTGGTTGAAGAAAAATAGTAAGTATGTCATCCTGGCAATAGTAGTTGTAGTAACTATCTCCTGGATATCATTCAGGGAGTTACGCATATCAAAGCAAACTAAGAAGATTGCTGAACTTGAGTTGAGTAATAGTACACTTGAACTTGCAAACAAAGATCTTGATATACAACTTAAGGGACTACAACTAGGATATGATAGTATAAGGAAGAATAATGATTATCTTAAAACTGCTCTAAGATATAAGCAGAAAGAGTTTGATGCACTTGTTGAGAAACATAAGAAAGTTATAGATAGTCTTACCAATATTCCTCCTGATACTGTTTACAGGAATCTTGGAGAATTGTATCCTAACTTTGATAACTTACCTTTGGCATATCCATTTAGTTCTTCTCAGATTGTTCCTATGTATAAAACTATAGTTTCATATCCTCTTCTATTAGAAGAGTATGAACTACAGGGACTTGCATTTAAAACTTGTCTCGACCTTACCTCAGGGTATGAGTCTGGCATAGCAAATCTTAATAGTCAGATCAGTAATTTGCAAAGCCAGGTAAGTAACTATGATTCTCAGGTGAATAACTACAAGAGAGAAATTACCCTTATTAATAGAAAGGTAAGCAGACGAGGATTCTGGAATAAATTACTAATAACTACAACGGCTATTGCAACTGGAGTTGCTATATTAAAGTAATATGAAAACAACCAGCCTGAATGAACTAACCTACGAGTTATGGGAACTCCGTAGGGCATATATTAAAGATACTGATCCTCTGGATATCAGACTACTCGTAGATTGGATTCAGTCAAAAAGAACTATGCTTTTGAAAGAGAAGTTTGGTCAACCTTTTGCAAGTATAGATGATCATTATGTACAGGATCTTGGCAGTATAACTATGATGAAAGAACTAACTAATATATCAGGTCTAAACAACTATGATCATATGTGGAGAACTTCTATTGAGATACCTCATGTAATTGAGAGTAAAGAAGGTTCAGGTACTTTTACCAGGATTGGACCATCTGATAGAATGTCAGACCATTTTCAAGTTGTTCCATATAAGAAAGCATATATGTTAGGATATGGTAAATTCAATTATAATACTATCTATGCATTTGCACTTGGTAATTATGTATATCTTCATAGTAATGGTGGTCTGCATTTTACAGTTAAATATCTTAACATACGTGGAGTGTTCCAGGATGCTGTAGCTGCTGCAAGGATAGCTAATCCTTCCTGGGATTATAATGATGACTATCCTATTAATAAAGAGATTATAGACCAGATGAAAGCTCTTATAGTAAATGAAAAATTTGGATTAACTTTAGTCCAGGCACATGATAAGATAGACGATAAAGATGATAACCCAGAAGGAAATATTAACATACCCAAGGGGCAAGGGTAAGATAATAGTTGATTATAAGTTTGGTGATATCTATAAATTTTATAAAGAACTTTATAAGGATAAGGCTTTACCTAAAAAGAAGGTCTGGGAAATTTACAAAAGATTATTTCCAGCTATAGCAAAATTAATAGTATTTGAAAATTTTGATTATAGGATGCCAGTAAGACTTGGATATCTGAGAGTTAAAAAGAAGAAGATTGATATTAAGTTAGATAAGAATGGCAATGTAGATACCAGAAGATTCTCAGTAGATTGGAAAAAGACTAAGAAGTACTGGAAAGAATTGTATCCGGATAAGACAGCTGCAGAAATTAGTAAGATAGATAACAAGCCTGTCGTAAGAGAATTGAATGAGGATACAGATGGGTACCGTATGGTTTGGTTTTGGGATAAGACTACCTGTAATTTAAAAAATCAAACTGCGTACTATCTTGATATGACAAGGACTAATGATCAGATTTTAAGTAATGGAATAAAATATAATAATTTAAACTTCTATACATAATGTTATCAGGAAGAACAGTATCAGTAGATATGCTGATAGAACAACTCCACCAGGATTTTGGATTTGAAAATCTGAATAAGCCAGAGATAGTAGAATGGGTCTGGAGATCTATGGCTATAATAGGAACTCCATATCCATACGAGGATAAAACTAAAGAATTAACTATAGTAGATTTCAGGTCTGCTCTTCCAATAAATCTATATAGTATTGGAATGGTAAGGGAGCAAACTACAGGAATTCCTCTCAGGGAAATGACTGATATGTTTAATAAGTTTGGGGATACTGCCTGGGAAGGAGTTACAGAAATTATAGCTGACTACGATCCTGCATATCCTTACGTTAGTCTTACTGAAGATACGGTAGATCATTATGATACCATAGTTGGTCCTGATGCATCTTCTGAATACTATACTTATAAGACCCAGGGAAATTTTATGTTCTTTGGTATGGAGACCGGAACTGTAGAGTTGCAATATAAGGCTATACCTATAGATATAGTTACAGGGATGCCAACACTTCCTGATAATGCAGTCTATCTTAGAGGAATTGAAGAATTCATTGCAGAAAAATTAGCTTTAAGAATGTTATTAAAGGATCAGATATCTGAGCGAAAGTATGACATAATTGCAAAAAATTACTACTTCGATGTAGGAGCTGCTCAGGGTGTTTGTATGAGACCTGATCCATCCCGTATGGAAACTCTTATTAATAGATGGAAATCAACTTATCTTGGTCCAGAGCATTTTGATACAGGAATGATGTATCTAGGTTCAAGAGAATAATATAGTGAAGCTATGCAAATGAATGAGCATGCCTGTACCTTTAAGGGAGGAATGAATAAAGATCTTTCAGTAAATGACTATCCTAATACAGTATACTTTGATGCAAAAAATCTAAGGGTTATTACAGATAGTTCTGATGGGTTATCGTCTTCATCTATGGTAACTCCCAAAGGCAACTATGCTTCCTTTACTCTCCCATCAGATCCTAATCATGCAACATACAATATGTTAATGCTGGGATTTACAGTGCTTAGAGATTATCTTATTATATTAGCCCATGATGAGTTTGATGGACCAGATCCTGATAGGATATATAAGATAGCACTTACATCTATAACCACAGCTACTAACATTATAATGACGGATGTTTACTTCCATCTTGGAGGTAATCTTATATATAAAGCAGATCTTAATTTCAATGTTAATAATCCTATAAAGGTAGTATGCAATTATGAAAATGAAGATGTACAGAAGATCTACTGGGTTGATGGATTAAATACATTAAAACATATTAATACTATTTATAATGCAGAATCTAATGATCTTATAACATTAGATCCTGAGCTTCTTGAGATATTACCTAATCATACATACGGAACTTATACCCTTACTGAATCAGCAGGAGGTCATCTTAAAGCAGGGCGTATACAATACTCCTACCAACTCTATTCTATCTCTGGCACAGAGACTATGTTTGCTCCTCCTAGTAATTTATATAACCTTACAAATTCTATCGCATCTGATGGTATAACCTTCATAGGAAATGAAATAGAGACCGAGATTAATAAATCTATAATAATTCAATTAACATTTGCTTCTGCTGCTGCTAATACCTTCGATAGAATAAGACTGATAGCTTTAGAATATGAAATATATAATGATGTACCTACGGTAAGAGTTGTGGCAGAACAACCTATGAGCACAATAGTTAATTTTGTTGATTATGGAAATACTATAGGTACATTAACTCTTGAAGAGTTTCAGGTAATAAGAAATGATCTAATCCCTGCAAGTATAGATGTAAAAGGAAATTATTTATTTGCTGCAAATATAACTCAGGAATACTTTGATCTGGATGATCTGGTAGAAGAAACCATTCCAGGAAAGACATATTTTGATTCCAGAGCTTATCGTTGGAGATATGCTTCTTTAGGAACTCCTGTATATAATACTGATACTGCTACTGAGCTGACTGATCAGGTAGGACTAGTTGGCTATCCTGCTTATGGTATGATGGGGTCGTTTGGTCCACTCACTATTTATCAACTTGATGACTCTGGTTGGAATCTCTCTTTTATTATAGGAGCTGTAGCTACATGTGCGTTATATCATCCTGGAGATACTCTTACAGATGTAGTATCAATAAATAGTGGTATAACGATAGTTTTATATGATGGAATTGACTGGAATCATTTTTTGACTCTAACGGGATTAACTTATTTTTCGTATGATATTGGCACAGAGACACTTCTTGTTAGAGGAGATAGTTATTTTGGGCAACTTCCTTCGGAATTAAGTCCTGCTCATGAAATTTATCCTGATACAGATTATAGTGATTATGCGGTTGTAGGATTAGAATATACATATTCTTTTTCTTATATATCTTTAGCTGCTAACTCTGAGTGCATGATAAATAAAGGAGGAGTTGGAGTTTCTCACCCGGTATTAATAGATAATGGTACAGGACCTGATTATACTTTAATATCAGAAACTCATGATTGCATAAATACATATAATAATATTCTAAATGATGAGAATGTTGACAGGGAGCATGAGTTTAAATATAAGTATATAACAGGGTTAGCTGTACCTACAATTGCTGATCTTGGAGGAACAGGTCCTTATATATCTTATGAATTTACTTATCAGGATATTACAATAGGAGAGGATGAAAATCTTACTACTGGTACAATAACCCTTCCTATAATATATTCAAAATCTACATCAGAGGGTTATAGAAATCCTCAGACAGTATCTCTCTATACAGGATATCAGAGAGATGAAGTTTATCCATTTGCACTACAGGTATTTGACCTTAAAGGAAGACCCTCCTTTACTAAGTGGATTGGGGATATAAGGTTTCCTAAGATGTCTGAATTACTTAACCCTGAAGCAAACTCTGCAGATGATTGGGATCATACTTATTGTCTTGGTATTGCTGATGGCGGAGATCCTACAGGAGTAATGAAAGCCAGAGCTCTTGGAATAAGATTTACTATTGACTGGGCTGCAATTGAAGCAGATTACCCAGGATTGATAGCACAACTTTCAGGATTTCAAATAGTAAGGTGTCTTAGAGAGGAATATGATTCAACTATAAAAGCCAGTGGTATTATATTGCCTACGCATGATCCTGCTGTTGTAGCTGGTTCTATTCAGGATGCACATTATAGTACATATCAGATAACATCTAACTTTGATTACCAGACTAATTATGTAGATGCTATACCTAATGTTACCGGAGCTGTACCTAATTCTACTTTAAGAAAGAATCTGATAGACTTTATCAGTCCTGAAATAGCAACTAACAAGAATATATCAGTAAACAGGTCTACAGATTTTCTTCAGGTATGTGGTCACCTGGATAATATTACAGCCAGTGGTGGTAAAGATTCTGTTCTTACCAGAAATTACTATGCAGTTACTGCTGCTACTGTTACCCCGTTAGATACCACAGCTACTCATCTTGCTCATGGAGCAGGAGAAGATAACTGGCGTAACTTCTTTTTAGATGTAGATGGATCTGTTTTAATCACAGGTCCTGAACAGAGAAGCCCTACTATTCATACAATAGGAATTTATCCTTATGTCTCAAGGGGATATAATGATGATCTTCATATAGATGATCCTAATATGACTTATAAAGGTACTTCTATGATTGCCAACGTAAGACAGGTCTTCGATGATGTTTCTGGAACAGTTGTTGCAACTGAAGGAAGCCAGGCAATGTATGGAGTATATCGCAGGTATCTTGGATATTCAATTTATGGTGGAGCAACATATCAGGAGAGGACATATAGGCAGTATGTTAAAGCCAGTGAGTTTAAAGCTATATCAGCGACCCCATTTGATGTATATTCAGGAGATACTTATATATGTCCGTTTGTATATCTTAAATTATTCCTTGATACAGATGCTGAATATGTAGATCATTCAGGACAGGTCTTTGTAACATTTCCGGTTGAGAGTAAGATAAATCTAAACTATTATCTTAATAATACTGCTAATGAAATGTCTAGGGCTAGTATTAGTGGAAAGGATTATTATTTATCTGAGAAGCAGACATTAGGTATAGTTCAATTTCCAAATAGTTATCCTAATATAGGAGACTTATATAGATATAATTCTGCTTATTCTGCAAAGGATATCTCAAAGATCTATCTTCCTAAACCATATGATTTCAGGAATAGTAGACTAAGAGATACAATGGTAACAAGCAGTGACTTAAAATACTCTGGAGAATATAGTGATTCCTGGTTAAAATTCAAATTTAACAACTATATAGAACTTGAGGGAGAATTTGGTGGGATTACAAGGATACTTAATTATAACGATAGATTGTTTGCATTTCAGGCAAGGGGTATAGCTCTTCTCTCTGTCCTGGAGCGAGAACTTGTAGAAACCAATAATACAGCCAGTCTTGCAGTAGGTACCGGAGGGATCTTAAGCAGATATGATTACATTTCAAAAAAATCAGGGACATCCATGTATGAAGCAATTTGTCCTACTGAATCTGGTATATATTATTATGATGATAAGAATATAAGTATATATCGCATCCTAGAGTCATTAGAAGCGATTTCAGACACTAAGGGTATGAAGTCATATCTTGAGTCAAGTCCATTTACATCATGTGTCACAGCTTACGATAGAGCCAATAGGGAGGTTCTTTTTACTCCACTTACGGGAGACACCTTAGTATTCTCAGGATACCTGGATGCATTTTCAGAATTTTTCACTTTCTGTCCAACTAAGTATATAACTTTTGATAAGTATTTGCTATCTTCCCTTAATGGTAATAAGTTTTATATACATAATGTTTCTCCAGCTAAGGCAGCTTATAATGAATATTATGGAGTATACCAGGAGAGCTCATTAACTTTAATAGCTAATCCTGCAAAGACAAGGGTTGTTACTTTTCATGAAGCAGAATGGATAACTGATCTTACCAGAGAAGGAGAAGATGTTCTTAATCTAACCTTTGATACTTTACAAATATCTAATACACATCAGGATACAGGAGTTATGAACTTGTATACCAGACCTGATCTCAGGAGAAGATTTCGTAAATGGAGAATTAACACATTTAGGAATTCAGGCGACTCAGGAAGAATACGTGATTCCTGGATTAAGGCTGTATTTACCTGGAAGCAGAACACAACCTATAAAAAATTAGTAGTCCATCCAATAAATTTTATGTATATACCTACTAAAGTCTGGTAGATAAAACACTGATAACTATTTGTATATTTCAATTATATATATTAACTTTGCAATAATTTGATTAGCAATGGCGACTAAGAAAAAGATTTATATAAAACCTTCTAAAAGAGGTAGTTTAAGAAAGGCGATGGGGGCAAAGAAGGGCAAAAAGCTCTCCGTGTCTGCTATGAGAAGTCGCCTAAAAGGTGCAGGTCCTGCAATGAGGAAGAAACTTCAGTTTGCACTTAATGCCCGTAAGTGGAAATACGAACTTGGTGGAGAGTTACCTATAGATGATTTTAATTTTAATGATGCTATGGGATCCGTTGCACAGGGAGTTGGTATAGCAGGAATGGTAATGAATCCTATTATACAAGGTATCAGAGGAATTAAAGATGCAAGGATGCAGGATATCTATAATGATGCTTCAAGAGATCTTAGAAAAGTTGATGTTAGAAAAATGGGTAATCTGAATAAGACATTTATTGGATTACTCTCAGGTAAAAAAGGTAGAGAACAGGCAGAAAGATTTAATGAAGATATAGAAGATCAAATATTTGATAGGTCAGTTGCTTCAAGGTTATCTAATATGCCTCAGGCTCCTACCTATGCACCTGTAGCTAAGCAGGGAGGATTTATAGTTTATAATGGTCAGACTCATGAAGGTCCTGATGGTGGTATATTAACTGATGAGTTTGGTAATCCTTCAGCAGTATCAAAAAATAAACCAATAGCATTAACTGAGAAAGATGAAGTCGCAAGATATAACCCCCACGATCATAATACCTATATTTATTCTGATTCACTGGGATTTGCAAAACCAGCCAATGATCTGGTTAATAAACATAAATTAAATAAAGATTCCTGGAATAATCTTTATAAGAATGATATTTTACTAAGGACTGCAGTAGATAAGCAGTTTGATAATCTTATGACGGCACAAGAATTTACTAAAGAGACTGGAACTCCCAGTAAGGAAACTTTTGGAATGTTTGGTAAGGGAGGTTCTCTTACATCTGCTAAAGCTAAGGAGATGTTAAGAGATGGAACAGCTCATGGTAAGAAACTAACTGCAAGACAGAAGAGATACTTTGGTTGGATAGCTGGAGGTAGGAAACAGGAAGGTGGTGAACTTATTAATATAAAAGATAATAGAGTTTTAGATATGGTTACCGGAAAGCCTATGCAGGATACTCGCAGGATGCATGCCAAGGTAACTCCTGATTATGTTAAAAGTGTAGCACAGGTTGCATCTGAATATGGGGTTAATCCTTATACAGCATTAGCGATCAATCTTCAGGAAACTGGATTTAATCCTGATGAAATGCATAATCCATTTAGACTTGGTAACTACAATCCACAAGGAAGTATTCTAGATGAATCCATGAAGTTTATGTCTGGTAAGAATCAACTTGCTAAAAGACTGGGAAAAACTTCTGAGGAAGATATTATACAGGCTTGGAATGGTTATGGAAGTATTGGTAAAACAGGTGAGAAGTTTTATGGAATGGAGGCTCCTATAAATATGAGTGAGAATCCTGTCTATGGAAAGAGAGTTGTCAATTTAAGAGATAGTGTTATAATGCAAAATCCTGAGATCAGAAAGATAATTGGTTATGAGAAAGGTGGCTATATCAGGAAACGTAAGAATCCTGCAGCTTATCCATTTTTACCTATACCAAAAGCTCCGGTTGGTGCATATTCCCATAGTGCAGCTGCACCTATGACATTAGCAGATTATGGACTTAGGGAAGGAGGAAGTCTTCCTAGGTATCAGGATGGAGAATATCTTCCATCTAGAAGTAGAATATCTCAGGAACTAAGAAACTTATTTGGAATAGGTTATAGCCCTAGTGCAACTCCTTGGAATAGAAATACTCAAGATCCTACTAAAGGTATGTATACCGAAGGATTAGGAATGATTCCTTCTTTAAGAACATCTCCTTTATCCACAAATTCACCAGAACTTTATTTTGGAAAGATGTTACCAGAAGTTAGTATTACAGGGGAAAGACCTGGGATAGGTACTGGTACATCAAAGTCAAATACTCCAGCCTTAAGAACTCCTACTACTGGAACTTATCTTGGAAGAGCTCCCATATCTCATTTACTTCCTAGTGTTGGAAATATGGGATTACAAAAATCTAATATTCCTGTTAAGTCCACCTCCGGATCAGCAGAAGAATCTTTTACTCCCTGGCTTAATCCAATGGGACAAATTGCCAGCATGGCTTCCGGATTCCTGGATTATAACAGGCTTAAGAAGGCTGCTCCCAAACCTGTTAAATTACAAAGGGCTGCAGCTGAGAAAATAAGTCTAGCCAAGCAAAGGCTTGCCAATATACGAAATGCTGAAGCTGCAAAATCTGTAGGTTCTTCTAACGCAAGAAATTTAGGATTAAATGCAGGACAAGCATATTCTAATATGGCTACTAATGTTACAGGAGTTAATAGATTACTTGGACAACAGAATGCTGAACTTCTTGAAAGAGAAGAAGCTACTAATGCTGCTGCTCAGAATCAGATGAATGCTCTTAATGCAGAACTTGCTGCCCAGGAAACTTTATTCAATACTCAGCAGGAGAATGCATATAGGATGCTTCTTGCAGAGAATGATCCGTGGGCCAATGCTGCTGAAGCAGTAGGTAGCTACTTTATTGATAATGCAAGATACCAGAGGGATTATGATACTATGAAGATGTTTGCCCCTAATGCTGAAGTCTATCCTTCATATACCAAGAAAGGTAGAAAGAAACTGTTTAGTGCTAATGTAAGATTAAAAGGTAAGTAACCATGGCTAGAGGAAATAGTATACGAAACGAATCTGGTATATATATAATAGAATCCATTATTCATCCTGATAGATGTTATATTGGAAGTGCTATAGGAATTGGACAGAGATGGTACCAGCATCTAAAATTACTAAAACAAAATAAACACCATTCAATTATTTTACAGAATCATTTTAATAAGTATGGTGAAACGGATCTAAAACTTTCAGTATTACATAAATGCTCTAGAGAAGATTTGATTACTTATGAGCAACATTTTATAAATACCAATAATCCTTATTTTAACATTTGTAGAATAGTAGAAAGACCTAACTCAGGATTAAAAAGATCGGAAGAGGCAAAACAAAAGATGCGGGATGCTTGGAAAAATAGATATCCTATCCCCAAGGAATATTATCAAAAAATGTTAGAAAATAAACCTTCCAAACCTACTCTTGGAAAACATTGGAAGGTTAAAGAGGAATATAATATAGAAAGATCTATTAAAATGATAGGTAATAGACGAGGATTAGGTAATAGAAGTTGTACTGGCAGATTTGGAAAAGATGCTAATCGTTCTATTACTATTAGTCAATATGACTTATCCAATAATTTTTTAGGAGATTTTGCTAGTGCTACAGAAGCTTCATGTATTACTAAAATATCTAGGAGTTCTATTAATAATAATCTTACTGGAAGAAGTAATACTGCTGGAGGATTCATATGGAAATATAAACAATCTAAACTACCATTAACATGAGTTTGTCTCCTACTTTAAGATATTATCGTCAGCAGTTTAACCCGGAAGCTGCCTATAGTCAACAAGGACGTGACTCAGGTATTATGTCTATGTATGACCCTGAAGGAATGGGAAGATTTGTAGAAGCTGTTGCCAAAAGACAGGAACGTTTTGATACTGCCAAAATGGCTGAAGCCTCTGAGATAGCCAGAATAGGTGAGACTGAAACCTATGATTTAGCAGAACTTACTAATAGAATTAAATCTTTTGAATCTGGAGTTAATTCCTTAGTTAAGGATAAGTATAATGGTGATTATAGTGCAGCTGCGAATGAAATTGCAAAAATGATCGGTACTGAAAGGTCTAATCCATTCTATCATTTCAATAAGCAGAAGGTGGAGATGGGTAAAGCTTTCCTTGATGCTAAGATGAAGCTGGGATCAAATTTTATGTCAGCTGGAAGTCCATTTGATGTATCATTTCAGGATTGGCAGAATGGTGCTACTTTTGATTTCACTCCAGTGAACAGGGCAGATATAGTTAAGGATGCAGCTACTGAGTTTAGTAGTCTTGCAGAAACTATCAGAAATAATCCTAAGTTACAATCTACTGCTGGTGGACAATATTTCTTAAGTACAATACAACATGGTATAGCAGATCCTGAACAGTTAAGAGAATTTCTTTCAACTGAAGATGGACAATTAATGGTTCAGAATATAGTTGACAGGAATCCTAACCTGGCTGCATTACCAAGGGAGCAGGTTATGGGAGCAGTTTTTGAAGGTGCCCATAGTGCCATAGGAAGAGCTCAGACTCAATATCTGACTAATCAGGCTTATGGACCCATGCTGGATGCTCAACTAGAAGGAGCTCCAAGTGGTAAGTTAATTATTGGTGGTAGTAAAGAACTTGGTGTGGAGAAAGGAGATATATATTCCAGTGCTCTTATGACAGAACCTCGTAATAGAATTGCTAAAGAGGTTGGACGTAAATCCGGTTTTAATATTAATACCTTTGAAGAGTTAAGTGCTTTAAAAGGAAAGGATGCCAGTAGAGCTCGTAAGGAAGCCAAAGAATTATTATTACAGGAATATACTGATCAATATAAAAATGCTGCAATACCTGTCATTGATATAAACTCTATGTGGGGTAATACAGGAAGCAGTCATGCAGAAGTAACAGCTAATCTTAAGGGGGTGAATGAGTACATACAACGTAATATGGAAGCTGGTGATGTTGTTGGTATTGATAAAGAGAATTCCAAACTCCTGGATGGAATGACCAATATAGAATTTAAAGGATTATCAATAATCCCCTCCGGATTTCCAGACAATCCATTTATATACCAGGTTGATATAAAAGGTGTTCCTGAGTCTAGGGGTGCCAAGAAAGCTCAGCCTGTACCAGTAAGGACTATAATACATCCTGATAATTCTAGAGATGCATTTAATATATTTAATGAATTTCAATCCTTAGACAAAGGATTATTACAAACATTATATGGGGAATATGTAAGAACCAAAAATCAGCCTATGTTGGATGCAATTGACCAGATGGCTAAGATAAGCGGGACTACTATAGTTAAATAATAATTATGGCTTTATACGAAGAAACCAAGAATCTACAAGCAGAACAGGATGCTAAATTTCCAGATCTACCTTCAAGTCCCCAGAAGACATTCACGGAACTTCTCTTAGAGAGACCTGAGATCTTCAGGGGATTTAAGTATAATCCGGAAGCTGCTATAGATATTACTCCTGTACAGACAGCCCCTCAACCAAAAAGTTATGAGCGCAGGCTAGGGCAATTCTATGACCCTACTCTAAGTCAGGAGAATCTTCTTGCTCAACAGCAATCTGATCTTGGCAGATTTGCTTCAATGTTCCCAAGGATAGGTATTAAAGTAGCTTCTGAAGTTATGCAGCTTCCAGGATATCTTGGTGGTGCAGTAGCCTGGGGATTAAATGGTGCCCGTATAGAAGATATGGGTATGATTGTTGATAACGCTTATCAAAGGGCAATCCAAGGAAAAGAAGAGCAACTTAAAGACTTATTCCCTGCATATACGACAGATGCTCTAAAGCAAGGGGGCTTATTTAAGAATTTGTTCTCTACAGCCTTCTGGGCTAATGAAGGAGCTGATGGGATAGGTTTCTTACTATCATTCTTAGTTCCAGGTTTAGTACTTAGAAAAGGTATTAAGTTTGGTGCTAAGGCAGCAAGGTTAATTAAGCCAGGAACAGCAACTATAAAGACTGCAGATAGAATAGATGATATAGCATCTACTGCAATAAATACTTTATTTGAAGCTAGTGCTGAAGCTGGAGAATCTTATAAGAATGTATTAGCTACTACAGGAGATAAGACAAAGGCAGGAGAAGCTGCAGTTGATGTAATGAAGAAGAACTGGGGGATCTTGTCTATCTCTAACTATATAGACCAGAAATGGTTATTTGGTAAAGCTGGGTTAATAAAGAATTATGCCCTAGAGAAAGCTCCTGAGATAGCATCCAAATCTATGTTTAAGAGAGCATTCGGTCCAGGTGCTGCTATCCTGGATGAGATAGTACCAAGGACTACATTTAATAAGCTAGGACAATTATCTAAGACTCTGCTTGCTGGTACTGTAAAAGAAGGATTTTGGGAAGAAGGATCTCAGTATGCTGCGCAACGTCTGGCTGAAGAAGAAGCTACCAATGATGATGGGTTCATAAAAGAAGTAGGTCAGCTTTGGGATACCTATAGGGATAGTCTTGGAGACTTGGAATTTGGTAAGAGTGTGGCTCTTGGAAGCTTACTTGGATCTGGTATGTCTGCATTCCAGACTATACGGAATATGAAATATCAGGATAAGCTGCTTGGTAATTTTCATAAATTAGTTAAGGATAATGAGATAGCCAGATATATAAGTCATAGGGATCTTCTTATGAAGAATCCTGATGGTACATATGCTACCGATGAGTCTGGTAAGTATATTGAAGATCCAAATAAAGCTGATGAGTTCATGGCTGAGAAGACCAAAGGACTGGCAAGAAATAAACGTCTGGTTAAGTTTGCCATGGAAGGTAATACTGAAGCTTTTGAACAAGAGAAGAATGCCAAAGATTTTGAGACATTTCTTCCCTTCCTTGAACTTGAAGGAGGACTTGAGGCAGCATTATATTATATAGATAATATTGCAGCCAAGGATATTGAATTTGCCAAAGAAGAAGGTATTCCAGGATCAACTTTTGAAGAGACAAGACGAGATCTTAGAAATAAGGTAGTACAGTTCCAAAAATTGTATGATAGAATAACTAATACCCATGATATAAATCTTGGGGCAGTTAAATATAATAAAGAAGAAAAAGCTTTATTTGATGATTTTAGTCAGATTATAAAACATGATAAGTTTACTCATGAGTTAAGAATCACTAATTCTTCCAGTAGAATCAATCAGCTTAGGAATCAGTTATCTGCTTTTACAACCAGCCTGGATAAAGTAGTATCTATAACATCTCCTGAAACTAAATATAATCAGAAGATGGTGGAAGATCTTAAGCAGTCTCTTAATGAACAGAAGTCTGATATGACTAAAGCAGATATAGCAGATGCTGAGAAGATCATAAAGAATATATCGGGGCATGTGAATACAATAGAACAAGCTATGCCTGAGCTTTCTGCATTATATAACTATGATACACTTAATAAATACTTTAAGTCATTTAAGAAGATGCGTGAGGAGGCAACAGGTTTTGATGTTGCGAATGCAATAGATCTTCAAATGGCTAAAGAGAGTGAGGGACTTGATCCTGAGCTTAAAAAAATCTATAATGATGCTGTTAAGTTTGAAGAAATAGATGGTAAGGCATTCCGCAGGTCTGGAGAAGTCACTACAGTATTAAAAGATCAGAATGGTCGAAAGATTACTTTAGTTGGAGAAGTACTTGGAAAGAATGAAGCTAGCGAACTTGAGATACTGTTTAAGACCGAGTCCTATGAGGAAGAAGGTAAGACTATTACTAATAATCTTATTGATGATATAGGTACATTTGGAGTAGGTAATAAAGTTACCTATCATGGAATTACTTATACTCCTGAGTCAAGAGCTGTTACGAAAATTGCGAAAGTAACTGTATTTGATAAAGATTCGGTAAGTTCAAATGAGACTATGCCAGAGGATGGATTTGGTACTATGCGTATTACTGATCCTTATACCTTGGGATATGATATTGTAGAACGTCATGTATTCAGACCTGAAAGACATGTTGAGAACTGGTTGTTATCTGTAGGAGATCAGACACAGGTGGATAAAGGTAATGATGATGCAGCCCGTTGGACAATATTTGTTAATAAGTATGCAAGACTTATAGATAAGAATAGTAATTATAGATTTAAAGCAAGAACCTTTACTGTTGAACAGGTAAGGAATCTTCCTCTTGATAATTTTATAAGACAGAATATTAAGTTCTGGGATGGTACAAAAACTGAGACAGGATTATCTGTTTATAAAACTTTTGATGAGCTGATAGCTTTTGGTGGTGCTATTCCACAGGAAGCTGTAAATGATATAAAAATAGTTATATTTGAAGGAGATACTCCTCTTAAACTTGGTAAGAATGGTGAACTTGATGCAGAGCAGACTTTTCTGGTGTACTCAGCCCTACCCCTTGCAACGATTGATACTGCAGGAATGGAGTCCAGGTTTGCTATGAATAGGTTAATGAAGGATTATGCTGGAACTATTGGTATAGTTAACAGACCTTTAACTCCTGATGAACAGACAGCTGCTAAACAATATGCCATAGATACAGTTACAAAAACTATTCCAAAATATGAAGAGTTCAGAAAACAGTTAGAAACAAATTCTGTTGAATTAACTATACATAGTATTAATCCGGGGCATAGAGATAAAGTAGGTGCTGATGAATTAGACCTTATAGATTCACTTTCAGGAGTTACCTTGAATAATATAGGCTCTCTTATTATGACATATAAGGTTAAACCTGAAGCTGCAGCTTACTTAGAAACAATTCCTACAACAAGAGTGGGATTTGAACATAAGCTTACAAACGGATACTGGTATATTGAGACAGATAATCTATTTGAACTAATTAAACCGAGGACTTTATTACAGACAGGTTCGGTAGATCTGGTTACAAAGATCATTCAGGAGTATGCTAAAGATCCAGAGAATAATAAACAACTTGAACAGTATCTTAGGAATATCCTTTATATGGGAGTTCGTAACAATAAAGGAGAACAATCCAAGCATAAGATATTCTTTACATATAAAGATAAGAAGACTAAGACTTTAGATTTATTGGTATTTGGTAATTATGAACTTGATGTAGCAGATGTTGCATCCGGAAGATATGAGACTGAACTTAAAGAGTTTCTATCTACAAAGTTCTGGAACTTCTCAAATAATCTTAAAAATGCTACTGAATTTACAGAGATAGTTCTTAATGAAAAGAGTGAGCTCTCAGAGCGAACCTGGACTCCTAAAGATGGTGGATATCTTGGATTCTTATTCTCTAAGGATAATAGCATTCCTAAAGGAACTGTATATGTTAAGAAGCAACCTCCTTCAGGATTAGAAAGTGTGCAGACTAAAAATGCCAGATATCTTAATCAGTCTATAAACTTCTCAGCCGGGCTTAAACCTATTCCAGTTATAAATACTAATAAAAGTGCTACCACTACTGATGTACCAAAAGGTGGAAAGAGTGTATCATTTGCAGATAGGAAGAAGAAGGCTGAACAAAAGCCTCAACCAACAGCTAAAGAACCTGTAGTAGTTCCTAAACCTATTGAGGAACTACCAAAGAAAGGTATATCATTTGCTGAACGCCAGAAGCGTAAGACAGGTAAGGATGTCTTAATTCCTCCATCAGCTCCTCAACAAAGAGAGCCTGATATTAATGATCTTGGTGATAGCTTTAATGTTACTACTATTCCAAATAAACCAGATACTGCTGTTCCAAGAGATATATATGATGATATTATAGATGAAGAAGATCAGAATCTTGGTAAACCTATTACTATTAAGAAACCTGAGGAACCTCCTCTTGAAAGATTAGCTACTAAGAGACTAGGTACATATGAATTAGAAGATTTAACATCCATTAGGACCTGGCTTAAAGAAAAGTTTCCTAACATCCCGGTAGAAGTAATTGATGGTTTAATTGACAATAAAGCCTGGGGTAGACTGAACAGACATGCTACGATCTTACTTAGTTCTATAGCAGAAGTTGGTACAGGTTACCACGAGGGATTCCATGCATTCTCTCAATTAGTTCTTACATTTAAGGAAAGGACTGAGTTATATGATGAGGTTCGCAGAAGGTTAAATCAGCCTGATACTACTGATAAAAAGGCGGAAGAGATTCTTGCTGAAGAATTCAGAATGTATATGTTGAGTCCTAACAGTTATACATTTGCCAAGGAGGAACCTGTTAAGAGGAATCTGTTTCAGAAGATCCTTGATATAATCCTTGAACTGTTTCATATAACCAGAACTTCTAATAAGGATTTTAAGATAGAAAGATCTTTTGATTTACTTAGGAATAATTCATTTGATATCTATCCAACCGAGCTTCCTAATGATCTTGATAGGAATCGTATAGCTAACCTTAGTAATCAGGAGACCAGAGATTTTATTGAGGAGATAAATTATTCCTTTTTTAATGTGTTATTTTATGAAAAATTAAATTTAACTGATACAGTTCTTACTAACCTGGATTTCAACTTAGATTTAGTATATGATTCATTAAGAAAGTATTATACCAGACAGGTAGAACGTAAAGGTACTAATACTCCTTATCAGAAAATCCTGGATAATTTTAAAGATCTGGTCAGTGAGCATGTAAGGTTATTACAACAGTATCGTATGAATGTACAAAAGCTTGGTACATACGAAGAGCTGGATATACCAGAAGATGAGAAAGCTGGGAGAAGTTCATTTGCTTTCAGAGAGAGTTCCACTATAAATCTATCTGACCTTGTAGAAGATCCTGTAAGAATGCTTATAGCAGGACTTCCTGGTATTTCTAAAGATGATAGAGTAGAAGGGGATTTATCTCAATATAAGGTTCGTACCGTTGTTCATTTTAATAAGATGATGACCTTCCTAAAGAATACTATGGTAGGTCTTGGGGGAGACTTTAATGACTATGCAGATGAATTACGAAGATTGTCTGAGAAGAAAGTAGCTTATACAAAACCTATAAATGTTCTTCTTGCCAGGCTTAAGTCCGAACAGAAGAATGTTCCTCCTGGTATTATGAAACTAAGAGCCCAGTTCGTAAGATCATTTTCCAATACCCGAAGCACTCCTGTAATAACCAAATACTCTTATGATGGAAAGAAATATACATTCAGTCCTGTTGAATTTCGTAATGATACTGTTATAAAGAATAGATGGCAGAATGCAGCTCGTAAACTTGCAGTGATACCTAAAGTGTCAGAGAAGAAAATTGATTTTACTGTTGCCAGAGGTCCTGGATATGTAGTAAGAACCAGAGAGAATGCAAAGGAGACTGATGCTACACTCGCATTGGCAGTAGACTTTACAACTTTTGGAGAGATAAGAACTGCTGAATTTGCAGGAGACCCTAATAATAATCTTAATCCTAAGACGAAGGAAGCTCCTTATGAATGGGAAGACAAGCGTAATAAATATCTTGGGTTACAACTGGATCCAAATGATCCCACCATGTCAGCTGAAACAGCTGCAGTAATAGCTGAAAGATTAAATTTTCTTGCAAGTGATAATCTATTTAAAAATATAACTATAAATATTGCGGGAAATGGTCTTTATACATTAGTTAGAAATGGTATATCTCAGGAGAAGATAGATGAAGTAGTTTATAATATACTGAAAGCTATAGTTGAATCTCCTGCCCTGAAGGTTAAAATTGAACAGGTTCGTACAGGAGGACAAACAGGCGTAGATGAGGCTGGAGCTAAAGCAGCGTTAAAGCTTGGTATTCCTATAAGAGTTCATGCTCCTGCTGGATGGTGGTTCAGAGGGGCTGATAATAATGATATAAGAGATAATGAGAAAGCTTTCAAGGCCCGATTTGGAGAATCTCAGATAACTAATATACCTCCTGAACATTTTATTGCAAGATCTGCATCAGCTAAGAGAGGTAAATATATAATAGTTACAGCCAATGTACAAAAAGCTATTGAAGCTTCCTGGAAGTTAGCTGATGGTAGTGTTGATAGAAAGAATGCTTACCTTGATATCCTTAAGGGTATGGGTATAACTTTAACTTTATCCAGGACATATGAAGATATAAAAAATTATAAGATAATAGATAATTATATAACTTATCTATCTCAGGAGATAATTGCCAGAAAAGGTAAGGAACTGTATCTTGCAGATCTTTTCAACTCTGATGTCCTGGAGAATCAGGCTGAGGTTAAGGAACTGGTAGAGTATGCAAAATCATTTATTATAAATGATGAAGATCTCTCGTTCACTAATCAGGATGGAAACCGTGAATACTCAATTATTCTAAATTCCCATGTTACGAATGTTGTTAATGCTTTAAACAAGGTAAAAATTAATCCTGATGGTAGTCGTGATATACCAGATGAAGTTAGAAAGCTTATGCCTTGGGATGGAACTCATGGAAGCTTATTCAATATGCATTCAAAATATGCAGAAGCTTCACTTTCAGGACAGAAGATAAATATAGTAATACTTAAGGGAGTACAATCTCAGAACTCAAGACATGGTTCAGAGATATCTAAAGCAACATTTGGAGATTATAAATCTATAAGTATAAATGCCTTATTTAATGGTATTTGTCCTTATCTCAGGTCAGCTGAAAGAAAGGTAGAACTTGGATTCCAGTTAGGAAAACCTAACTATAATATAACCAGAAGTAGGTTTAAGCAGGATATGTTTGACTATCTGAGAGATGAGTTGGTTACTTCCTTTGCTTTAATTATTGATCCTGATAACTGGGGAGGAAATATAAACTCCTATAAGACTCTGGGAAGAGAGCTAAGAGTATTTAACTTCTTATATGACAGGATACTTAATTATGAAGATCCTGTGCCTAAACCATTAGAAGATTTTCAGGCAACCCTGGAGAAGACTGGAGATACTGTTGCTGATGCTGTAGGACTTACAGAAACATTTATAGCAACCTATGCAGACTATATAGACCGATCCTTCGATAGGTTTATAGATGATCAAATTATTCTAACTAAACAGTCTCTCCTGGAAGATAACCTTATTAATGAAAGTCTTAATGTTAAAGGTGATAAAATCCTTGGTTATTTCTGGAGAGGAATTGATAGTGATGTAGTCACTAATAAGAATAAGTTTAATTTAACCTTAGGTTATGATGGAATGATAGCTCCTAAGGATCTTGAGAGAATGATCCTGTTTGCTAATTACACTCAATTTGTAGGAGCTCAGGAACAACTTAAGATGTTCTTAGGTGATATAGCTTTATGGGACAACCCTGTGAATTTTCATAAGAGAGTTACAGGCTCAACTTCTCCAAGATATAATCTTGCGGATGGAGTTGATCTTAGAGGTAACCTTGAAGCTTTATACAGGAGAGTTGATAGAAGAACCAGAACTGAAGCCCTTGACCTTATTGTAGTAGATGATATTATTGGAGAGAATAAAGATCTTAATTATGAAGATATAAATACAACTGATGCTCAGTCTTATGCTACCTTAGATGAGTATAGGGATATTCTGCTCCGTCATGGTTCCTGGAATAATAATTATGAAAAGACCTATCAGTGGGAGATGCAGAAATTCATTATCCGTATCCTTGAGTTGAAGAAAAGTAAGGTTAAACTTCCTTTCTTTGATAAAGTAGATGCCAGTATGTTTACTAGTCCTACTGGAATATTTTACAAACATACTGAAGGAAAAATTCCTGTTATTCCTATGTTTGAGGGGAAGGAACTAACTATAAAAGAATTAGCTAATCTTACTATACAGAAGCCTCAGGGATTTGGAATAATTAATGATATACAGGGAATAAATGCAATGCAGTTCTTTAAAACATCTACTGCCCCTATATTTCCTTCGGCTATAGATAATGACAATCCATTTTTATCTACCTTGTTATCAATGTTAGATAAGGGTCAGGGTATACTTGCATTCAGAAGTACTATGAAAGGATCTGTTAAACAGACTCAATCCTTATTTAATGCCAGAGGAAAAACTCCTGTAGAAGGTTATGAAAGTCAGGAATTAAGATATTCAGATTTTGGACTCCAACTTGATATAGCTGATGAGAGTAAGAAGGAAGTAACAATATCTACCCAGAGACAGAGAATTGAATTCTATGATGTATTTAATAACGGACAAGTTCTAAAAGATCCACATTTAAAAGAACTACACGATGAATACATGACTACTATTAATGACATAGTAAGAATAAAACGTCAGCAGATAATAGATTCATTTGGACTTGTCTGGTATGAAGAGAGAGAAGCCTGGGGACTTCCTAAGGGTAAAACAATTGAGACATTCCAGAATAGGCTTGTAAACCTGTTTGAGCACAGATTAATGCCTTATAATATCCTGGAAGGAATAGAACTTGCCTTGCTTCCAAGGAATGATCCTAATACATTTGATTCTACAGTAAGTAAGTTTAAGATAGAAGAAGTATTAATGTCTGTAATTAGAAATGAGGTAATTAGTCGTAAGACTCCGGGAGATATGCTTATTCAGGAATCATCTGCTATTTATAATGCTAACCTGAAATTCTATAGAATGCAGTCTGGAAGAGTTAGACCAATGCAGATAATGGTAGCTTTGCCTATTTCTTGGATAGATTATGTAGAAAGTATAGGAGGTCTTGATGTCTTAAATGACGCAATCCTGCGTAAGGATGTTAAGTTACTTGGGAAGGACTTCTTTAAAATACTTACTATTCCTATGAATCGAATACCTAGTCAGAAACTTAGTACTCTTGAAGTGGGGGAAATAGTTAAGTTTCTTCCACATTATCATGGTTTAAAGGTTATATTACCCAAGGAAATAGTGGCAAAGGCAGGATCAGACTTTGACGTTGATAAACTTACCTCTTATTTTAATAACTATGAACTTGATGATAAGACAGGAAAGATAAGATATTATACAAATCCAGATGATGTCAGAGGTAAGGAGAATAGACTTAATGAGATATCAATAGAAGCCTTGTTACATCCTGAGCGTTTTACAGAGCTTACTACCCCTCTTGAAGCAGACCATCTTAAAGATCTGGCAATTGAGGCAAGGGATATATCTTATAATGTGCGTACTATGTTAGAGAAGAAAGTTATTGACCTTACTAAAGAGTCTGATGCAGGCTATCTTCCTAACCATAGGAATTATGATTGGGGGAATGTAGTTTCCTGGTGGTACAATGTTCAGAAAGGTAAG
>Ga0105104_10000368_pt1 | contig 34488 bp, 30 predicted proteins | sample PPLLaktember2015_3_FD_87034 | JGI IMG/M metagenome (GOLD analysis project Ga0105104, IMG submission 87034) | Freshwater sediment microbial communities from Prairie Pothole Lake near Jamestown, North Dakota, USA - PPLs Lake P7 Core (6) Depth... | ecosystem: Environmental > Aquatic > Freshwater >... | reverse complement strand
GAGACCAGCTCGCTCGAGAACACGCTCCCCGCCTCGGCCGGGATCTTCTCCATGGCGAGATCGAGCAGGTAGCCGAGCCCGTCCGCGGCGTCGCGCCGCTGATAGACGCCCTGCACCCGCTCGAACACGTCGGCCAGCACGTCCTCCATCTGCGCCGCGGGCGTGCGGGCCAGCTTCCGGCGCCCGATGGGTCCCTGGGGCGGCTTCGGCGTGGTCACCAGCTCGTCGGTCGGCGGCAGGATGACCCGCGGGGTGCTCATCGGCGTCTGGCGCGGGGCCATCGGCGACGTCGGCCGGTCCGGTGGCCGCACCACCGTGGCCTCGAAGCCTCCGGGCGGCACGTCCATCCCGCTCGTCCGGTGCGGGTCCCTCACCTGGCGCGCCACGCCCACCAGCGGCGGTTCCGGGCCCAGCGTCTGGCTCACCGGGTCCACCATTGCCGGGGTCGGCGGGGGGACCACTGGCTCGGCCAGAGGCACCGGCGTGCCGATCGGCGTCGGCCGGGGCTTCACCTTGGATGCAGCGATCTCCGCCTCGGACATCTCCCGGATGCGGAACACCCGCGTGCTGCTCGTGTCGGTGACGTGGACCGAGCCGTCGTCCTGCACGTCCACCATCACGTTGTGCGGGAAGAGCCCCTGCTCGCCGAGACGGTGGAAGCCCGCCTTCAGGGCCTGAATCCAGTTCGCTGCGTCCACGCGGAGCGTGACGTCGAAGCTGCCGGGCTCCGCGGCGGGAATGAAGACCTCGAAGCGCGCCATCGGTGCCCGACGGGCTAGCAGACGCGCCCCTCAGCCTGCAACGGCGGGCACCCCGGGCCCTTCGGGGCTGGGGGGCAGAGCCCTCACCGAGCCCCTGTCAGGGGGCGTCGGGTGGGCTTGGCCGGCGGGGTGGCTCGCCGCGGGTGGCCGCGGCGATCTCCTTGACCGGCACCCGGGCGTGGCTCCGGAACACCGCGAAGTCCTGCCCCGACTCGGTGGTCACGTCCGTGACCTGGTCGATGAACGTCGTGCCGTCGCGCAGCTCGATCGCCACCGGGCGCTTCACCAGCACCGCCTCCTCGAGCACGTCCACGAAGCTGCAGCTGCCCACCTGGTCCTGTTCGAGCCGGCTCATGTCTTCCGCTCGCGAACATCGACCTCTCGGCGCCGCGGGGCAAGGTGTACCGTCGCGGCTCCGATGACACCCGACGAGTTCCGCGCACTTGGACACCAGCTGATCGAGTGGGTGGCCGCCTACCGGGAACGCCTGCCCGACCTGCCCGTCATGAGCCCGGCCCAGCCGGGCGACGTCCGCCGCCACTTCGCTTCCGCTCCACCCGAGCATGGCGTTCCCCTGGAGGGCCTCCTCCCGCAGCTCGACGCCGCCGTCCTTCCCGGCATCACCCACTGGAACCACCCCGGGTTCTTTGCCTACTTCCCGTCGAACTCCGCGCTGCCCTCGGTCCTGGCCGACCTGGTCGCCGCCGGCCTCGGCGTCCAGGGCATGAGCTGGCAGACGAGCCCCGCGGCCACCGAGCTCGAGGAGGTGGCGATGGAGTGGCTGCGCCAGCTCGTCGGCCTCCCGCCCACCTTCTCCGGCGTCATCCAGGACACCGCCAGCACCGCCACCCTGGTCGCCCTCCTGTGCGCGCGCGAGCGCACCACCGGTCACGGCCAGGGACGCGGCGGGCTGCAGGGGGAGACCGCGCCGCTCACCGTTTACGCCTCGGAGATGGCGCACAGCTCTGTCGAGAAGGCGGCGCTCCTCGCCGGCCTCGGCCGGGACAACCTCCGCCTCTTGCCGACCGACGACGCGCATGCCCTCCGGCCCGACGCGCTCGAGGAGGCGCTCCGGACCGACGTGGAGGCCGGCCGCCGACCCTGCGCCATCGTTGCCACGGTGGGCAGCACCGGCACCACCGCCATCGACCCGGTGGCCCGCATCGGCGAGATTGCCCGCGCACACGGCGCGTGGCTGCACGTCGACGCTGCCATGGCCGGCACCGCCATGGCCTGCCCCGAGCTGCGCTGGATGTGGGAAGGGGTCGAGCAGGCCGACTCGGTGGTGTGGAATCCCCACAAGTGGCTCGGCATCGGCTTCGACTGCACCGCCTACCACGTGCGCGATCCCGACCACCTGGTGCGGGTCATGGCCACCGACCCGAGCTACCTCCGCACCGCGCAGGACGGCGCGGTGAAGAACTACCGTGACTGGGGCATCGCCCTCGGCCGCCGCTTCCGTTCCCTCAAGGTGTGGTTCGTCCTCTCCGCACTCGGCGTGGAGGGCATCCGCGCCGAGGTCCGCCGCCACCTCGCGCTCGCCCGCTGGCTCGCGGAGCAGATCGACGCCACGCCCGGCTGGGAGCGGCTCGCGCCCGTCCCCCTGCAGACGGTCGCCTTCCGCCACAGCCCTTCGGGCCTGGAAGCGGCCGCGCTCGACGCGCACAACCTTGCGCTGGCCCGCGCCATCAACGCCTCGGGGAAGGCCTACCTCACCCCGGCGGTGGTGAAGGGCGCCCAGATTCTCCGGGTCTCCATCGGGGCCACCGGCACCACCGCCGGGGACGTGACCGCGCTCTGGGCCCGGCTCCGCGACACCGCAGCCACGCTCGCCGCCCGGCGCTGAGGGGGACGCCTCCTTCATCCCACATTGGACAGTGGCCACCCGCCCGGGGACGATGATGCCCGGGTTCCCCGTGCTCCTCGGCGCCGCCCTCGGTCTCGTCCTCCTCGTCCCGCCTCCGCACCCGGGAGCGGACGATGCGCGGCTTGAGGCGCTGCTGGCCTCGGTCCGTGGCGGCTCGCTCGACGTGCGGCTCCTCGGGCTCTCCGAGCAGCTCCGCGGAATCCCCTACGCGCACTCGCCGCTGGGGGAAGGGGAGGGCCAGGACCCCGACCCGCGCCTCCGGCTGGACCGGGTGGACTGCCTCACCTTCGTCGAGACGGTGATGGCGCTGGCTCTCTCCAGCTCGGTCGAGGACGTGGTGCACGTGCTCGACTCCATTCGCTACCGGGGCCGGCCGGACTACGCCGGGCGCAACCACCTCATGGAGGCCGAGTGGCTCCCGTCCAATGCCTCCAAGGGCATGGTGCGCGACGTCACCGCGCAGCTCGGTGGCGATGGCGTCGTCCAGGACGGCAAGGTCATCGGCGCCGAGGCCTGGGCCTCCCGCACCGCCCGGGCGCTGGCGCTTCCCTCCGAAGAGCGTCGCACCGGACGCTTTCCCCTCTCGGTCCTGCCGGTGGACCAGGTCGCCGCCCGTGCCGCCCGGTGGCCCTCGGGCACGCTCCTTCTCGTCGTCCGCGAGGACGCTCCCTGGCGAATCACCCGCGTCAGCCACCTCGGGTTCGTCGTCCAGCGGAGCGGGCACACCTACCTCCGACACGCGACCCGCGGCTGGAAGGACGGGGTGGTGGACGAGGAGCTCTCACACCTGCTCGCCCGCCACGCTCGCTACGCCTGGAGGATTCAGGGCGTGTCGCTCTGGGAGATCCGCGATCCGCGTCCCGCCGCCGACGCGGTGTCGAGCACCACCCGCTGAGCGCCGGCAGCGGTCGTCAGGACGGCTTGGCCGTCTCTGACTCGCGCTCCTCCTCCTCGGCCGCGCGCTCGGCCTCGGGCGCTTCCTCCGCCAGCCGAAGCCGCTCGGCTTCCACCAGCTCGCGGGCGCGCGCCACGTGCTCCTCCAGCACGCTCAGCTCGAACCACGGCAGCGCCCAGCCGGAGCCCAGCGCCTCCACCCCGGAGCCACCGGGGTGGTCCGTGCGCAGCACCGCCATCCCCGCCTTCCGCAGAACCGCCTCCAGGGCATCGGCAGTGAACGGGTCCTCCGCCTGGGCCACCTGGACGAATCGCTCCGACTCGGGGTTGCGTTCCATGGCCCAGGCACCATAACAAACAGGAAGCCCCAAGGAGGCTGCTCCGATGCAAGTGCTGGTACGAGGCGTTCACATCCCGGTCAGCGACGCGCTCCGCGAGTACTGCGAGGTCCATCTGGGCCGCGCGCTGGATCGGGTGCTGGGACGCGAACCCGCCGTCCAGGTCGAGGTGCACCTGGTCGACACCACCGGCGAGAACAAGGGCGGCATGGACAAGGAGGCACGGGTCACCGTGCACGTCCCCGGTCACCCCGCGCTCCACGTCACCGAGCAGTCCGACGAGATTCACCGCGCCATCGCCGCCGCCTGCGATCGCGTGGAGCGCGCGGCCAAGAAGTACCTCGACCGCCGTCACGACCACTCCGGTCCTTCACTCGCAGATCTCCCCACCGAGTGAGGTTCACCCCCTCGCGGTCGCGGCCTCGTTCCCTTGCTGGGCCGCGCGCCCACGGCCTATAAAGGGCTGTCCCGACTGGCCCCAAAGGAAGGGGATGTCCCGCATCAAGCTGCTTCTGTTCGCGCTGCCGGCGCTCGCGCTCTGGCTCGCGGACCTCTCCCTCACCGCGTCGTCCCTCAGCGACAAGGCGGTGGACCAGGCCGCGGTCTACGCCCTGCGCGGGGCGGACGTGGTCTCGGTGCGCCTCGCCGGGCGCCGGGCGGAGCTCCAGGGACTGGCGCTCCGGCTGGGGAGCTCGCCGGGGGCCTTCGTCACCGCCGACGCGCTGCGCGCCGGGAAGTCAGAGCTGGCCTCGCAGCGGCTGAGCAACGTGCGCGGCAACGCCGCCGACGCGGTCTCCACCGGGCTCCGGCCCGGTCTGGTGCTCGGCATCCGCGCTGACAACGGGGCGGTCTTCGTGAGAGGAACGGACGACCCCGCGCCCTCGCTGAAGGGCCTCGACGCCGACGCGGTCGCCGGCGCCGGCAGCGACGGACAGACCCGCGAGGCCTTCGGGACCCCGTACCTGTTCTTCTCCTTTCCGCTCCTCGGCTCGGACAAGGAGGCCCGCGCGGTGGGGATGCTGGTCGTCGGCGGGCCGCTCCTTCCCGAGGGCATCGCCGACCAGGTGGCGCTCGAGACCGGCTTCTCCGCGCTCGGCCTCGTCCAGGGAGGAAAGCTGATCGCCAGCGGTGGGCAGGAGAAGGCTCGCCTCGCCGAGGCCCTCCGCGAGACGCCGGTGGGCAAGCCCGCCGTCGTGGTCCGGGGCCCAGCCGGGTCGCTCGGTCCCCTGCGCCTGCCGCTCTTCGCCAGCGGGCCGGACCCGGCGCTCCGGGTCGCGCTGCGGCGCGGCGTGCCCGGGCAGCCGCTCGAGGTCCTGGCCATGGTGAGCACCGAGCCTGCCATGTCCGCGCTGGCCGACACCCAGCGCTTCAGCTTCGGAGCCATGGCCTTCCTTCTCGCCGGACTGGCCGCGCTGTGGGTGTGGATGGGGCAGGACGCGCCCGTCCCGCACGCTCACCCCCAGGAGGACACCGAGCCGGGTACCCGCCGCCGTCGCGGCCTGTTCGGCCTCCCCACCTCCCCACCTCCGGTGTTCCGCGCGCCCGACGCCAGCGCCCGCCCGCTGGAGAAGGTCACTCCGGCCGTCGGGCGCTCGCGCACCGCCATCGACCTCGAGGACGGACCGGCGCGCCCGGCGGAGCCGCCGCCACCCCCGCCGGAGGCCGTGGGCCCCCGGGACGAACCCGAGCCCCACGGCGCGCTGGACGGGCTGCCCGGACCGCGGACTCCTCGCGAGGCGCCACGCGACGATCTCGCCGCCCTGCTGGACTCCATGCCCCCGCCGCCCGAGCCGGCGCAGCCGGTTCGCCCGCCCTCGCAGCGGCTCTCGCCATCCCCGGCCACACCGCCGCGCCCTCACGCCCCGAAGCCGGCACCCCCTCCGGAACCCGCTCCCCTCGACTACGACCACCAGCCGACGACGGCGTACCCGATTCCCAACCTGCCGGACTTCAACCTCCCGCCGGCCGCGGCGCTCGCACCCGCGGTCCACGCCATCCCCGAGGCCACCCGCGTCGCGGACCCGTCGCCGGAACTGCTCGCCTCGGCACGCATCTCGGGCCCGCGGCCCCAGCCGCTCCCCAAGCCGGTGCCCCCCGACGAGGTGCACTTCCAGGACGTCTTCCACGAGTTCCTGGCCGTGCGCGAGCGCTGCGGCGAGAGCGGCGACGGCCTCACCTTCGAGAAGTTCGCCGGCAAGCTCCGGAAAAACCGCGACCAGCTGGTGCAGAAGTACGGCTGCCGCACCGTTCGCTTCCAGGTCTACGTGAAGGACGGGCGCGCGGCCCTGAAGGCCACTCCGGTCAGGGAGTGAGCCTCACCCCCGCCGCTGCCTCCCGCGGAATCCGGAGCCTCAGCAGCGCGCCACCGCCGGGCGCCGTGTCCACCTCCAGGGTGCCCCCGTGTCCCTGGGCGATGCGCGCTCCCAGCGCGAGCCCCAGGCCGGTGCCGCTGGCCTTGGTCGTCACTCCCGGCTCGAGTACCCGGGCCCGGGCGTCGGCCGGGATGCCGGGGCCGGTGTCCTCCACCTCCAGCACCGCCCGGTCTGCGTCGCCCCGGGTCCGCACCGTCACCTGGCCGCCCGAAGGCATCGCCTCCTCGGCGTTCCGGAGGAGGTTGTGGAGCAGCTGCGCCAGCTGATCCCGATCCGCCCGGACGGCGAGCGGAGGTCCCGGCTCCCAGCGGAGCGCGACCCCCGGCCGAGCGCCGGCGAGACCGAGCGCCTGCTCGGTCCAGGCGGTGAGGTCCAGTGGCTCGAGCTGCGCCGCGGGGAGCCGGGCGAAGCGGGCGAAGGCGTCGATGGTGCGCCGCAGCCGCTCCACCTCCTCGAGCATCGCTGGCGCGCTCTCGACGAACAGCGCCTCGAAGCGCCCGTCTCGCGCCTTCCTGGCCGCGAGCAGCGTCTCCAGCGACATCTGGAGCGGGGTTAGAGGATTGCGGAGCTCGTGGGCCAGGCTGCGCGCCACGCCCTCCCAGGCCGCCGCCTGCTCCGCGGCCCGCAGCGCCCGGGTGGCGTGACCCAGGTCCTCGGCCATCCGGTTGAAGGCGTCCACCAGCACCCGCACCTCGCCGCTGCCCGTGGCCGGCACGCGGGTGTCGAGCGCGCCGCCCGCGACCGAGCGGACTCCCTCGGTGAGCGCCTCCACCGGGCGGGTGATGCCCCGGGCGAAGAGGAAGCCGGCAATCAGCGCCAGACCGAGACCCAGTGCCCCGGCGGTGACGAGCGCCTTCAGGAGCGTGGCCCGCGTCTCGTCCACCGCCGCGCTCCCCACGCCGAGGGTCAGCTCCGCGGGCCCGAGGGGGAGGGCGCGCCGCACGGTGCGCCCCTCGGCGGTACCGGCCGCCGCGGGCGCGAGCCCCGGCCCCTGCAGCTCGACCCGCGCGGCGGTGAGCCGGGCCAGGCGCGAGACCCAGGCCTCGTCGAGCACCTGACCCCCGACGAGGATGGCCGTGCCGCGCGCCGCCTCCACCGGACGGGCCGCCACCAGGGCCGGCCGGAGCTGGACGCCCTCGGCGTTCTGCACCTCGACCGGAACCAGCACCGGGGCCTCGCCGGTGCGGACGGTGGAGAGTCCGGGCTCGACGTCGCCCACCCGAGCCGGAAGGAAGGCGCTGGAGCGAGTCACTCCCGAGGCGTCGCGGAGGGTGAGGACCGTCAGCGGCCGTCCCTCGGCCACGCCGCGCATCGCGTCCGCGGCGGGCGGCAGGCCGGACTCCAGCTGCAGCGCCACCGCCTCGGTGAGAGGGTCCGCGGCGCAGGCGCTCACCGACTGCTCCACCTCGGCCCGGAGCCGGTCCAGCTCGGTGGAGCCGAGCGTCGCGGCCGCGTCGGCGCGGGCGGCCAACTCGCGGGCGAACGTCTCCTCGATGCGTCGCGAGGCGAGCGGCACCGTCACCGCCAGGGGGAGGAGCGCCAGCAGGGCGAAGGCGAGGAGCAGGAGCGTGCGGAGCCGCATCCCTCGGGTCGCGGCCATCAGGGCCACCACGCGTCGTCGAGGGTCCAGAGCCCGAAGGCGTCCCGCCGCACGTCCACCAGCGCCGGGTCGAGGCGTGCTCGGAGCCCCTCCACGTACAGCGGCACGACGGGGAGGGCGCCCGCGAGCTGGAGCGCCCGCTCGCGCGTCCGGGCCGCGCGTTCCCGCTCGTCGGCCAGAGCTCCGAGGCCCGCGAGCTCGCGCCGGCCCGCGCCCGGATCGCCGGCCAGCTCCAGCACCACCGCCAGCGCGGCCGCCGGCACCGGCGGGAGAAGCACCGAGCGGAGCGCGAGGTCTCCCTGCCCGGCGCGCCAGTCACGGTCCAGCGCCTCCGGGGTGCGCGCGCCGAGCCTGAGCGAGACTCCTGCGTCCCGGAGGAGGATCTGGAGCCGCTGCGCCACGGCTCGCTGCCCCGGCCGGTCCGCTGCATACAGGAGCAGCGCCGTCCCCGAGCCACGGCCCGGGCTTCCGCCGGCCGACGCAGACCGCTCGGGCCCGCCGAGCGACGGCGGAAGGAGGCCCGGCATCGCCGCCGCCGGACTGCCCACGAAGCTCCGCACCAGCGCCGGGCGATCCAGCCGTGTCTCGAGCAGCGAGACCATCGGGCGCGCCTGGGGCCTCGACACGAGATAGGTGGCGAACAGCGCCGGAGCCGCCGCCTCCCCACCGTCCCCGAGCAGCACCTGCGCGCTCCGGGTCTCGAGCGCCCGCTGGGCCGCGCGGCGCGCCAGCGTGGAGACCAGGAATCCATCCGGGTGGGGCCGGCCCTCCGGGAACGCGGGCACGGCGCGGCCCCGCTCGGCGCCGTCCGGGGCGTAGGGCCCCACGCCGTCGCTCCCCCCGTCACCGAGCACTGGCGCAAGCGCCGGGTGACAGAGGCTGACCTCCAGGTCCGGCCAGGGGTGGGCCAGGGGGAGCAGAAGTCCCGCGGCCTTCCCCCGCGACTGCTGCTCCAGCGTCGGCGCGAGCTCCCGCACCGGCCCGAGTGCGGCGCGGGCGACCGGACTCCGCTCCACCGCCCGCGCCCAGGCCTGCGCCAGCTCGGCCGTGCCGAGCGGCGCGCCGGAGGAGAACCGGGCCCCCGGCCTGGGAACGACGGAGACGCCGTCGGCCGTGCGCTGGACACTGGCCAGCACCGGCTGCACGCGCCCGCCCCCCTCCACGCGGCACAGCGGGGCGGCGACGAGCTCCCGGAGGGCCGCCCCCTCCGGCGTCTCCCCCCAGCGATCGGCGCGAACCTCGGGGAGCACCGCCAGGCGCAGCGTCCCGCCGTCCCGCGCCCGGGCCGCGGCCCGCGCCTCCAGAGGCGCCGCGGCCGCGAGGAGCACCAGAATTGCTCCCCGCCTCACGGCGGCCCTCGCACCACGCGGAGCTCCGACCCGCCGTCCGCCGTCCACAGCCCGAGCACCAGCGCCGGTCCCGGTCCCGGCGCGCCGCCGCAGACCTGGAGGATGCGTCCCGGCACCGCGACCGAGGGCTCCTCCGGCCCCGGGCCCACGAGCCGGAGCCGGTCTTCGGCGGGCGCGGCGGCCGCGCTGCTCGCCGCCACCCGCATCTCGCCCCGCCAGGACACGAGGGCGGCCCCGGCCCCGACGTCGCGGAGCACGCGCACCTCCGATCCGGGCTGGAACCAGCGGGCCGTCCCGTCGGGGAGCAGCAGGAGGCGGTGCCCGGCCCGCGCGTCTCCGCCCCACAACGGCTCACGCTCGGGTCCGCGCGCGAGCACGAGCCTCGCGGCGCCGGGAGCGAAGCTGGCGGGCTCGGCGGACGCGCCGCAGCCGAGCGTCGGCGCTCCCCCGCCCGTGCCGCGCACCAGCTGCCCTCCCTGGAGCCGGAGCGCCAGTGACCCGTCCGCGCGCGCCCAGGCCACGACGAGGCGACCCTCGCCGATGCACAGGGTGCCGAACGGCTCGCGAGCCGGAGTCGCCGCGGGAGGCAGGTCCAGGAGCGAGTGTCGCGCGAGCAGCGACCCCGCGCCGTCCAGGACCGACACCTCGCCACCGGCGAGCACCGCGACCTCTGGCCGCCCGTCGCCGTCGAGGTCGCCCGTGGCCAGCGCCGCGGTCCGCACCGGGAGCCGGGCCAGCGGCGCCGGGTCGAGCACCAGCCCGGCGCCCTGTCCGGGTCCTGCGGCGAGCAGCTGGGTCGCCCGGTCGACGGGGACGGCCGCCGAGAGCACCCGCGTGGGACCGGTCTCCGGCGCGGCGCGGCCCGCCCAGAAGTTCCGCCACACCGAGCGCAGCTCTCCGGCCCCCAGCACCTCCGCCGCGACCTGGAGCCGGAGGCGAACGAGGCTACGCGCTCCGGCGCTCCGCGCGCGTGCCGCGGCGTCCTCTCCGGAGCCGATGACCACCGCGGGAAGGCCCGACTCCCCGAGGCGCGTCGCGACCAGCGCCGCGGTGGTCTCGGCCAGGGCCGCCGAGGAAGCCTCGACGGCGACCGCCACCGGCGGCTCGGGATGCGCGGCGACGACCTGCGCCCGAAGCTGCTCGGAGAGCGCCTCCAGCGCGGAGGGACCGGGAGCGGCGGCGAGGAGCGCGGCGACGAGCGCCGGTCCAGGGCTCACAGGCGGTCCCGGCCGGGCTCCTCCATGAGGAAGCGGTCCGGGGTGGCCTCGCCCGGCTTTGGCGCCTCGGCCGTGGGCGCCGTGCCTTCGAGGAAGCTCTCCGCCCGCCCCGGCACGTGCGCGCCGGCGAGCAGCCCCGAGCTCGGGTCCACCCGGACCGTCTGCACACCGGGCGGCAGTTCGAAGTCGCGCGCCGGCTTTCCATCGAGCGCCGCGCGCATGAAGCCGAGCCAGATGGGCAGCGCCGCCCGGCCGCCCGTCTCCCCGGTGCCGAGGCTCGAGTGGTCATCGAACCCGACCCAGGCGGTGGCCACCAGGTCCGGCGTGTAGCCGCTGAACCAGGCGTCGCGGTACTCGTTGGCGGTCCCGGTCTTCCCCGCCGCCGGCCGCCCGAGGTCGCGGACGGCCACGGCCGTTCCCTCCTCCACCACGCTCCGCATGAGGGAGGTGGCGACGTAGGCCACCGGCGGGGGGATGGTCTCCTCCGGTGCCGCCTGGTGCTCCTCGAGCGTCGTGCCGCGCACGTCGGTCACCCGGACCAGGAGCACGGGATCGGCATATTTCCCCAGGGTGTCGAACGTCGTGTAGGCGTTGGCCAGCTCGAGCACCGTCACCTCACCCGTGCCCAGCGCGAGGGTCAGGTTGTCCGGCATCTCCGAGCGGATGCCGGCCCGCCGGGCGAAGTCGATCGCCACCTGCGGGGTGATGGCCTCGATCAGCCGGACGGACACCGTGTTCTTGGACTTGGTCAGCGCCTGCCGCAGCGTCATGGGGCCCTCGAACCCGCTCCGCTCGTAGTTGTGCGGCTTCCACACCTTCCCGGTCCAGGGATCGCGCACCGCCTCCGGCGCATCGTTGAGCACCGAGACCGGGGTGAACTTCTGGCTCTGCAGCGCCGCCGCGTAGAGGAAGGGCTTGAACGCCGAGCCGGGCTGCCGGTGGGCCTGGGTGGCGCGGTTGAACGACGAGCGCGCGAAGTCGTAGCCCCCGCTGAGCGCCAGGACCCGCCGCGTGGCGGGGTCGATGACCGTCAGCGCTCCCTGCACCTCGGGCACCTGGTCCAGCGTCACCTCGAGCGGCTTGCCGGCCGGGGGCACCGAGAGGACGCGCGCCCGTACCAGCTGGCCCGGCTTCAGGACGTCGGAGAGCTTGGCCGGCGCCTGGGTCCACTTGCCCACGCCGCGGGGCCGCGCCCAGGCGACGGTGGAGAAGACGAGGATCCCCTGGCGGCCCACGAAGTCGAGCGTGGCCGTCTTCCGGGAATCGTCCACCTGGGTGACGTAGCCCCCGAGGCGCAGCCCCTCCTTGAGTGGCACGAGCGGGACCGCCCGGACGAGGACCTCGTCCGAGGTGGGCGCGGCCTCGCCCTCGGCGCTGGTCTCCGGCCGCTCCTCCGCGCCCTCGTCGTCGGCCGCGGTCTGCTTCGGCTGGGCGAGGCGGGACAGGTCCACCAGGAGCGCTCCTTCCTGGCTGCGGCGGCCCGTGTCGGCGATGCGCTTCTCCAGCAAGGTCCGGAGCTGGGCGAATCGCTTTCCCTCCAGCTCTCCCAGCGCGCCCTGGTACCCCATCCTCCGGTCGAGCGTCTCCAGCCCCTCGCGGAGCGCCGTATCGGCGAGCGCCTGGAGCTTCGGCTCCATGGCGATCTCCACCCGCATCCCGCTGGTGAGGACCGCCGTGTCCCCGTAACGCGCCACCAGCATCCGGCGGATCTCCTCGACGTAGTACGGGCCCACCGGCGGCGCCGGCCGGGGCCCGAGCACCACCTCCGCCTTCAGCGCGGCGTCATGCTCGCGGGCGGCGAGCAGCCCGTGCTTCAGCATCTGCCCCAGGACATAGGTCTGCCGCCCCTTCGCCCGGGTCATGCTGGTGACGGGGTTGATGCGCTCCGGCTGCTGGACGACCCCGGCGAGCATGGCTGCCTCGGCGACGCTCAGCCCCGAGGCGTGCTTGCCGAAGTAGTAGAGCGCCGCCTCCTCCACCCCGTAGCGGTTGTGCCCGAAGTAGATCTGGTTCAGGTACAGGTTGAGGATCTGATCCTTGGTCAGCGCGCGCTCCATCCGCGGGGTGAGGATCCACTCGCGGATCTTCCGGCTCAGCTTGCGCTCCTGGGACAACAAGAGATTTCGGCAGGCCTGCTGGGTGATGGTGGAGGCGCCGGTGAGGTGCCCGCCCGGAAGGAGCGCCTTGATGCCGGCGCGGACCATGCCGACGTAGTCCAGCCCCTCATGCCGGTAGAAGTCCGCGTCCTCCGCGGCGAGGAAGGCGTTGCGCACGTGTGCGGGAAGCGTCGCCGCGTCCACCAGCGTGCGCCGCTCGAGGAAGTACTCCGCGCAGACCTTGCCGTCGGCGCAGGTGACCTTCGTGACCTGGGGCGGCCGGTAGTCGCGCAGCGCCTCCACGGACGGCAGCCCCCGGTTGAACCAGAGGAAGACCCCGACCACGGTGCCGACCAGCGCGAGCACGAGCGCGCCGAGGACCAGGAGGAGCCGGCGGAGGAGGGACGGTCGAGAGGTGCGGCGGGCCATCGGGGAATGGAAGCTGGAGAGCGTAACACCGGAATTGCCTGCCGGTCCGACGCTCCCCCGGCCTGGGGTGAAGCGTCGGACCGGCGTCCAATCCGGGGCGAGCCTACTCCTCGCCGTCATCGGCCTCGGGCACGTGCGTCTCCTCGACCCCGGCGTCGGGTGCCGAGCGGAGCATCGCGGTGCGCTCGCCGTTCACCCGCGCCTTCACGTACTTCGGAGCGAGCAGCGCCGAGCGGGCGTAGGCCTCCCGCGCGCCGTCCAGGTCACCGGTGCGCTCCCGGGCGACCCCGAGGTTGTTGTGCACCACCGCGGCCTCGGGGAGCAGCTCGGCCGAGCGCTCGAGCACCTCCAGCGCCTCCGGGTTGCGGCTGGCCCGGAGGTAGGCGAAGCCGAGATTGTTCAGCACCCACCCGTGCGAGGGGTCGATGGTGCGAGCCTGCTCGAGGGTCTGGATGGCTCCGGCGAGGTTCCCGGAGCTCAGCTGGGCGCGGCCGAGCGCCTGCCAGGCCTCGACGTTCCCCTCGTCCCGGCCCACCGCCGAGCGGGCCAGCGCCTCGGCGGCCTCGACGTTCCCGGAGACCAGGCGCATCCGCGCCGCCTGCACCAGGGGGACCGTGTCCTCGGGGTCGATGCGCCCCAGCCTCTCGTAGGCCTCGGCGGCGAGGGTCAGCTGCCGGGAGGCGCGCGCCAGCCGGGCGATGAGCGCGAGCGCGTCGACGTCCTCCCCGTCGTCGGCGAGGGCCCGGCGTGCCTCGACCAGAGCACCGGCGGTGTCGCCGTCGTCGCGCAGCTTCTCCGCCCGCGCGAGGTGGTCCACGCCGGGCGGGCCCGAGCGGGGCAGCGCCAGGGCATCGACCGGGGCGCCGGTCGGCTTCGGCGCCTGGGCGATCGCCGGCGCGGGTGCCGGCGTGGCGGCGGGAACCGGCGCCTGCACGCGGGACACGGGCGGCGACGGCACGGGGGACTTCTGACAGCCCACCACCAGTGCGGCGGCGAGCGGAACGGCCAGCAGATGCTTCGACATCGACGAGCTCCTCATCGGGACCTCGGGTGGTCCCTCGGGAGTTCCCACTGCGCCCGCCGTGCCATCGGGGAACCCAGGGAGAACGGTCCCGGGCGCGGCCAGCCGCCCGCGCGCGTGTCAGCGAGGGCCCTCGACCTGGTGGTGCGCAGCCGCCCCGCCTGTGCGACGGTACCGGGCCCCACCGTGCTCGTCGCCAGCTGGAACATCAACTCGGTGCGCGCCCGGACCGACCGGCTCCTCGGCTGGCTCGAGGCCCGGCGCCCGGACGTCGTCTGTCTTCAGGAATTGAAGTGCACCGACGAGCAGTTCCCGTCCGACCAGGTCCGGGCGCTCGGCTACCACCCGGCGCTGTTCGGCCAGAAGAGCTACAACGGGGTGGCGATCCTCGCCCGGAACGAGCCCGAGCGCGTCGAGCGGGGCTTCCTGGACGGCGAGGACGACGACGCCGCCCGAGTGCTGAGCGCCACGGTGGCGGGCGTCCGGGTGACCTCGGTGTACGCGCCCAACGGGCAAGCGGTCGGCTCACCCGCGTACCAGCAGAAGCTCGAATGGTACGGCCGGCTTCGCCGCTGGCTCGACGTGCGGCACCGGCCCGATCAGCCGCTCACCGTGTGCGGCGACTTCAACGTGGCACCGGAGGAGCGGGACGTCTGGGACCCTCGCCTCTGGGAGGGCCAGACGCTCTTCTCGCTCCCGGAACGGGCGGCGCTGAAGCGAGCGGTGGAGTTCGGGGTCGAGGACACCTTCCGGCGGCTCCACCCCGAGCCGGGCCGCTACAGCTGGTGGGACTACCGGATGCTCGGCTTCCAGAAAAACCGGGGCCTGAGGCTGGACCACATCTACGCCACCGGACCGCTCGCAACCGCGCTGCAGGCGGCGGGCATCGATCGGGAGGCACGGAAGGGTCCACAGCCGTCGGACCACGCGCCGGTCTGGGCCCGGTTCCGCCTCCCCGGCGAGCCGGAGCCTCCGTCCGACTCGTTCGGTGAATAGCCCCGTGATGGGCTGCGTCGAAGCCACGGCCGCGTCCGGCCTATGCTCCGGAGGTCGGCCCTCGAACGGAGTGTCGGTCATGGTTCCTCGTGCTCTCCCCTTTGCGCTGCTGCTCGCCGCCGGCTGTGCCCACGCTCCCGTCGAGACCGCGCCTGCACCCGACTGGGGCATCGCCCGGGCGAGCACCGTCGACACGTTCGAGATCGGTGGACAGGCGGATCACTGGGGTGTCCGGGTCACCGACGACGAGATCCTCGGAATCCAGCCGGACTTCGCCCTGGGGAGGAGCAACGGGGAGATCCGCGGGCGCGCCGCCGGGGTGCCGGTGGTGGTGGGGTTCAGCGAGGACGAGGGCGCCGGCGTGTACCGGGGCGCGCCCTTCCAGGTGAAGGTGGAGCGAACCCCGGCCGGGCTCCTGGTGAACGGGATCTTCGGGGGCGCGATCAGCACCTTCGAGCTGTCGGTCGACCGGATCAACGGCCGCATCGGGACCTGCGGCTGGGACGTGCGCTGGACCGGGAGCTACTACTCCGGGAGCCGCGGGTGCGGGACCCGCATCGAGCCCGTCTCGGTCTCGCTCCCGGCGACCATGGCTCGCTGGTCGGACGTGGAGGTCGCCGGCGCGCTGGCGATCCTCATGAACGTCGGCGCCCCGAGGGGGACCGACCGCCTGGTGGACAACTCGGCCGAGTTCCGCAATCCGTCGAACGCCGCGCTTGCTCCGTACTACCGGATGGCGTCCAGCGCTCGCCCGGGTGGGCCAGCGACAGGGTTCGGTCGGCCCCTCAGCTCTTCGGCGGGGGCGCCGTCACGGGTTTCCGCGCCGCGTCGGATGGCCCCCACGCCCTCCACGCCGCGGTAGCGGCGGCGGCACCTGCCGGTCCGGACGTTCAGCTCGGCTCGGAGGACCCCGGGCCGTCGTCGGGGCCGGAGTCGGCCTCGGCCGCTCCGGGGGTCTGCGCGCGGGGGCGGCGAATGCCGAGGGCCTTCATCTTCTTGTAGAAGTGCCCGCGCTCGAGGTCGAGCAGCCGGGCCGCCTCGGTGGCGTTGTCCCGGGTGAAGGCCAGCGTGCGGAGGATGATCTCCCGCTCGGCGTCGTCCACCAGGTCCCGGAAGGGCTTCTCACCCACCGGACGGAGCGCGGCGGCGGTCTTCTGCTCTCCGGTCGGGGAGGGTGGGGCCCCCTGGGCGCGGATCGGACGGGGACGGGGGAGCAGCTCGCGCGCCTCGTCTCCCGAGACCTGGGGGCCCTCGCAGAGGATGGCCAGGCGCTCCACGAGGTTCCTCAGCTCGCGGACGTTGCCCGGGTAGTCGTGGGCGGAGAGCACCGCGACTGCCTCGGCGGTGAGCTTCAGTGGGCGCCGGCCGTTCCGGCGGCAGGCCTCGTCGAGGAACGCGGAGATGAGGTCCGGGAGGTCCTCCCGGTGCTCGCGGAGCGGCGGGGTACGGATCTGCACGACGGCGAGCCGGTAGTAGAGGTCTTCGCGGAAGCGACCCTCGGCGACCTCCGCCTCGAGATCGCGATTGGTCGCGGCGACCACTCGCACGTCGACCTTCAGGGTCTCGGTGCCGCCCACCCGCTCGAACTCCGACTCCTGGAGGACCCGGAGGAGCTTGGCCTGCATGGTCGGAGGCATGTCGCCGACCTCGTCGAGGAACAGCGTCCCGCCCGAGGCGAGCTCGAACTTGCCTCGCCGCAGGGCGAGGGCCCCGGTGAAGGCTCCCTTCTCGTGGCCGAAGAGCTCGCTCTCGATGAGCTCGTGCGGCACCGCGGCGCAGTTCACCCGGACGAAGGGTCCCGAGGCCCGCCGGCTGTTCCGGTGGAGGGCCCGCGCGACCAGCTCCTTGCCGCTGCCGTTCTCGCCGGTGATCAGCACCCGTCCCTCGCTGGGGGCGGCCCTCTGGACCAGGTGGTAGAGCCGCTGCATCGCCGGGCCCTGTCCCACCATCTCGTACCTGCCGCTCTCGGCCCGAAGAAACTCCAGCTCCTCGACCACGTCCTTCAGCTCGAGCGCGTTCCGGAGCGCGACCAGCAGCCGGTCCCGCCCAATCGGCTTCTCCAGGAAGTCCCGGGCGCCGAGCTGGGTGGCCTTGACCGCGGTCTCGATGGTGCCGTGCCCGGACATCATCAGCACCGGGAGACCGGGGCGGGCCTGGAGCAGCTGCTCGAGCACGCTGAGGCCGTCCAGGTCGGGCAGCTGCACGTCGAGCAGCACCGCGTCCACGGGGCGGGCGAGCGCCACCTCCAGGCCGAGCCTGCCGGTGCCGGCGAGCTCGGTCTGGTAGCCGGCCAGCTGCAGGGCCTGGCTGAGCGTGAGCAGGATGTTCTTCTCGTCGTCGACGAGGAGGACGCTGTGGGGCATCACCGCACTCCTGGTCGCGGTCGGCGGGCCGCAACTTCGCGGCCGCGCAAACGCGCATCCCTCGAATTTCTTTTGACTGCCATCACAGCATGACGGTACAGCGGGCAACAGGGATCGGGCCGCCCAGGGCACGCGGCCACCTTTGGAGGAGTGCGCATGTCCCGCCGTTTCGGTGTGCTGGCGCTGGGAGTCCTGGGGGTTGCGGTTCTCACCGGATGTCCTCCCACGTATCCGAAGTGCGATTCGGACGAGCAGTGCAAGTCGCACAACGAAGTCTGCGTCAACGGGCAATGCCAGGAGTGCGCCACCGACGCGAACTGCAAGGACGGGTTCGTGTGCCAGGGCAACAAGTGCACCCCCAAGCCCGAGTGCACCACCGATCAGAACTGCCCCGCGGGCTCCAGCTGCGCCAACGGCAAGTGCACGCCGAGGGCCTGCACCGCGGACGGCGACTGCGGACCCGGTGCCCGGTGCAAGAACAACCAGTGCGTCCCCAACACCTGCGCCGCGGACGCTGACTGCGGCACGGGCGAGACCTGCCAGGCCGGCGTCTGCGCCAAGGCCGCCGCCATCGACAAGTGCAACTGGACGCCGATCCGCTTCGGCTTCAATGACAGCGCGCTGACCCCCGAGGCCCGGACCCAGCTCAACGACCTGTCCGACTGCATCAAGAAGGGCACCGTGAAGAAGATCGTCCTCGAGGGCCACGCCGACGAGCGGGGCACCGAGGAGTACAACCTCCACCTCTCCCAGCGCCGGGCGGCGAGCGTGAAGAAGTACCTGGTGGACCTCGGGGTGGCACCGGCCAAGGTGGACACCGTGGGTTACGGGGAGAACCGGCCGACGGTCGACGGGCACAACGAGGACGCCTGGGCCGCGAACCGGCGGGTGGAGTTCCGCCACTAGATGCGGGTCGCACGCGCCGCGCTCTCCATCGGGGCAGTCCTCGCCCTCGGAGGCTGCTTCTACTCGTCCGAGGCGGGGAAGAACCTCGAGACGCGGGTGGACAAGCTGGACAAGGATCTCCGCACCGAGCAGAAGGCGATGGCGGACAAGGTGGACCAGCAGCTCCCGCGCATCGACCAGAAGATCGCCGAGGTCACCAAGGCGCTCGACTCGCTCGACCAGGCCTCGCGGAGGAGCGGGGCCGACACCAGCGTCCAGCTGCAGAAGGTGATCGAGGACCTCGCGGTGCTCCGGGGACAGGTCGAGGCCTACACCCACAACCTCGACGCGCTCCAGGACCGGGCGGCGGCGGTGGACAAGAAGTCGGGGGACGACGTGCAGCGGCCCACCGACAAGAAGGAGTTCTTTGCCCTCGCCCAGAGCAAGGCGAAGTCGGGTGACCTTCAGACCGCCCGGGTCCTCTACCAGGACTTCATCCGGAAGTGGCCCAAGGACGATCTGGCCGGGGACGCACACTTCGCGCTGGCCGAGTCGTACTACGCGCAGGACAACTGCCCCGACGCGCTGCCGGAGTACGGACAGCTGATCAAGAGCTTCGGCAAGTCGAAGTCCGTGCCGCTGGCCTACGTGCGGAGCGGCGACTGCTTCGCCCGGCTGAAGAACCCCGAAGCCGCCCGGCTCGCCTACGAGCAGGTCGTCAAGGATTACCCGAAGGCGCCCGAGGCCAAGCTGGCCCAGAAGGGCCTGGCAGGACTGAAGAAATCGCCGCCGCCGAAGGGGAAGAAGTAGCGGTCCCGCCCTTGAGATGGGGGCGGGTCGCTGTTAGAGGACCCTGCTTCGCCCGCCGGTCCTCCGGGGACATGAGGTCTCCCGGGGCAAGGCGGTCCGACACCCTGGAGTCGTCCGCACCATGAAGCCCGACCTTCACCCGGTCTACCCCCCCGCCCGCATCACCTGCGCCTGCGGCAACACGATCGAGACCCGCAGCACCCGGGGCTCGTTCCACGTCGAGATCTGCTCGGCCTGCCATCCCTTCTTCACCGGCAAGTACAAGCTGGTGGACACCGAGGGCCGTGTCGAGCGGTTCCGCAAGAAGTACGAGGCCAAGCCGGGGGCTCCTGCTCCCGCGGCTCCGGGCAGCAAGAAGGCGCCGAAGGCCAAGGCCTGAGCAGGGCGGCGGGCTTGGGCGAGCGCCCCTACATCGGCGGCCAGGCGGTCCTGGAGGGCGTGATGATGCGCTCTCCGGGGAGCCTCGTGGTCGCCGTCCGCCGTCCGGATGGGCAGATCGCGGTCCGCGAGGAGGCGTGGGAGACGCTCTGGCCGCGGGCGAAGCTGCTCCGCAAGCCGTTCCTCCGCGGGGCGGTGGTGCTCATCGAGTCGGTGTGGAACGGCTTCACCGCGCTGGCCTTCAGCGCGGAGCAGGCCGAGTCCGAGAACCCGTCCGCCTCCGCCGCGCCGGCCGGTCTGGCTCCGGCCCCGAGCGAGAGGAAGTCTACGTCCGAGCTGACGCGCGGGCTGATGCTCGGCATCTCCTTCCTGTTCATGGTGGGGCTGTTCATCGCCGCCCCGCATCTGCTGACCCTCGGGCTGTTCAAGCTCCTCGGGCGTGACCCGAGCCTCAAGGGGCTCCTCTTCCACCTGGTGGACGGGGTGTTCCGGATCGCCATCCTCGTCGGCTGGCTCGCGCTGGTGGCGCGGACGAAGGATGCGCAGCGGCTGTTCCAGTACCACGGGGCGGAACACAAGGCGATCTGGACCTACGAGTCGCGCCTGCCGCTCACCGTGGAGAGCGCGCGGCGCTTCACGACGCAGCACCCGCGCTGCGGGACGAGCTTCCTGTTCGTGGTGGTGGGCGTGGCGGTGCTGGTGCACATCCTGGTCCTCCCGTTCGTTCCCACGATCTCCGCCATCGGCGCGGTGCAGACGCTGTTCGTGCTGGTCCTGAAGATCGGGCTCGCCTTCCCGGTCGCCGGCATCGCCTACGAGCTGCAGAAGCGCTCGGCCCGGGCGGACTGCCCTCGGCTGCTGAAGGCGCTGGTGAGCCCGGGCCTGTGGCTGCAGCGGATCACCACGGTCGAGCCCACCGACGACCAGCTGGAGATCGCGCTCCTCGCGCTGGATCGGGCGCTGGCCCGCGAGGAGGGGCGCCCCCGCGCCGCGGACGGCGTGCAGGTTTACCCGGACTTCGCGGTCGCTGCGGCGGCGTGACATCCCCCACCTTCCGCCCCGACGTGGGCACGCCCCCGGCTCCGGCACCGGGCGCTGATGGGCGGACGGCATGGATGCGAGAGGTGGCTCGCCGCTGACCTGGGAAGCGCGCCCGGGCTGAGTGATCCTTTCTGCACGTGGCGTGCAATCCCACGTGCAGAAAGGATCGCCCGGGCGGCTCGGGCTGCCGAACGGCACCCCCACGCGCTTCGCCAGCGCCATGCCTGTAGCACTCGATCCGAAGTTGCCGGGATCGATCGGTCCGGTAGCGTGCCCCGGGCATGCCCAGCACTGCCCGCGCACCTCGCCCGCGCCTTCCGAGCGCTCCCTTTCCCGAGCTCCCCGCGTGGGCCTCGGGCCCCGATTGGGCGCTTCACGCGGGGGACTGCCTCGAGAGGCTCGCGGCCCTGCCCGAGACCAGCGTGGACCTGGTCTTCGCCGATCCGCCGTACTTCCTGAGCAACGGCGGATTCACCTGCCACTCCGGCCGGCGCGCGCCGGTGGGGAAGGGGACCTGGGACGCCTCGCGCGGCATCGAGGAGGACCACCGCTTCACGAAGGGGTGGATCGAGGCGTGCGGCCGGGTGCTGAAGCCGAGCGGCTCGCTGTGGATCTCCGGCACCCAGCACGTGATCTTCTCCGCCGGCTTCGCGCTCCAGTCGCTGGGCTGGCGACTGCTGAACACCGTCACCTGGTTCAAGCCCAACGCGAGCCCGAACCTCTCCTGCCGCTACTTCACCCACAGCTCGGAGATCCTGATCTGGGCGGCGCCCCGCCGGCCGGGACGGCTCCAGCACCACTTCGACTACCCTCGCATGAAGGCGGAGAACGGCGGGAAGCAGATGCGTGATGTGTGGGCGCTCCCGCGACCGGGTGACGAGGAGCTGGACGCCGACGGGCAGGGGCGGATCTGGACCCTCACCAGCCCGCGCCTGGAGGAGAAGGCGCAGGGGAAGCACCCCACGCAGAAGCCGGTCGCGCTGCTCCGGCGCATCATCGAGGCCACCGCGCCTGCAGGAGGGCTGGTGCTGGACCCGTTCTCCGGAAGCGGGACCACCGGGGTGGCCGCGCTCAGGCTCGGCCGTCGCTTCCTCGGCATCGAGCAGGACCCCACCTGGCTCGCGCTCGCCCGGGCGCGGCTGGAGGCCGAGTCAGACGGGGCGGGACCCGCCGGGGACTCGTTCGGTCCGCGGCGCAGCCGGACCCGGGGGTGAATGCTGCATGGAGCTGACTGCGCTCGAGCGGGCCGTCCTCGACAAGCTCTTCTCGGGGGACCATCCCAGCTTCCCGGCGCTCCGTGCCCAGCTGGAACGGGTCCGGGTGCTCGAGAGGACGTTCACCCCGGTGGGGTTCTTCTCCGACCTGATGGTCCCCGAGGACTTGCCGCCGGCGACGCTCGCGAAGGATGCGGTCTGGTTTGGCGATGTCTTCGCCGACTTCGAAGGTCTGGTTCACGGAGCGAGCTTCGTCGTGCGCATCGCCGACGGCCGGCTGGAGATGCTCGAGGGCTCGACGGTGGACGAGTCCTGGCCGTCGGAGGGCACGTCCTTCCGCCTCCGGTACGAGCCCGAGCCGCGGCAGCTCGACGCGCTCGGCTGACTCCCGCCCGACCGCCGTCGGGCACCTCCCGGGCCTCGCCGGCTCAGGCTCCCTTGCGCAGGAGCGAATCCACTCCCGCTGCGGCGATGACGTGGTACCGCATCCGGTACCGGCGCGCGCAGGCATCGGCGAGCGGCCGTGTCCCCGGCCCGGCGATCAGCGCGGCGTACAGCGGTTTGAGGTACTTCATCCGTCCCACCTCGCCGAGCAGCTCCTCGGCCCGGCGCACCGCCGGCACATGCCCGCTGCGGATCGCCACGGTGAGCCAGGCGACCAGCACCTCGGGGTTGGCGGCCCGGGTGAGGTGAAACCGCTCGTCGAGCTCGGTCATCAGCTCCGCCGGCGACGGTCGCGGCAGGTGGTTCAGGTACACCTGCCATTCCCAGGGGGACCAGTCCTTCGCCGCCGGCGGCGGCACCTGCGCCTTCAGCGCCTCCACCTGCTCCAGCCGGCTGCTCCGGGCCACCGGCGCTCCGGGAGGCACGCCCTCTCCGTCGATCCACCGGGGCGCATCCACCGCCTCCAGCGCGCCGGGAAGCTCGGTCCGGACCAGGTCCAGCAGCTCCTCGGTGGTGACCGACTGGAAGCGGAACGTCTCCATGTAGCGGCGGAGGAACCCGTCGAACGCCGGGCGACCCACCGCGTCCTCCAGCGCCCGGAGAAACAGGAAGCCCTTCTCGTACGGGACCTGGCTGAAGGCGTCGTCCGGGTCCACCCCCTGGAGCCGGGTGCGGAGGCGGGTGAGCTGCGGGCGGTCCCGGAAGTTCGCCACCGCCTCGTCGAGCGCCTGCCGGCCCACCGCGGCGTGCAGCGCCACCATCTCCGGGCCCTCGAGCACCTCGAGGATGCGCCGCTCGGCGAAGACGGTGAACCCCTCGTTCAGCCAGAAGTCCTCGGCGCTGGCGTTGGACACGAGGTTCCCGGTCCAGCTGTGTGACAGCTCGTGCGCCACCACGCTCACCAGGGACCGGTCCCCGGTGAGGAGCGTGGGGGTGAGGAAGGTGAGCCGCGGGTTCTCCATCCCGCCGTAGGGGAACGAGGGCGGGAGCACCAGGAGGTCGAAGCGTCCCCAGGGGTAGGGACCGAAGAGCGCCTCGGCCGAGGTGAGCATCCGGTCCACGCTCGCGAACTCGTGCGCGGCCCGACCGACAACCGACGGCTCCGCCCACACCCGGCTCCGGGGACCGAGGTCGCGGAATTCGAGGTCCCCCACCGCGAAGGCGAAGAGGTAGGGCGGGATGGGCTCGTCCATCCGGTAGCGCTCGACGGCTCGATCCCCCCGGACCTCGCGGTCGACGAACGCCGCCGCCATCAGGGCCCGGAGCGCCGCTGGCACGGTGAGCTCCGCCTCGTAGGTGATGCGGAGGCGCGGCGTGTCCTGGAGCGGCACCACCGAGCGGGCGTGGATCGCCTGACACTGGCTGTAGAGGAACGGCGCTTTCCCTCCCGCGGTCTGCTCGCGCTCGAGCCACTGCAGGGCCGAGGCGTCGGCGCCGGTCCGGTAGCGGATGACGCAGGTGTCGACGCCCGGGGGGAGATCGACCCGGAGCCGCTCGCCGAGGATGGGCTCCGGAGAGCCGAGCTCGAATCGCAGCGGCCCTCCGTCCACGGCGGTCACCGACTCGATGACGAGCCCCCGGCTGTCGAGGTCCACCGGCGAGCCGCCGCGATCGAAACGCAGGGTCGCCGTCCCCCGGAGCGTCCTCCCCGCGAAGTCCACCTCGGCCTTCCAGGAGAGGTGCTTCTGGTGCGGCTGCCCCAGGTCGGTTTGGCTGTGCGGGTCCAGTCGGGCCATCGTCGGGAGCTCCCTCTCACTCGCGGGCGTCGCCGCGCACCGGGATGCCGGCCAGGGCCAGCACCCGGAGCGCGTTGGTGCTCTGCACCACTCCGTGCCGGAGGGTGTAGTCGAAGCGCATCCGGCCGTCCTCCAGGACGTCCTGGAAATGCACCGGGACGAGCGTGCTCCCGGGGACCCGCGCGAGCTCGGCCAGCGACAGGTCATGGGTGGTCACCGCGCCGATGCACCCGGTCTGTACCAGCAGCCGGAGGACCTCCTCCGAGGCCAGCCGGCGCTCGCGGGTGTTGGTCCCGAGCAGCATCTCGTCCACCAGGACCAGCGAGGCCCGGGGGTGCGCGCCGGCGCCCTCGAGCACCTGCTTCAGCCGCCGCACCTCGGCGTAGAAGAACGAGACGCCCTGCTCGAGCGAGTCCTGCACGCGCATGCTGGTCCAGGTGTGAAGGGCCGAGAGCGAGAGCTGCCGGGCGGAGACCGGGCCTCCGGCGAGCGCGATCACCGTGTTGAGCCCGATCGCCCGGAGCAGCGTCGACTTCCCGGACATGTTCGAACCGGTCACCAGGAGCAGCTGGCCCGGGCCCTCCAGCGAGACGTCGTTCGGCACGGCGTCGTCGAGGAGCGGGTGGGACAGCCGCTCGGCCACGAAGCGCGGGCCCTCCTCGGTCACCACGGGCGTCGTCAGATCCGGCCGGTCATGGAGGTAGCCGCCGAGGCAGGACAGCGCCTCGACGTCGGCCAGCCGGTCCAGCCACCCTGCCACCTCGCTTCCGTTCTTCCGGCGCCAGTCGTCGAGGCGGAAGAAGACGTGCAGGTCCCAGAGGGTCAGCACGTTCACCACCACGTGCAGCTGGTTCCGCCGCTGCTCGGCCAGCGTGGCGAGGCGGGCCAGCTGGCGCATCGCCACGCTCGGGGCGACCGCCCGCTCCGTGCCGCGGGCGAGGGCGCGGAGCTCGGGCGAGGTGAAGGGCTCCAGCTCCAGTCGGGACAGGGCCCGGGCGAGCCGGTCCTCACCGCGCTGGCCCAGCTCGAGCCCCTCGAAGCTCCGGACGATGCCGCGGCGAGCGCGGAGCAGCATCGCGGCGGAGATCAGCAGGAAGAGCCACGGCAGCTCCCCCGGCAGGCGGTCCACCGCCGCCCCGGCCACGATCACCGCCCAGAGCAGCGGCACCACCACGGCGAGCGGCCGCATCCAGCGCACCTCGTCCATCGACGTCGGCGACTCGGCCCAGGCGATGAAGGCCCGCGGCGAGACGCGGGCGTTGCCCCCGAGACGGCCCTCCACCGCGAGGTCACGGCGGAACTCCGGGCGGGTGGCCAGCTCCTCTACCTGCGACTGGCGATGCCGGACCTCGTCCGGGGAGGCGGGGCTCGAGAGCCAGTCCGCCAGCCGCTGCTCACCGTGCGCGGTCGCGGCCTCGTCGAGAAGCTGGAACAGCGAGCCGTGGCCGAACACGTCGAGGTCGAGCGCGTAGGGGTGCTCGGCGAGCTGCTCGAGCGGCGGCCCCCCGGGCGGATGCGCATGCCACGCGCCGGTCAGCCGGTCCTCCCCACGCTGGTGATAGGCCGCCACGGCCCGGGCCTGCGCCTCGGCCTGGAGCAGCCGCCCGTGCCAGATGGCGAGCGCGGCGTAGGCGAGGGCCGCGGCGAGCGCCGGGAGGTACCCCCAGGTCGGCAGGCGGTGGAAGATGGTGAGGAGGAGGAACGCCGCGGAGGCGAGGAAGGCCACCACGCGCGCGTTGGCCACGCCCGCCATGCGGCGGTCCAGGGCGCCGGCCACGGCCTCGGCCCGGGCGCGCTCGTCGCGGTGACGCTGGGCCGCCTGGGCCCTGGTCTCGGGAAGGGTTGGCACGGGGCGAGGGAGACTGCCACCGTGGGAGGGCTGGCGGCGAGCCTTCTCGCCCGTGCCTGACTGCGCTTTTCCCGGCGTCTACTTCTCGGCGGCGGCGATCTTCCGGAGCGCCTTCTGGTCGCGCACGCAGAGGATGCGGCCCACGTTCCCGAGCATCCCGTCACGCTTCATCTCGTTGATGAGCGTGGACACGAAGGAGCGCGAGGCGCCGACCAGGTCCGCCAGGTCCTGCTGGGTGATGCCGCGGAGGTCCGTCTCGCCGCCGTGCGGGCACCGCTCGCCGTGGGCCTCGGCCAGGGTGAGCAGGGTGTCGGCCAGGCGCGCCGGGACCTCCTTGAAGGTCAGCCCGAGCACGCGCTTGCGGAGCGAGCGGACCCGCTCGGCGTAGGCGCGCACCACGTCCACCGCCAGGGTGGGGCGGGCCTCGAGCTGGGCCCGGAAGTCACGCCCCTCGATGCTCCACACCTCGGCCTCGCCGGCCGACACCGCCAGCTCCTCGACGGGCGTGCCTTCCGGACGGAAGAGCTCGCCGAAGAGGTCGCCGGGGCGGAGGATGGAGACCACGGAACGCTGGCTGTTCCGGCCGAGCCGCATGAGCCGGACCCGGCCGGTCTTGAGCAGGTACACGCGGTCGCTCGCGTCGCCCGGGCGGTAGATCACCGCGTTGTGCGGGAAGGTCTCGACCTTGAAGTAGCCCTTGAAGTCGATCGACTCCTGGGGCGTGGTGACCTTGTTGGGCGTCACCAGCATTCCCGAGGACGTGGTCTGCAGCGGGGGGACGACGTTGGAGCCGATGGGCCCCAGGGGGCGGTTGTAGCCGTGCATAGAGAGGTCCTCTCGAGGCTGACGTGTGCGAGGAATCACTCCAAGACGCGTGCCGTGCTCCGGGGTCTGTACCACTCCGAGCAAAACATCAGAACTTCGACACCTTCCGGGGCGCGAGGACAGGTCCGAGGCTTCCCAGTGGACAGGGGATTGGACGAATCGTTTGAACGTTCTGAACTGGACTGAACGAAACGTTCAATATTCTATCCAACCGTGCCTCACCCGACAATTTCAGTCAGCTGACAGTCTTCAGGGGAGGCTTCACGGAACGTGCAGCCCCGTACTTGGCGAGCTTGCGCTCGAGGGTGGGTCGGCTGATCCCGAGCATCTGACAGGCCCGGCCCTTGTGCCCGCGGGTCAGCACGAGCGCCCGCTCGATGAGCTGCCGTTCGGCCTCCTCGAGGGTGGGCAGCGGACCGTCCGCGGGCGCGAGCCAGCTCAGGGCGTCGCTCTGCTCGCCGGGCGCGGGGACCTCGGCCCGAGGAAGGCTCTCCGCCAGGAGCACCTCGCCGGGCGACAGGACGATGGCCCGGGTGAGGACGTTCTCCAGCTCCCGCACGTTCCCCCTCCACGGGAGCCGCACCAGCGCCTCCATCACCTCCGGGGGCACGCGGGTCACCCGCTTGTGGACCCGGCCATTGATTCGCTCCAGGAGGCTCTTCACCAGCAGCGGGATGTCCTCCCGGCGTTCGCGGAGCGGCGGCACGTGGAGGGCGATGACCTGGAGCCGCTGATAGAGGTCCTCGCGGAAGCGGCCGGTCTTCACCTCCTCGGTGAGGTCGCGGTGGGTGGCGGCGATGACCCTGGCCTGGAGCGTGACGCGCTTGGTGCCGCCCACCCGCTCGAACTCCCGTTCCTGGAGGACGCGAAGCAGCTTGCCCTGCAGCTGGGGCGAGAGGTCGCCGATCTCGTCGAGGAAGACGGTCCCGTCGTCGGCCACCTCGAACTTGCCGGGCTTGCTCGTAGCGGCGCCGGTGAAGGCGCCGCGCTCGTGCCCGAACAGCTCGGACTCGAGCAGGGTCTCGACGATGGCCGAGCAGTTGATGCCCACGAACGGCCGCGGGTCGTCGAACGAGTAGTTGTGGATGACCCGGGCCACCAGCTCCTTGCCGGTCCCCGACTCGCCGGTGATGAGCACCGTGGCCCGGGGGGCAGCGGCCACCTTGCCGATCTCCTTCACCAGCTTCTGCATCACCGGCGTCTGGCCCACCAGGTCTCCCAGGCGGGCGGGCGCGGTGGTGTCGAGCTCCGCGGTCGCCGCGCGGCGGCTGAGCTGGCGGACGCTGAGGGCGCGGTTGATGACCAGGTCCAGCGCGGCGGGATCGGAGAACGGCTTGTGGATGTAGTCGAACGCCCCGAGCTTCATCGCGCGGATGGTGCTCTCCATGTCGTGGTACGCCGTGACGAGGACGATGGGCGCGTCGCCGCAGACGGACTTCATCTCCTCGATGAGGTCCAGGCCGCTCCGGTCGGGGAGCATCATGTCCAGCACCACCAGCGACGGGGGGGACTCTCGCGCCTTCTGCAGTCCCGCAGCCGCGGTGGTCGCGGTGACCACCTGGAACCGCGGCTGCCCGTCCCTCTCCGCGTCCTCGAAATGGAGGGTGAGCGACTCGAGCAGCGAGACGTCGTCGTCGACGAGGAGGAGCGTGTCCATGGTCAGGCAGCCCTCGCGAAGTCGAGGCGAAAGAAGACGCCGCGGGCAGGCGGTGGGACGGCCACGGCGGTGACCTCTCCTCCCTGTTGCTGGAGCACCCGGCGGAGCGCGGCCAGGGACAGGCCTGCCCCCCGCGCCAGACGGGAGCCGAAGGGCTCGAACACCCGCTCCTGATCGCCGGGCTCGAGGGCGGCATGCTCGTCGAGCAGCTCGACCTCCACCCCCCGCTCCGAGCCCCGCAGGGTGACCAGCAGCGGCTGCCCCTCGCCGAGGCTCGCGGCCACGTTGAGCAGCAGCTGGGCCAGGACCGGACGAAGGCGAACGCCGTCGGAGCGCACGTGGGGCAGTCCCTCGGCGCCCACCAGCTCGAGGCGGATGCTGCGCTCGGCGAGATCATGCTCGATGAGGCCGCTGGACTCCTGGATCAGGTCCGGGAGCGACCAGGTCTCCACCGAGAGCGGTGCCTCGCGGCCATACTCGCTGAACATCCAGAGCATCCGCTCGAGGGTGCGGATCTCCCGGAGGGCGATGGTGAGCCGGCGCTGGTCGCGCGCCGAGAGGCCCTCGTTCCGGGCGAGCGTCTGCACGGCCATCTTGACGCTGGAGAGCGGGTTGCGGAGCTCGTGGCTCAGCGAGCTGGACAGCCGGGAGATCTGCAGCGGCGGCGCGCCCTCGAGGAGCGCCCCGACGTCGTGCACCCGTGCCTCCACCGCGCTTCCGGTGGTCTCCATCCCCACCCGAAGCCAGCGCGGCGTGCCGGCAGGACCGGGCGCCGTGCGGACGAATTCCACCCCGCCGCCCCGGCGCGCGCGGGCATCGAGCGCACGGGCGGTGCCCGCATCGACGCCGAGCGCAACCGCCACCGACATGCCGGGCGCGGGCGGCGGGCAGCCGGGGAGGGCGCCGTCGCCGGTCAGCAGCGACAGCTCCTCATCCCAGCGAATGCAGAGGGGAAGGCTCCACGCCGGATCAGCCATCGGAACTGCAAGCTTAGTCCCCCCCGTGCACACATGCTCGGCCCGGGGGCGGCACCGGTTACAGTGATGTCTGCATGGAAGGCCGCCTGCTCGTCAAGGATTGCACCCTGCTGGACCGTGGGGCCCTGCACCTGCACCGCGCGGTGGTGGTGGAGGGCGGGATGGTGGCCCGGGTGTCGCCGGACGGGAACGAGCCGGTGCGACCCGGAGACTGGGCCATCGAGGCGGGCGGGCGGCTCCTCGTGCCGGGACGGGTGGACGGACATGCCCGTCTCGGTCACGTGCCGGGTGCGCGGCGGGCGCTCACCGCGTCGGAATCGTCCGCGGTCGCGGCGGCGGGCCTCGCGCTGGCCCTGCGCGCGGGGGTGACCACCTTCCTCGATCAGGTGGAGGGCGTGGACGACGCCGCCGCGGCGCTGGCCGGCCGGCTGTCCGTGGCCCGTGGCCTGGGGGCCCGGCTGGTGTCCTCGCTCGCCGCGGAGGGCCGGCATGCCATCGCGACCCACGAGCTGAACGCAGAAGCGGCGCGAAGCACCGCCGAGCATCCGCTGGTGCGGGCGGGCCTCGGCTTCGCGAGCTGCCTCACCGCGTCCGACGAGCTGCTCCGGGCGGTGAGGCGGGACGCCGAGGCCCTCCGCGCACCCGTGCACCTGCGCCTTGCGGAAACGAGCGCCGAGCTCGCCGAGCACTTCGAGCAGCACCGGATGCGCATGGTCGAGCGGCTCGACCGGCACGCCCTCCTCGGCGCCACCACCGTGGCGGCGCACGCCCGGGCCGTCGATGGGGCGGAGGCGCAGCGGCTGGCGGAGACGGCGGTGCTCGTGGCCTGGAGCCCGCTGGCGGACCTCCTGGGCGAGCAGCACGGGTTCGAGTCGGTGTGGCAACCGGCGCACCGGGTGGTGCTGGCCAGCGCCGGGGTGGGGGACCTCCGCGAGCAGTGGACCGCCGGGCGCATCCTCGCCCACCGCGCGGCGCGCATCGGGCGGCTCTGGGCCCGGGAACGGGTTCCCGAGGTGCTGGGTGACGGGCCGGCCGGATTCCTCGAGCGCATCTTTCGCCGTCCGGCGGGGCGCATCGTCCCGGGGGCGATGGCGGATCTGGTGCTCGTGGATCTCCTCCCGGACCGGGAGGATCCGATCGAGGTCCTGGCGGCCTCGATGCGCGCCCCGGTCTCCTGGACGGTGGTGAACGGTCGGGTGGTGGTCCGCGAGGGCCAGCTGCTCGGGAGCGAGCTGCTCCCCCTGCTGGCCGAGGCCGCCGCGGTCCGCCGCGCGGTCGCATGAGTGCCGGAGCGCGGGCGCTCCTCGCCCGGGCGCTGGAGCGCCGCGCGCCGCTCCGGGAGGAGGGGCACACCACCGCCTTCCGCTGGATCAACGGGGCCGGGGATGGCCTCCCGGGACTGACCCTCGACCTCTTCGGCGACGTGGGCGTGCTCAGCACCTACGACGCCCGGGATCCGGGGCCGGTGGCTGACGCCGCGAGCGAGCTGCTTCCCCTCCGGGCCGTCTACTGGAAGGCGCGCCCCCGGGAGGCGGGCACTCTGCGGGGCGAGGAGCGGGCGGCACGTGCGCCCGCGCTGCCGCTCCGGGGCGAGCCGGTGGAGGCGGTGGACGTGCGCGAGCAGGGGCTGGTCTTCCGTATTCGCCCGGGCGAGGGGCTGGCGGTGGGCCTCTACCTCGACATGCGCCAGGCCCGGGGCTGGGTGCGCTCTCACGCGCGCGGCGCGGCGCTGCTCAACTGCTTCGCCTACACCGGCGCCTTCTCCGTCGCGGCCCGGGCGGGGGGCGCGGCGCGCGCGGTGGACGTCGACCTCAGCCGGCGCTCGCTGGCCTGGGCCGAGGAGAACGCCGGGCTGAACGCGCAGACTCCGCCGCCGGCGGATCGGCTCGCGGGGGACGTGTTCGACTGGATTCGCCGGCTCACCAAGCGGAGCGAGCGCTTCGAGGCGGTGGTGCTCGACCCACCGGGCTTCGCGCGGGCCAGGTCCGGCACCTTCTCCGCATCGCGGGACTGGCCGGAGCTGGTGGCCCGGGCGGGTCCGCTGGTCGCCCCGGGCGGCTGGCTGCTCGCCGCCTGCAACGTGGCGGCACTGTGCGCGCGGCGGTTCGAGGCGGCGCTGGCGGAGGGTGTGCGACGGGCGGGGCGGACGGCGGAGGAGGTGGCCCGCCCCGACGCCTCGCCGGTCGACTTCCCGGTAGCCCGCGGCGAGGAGCCGCGTCTCAAGGTCAGGGTCCTGAGCCTCGGGGTGGTAACCTCCGGGCGTTGACCCGAGAGCTTCCCGCGCAGCGCACCGGCGGACTCCGCTTCGGCAAGTACGTCCTGCTCGACCGTCTGGCGGTGGGCGGGATGGCGGAGATCTTCCTCGCCCGGCAGGAGGGGCTGGAGGGCTTCGAGAAGACGGTGGTCATCAAGCGGATCCGTCCGCACCTCTCGAAGCAGAAGAGCTTCGTGCAGATGTTCCTCGACGAGGCCCGGCTGGCGGCGCAGCTCAACCACCCCAACATCGTGCAGATCCACGAGCTGGGGCAGGTGGACGACAGCTACTTCATCGCCATGGAGTACGTGTTCGGCCGGGACATGGCGCGGATCATCCCCAAGGCGGAGCGGATGGGGATCGCCTTCCCCGCGGTGTACGCGCTGAAGATCGCCTCCAGCGTCTGCGAGGGACTCCACTACGCGCACGAGCGCACCGACGCCTGGGGGAACCCGCTGCACATCGTGCACCGCGACGTCACCCCGGAGAACGTCTTCGTCTCCTTCGACGGGACGGTGAAGATCATCGACTTCGGCATCGCCAAGGCGCGCGGCCAGACCGGCGAGACGACCGCGGGGGAGATCAAGGGCAAGCTGAGCTTCATGAGCCCGGAGCAGGCGCTGGGAAAGCCGCTCGATTGCCGGAGCGACATCTTCTCCCTGGGGGTCGTGCTCTACGAGTGGCTCACCGGTTTCCGGCTCTTCACCGGCGACTCGGAGGTGGCGGTTCTCCGGAGCATCAGCGAGGGGAAGATCTACGGCCCGAGCTACTTCAAGCCGGACATCCCGCCCGAGGTGGAGGCGGTGGTGATGCGGGCGCTGGAGAAGGACCGGGACCGGCGCTACCCCAGCGCCTGGGAGATGCAGCGGGACCTGGACCACCTGCTCGCGGAGAGCGACTTCCGCCCCTCGAGCATGCACCTCGCCAACTTTCTGAAGCAGCTGTTCTCCGACGAGCTGGAAGCCGAGCAGGCGCGGCTGACTCGGGCCTCGGAGACCCTCGCCGGCGAGGGCGACGCGCGGCGCGGAGGCAAGGCGCTCCGGCTCCACCTGGACGACGCGGATCGAAAGGCGCTCCAGAGGGTGGCCGAGCGCAACGGGCTCACGCTCGAGGAGCTGGCGCGCGACGTGCTCCGTGACTGGCTGAAGTACCGCTGATGCCGCGGGTCCGCCTCACCCTGGAGTACGACGGCACGGACTTCGTGGGCTGGCAGCGGCAGCCGAACGGGCGGAGCGTGCAGGAGGTGCTGGAGGCGGCGCTGGCGGAGCTGCTGGGTGCGCCGGTGTCCACCGCGGCGGCCGGACGGACCGATGCCGGGGTGCATGCGCTCGGGCAGGTGGTGGCGTTCGACGCGCCGAAGACCCTGCCGGCGAAGGCGTACGTCCGGGGACTGTCGTCGATGCTGCCCGCGGACGTGGCGGTGGTGGCGGCGGAGGAGGTGCTGGACGGGTTCGACCCGCGGCGCTGGGCGACGGGGAAGCGCTATCGCTACCTCCTCTGTCGCCGGTCGGTCCGGGCGCCACTCCTCCGGCGGACGCACTGGGAAGTCTTCACCCCGCTGGACGTGGAGGCGATGCGTGCCGCGGCGCCGGCGCTGCTCGGGACGCACGACTTCACGAGCTTCCGCGCGGCGGACTGCGAGGCACCCCACCCGCGGCGAACGCTCCGCGAGCTCGCCCTGCACGAGGAGGGCGAGGTGCTGCGCATCGAGGTGGAAGGGACGGCGTTCCTCAAGCACATGGTACGGAACATCGTCGGCTCGCTGGTCGAGGTCGGCCGGGGAAAGCGCCCGCCGGCGTGGGTGGCCGAGGTGCTCGCGGCGAAGGACCGGACGCTGGCCGGTCCGACCGCGCCGGCACACGGGCTCACCCTGGTGGAAGTGACCTACGGTGGGGGTCCGCGCAACGGAGGGGGCACCGGGACCTGAGGGCTCAGCGCGGGGTCGCGCTCGGTCCTCAGCCACGCGCGAGCGCGACGACGTCCCCTGCCGAACCCCAGGCGAGGGTGTAGCCCGCACCGCCGTGCCCGTAGTGGTGAATGACGCGTTCCTCCCGCTCGACCCGAACCTCCGGGCGGACCGGCCGGAGGCCGACCGCGTCGCGCAGCACTCGCCCGTGACGGAAGCCAGCGGCGCGCGCCCGCTCGAGGAAGGCAGCCCGGAGGGCGGGGTCGGGCGGGGGCAGGACGTCGCCGTCGAAGGGGAGGGCACAGCCGCCGAGGACCACCTCGGTTCGGCGAGGAATCACGTAGAGCATCGCCGAGAGGTCCCGCTCGTCCCCGTACATCTTCCCGAGGTCCACCTCGCCCGGCTCGACGAGCACGGTCTGGCCCAGCAGCGCGTGGAGCGTCGTATCGCCGGTGAGCCGTCGCGCCCCGATGCCGGTGCAGTTCACCACCAGGTCCCCAGGAACGTCGTCCGTCCGATCGACTCGGGCGATCTCGATCGGGCGCGAGAGCCGGGACTCGAGCCAGCGGAGGTGCAGCGCCGGCTCCACCCGAGGCGCCTCGAACTCCCAGGCGAGCCGACCTCCGCTGGGCTGCGGCCCCTCGATGAGCCGGAGACCGTCCACCGAGTCGGCCCACCACGGGCGGCGCGCATCCGCGACGCACTCCCGGGCCGTCAGGACGTCGACCCCCGCCTCGGGAGTGTTGCGGCTGAGCTGCAGCAGCCACTCCCGCGTCGCCCGCGCCCAGCGGTTCACCGCATCGGGAGGGCCGACCTCGAACGGGTACCAGAGCGCTCCGGCGGCCGCGGAGGTCGTCTGCTCCGGTCGTTCGGCGGCCACGACGCGCACCGGGTACCCGGCCTCCTGGAGTGCGACGGCGCTCGTCAGGCCCACCACGCCCGCGCCGATGACGACGATCTCACTCACGGCTCGGCCACGCACGGAGGGGCATCGGGGGAGATCGCACGGGCTTCAGCTCCTGGCGACGGAAGGGCACGAGCCCCCGGACGGACCGGACGTCTCGCCGCCCCTCACCGGATGCGGCGGAACCGGAGGGGCTTCTCCAGGCTCTCGCTGTGCATGACCAGCTCGCCGCCCACGATCTCGAGCCGGTAGGAGTTCTGGAGCGCCACCAGGTACGCCCGCTCCTGGGCGTCGATCTCCGGAGT
>Ga0105104_10000367_pt1 | contig 34492 bp, 25 predicted proteins | sample PPLLaktember2015_3_FD_87034 | JGI IMG/M metagenome (GOLD analysis project Ga0105104, IMG submission 87034) | Freshwater sediment microbial communities from Prairie Pothole Lake near Jamestown, North Dakota, USA - PPLs Lake P7 Core (6) Depth... | ecosystem: Environmental > Aquatic > Freshwater >... | reverse complement strand
TTGTCAGGTTCCTACTATCCCCACAGCACCGAACGGGAAACGATCTCGATCTGAGAATAGCCGACCGGAACCAGGTAAGGTTCAACCTGGTTCGCCTGGGCTTCGTAGTCGGTGAGAACTTCATTGTACCGGTTTAGGAATTCGACGCAGAGCGCTTCAAACCTGGCTTGGCCGTCGAGGCCAATGCCTTCAGCAGCCGGGATCTTCGGGAACGCCGGAATAGGTCTGTTCGCATTGAGCAAAAGCCGGCTCATCTGCTCGCGCAGTTCGTTGAAGGTATCCTGGATTCTGATGCTGCGCCGAGCCCGCCAGGTCTCTGTCGGTTCCTCCTGCTCAGCACGAGCGAGCAGACGCCTCTCCAATTCGACGAAGCGGTGATAAAAGAGCTCGCGTATCCGCTTGAGCTCCCTGTCGAGGCGGTCGCGACATTCCTCCCGGCAGCGAGCGATAAAATCCGCCTCGCTTTCCCCGGAGTGTGAAAAAAGATTCAGACCAACGTTTTTCCAGGCACGCGGCTGATAATACCTGCTCAGATACCGGACGGCCTTCTGGTCAGCGAGTTGCGGCCAAGTTAGTGCCGTCTTCGCCGGCATCTCCACCAAATCTGTCCCGTTCAGCCACTTGACCATGTCCGCCGTCCACTCCAAATCGTAGTCGTCGATCCAGGGGGCCCGGAAGAACAGACCCCAGTCGGAATACCGATAGCCGGAGCGCAGGTCCTGCATATCGATCTTGATTTCAAACAGTAACGAAGGGACTTCGGTCAACTCGTCGCTTCTTAACTTGTAATGCTTCACCGCTGAACTCCTCGTCGTGTATGGAGGGCTAAAATTATAACAAACCGGTGACGGTTTTTGGACAGTGGCCGCAACACACACGGACAACCACGAACAGGCACCGACTAACACGGACCCAAGGCGTTCGTCAGGGTCTGTCCCTGTTAGTCCGTGGTTGTCCGTGCGTCCGATCGTTCAGCATTGGTCAGCGAAAAAAAAGAAAGAGGGCGGCGGGGGAGACGCCGCCCTCGGGGGAGAAGAGAACGGAGGGGGATCAGTTGGTGAGGTATCTCTTCAGCTCTTCACGACCGTAGAAAAGGCGAGACTTGACGGTGCCTTCTGCAACACCAAGGTGCTCAGCAATCTCGCGGATCGTAAAGCCTCCAAGGTCATGCATTCGAACGACGACCCGGTGCTTCCGGCCGAGACGTGAAAGCGCCCTTCGGACTCGCGCGCGAACCTCTGCCTGCTCGATCGTCTCGAACGGGTTCTTCCCGTTCTCATCCGGCAAAGTCAGGTTCTCAGAAATGTCCTCGTCGGTACGGTTCTCGTGCCGCCGATTCTTCCTGATCATCTCAAGGCAAACGTTGATGGCGATTCGATTGATCCAAGTGCCGACTTTTGAATCACCTCGAAAATGCCGGGCCGCCCGGTACACATTCAAAAATGTCTCCTGCAGGGCGTCATAGGCCGACTGCTCTTCTTTCAACATGCGCAGGGCGGTGCGGTAGATCTTGTTTTCAAAACGCTCAAACAACTCGGTGAAGGCGCTGTCTTCTCGCGCCTGGATTCGGGTCATCAGGTCTGCTTCAAAGGGCGAAACGCTTGCTATGTAGGTTCCCATGCTCGCCTCCGGTTACGACTTTCTTATAGGCAAAGCGCGTGCCAAAACCGAAAACCCCGCCAGCAGCGGGTTTGCGCGGACAGGAGAGGGTCGATCGCTGTCAAAAAGCTTGACAGACACCGGATGCGATCGGGCTGGAAGGCCGACCGGATCAACGTTTCAGGTAGGTGTTAAGGGATTTGACAGTGGTGTAAGGGTTACGGAGCCGCGCACGCAGTGGAGGGCTGCGGAGCGTTTTCCTGCGGAGCAGCCTGGAGCGGAGTAAGCGGGACCACCCAACGAACGTTCACGGCGCGTTGGGTGGTCCCGCTTACTCCGCTCCAGGCTTGCTCCGCAGGAAAACGCTCCGCAGCCCTCCACTGCGTGCGCGGCTCCGTAACGCGTTCTAAGCCCGCTGGAACGGCGATCTCATCAAAAGTTCGTTCGTAAGATCAGGTCAGGGCCGCCGCACTAAGAGTCTACGCAACCACCTGCGCCTGGGGGGCACGAGCAGGCGGGACGCCTGCGCTCGCAGCACTTACCCTTCGGCCGTCTCGTCGTCCAGCTGGTATTGCTTCAGCTTGGCGATGATCGTCTGGCGGCTGATCCCCAGCGCGTCGGCCGCATGGCTCCGGTTGTGGCCGTGACGGCGCAAAGCTTCCAGGATCAGGCTCCGTTCGAACTCAGCTACTTTTTCCTTCAGCCCGCCGGCGTCACTGCCGCCTGTGCTCGACGCCAGCCGTACCCGTTCGGACACCATGGATGCAGGAATCGGCTGATCGGGTTCGCTCAGGATGACCATTCGCTCGACCTCGTTTTCCAGCTCCCGGACGTTGCCCGGCCAGTCAAAGCCGCGCAGCAGGGCCAGGGTCTGCGGGTCAAACGACGGAATGGGCTTGTTCAATCGACGCCGGCAACGGTCCAGGAAGTATCGGGAAAGAGCCACGATGTCGTCCCGCCGGGTTCGGAGCGGCGGGACAAACACTGCAAAAACATTCAGGCGGAAGAACAGATCTTGTCGGAACCGCCCGGCTTCAACCTCGCGGCTAAGCACGCGGTTGGTAGACGCAATGATCCGCACATCGACTTTTTTCGCGACCTGGGCGCCCACCGGCATGATTTCCGCGTCCTGCAAAACCCGTAACAGCTTCACCTGCAGGTCAAGCGGCGCCTCTCCAATCTCATCCAGGTAAAGCGTTCCCTGGTGGGCTAGCTCGAAATGCCCCTTGCGATTCTCGATCGCACCCGTGAAAGAGCCTTTCTTATGCCCGAAGAAGGCGCTTTCGATCAGTTCCGACGGTATGGCGCCGCAATTGACGGGGATGAACGGCTGGTCAGCCCTCGGACTCTGGTCGTGGACGTAGCGGGCGAGCAGCTCTTTCCCGGTCCCCGTTTCCCCTTGAATCAGCACGGTCGAATTGGTCGGGACGACGCGATCAATCAGGCGCATCAATTCCCGCATCTCCTGGCTCTCGTAAACCAGCTGTTTGCCCGCCGGCTCGAGGGACTCGATCTCCTGTCGCAGCCGAAAGTTCTCTTTCTCGAGCTGCTCGTTGGCCAGTCGCAGCTCTTCGCTCAGCCGCTCGTTCTCTTTCCTCAGCTGCCAGCGCTCGATTTCCTGACGCAGGGCTTCCTTGAGCGCCACCGGTTCCCACGGCTTGGTGATGTAGCGATGGACCTGGCCCTGATTGATCGCGTCCATGAGGTATTCGACTTCGGTGAAGCCGGTCAAGATGATCCGGATCGAATCGGGGCGAACCTCGCGAGCCTGCCGCAATAGGTTCACGCCGCTCATGCCGGGCATTCGCTGGTCGGTCACGATCGCGACTACGGGCCGCTCTTTCAGAATGAGAAGCGCCTCATCTCCTGTCTTCGCTTCATGCACCGTGTAGTCGGTGAGAAAAGTCCGCTTCAGCTTCTGGAGATTGGCTGGCTCGTCATCAACGATCAGGATTTCGTGTTTACTCATGCGACCTTTACCGGTAACTGAACTCTAAACACGGTCCCTTCGCCCTTCTGACTGTGCGCTTCAATGGACCCGTGGTGTTGTTGGATGATCCCGTAGCTGATGCTTAAGCCAAGACCTGTCCCCTGGCCGGCGGGCTTGGTGGTAAAGAAAGGTTCGAATATCCGGTTCAAGTCCTGCTTGTCGATTCCCACGCCGTTGTCCTCCACCTCGACAACAACCTTACCGTTGCGGCAGCTGCTGCGAATCCATATGTCTCCCTCCGCGACAATCGCCTGACACGCGTTGCTGAAGAGATTGAGGAAGACCTGGCTCATCTTGCCCGGATGACACTCGACCGGCGGAACTTGCCCGAACTCCTTGTGAATCCGGATGCGGTCGCGATACTCGGTGTGCAGGAGATTGAGGGCCAGGTTGATGGGCTCGTGGATGTCCACCGCCCGGAACTCCTCCCGTTCGAGTCGCGAGAAGGTCTTGAGATCACCGATGATCGAGTGGATGCGGCTCGCACCTTCCTCGAAATTCTTGACCAGCGTCTCGAGGTCCTCCAGCATGAACTGGTAGTTCACCTGCTCCTTGAGCCGCTCGACGTCCTGAGCATCGGCCGGGTCCAGGCGGGCTCTGCTCTCGTAGAGGGCGATCAACTGTTTCAAGTGATGAATATACTGCTTCAGAAAGTCGGTGTTCCCGTAGATGAAGTTAAGCGGGTTCTTGATTTCGTGAGCAATGCCCGACACCAACTGACCGAGGGACGCCATTTTCTCGCTCTGAATCAGCTGGACCTGCGTCTCCTTCAACTCCTCGTAGGCTTTTTGAACCTCGCGATTACTTTGTTCGAGCTCTTGTGTGCGCTCGTGGACCTTCTCTTCGAGTCTCTTGTTCAAATCGATCAGCGCCTGGCTTCGGTCTTCGAGCGATCGCGCCATTCGGTTGAACGTCTTGGCCAGTTCTCCGATCTCGTCACTGCCGCTCACCACAACCCGCTGACTGAAATCGCCTGCGGCTATGACGCTCGCTCCTTGGGTAAGCCTTTTGACAGGTATTGTGATGCCGCGAGCGACCGAGTACGTCAGGATAATGACCAGGAGGATGGAGACTGAGACCGCGCCGATCATAATGTTCTTCAGCTCGACCACCGGCGCAAAAATCTGCTCTTCATCGATCCCAACTATGCAAACCCACCGAAAGAATTCGTGATTGACAGGCGCGATGCCGCTGATCCGGGCAAAGCCGGCGGGGTACTCGTACTGGGCATTCTTGCGCCCCTGTGAGATCGCCTTGTGGAGTTGACCCTCCGGGTTCAGGGCTCTCCCGTAGTTGTTCAACTGGCCGGACAGCGGCACGGTCGAAAGCCCGAAGCGATTTATCCGGAATTTGTGACCGATAAAGATATTTCGGTCTTGCGTCACGAGAAAGGCGTAGCCGGAACTAAGTGACTGCTGTTCCAGGTCTTCCTCCACCTTGTCGAGAATCTCCTGCACGAACTCCCAATTCATCAAGCCCAGGACACCGCCGATGACCTCGCCGTCTTCGTTGAGAACCGGCGCCGCGAAACCAATGGAATACTGGCGCGCCTGATCCTCGTTTTGGTACCCATACATCTGCTCGACAAGGTTGGACTCGTGCCACTGAATGTATCCGAACCTGCCGCTCTGCACCTGCTTCAGCCAGTCGCTGTCGGGGGTAAGGGATACCAGATTCCGGCCCTTTAGCCGGTTAGCTCGATCTGCATCCAGGTGGATACCGACGCGGTTTCGGTCAGCGGTGTTCGTAACCAGAATGTTGCCGTCGCGGTCAAACAGGATGAGCAGGTCGTAGACCTCGTGAATTTCGACGAGGTAGTCCAGAAGCTGCTTCGGATCGCGTTTTCGATCGCCGGAGAGGTAGTCCTGAAAATCGCGATAAAGGCTGGTTGAGGTCATCTCCTCCGTTTTCTCGAGGAGAGTCAGCTGGATTGTATCGCTGATATCGCGGGCAATTTGCTCCAGGAAGAGGGCGATCCGGTCCTCCGTGATGCGGTTCTTGGCTTGGAAATAAGAGAAGACCGAAACACCGATCAGGGGAACCAGGCAGAGAGGAAGAATCAGGAGTAGGAGTTTGTATTTCAGACTCTGCATGCCCGGCCCTCAAATCGAGAGGAGTCAAGACGCTTGACAGCGAACTGACAAACAATCTTACACCCGGGGAAGCTCGGCGGACAACAGCATGGACAAGCACGGACAGACACGGACGAACACGGACTGAAACGGACGCTCACTTCGCTTTCGGTCCGTGCCCGTCCGTGTCTGTCCGTGTTCGTCTTTGCTTGTCCGCGCGAGAGCCGCGCTACCAGTGGACCACGAGGCCTACATCCCTGATTTACCACGATTTCCGGGGCTCCGGCCGGGATTGACTTAAGGCCGCACTGACTCTATCATCTACCTTTCCCGGCACGAGAAGGCATGGCTGAAAAGAAATCGTACACGACACGTGAACTCGCACAAATGTGGAATGTCAGCGAGTCGACCGTGAAACGGTGGGCCGACATCGGCGAGTTGAAGTGTTACCGGACACCCGGAAAGCATCGACGATTCACGCTCGACAATATTACGGAGTTTCAGACCACCAAGGGCTTTGAAGCGACAGGGATTCTCATAGATCAGGATTGGGAAGTCCCCGAGCTTGACACCTTCATCAATCAGAAGAAATCGGACAAGATCCGCGAGGCTCTGTTCTTCCTGGCGGTAAACAACCAGTCGAGCCGGATTCGGGAACTGTTCGAGCGTCTTCATATCAGGGGCGTGAGCCTGGCCGAGATTTACGATGAAGTGGTGCTCCCGGTGCTGGGGATGCTGGAACAAAGCTCGCTGGACAAGAAGATTCCGTTCGGGCAATACCGGGTAGGCTGCAACAACCTTGAAACCGGACTTTCTTACTTCTTTCCGAAGACCGTGAGGCGGAGGCCAAATGGAAACACCGCCCTTTGCGCCGCGCCCGATAGCAGCAGCATCCTGCTCGTAAACGCCAGCGCCCGAGTCCTGGAGATCGAAGGTTGGGAGTGTCTGAATCTTGGCGCCAATACGCCCTTCGCGGCTATGGCGGAGATGGTCGAAAAGGAGCCGGTTAACCTCGTGTGCGTAAACATGAGCAACGGCAAGGCTGACAAGCTGGCGGCCGAGTTCCCCTGCCTTTGTCAGGCGGCGGACAACTACCGGATTCCGGTCGTCCTGCTCGGCCCGGACCTCGCCGACTCCAAGGACCGGCACTGCTTCGTGCGTGCCGAGTACTTCCCTTCCCTGCGCGCCTTCCGGCAATACGTGGCGAGGTTTAAGGGCTAAGCCCAAACTGACAGGCTGACAGGCTGACAAACTGACAAACTGACAAACTGACAGACTGACAACGGACAAAAGGCGGCTCAGTTTGTCAGTTTGTCAGTTTGTCAGTTTGTCAGTTTGTCAGTCTGTCAGCTACTTCCTCAGCATGTTCTTGGCGATAAACAACACGTTCGCGGGGCGTTCGGCCAGGCGGCGCATGTAGTAGGGCGCCCAATGGCGGCCGTAAGGCACATACACGCGCATCTTATAGCCCTGGCGGGCGATCTCCAGCTGATACTCGCGCCTCACCCCGTACAACATCTGAAACTCGTACTTTTCCGCCGGGACCTTATGATCGGCCACAAATCGACGAGCATGGTTGATCATCCGGCTGTCGTGTGTCGCAATGGCGGTATAAGCCGGAGACGAAAGCAGTAATTCGAGCAGCTTGATGTAGTTCCGGTCCACGTCGCGCTTTTTCGGGAAGGCGACGTTTGCAGGTTCCTTGTAGGCCCCTTTGCATAGGCGAATATTGCAGCCGGAAGCGCTCAGCCTGCGGACGTCCGCTTCGCTGCGGTAAAGGTACGACTGAATGACGATCCCGACGTGCTCCAGGTAATCGCGCAGATGCTCCTCGAAGATCCGGACTGTGATCTCCGTATACCGGGAACTCTCCATGTCGATCCTGACAAAGTTGCCCAGCGCCTTAGCCTTTTGCAGTATAAGTTCCAGGTTTGAAGAACATGCCTCCCGGCTGATATCGAGCCCGAGTTGGGTGAGCTTGATCGAGATATAGGCATTCAGCTGGTTCGCGGCCAGGCAGTCGAGCAATTCCATGTACGACTGCGCGGCTTTGCGGGCCTCCTCTTCATCCCGCACCCCCTCGCCAAGGACATCCACTGAGGCGAGAATCCCGCGCTCCGCAAAATCGCGCACGACCTTCATCGCCTCGCCCATTGTTTCCCCGGCGACGAACCGTTTGGCAAAGCCATAGCGGTTACCCACTTTGTTAACGGAGTGCAGGAGCAGTCTGTTCGAGGCGAGCCTGAGCATGACACTACGCAGCATAAGCCTCCAGTTTCCTGATCAGCATTTTGTAGAGATCCACCGCTTCCAGAAGAGCCTTCTTCGCTATCTTCTCGGTCGGCGTGTGGGCATCAAAAATCGAGCCGGGGCCAAGCAGCAGCGGCTGACCCAGCCCACGCAGAGCCGGGATGTCGGTGCCGTAACCGACAACTTTTTGAGGAAATCCTTCAACCGCCAGCATTTTCTGGGGCTCGGTCGTTTTGGTAACCTCCAGCCGGCACCGGTTTGCGGTGATTTCTTGGAGGCGTTCGACGTAATACTCGCTCGGGGCCACGGTGCGAAGCATGATATCGGCCTCGGCCGAATCCGGAATGACGTTGATCGCAACGCCTCCCTGTATCTTGCCGACGTTCACGGACGCCTGGCCCAGCAGCGGATCACTCGGGAACTGCCAATGAATCAGGTCGTTCAAAACATCGACTAATTTGGCGATCGCCGATTCCCCCCGCTCCGGATAACCCGAATGCGCGGCAACTCCGCTCGCTTCCAGACGAGCGACGACCATTCCCTTGTGTGCCGTGACCAGATCATTGTCCGTCGGTTCCCCGTCGATCACGAAGCGAACCGGCCGAGTCAGGCGGACAGCCGCTATCGCCCCATCGCTGTAAGTCTCTTCACCCACGACAAACAGCAGCCCGACGTCTTTTCGGCCTTCGAACACCAGCTCGTTTGCCGCGACGATCATGGCAGCCCCGATCCCCTTGGCATCGCAAGAAGCCCGGCCGTAAACAAACTCGTCGTCCTCGCTCGAGGGAATGAAAGGCGGAACAGTGTCGATGTGAGTAGTCAGGATAATCTGCGGTGAGTGGCGGACCGCCAGGACATTGAAACGGCCTTCCGTTACCGGTTGCCGCTCGCAAACCCAGCCATCCTCGGAGAGCGCCTTGAAAAGAAGGTCTGCGGCCGCGCTTTCGTTTCCAGTAATGGAGGGAACGTCTACCAATCGACGGGTGAGAGCTGTGAGGTCTTGGCGCCCGATCATGAACACAAACCAGAAGTCAGGAGTCAGGAGTCAGGAGTCAGAATTCGAAGGTTTGCAGCATTCCCGCTCCCCTCCGGACTCTGACCGCTGACTTCCGACTCCTGACTTCTGACTCCTGACTTCTGACTTCTGACTTCTGACGTCTGGTTTCTATTCTCGCTGCCGGCGGTCGTAACTCGCGCGAACGACTGTCTTGAGGCCGCCTCTCACATTGAAATCGCCGACCACTTCGCAACGAAGAGGATCGCAGGCCGAGACAATGTCGTCAAGGATCTTATTGGTCACATGCTCGTGAAAGATCCCTTGCTCCCGAAAGGAGAACATATAGAGCTTCAACGACTTGAGTTCGATGATCTTGGCGTCCGGGACATATTTGATACGAATGATGCCGAAGTCAGGCTGTGCGGTCCGCGGGCAGACAGAAGTGAATTCCGGACAGGTGATCTCGACCTCATATTCCCGGGCCGGATACTGATTGGGGAAAGTTTCGAGTTTGGAGGACACTAATTATCACCGTAAACAGAAATGATATTGAGACCCGTCAGCTCCCGCAACTCCACCTCGATGGCCACCGCTTCTTCGCGGCTTACCCGCTTCAGCGGCCGGGCGGGATAATCGACTCCGTCGTGGCTTCCCCGCGTCTGGATGACCCAGCTCTCGGGGTACGGCCGCGTCGGGGTGTTCAGCTGCACCTCGTCCGGCCTTAGGCGCTTCAGTATACCGGCAAAGTCCCTGACCTCGCCTATATTGACCCGCGTGAACATCATCTGTATCCCGAGAAAGCCGCGGTACCTCTCACGGAAAGCAGCTGTGGCGGCGATGATTCCCTCAAGGCTCACCCCCGGAACCGGGCGGTTGATCCGGTGAAACGTGGCCTCAGTGGCCCCATCCAACTTGACAAAGACTTTGTCGCAAATACTCAGATCTTCCTGAACCGCCGGGAGATGAAGGAGGGTGCCGTTGGTCAGAACCAGCACAGGTTTTCCCGTGTGCGCCTTAAGGCCCTCCACAATATCGCCCAGATTGGCCGCTAGAGTCGGCTCGCCGCTTCCGGAGACAGTAATGATATCTGCTTCACGCCAGCGGCTCTCTCGCAGGTCCTTCATCACCTTGTCGGTCGGGACGAAAACTTGCCTCTCATTGATTCGAACCTGAATGAAGCCCAGCTGACAATAGGTGCAGTTAAATGAGCAGATGGAATTCACGCAAATCGGGTCGACGCCGAGAGACATGCCCACCCGCCAGCTACGGACCGGCCCATAGACTGACGATATTTCCTCAAGCTGATGAATTTTCACCACGTGACCGCTCGAATTTCCTGGCATGTCTAGCGTATTATAACAGCCCGTCGACCCCGGGGAGGGGCGGCCGCGCACCGGCGGGGTGAGCTCAATGGTATGATAGGTCTAGCCTTACCCCAGAAAGGCGACTCGACAGTATGGACGACATCGGTCAAGCTCTTGCCCGGATAACCATGGGACCCTACATATCCAAGGCCATGGCTCTCATCGGAAAAAGCCGCAAAGCCGGCAGCAACATGTTCCGGCATCAACTCGATACCATGGCGATTCTGGTCGACTACAAGATGATTGACCCGATCCTGCTCAAGGCCGCGGTCATTCACGATCTCTTCGAGGAATGCTGCGGGATGCCGGGCGTCTCGCGCCAGGAAATCGTCGGTGTGGACGCAGACGGCCAGGCGGTCTATGACCTCGTCATGGAAGTAACGCTCAGGGAACGGGACGGCAAGCGCGAGCCGAAGTCAGAGTTCCTGAAGCGAATCATGGAGACCGGCAGCCCCCGCGCCAAGATGCTCAAACTCGCCGATCGGATCAGCAATTTGATTTCGCTGGGCTTCGTCCACGATGACCAGTTCGTCCGCGATGTCCTCGCCGAGACCAGGCAGTTCATTCTGCCGTACGCTGAGAGAATCAATCCCAACATGTATCGGGAAATGTACGACCTGGTGGCCGATCGTGAGAACAAGCTGATGCTACGGTGCCGTAACCGCGCTACTGAACTTCCCACGCAGGAGAAAAGAACGGCCTGAAGCGGGAGTAATAAAGCATCACGGCCGGGTGCGAAGCGCCACCAGCCCGGCAGGCAAAGAGAACTGGACGCTCTCCGTACGGGTCACCAGCTCTTCAATCTCGGCTCCCCGTTTCTGGAAGAAATCCAGGACCTGGCTGACGAGGATCTCGGGTGCGGAAGCGCCGGAGGTCAGTCCAACCGTCTGGATTCCGTCAAGCCACTGCGGCTGGATCGATTCAACGTCATTAATCAGATACGAACGCGTGCCCACCTTGTGGGCTTCTTCCACCAGGCGATTAGAATTGCTGCTGTTCACCGCCCCCACGACCAGGATCAGGTCTGCCTTGGCGGCCAACTGCCGCACCGCCAACTGTCGATTCTCGGTCGCATAACAGATGTCTTCGGAGGGGGGCCCCTGGATCGCAGGGTACTTCTGCCTGAGCGCCTGAATGATCTCCCTTGTGTCCTCGAGGCTTAGTGTTGTCTGAGTCAGGTAGGCAACCTTCTCGGGATCCGGAACGTCCAGGTTTTCGACGTCCTCGACAGTGCTGACCAGCCGCATGTGCTCGGGTGCCTCTCCCATAGTCCCGACGACTTCGTCGTGTCCTTTGTGACCGATCAGGACGATCGTCAAATCGCGCCCTGCGTACCTCAAAGCTTCGACATGCACCTTGGTCACCAGCGGGCAGGTGGCGTCGATCACGTTGAGACGCCTGGAGCGAGCTTTCGCCCACACGCCAGGAGCGACTCCGTGAGCGCTGAAGATAACGGTTTCGGCCTCGGGCACCTCGTCCAGCGTCTCGACGAAGACCGCTCCCTTCCGGCGCAGGTCTTCGACCACGTAAGGGTTATGCACGATCTCCTTGCGGACGTAAACAGGCTTGGGAAACGAATCCAGCGCCAGGTTAACGATCTCAATCGCCCGGACCACGCCCGCACAAAACCCCCGGGGGCTGGCCAGGATCACTTTTTTGACCATAGGGATTGCGTCCATGGTAGCACGAAAGGCGAGGACGGCTGACGGGCTGACGGCTGACAACTGACGGCTGACAGCTGACGGCTGACGGCTGCGGGTCTTAAGGCCTGAAGGGCCGGGACATACTAGCCCAGGGCGGAGCGCTTTTTTGCGCAGCCCTGGGTGAAGCGTGTCAGTTTGTCAGTTTGTCAGCTGTCAGCTGTCAGTTGTCAGCGGTCAGCCGTCAGCCTCACCCGTGCGCCCCTTGCGGTCCTGCACTCCTGTGCTCTACAGTATTCCTCACGGCTGGCAGCCGCATACGATGCGCGTTTCGCTATTTGTCACCTGTCTCGTCGATCAACTATACCCGCAGGTGGGACTCAGCGCGGTGAAGGTCCTCCGAAAGCTCGGCGTTTCGGTCGATTTCGACCGTCGTCAAACCTGCTGCGGGCAGCCGGCCTTTAACACCGGATACGCCGATGAGGCGCGGCACGTGGCCCGGTACATGTTGGCCCTTTACGGCGACGGTGACCAGCCGATCGTGGTTCCGTCCGGCTCATGTGCCGCCATGATCAAGGTGTTCGCCCCAGGCCTATGGCCGGAGGGCTCTCCCGAGCGGAAGAGTGCCGAACGACTGGCCGCCCGTACGTACGAATTCTCGGACTTCATCGTCTCCGTTCTGGGATGCGAGAGAACTGGCGCCAGGTTTTCCGAAACGGTCACGTATCACGATTCCTGCCACTTGCTTCGCGAATTGCATATATCCGAGCAGCCACGAAAACTCATCCGGCGGGTCGACGGCATCGACTTCAGGGAGATGGAGAACTCGACCCGCTGCTGCGGCTTCGGCGGCACCTTTGCAGTCAAATTTGCAGACATATCCTCGGCGATGGGCGAGGAGAAGATTCGGTGGATTCAGGGCAGCGGTGCTCGCTATGTCGTTGGAAATGATGTCAGTTGTCTGATGCATCTTGACGGCCTGCTCAGACGCCAGAGCATCCCGGTTAAGACCTTGCACCTGGCAGAACTGCTGGCGAAATTCGATGATTGAGATACGGCCCCAGATAAGGTCGGCCTTGTCCGACTCTCAACTGCAGAAGAACCTCCGGGTGACGCTGGGGAAGACTGCCACCGCGCGTCAGCAGGTGATCGCTGAAGTCGCGAACTGGGAAGAACTGCGACGACATGCGCACCAGGTGAAGGCACACACCATCTCCCGGTTAGGCGAATACCTGCAACAGCTCGAGAAGAACGTCATGGCCCAGGGTGGGAACGTTGTTTGGGCGGACGCCGGCCGTGAAGCGCTCGATTACATTTTCCAGCTGGCACTGAAAAAGGACATTCGCAAGGTCGTCAAGAGCAAGAGCATGCTCGGCGAGGAGATCCGGCTCAACGAGGAATTGGAGCGCAACGGTATCGAGCCGATCGAGACCGATCTAGGCGAGTACATTGTGCAGCTCGGACACGAACACCCCTCGCACATCGTCATGCCCGCCCTGCACAAATCAAAGGAACAGGTCGCGGCCCTCTTTGTAGAAAAGCTCGGCATGACGCCGACCGACGATTGCGAGAAGATCACGGCCACGGCCCGCCGTACTCTCCGCCAGCACTTTTTGAGCGCGCGGATGGGTATCACCGGGGTCAATTTCGGAATCGCCGAAACCGGGACGATCGTCGTGGTCGAAAACGAGGGTAACGCACGGCTGTCCGTCTCGGTCCCGGAGGTTCATGTCGCGATCATGGGGCTGGAGAAGGTCATTCCCCGGGCCGCGGACCTGAGCGTTTTTCTGAAGCTTCTCACGCGTAATGCGACGGCACAGAAGATCAGCACCTACGTTAACCTGATCAATGGAAATCGGCGGCCGGGCGAGTTGGACGGGCCGTCGGAGTTTCACCTGGTGCTGGTCGACAACGGCCGGACGCGGATCCTGGCCGACGAGTTCCTCCGCCAGACGCTATACTGTATCCGCTGTGGCGCCTGCCTCGACGTCTGCCCCGTTTACCAGACAATCGGGGGACATGCTTATCACTCGACCTACCAGGGTCCGATAGGCGCCATCCTGACTCCCCAGCTTTTATCCGTTGAGGAAGCCCCTGAGCATCCTTTCGCTTCCTCGCTGTGCGGCGCATGTTACGAGATCTGCCCGGTGAAGATCGAGATTCCGCATATTCTTCTGAAGCTCCGGGAGAAAGTTCAGGATCAAAAGAGCGCCCGGGCCAGCCGTTTGCCCCTTGAGCGCTGGGGATTGCAGGCCTGGAGTTGGATCATGACTTCCCCGGGCCGTTATGCCGTGACCAATCGGATAGCGAGGACGCTGGCAAGGATGTTCGCCAGAAAAGGGCGCAATCGGATGCCTCCGCTCAGCGCTTGGACCAAGAGCCGGGAGCTGCCCGAGCTTGCCCCCAAGACCTTTCGGGAGTTGTTCAAAGAGGAAGGGAGGGAATCATGAGCCGCTCCGCCATCCGCGACAGGTTGCGCCGGCTGCATGAAGCCGAACAGGCGGCTCCGCTTCCGTCGACTCTGCCCGAATTCCCCCGCTATGCCGACCTGGTGGAGCAGTTCAAAGTCGAGCTCGAGCGAGTGTCGGGCGTGTTCCTGGATGGCCGCAGCCCCGAGCTCCTGCGCCAGGCCCTGGAACGTGTCTTAGCCGATGCTAAAGCCGGTGAAATCTACTGGGAGAGCGAAGATCTCTTTGCAAAGCACGGCATCCCCTGTGAGTTGCGTGACTCCGAGGCGTTCAAGCGCGGGCGCCTGGTAAGGAGCGACCATCCTGTGAGGCAGGTTCAGTTTCCCCTGAATCTTCATTCGCATCCGTATAACCGTGCGACTCTGGCCAGCCTGACCATCTCGGTTTCCAGTGCGGCCTGCGGGATTGCCGAAACCGGAACCGTATTGGAGACCACCGGCCCTGCCGTCGGGCGGCTGCTGCCGGTCCTTGCTCCGGTTCACGTGGCTTTCCTGCGCCGGCAGGACCTCCTGATGAACCACGCCGACTTTTTCTCGAGCGTAAAGCTAGGCGATGCAGAGAGCTATCTGGTTCTGGTGACCGGGCCTAGCCGCACCGCTGATATCGAGAAGACCCTAGTCCTCGGCGTCCACGGCCCCCAAAAGCACTACGTCGTGTTGACGGAGTAGCTGCGGTAGTTGCGTCGACTTCTTTCGGAGTGCGGTGGCCCTGACACCGCCTTGTGTTCGCCGGCCCTGCCGGCGGCCTTTGCACTTTCGAGGCTCGCCAAGGCCGCCGGCAAGGCCGGCGAACACAAAGCGGCGTCAAGGCCGCCGCACTCCGAAAGAGTGACCGCAACTACAGAACTTCTGAGCCCAGGCTTCATTGCCCTTGGCCCGAAACGAGCGTTCCTACAGGCAAGTTAGCGCCTATGCTGGTCACGCCGTTACCTTGTCACCCCGTCACCTTGTCACCTTGTCACCTTGTCACCTTGTCACTTGTCACCTCGTCACCCATGTAGAGCGGAAAGTCTTGGTGAGGTCGACTTCGTCAGTTATGATATGCGGTCGAAATTCGAGGGGGAGAATTTGACTTTCTTCGAGTCCACTCTTGGTCAACTACTTGATGACATTGCGGCTAAATACCCTGATCATCCGGCGCTCATCTATTCCGATCGGGATCTTCGATACACCTACTCGGAATTTAACCAGCGGGTCACTCGCCTGGCGAAGGGGCTTCATGCGCTTGGAGTTCGCCGGGGCGAGCACGTCGGCATCTGGGCCACCAACGTCCCTGATTGGCTGGTCTTCATGTTCGGCGCCGCTCGCATCGGCGCCGTCATTGTTACCGTAAACACCAGCTACCGGCCGCTCGAACTGGAGTACGTGCTTCGACAGTCCGATACTCGTCTGCTGGTCACCATCGACGGTTTCCGTGACATCGATTACGTTCAGACCATTTACAAGTTGATCCCCGAGCTTAAGAACTGTCCGAAAGGCCAGCTGAGCAGCAGCCGGTTCCCTTGCTTGAAAGGTGTCGCGTACCTGGGACGCAAGGAGCACCAGGGAATGTTGAAGATCGACGAGCTCTTTGAACTGGGTCGGACCGTGAGCGACGACGATATGGAGGCCGTGCAATCGAGTCTCGATTGTCATGATGCGGTCAACATGCAGTACACCTCCGGGACCACCGGATTCCCGAAGGGAGTCATGCTGACGCATTACAACCTGATCAATAACGGCTATGCGATCGGGGAACGACAGAAGTTTACCTGCCTGGACCGGCTCTGCCTCCCCGTGCCCCTGTTTCACTGCTTTGGAATTACGTTGGGGGTGCTGGCCGCCTTCACTCACGGGGCTGCAGTCGTCCCGCTGGAACAATTCGATCCTCTGATGGTGCTGGCGGTCGTCCAGAAGGAGAAATGCACGGCTCTCCATGGCGTACCGACGATGTTCATCGCCGAACTGACCCATCCGATGTTCAACATGTTCGATCTGCGCAGCCTGAGGACCGGCATTATGGCCGGATCGCCCTGTCCGGAACCGATCATGCGGGAAGTGATGACCAGGATGCATTGCTCGGAAATCACGAGTGTCTACGGACTCACGGAGGCCTCCCCCGGCATTACCCAGACGAGCACGGATGACCGACCGGAGGTCCGGGCCTCAACGGTGGGCCGGACCCTACCTGGCGTCGAAGTGAAGATCATCAACCCCGACACTCGAGCGGAGGTGCCCGCGCAAACGCCGGGCGAGCTTTGTGCACGCGGGTACAACCTGATGAAAGGCTATTACAAGATGCCTGCGGAGACGGCGCAGGTAATCGACTCCGACGGCTGGCTGCACACCGGTGACATTGCGATTCTCGATCCGGACGGTAACTACCGGATCACCGGCCGCCTGAAAGACATGATCATCAGGGGCGGCGAGAACATCTATCCCAAAGAGGTCGAGGACTTCCTTCACGGGATGCCTGGAATCAAGGACGTCCAGGTGGTGGGAGTCCCGAGCGCGAGGTATGGTGAAGAGGTTGCGGCCTACGTCCAAGTCAAGAACGGCACCCGCCTGGAGGCAAGCGAGATACAGGATTACTGTCGAGTCCGTATAGCCCGCTACAAGGTCCCGAAGTACATTTTCTTCGTCGACAGCTTCCCGACGACGGCAAATGGCAAGGTGCAGAAGTACAAACTGCGCGAGGACGCGCCCCGTAGACTTCAGCCGGATTGTACTCCAAGCGTGCAGGAAGGATCGTCCAGGAGGGTCGCCTCGTAGAGACCCAGGACACCGCAAACCGCCCTGGAAAGGTCGTTGTCGCGCTCTTGGAATGCAGTACCATACTGGGCATGTATGCCGCACGCTTTTCCTTGGTAATCCTCTTCCTCGCCTCGCTGCCCACGGCTCTCCGGGCCGAGGACGGATACGAGTTATGGCTTCGTTATCAGGCTGTCACTGATCCAGAGTTGATCGAGCATTACCGGGCGTCACTTACCGGAGTCTTGGTCGAGGGCCATTCACCCACACTAACGGCCGCAAGGGACGAGCTTCGCACCGGACTTAAGGGGCTGTTGGGTCGGGACGTGCGGCTCGTCGCAGACGCCGGGCAGGATGGGACACTGGTCGCCGGCACCCCCGCGACCTCCGCGCTCGTTGCCTCGGAATTCTCAGGGGATATGAAGACGGCGGGCGATGAAGGCTACTTCATCCGGTCAGCGAAGACTGGCGGCCAACGCCGGATCATAATTGGCGCGAATTCCGACACCGGCGTTTTGTACGGCGCCTTTCACTTCCTGCGGCTCCTTCAGACCCATCAACGCCTTGATTCCCTCTCGATTGCCGCTGCGCCACGTATCCGGCACCGGATTCTGAATCATTGGGACAACCTGGACGGTACCGTGGAACGCGGGTACGCGGGGTTCTCATTGTGGGACTGGCACAGGCTGCCGGATTACCTGCCCCCCCGGTACAAGGACTATGCGCGCGCCAACGCCTCGATTGGGATTAACGGCACAGTTCTGACGAACGTGAACGCGAATGCGGTCAGCCTGACCCCGGAGTATCTGAAGAAAGCGGCCGCGTTGGCGGGCGTTTTCCGGCCGTACGGCATTCGTGTCTATTTGACCGCCCGGTTCAGTGCTCCGATCGAGATCGGTGGCCTGAAAACGGCCGATCCTCTTGATCCAGAGGTGCGAGACTGGTGGCAGCAAAAGGCAGACGAAATCCACCGCTACATCCCGGACTTCGGCGGCTTTCTCGTCAAGGCGAACTCTGAAGGACAACCGGGTCCGCAACAGTACGGCCGCACCCACGCGGAGGGCGCCAATCTCCTGGCCGACGCGGTTGCCCCTCACGGCGGCACCGTCATGTGGCGGGCCTTCGTTTACGACGACAAAGTCCCGGATGACCGGGCCAAGCAGGCGTACAACGAGTTCAAACCGCTGGACGGCGCGTTCCGGCCCAACGTGCTTATCCAGGTGAAGAACGGCGCGATCGATTTCCAGCCCCGCGAGCCGTTTCACCCGCTGTTCGGGGCAATGCCGGGCACTCCCCTCATGATGGAATTCCAGATCACGAAAGAATACCTGGGATTCGCTTCGCACCTGGCTTACCTTGCGCCACTCTTCAAAGAAGTCCTCGATGGCGACACCTTCGCCAAGGGGGAAGGCTCCTCGGTTGCCCGGGTGATCGACGGCAGTCTCGAGGGCCACAGGGTCACGGGTATTGCCGGCGTTGCGAATATCGGGTCGGACCGTAGCTGGTGCGGCTCGGTCTTTGCCCAAGCCAACTGGTTCGCGTACGGTCGTCTCGCCTGGGACCACGCTCTGACGGCAGAAGCGATCGCGGCCGAGTGGATTCGGATGACGTTCTCGAGCGATCCCGCTTTTGTGCGGGACATTTCTTCGATGATGGTCGGGTCGCGCGAGGCGGTCGTGGACTACATGACGCCCCTGGGACTCCACCACATCATGGCTGAAGGCCATCATTACGGTCCCGGACCCTGGGTCAGTGGAGCTCCTCGCAAAGACTGGACGTCGGTCTACTACCATCAAGCCGATCCGAACGGCATCGGTTTCGACCGGACGGCCAAAGGCAGCGATGCCGTCGGGCAGTACTTTCATCCGGTTGCCGAGACATTCGGGAGCCTTGACCGATGCCCCGAGAAGTACCTGCTCTGGTTCCACCACGTGAGCTGGGATTACCGAATGCGGTCAGGACGGACTCTCTGGGAAGAACTGTGCCATCGGTACCAGGCCGGCGTTGACACCGTTCGGCGAATGCAGGCGATCTGGAAGTCTCTGGAGGGTCGAATCGACGCCGAACGCGCCGAGGAGATCCGGGTCTTCCTGAAGATTCAGGAAGACGAGGCGCGATGGTGGCGGGACGCGTGCGTCCTCTACTTCCAGACATTCTCCAAAAGACCCATTCCGAAAGAGTGTGAACAACCCTCGGAAACAGTCGATTACTACAGGTCGATCGTCAAGAGATACGTGCCCGGTACTGCCCGGCCGATCCGCTGATTCGTGTTTTGGGAAGCGCGGGTCGGTTCATGGCGCTTCCTGCTGGATCACCGGTCCTGGAACGCTCTTCCTTCTCGCAGGGGCGGTTCTGGCCCCGAGAGTCAGAAGCGACTGCAGTCGTATGGCCTCCTCGAGCGGGAGATTGCGAATCGCGGTTCCTCCGCCGGTGTTTGTCTGGCCGGCCGTGTCTACAGCAAGAGTCGCGAGCCCCAATCGGCGATCAAAGGGGCTTTCCGTGAGGGACACGTTCTGCACTACGTGAATCGGAAGGTATAGCGTTTCCCTGTTGAACCAGCCCCTCCGGCTGATCAGGTAATGATCATCAACCCAATAACCCCTGTTTCTGTACCACTTAACATTCAAGAAATAGGCAAGCGGGAAGCCGGGGAGGAAAACCAGCGTAAACCATCCGAACGGGACAGCGTTCACGATCATTAGCGATACCAGGATCAGCCAGAGGATCTTCGTTCCTCTCATGACGGCCTTGGGGGAGACACGTTTCCACGCCGGCTGAGGATTGTCCAAATGGTCCAACACGTCGCGGACCAGCGAGTAAGCCTGCGCGGCATCCATAACGGGGACAAAGGGCTCTCGCTTCTTCTCGTCATCGACCTTGGCGCGGTCGCCTCCGCTGTCGACCCACACATCGCAGAGTCCAAACCACCGCCTCAACAGGCCTTCTTCAACCTTCAGGGCCTGAACGCGTCTCCGCGCGAGACTGCTGCTGCCTAACCGGAGTATTCCGTGTGTTTTCGTGAGGACATCACCGGTTTGGGTCAGCTGATATCGACCGTAGCGAACGATGTACCTGATCAGCGAAAAGAAAAAGCCAAACAAGATAAGAACGATTGATTTTCCCAGGGTGTCATCCCAAAAGAAGCGGATAATCGGCCCTAGAGCCGTTCCTCGGAACGGGATGAAAGACTCGCCCCAGTTCGAATACCTGTCGAAATCCTGAAAATGTTCGCCGATAAAGGTCGAGCCCAGATACAGCGCCGTCTTGAAGTAAAGAATCACACCGATGAGGGCCGCTAACGTCGCCGCCATTCTTGAAGTTGCTGCTCCCAGCAGGAGTTGGGGGAGAGTAAGCCGAGCGAGCGTCGTTCCAATTGGCTCCACGCTGTCCGGTACCCCTGCGACTCGTCTGTCCGCCTGCCGGGTGATTGCTCGCCTCAGTTCGTCGGCGCGGTCCCTGGTTATCAGCTCTAGACTGACCTCGCGCTTCTCGCTCCCGGCGGTCGTTAACTCGACTTTCGCCAGTCCGAACATCCGGTGCACAAGTCCCTGCTGAATCTTAACGTCTTGGACCCGGCTGAACGGAATTCTTCGCTCCTGACGCCAGAGCAGCCCTTCGCGTATGAAGATTTCAGAAGCCGTGATCTCGAATTCGAACGTGAGAAAACGAAGGACATGAAAGACGGTGGCAGGCAGGAACACAAACCAGAAAGCGATCTTCAGCCCGGTAGGGACTCCCGCCCAAACGGAGATGAGGACTGCGAGCATGACGATTTGAGGCAGGCGGGCGAGGGCGGGCAGCCACAAAGTCGTGGAATGCAGACGTTCCCAGGTTCGGGAAGGGTCGATCATCGCGTCATTCCTTGCGTGTGTCGTCTGGGGAATCAACCGGTTCAAGGTCGGCAGCCGCAATCAGTTCTTCACGGATCCTGACGGCAGTGCCCGCCTCCAGACCGGGGACCTTCTGAGAGGCCTTGGTGGTCCCTGCGGTATGCAGGTCGAGAGTGGCCAGACCGTAGTGTTGTTCCCACGGACTTCGGAGCAGATCGATGTGCTGAACGCGTGACATCGGAATCATCACCGACGTCTTCCACAGCAGCCCGGAACGGAATTCAAAGAACCCGACTCCTATCCGATACGCGGTCGCTTCGTAACGCTTTCGCGGCAACCAACGCGTTTCCAGGAGGAAGTTGGACGCAAGGATCAGCCATGCGGGGATGATGATCAGAGGCGAAACGCGCGCGAAGAGCCACAAGGCCGTTCCACCCGCGAGACCGCCGAGCAGGACTACCCCGCTGCCGATCATCCCAGTGATCGTCCACATGGCGACGACTCGTTCGTCAAGCTTCCGATACTCGTCAGGGCCGGCAGCCACGGTTGCCATTATATATTCAAGCAAGAAATTCGTGACACGCTCGTAACGCCCGCGTAAACATCTGAAAATAAAAGAACCAAATCCAGGTCTGGCACCAATTCACAAAATCGTCTCATCCCGTAGGCGGCGACTCCAGCTTGCGAAAAGCCTGACTTGGCGTCCAAATTGGTACCAGACCCGAAACTGCTCCCTTTACTTTCAGTCGTTTACGCCCGTATTACGAGCGTGTCACCAATTATTTTTTGTGTCCGAAGTGCCGGGCGGCCATCGCGTAAAGATCCCTGCCAAGCACGCGCTCGAGATTGCGCTCATACCATGCCGGGAAAAACCGCACGCCCAAACGCTGGACTTGAAGCGTCAGAATTCCAGGCATGCCTCGACGAGCCCAGAACCGGCCGACGAGCACTCCGATGGCGGAGCAGACAAGAATCGTGCCTACCGACACCGCTATCGTGCCAAAGATCTCGTCTCGTGCGAGATTGTCGGTCGCATTCATCAACAACACGTACATCGGATTCAGATCGATCTGGCGCAGACGCGCGAGGGCGTCGGCCGCGTTCTGAGACGCGAAGGCCAGGTAGCGGAAAGCGTCGAGATCCGGCATGAGACTCCAGCCGTGCTGCAGGTGCTCGAGCGTCTCGCGCGGCTGCCAGGACCAGCTGAGCAAGTTCTCCTTGGCCTTTTCGAGATGAGAAAGCGAGGTGTTAAGGCGAGACAGAGTCTCGTAAGTGCGATTTACAGCGGCCTGCAGCTCGCCTGGACTCGGGGCTTTTTCATGCAGGTATTCCAGCGTCCGGTTAATTTCCTCGGAGTGGTCCGCCACGTAGCGAATGCGCCGGTAGTTCGCGGTCAGGTCGGGGACGGCGGTCAGAATCTTGCCGAACTTCTGACTGACGGTCTCCGCGTCGCCGACAATGACGTTGAACGCCGCGGCGGCGCCCCAAGCCTTGACCAGGTACTCCAAGCCATAGCCAAGGATTCGCCGAACCAGCTTCTCCACGATATTCACTCGCCCCTCGACTGTTTTCGGCTGGTCACCTTCTTGAAGAAGTCCCGGAAGATGGGATCGCGGTGCAGGAAATAGACGGCCCGCATAAAATGCCGCGATTTATCGAAACTGAAAGTGTACTGATCCGTCACGATCGGAGTGTGGACCAGGTTCGACGGCAGCCAGTCCGGATTGACCACCCAGGCCACCGCCGTCATGTCCCAAAGCACCTTTGACCAGCCGAAGTGGTCCTTGTGGTATTCCTTGAAAATCCTCAACAGGTATTCCGCCGTCTCGCCCTGCCCGGCTAAATACCTCTCCATCTCGGGGACCGTGGTTGTGAAGTGGGTCACGACGGGCGTACAGGGCAGCTGAACGAGAGGCACCCCACTATCAAAGACCAGCCTGGAAGCAAGCAGGTCCTGCTGGAAGTTAAACTCCCTCTGCGTGGGCCAGTTATGCCCGTTTCCCCCCAGCCAGACAACCACGATGTTCGGGATGATCGCAGGTTCAATGAGGACGGCGGAGGCAACGTTCGTTATCGCTCCTACAGCAACCACGTAGAGCGGATTCTCGGAACTGTGCGCCTTAGCTTTGGAGATCAAGTCGAGCGCCGCGGGACTTCTGTGTGGTTGAGAACGGTCGCGCAGGTAGTCGGCGCTACCCCGGAACGCGAATCCTTCAGGCTTGATGTTCATCATCTTGAGGATGCGCAGAATCTCCTCATAGCTCTTTTCCATCCCATCGCCAGGTCCGCTGGAGCGATTGTTGTGAAACGGCGCCGCGTACACCGCCTCAACGCGCAGCTCGCTCGAGAGCAGGGAGTAAACCAGCGCGAACTGGTCGTCGATCTCGTTGTACGTATCCGTATCGAGCACCATGGGAACGGGGCGCTTCTCGACCGGCTTCAACATCCCGACTCGCTGCTCGGGGCTCAGCAGTGCCGTGGTCTGTGCGGCAAAAAGCTGTGCGGCAAAAAACAGCGGTGTAGCCAAAAGAACGAGAAGAAGAGCTAAAGGCGAGCAGGTCCTTCGCTGCGTCATCGTCATTGCCTCCATTTTCAAATGAGGGACAGCATTATATGTCGAAAAAGACGGCGTATACTCAGGTGCCAGGAGCGAATCCCCCAATGAAATCCATTATCAACCGAAGGCAAATACTCAAGAAGGGTGTTGCGGTTGCCGCATTTGCCGGCGGACGCTCGGCCGCCCTGACCGCCGCTCAAACACCGACGGCCGTTCAATTCCCGGACCGCATCCGAGTCGGCATCATCGGGCTCGAAGGGCATTATTCCGAAATCCTGGAGGCAACGAAGCTCGTCCCCCAGGTCCAGATATCGGCCATTGCGGAGAAAAGCGAGGATCTATTGCGGCGCGTCCCAAGAACTGCGCTTCTGAAGAGGGCCAAGGTTTACGGTGACTACCGTGAGCTCCTCGACCGTGAAAAGCTCGATGTAGTAGCAGTTTGCGGAGAGAACGGCATGCGCGCGGCTATAATCCAAGCGTGTGCGGCACGCAAGGTACCGATTGTCGCCGAAAAGCCTCTCGCGTTGACCCTTGGAGAGCTTGACCAGGTACGATCGGCGATCACTGCGGCAAAAGTACCCCTGACCATGCTGCTTCCCATGCGCTTTGATCCCCGATACCGGAGGATGCGCGCCGTCGTCGGCAGCGGCGAGATTGGAGAAGTGGTCATGCTGGCGGCGCAGAAATCCTATAAGCTCGGATCGCGGCCCGAGTGGATGAAGAATAAGGCAAGTTACGGCGGCACGATTCCCTATATCGGCATACACATGGTCGACCTGATGCTGTTTGTCGGAGGACGTGATTTCAAATCGGTTGCCGGGTTTCAATCACGCGTCGGGTTCCCTGAAATGCGCGACATGGAAAACAATGCTGTTGTGGTTTTCCAGCTCGACAACCACGGATCAGCCTCCTTGCGGCTGGACTATTTGCGGCCGCAGAGCGCTCCCAGCCATGGCGATGACCGCCTGCGGATAGCGGGCACAGAGGGGATCATCGAGCATCAGGAAGTCACCGGGTTGATGTCGACGACATCCAAGCAAGGTCCGCAGCCCGTCACCGACCTGCCTCCGACGAAACTTCTGTTCGTCGATTTTCTGGAGTCGCTTTACGGGAAGACAAAGCATGCTCTGTCTCTGAACGAAATCTTCCGGGTCAACGAGATCGTGTTGAAAGCCCGCGAGGCAGCGGAGACAGGCCGCGTGATCGCTTTGTAGCAGTTAACGAGCTTCTCTGATCCGAAGGACCTCAAGGACCCCAAGGACCCCAAGGACGTCAAGGACGACGACGGCAAAAAAACACCCGCGTCCCCGTTGTTCCTGAAGTCCGGTCCTTGGGGTCCTTGAGGTCCTTGGGGTCCTTGAGGTCCTTCGTACAACCCATTTGTCTCGCATGGTGAAACAACTAAGAACAATAGGTGATAACAAACAAAAAACGTGGTAGCATGTCCGACGTTTACGGCGAGGGGGTCCTGTTGGTGAAGTGAAGTGAAATGAGGTGTAGATGAGCGTTTGGGGTTGCGCTACCTGTGTGTCCGCCTCAGCAGGCGCTAGGCTCACGCGAGAGTTGCTATGCACTTCGATCGTAACCTCCACTCCCACATCTGGTTTGCTGTTTCTCTTCCTCGACGCCTCTGCAAGGTTATCCTGCTCTTATTATTCTCGCTGTTGATACCGGGAGTCGCTCGTGCGACCGAGGCTTACCGGCCGAAAACGGATGACCCGGTTATGCAGCCGTGGCGTTGGCGCCCGTTTCCCGAATTGAATGGGCGTGGCTTCCAGTGTATGGCCCAGGCCGCCGATGGAGCGATGTGGTTTGGGCTGGACGAAGGCGCCATGCGTTACGACGGTCTGAGCTGGACCTCATACGATGGCGGCTCAGGATTGACCGGTGCGCCGGTTACGGCCCTGTGCGGGGCACGCGATGGAAGCGTCTGGGCGGGTACCCAGAGCGGGGTCTTCCGATTTGCAGCGGGACGCTGGACCCGGCTGTTTCCGAGGAGTGGCGAAGTCACCCTGCGTGTGAACGGCATCCTGGAAGCGTCCGACGGGGCCGTCTGGATGATGCTCGATCAGGGCGCTCTCTGTCTGAAGCGTGACACCTGGACGCTCTACACGGTCGGCTCGACCCGGACACCTCTCCAAGATACAGACCCGCGGCCGCGGCTCGTCTCACTGCCCCCTCACCCCGCGTTGCGCGACTGTGCTTTCTACAGCGCGTATGAGGACCGCAGCGGCTTCCTCTGGCTGGGTGTCAATTGTGGGACAGAGGAGGGAGCCCTTTTGCGTACGGACTCCCGGTCCGGCCGGCTGGACAACCCTGCCGCCTGGACCTGGCTCACTCGCTCGGCCGAGCTTGACGTGGCCCGCAACCCGCTGGTTTTCCAGACGCGGGATGGCGTGATCTGGACGGTCAACGGCATCAGCCGCAACCGCCTGAGTCGTTTCGACGGCAATCGTTGGACGAGCCTGAGCTTGACCGAGGTGGGAGGCAATGACATCAATACTTCCATCGCCCAGACGCCCGACGGGGCGCTCTGGATCGGAGGGTTCAAGAGACTGCACGTCCTGAACGACGGCAAGTGGCACGTCTACTACAGCCCAAGCGCGCCAGTGCCGCCGGTAAGAGTCTTTGTGTTGCCGGCCGCCGACGGCAGTGTCTGGGTCGCTGGGCAAAAGGACGAAGTGTACCGGTTGGATTACGCCCCTTCCCGCTGGGTCACCTACCAGGATTTGAACTTCCACGGAGAAACGCCGGACGGAAGACAATGGTTCCTCGATTGGGACGGTGGCGTGGTTTGTCACGATGGAAAGTCATGGGTCAAGCACACAGTCGAGGATGGAGTGATCGACACGCCGACCAGACTCTTGCCTACCAAAGGCGGCTGGGTTTGGGCCATTGGCAGCGACGCCCGAACAGCTGCCGTCGCCTGTTATGACGGAACCAGGTGGACCAAGCGTCGTTTCCCGGAAGTCGCCTGGGCGCTGACGAACCGGGCGGTTTGCGAGGCTCGCGACGGCTCTGTCTGGTTCGGCTCTGAATCACCGGTCGACCGGGGAAAAGGGGAAAAAGGCGGCCTCGTTTCCTATAACCCTAACCTTGGGAAGCCCGAAGAAGCGAAGGCCTGGCGCCACGTCACGTCTTCCGAATTCGACTCCATTGCCTTTGTTGCCCAGACGTCCGACGGACGGATATGGACCGGGGACAAGGCGGTGTTTGTCTCCGATGGCGGGCCTTTCACGAAACTCACTGCCCCAAAAGAACTGCTGCTGGCCGGCTACGTGGAATACGCGGAGGCCTCGGGGAAAGGGGAGCTCTGGCTGGCAGCACGGGGTTACGGAGCATTTCACTTCGATGGCCGCCAATGGCGCGAGTACACCGTCCGAGACGGCCTGCCGAGTAACTGCGTTGGAAGTGTATTGGCGGCAGCAGATGGGTCGGTCTGGCTCGGCACCATGAAAGGAATCAGCCGTTTTGACGGCAGACGCTGGACTGCCACGGTTCTTCCGACCCAGGTCTGGATAGAGCCTCAGAACGGTTGGATGGTGCAGTCGAAGGACGGCGCTATCTGGGTCAACAATTCCTGCCGTGAGTGGGTCAGGCGCGGCTTCAGCTCGCAACCGGTGAAGCCGGATTCACAGCACCGGGCCGTCCGTTTCAAGCCGGACAGCAAGGCACCCGAAACAGAAATCGTGGACGCCCAGAAGGAGGTAGCCCAGCCGGGTAACGTGACCCTGTCGTGGAAAGGCACCGACTTCTGGGAAGTCAGTGCGGGGCAGGAACTGGAGTACTCGCATCGAATCGACGACGATCCATGGTCGGAGTTCAGCCCCGAAACCAGCCGCGTCTTCCTCTCGGTGCCGACCGGGTCTCACGTTTTTGAAGTCCGGGCCCGAGACCTGGACTTCAATGTGGATTCTACCCCGGCGCACGTCGATTTCCGGGTCATCCCCCCGGTTTATCTTCAGGCCTGGTTCATCCTGACCCTCGCCACCTTGCTCTCGGTCATTGCCTACCTGCTCCGACTGGCCGTGCAGAGAGCCAGGCGCCTGGAGGAATCAGAAAAAGTCCGAGAGGCCCATGCCGAGATCCAAAAACAGGCCGCGCAGCTTGCGATCACCAATCAGCGGATGAACCAAGAGCTGATCGAGCGGGAAAAGGCGGAACGGGCCGTTCGGGAGAGCGAAGAGACCATCCGCTCTCTTTATACCAAGATGAAGACCGCGGTGACTGAGCTCGATCAAGCGGTCAACGAGATCGCAACGGTGGCCGAGCAGGTTGCGGACAACGCGGAGAACATCCAAAAAGGCAGCCTTCTCGTTTCTGACGGCGCGTCACTTCAGGCAAGCGCCATGGAGGAGATCACCGGCAGTCTTCGCATGGTGAAACAGCTGACGGGCAGGAACCAGGCACAGGCTCACGCGGCGAAGGAGTTGGCAGAGGCGACGGTCACAGATACCCGGGGCGGCCTGGACCAGATGCGTCAGCTCTCGCACGCCATAGTCGAGATCAAGTCTTCAGCAGATGAGACCGGTAAGATCGTCAAGACGATTCAGGAGATTGCCTCGCAGACCAATCTTCTGGCACTCAACGCGGCGATAGAGGCGGCGCGTGCCGGTGATGCGGGGCGCGGGTTCAGTGTCGTCGCCGAAGAGGTGAGAAGTCTTGCGACGCGCAGCGCACAGGCCGCTCGTAACAGCGCCACTCTGATTCAGCAGGCCATGGAAAGGGCCGACGTCGGGGTGCAGCTGCACGAGCGCGTTCTGACCCGCCTGGAAAAGGATGTCAACCAGGTCTGCAAGGTCGCCGAGGTGATCACCGATATCACCGATATGCTGGAGCAACAGACCCGCAGTATTCATGATATCGACGCGGGTCTGGGGCAGACAAACTCAGTCACGCAGAGAAACGCGGCTGCCTCGGAAGAGTCCGCGGCAGCAGCCGAAGAGATGTCGCAGAGCTCGGCCCACCTCCACGAACTGGTGCTCGTCTTCAAATCAGCCATGGACAACCTGGCTGGTACGGAGGCGCGCCTGGCGGGTGCGAGAGCCGATACGCATAGCTCTCCACTCAAGCGGGTGTGGCCGATAAGAGCCGTTTCGCCCCCCGAGCGGTACTAAGCGTGGCCGGACTCTCCAGCAGCGATTTTCAGGGATCAATTAATTAGAGTCCGCGGGATGACGGTTCCCATGCCCGGAAGCGGTCTCTTATTGTGGCCGGACTCTCCAGAGTCCGGTGCCGGGCTCGCCGAGAGCCCGGCCAAAAACCGGACGGGCGGCAACCAATATGCTCGTAGGCGCACCAGCCAAGCTTCGCCTCCGCTCTAACCTTCGTGTCGTGGTTGCTCAACGATTGCGGCCGGGCTCTCGGCGAGCCCGGCACCGGACTCTGGAGAGTCCGGCCACAATAAAAGGCGGCCTCGGAGCATGAGGGAAGCTTTTTGTGTGGCTCGCCACACGCCGCGTGCGCGGCTTGTAACGCGTCTCCAGCGCTCTTCACAGAAGTGGACGCTCAGGACCCCTGATTCCTGGGCTATGATGAAGCCACATCATGAAGATTATCGGAGTTAACCCAGAGAACGTGATTAAGACCGGTTTCTTCTGCAAGATGAGCCAGAAGAAAACCGACGGATATCAGCGCAAGCTACGGTGGCTAAAGGCACGTTTTACCGAAGGGCTCAAAATCAAGATGCTCGACCTGTCCGAGGGTGGAAGGGGATTCATTGAGTACCTCCCTGGTGAGTTTGCCTGGCGTGCGGTGCGTGCCGAGGGCTACATGTTCATCCATTGCCTTTGGGTGGTTGGGGCGAGCAAAGGCAAGGGATACGCGGGACTGCTCTTGGAAGAGTGCATGAAAGACGCCCGAAAGCAGGGACTGCGGGGCGTGGCGATGGTCACGAGCGAGGGCAACTGGCTCATCAGCAAGAAGCTGCTCCTCGGTCACGGTTTTCAAAGCGTAGATGAGGCAGCGCCCTCGTTCGAGCTTCTCGTGAACAAATTCGATGGCGGACCTGCCCCATCCTTTCCCGCTGATTGGGAGGCAAGGGCGAAACGATTTGGCGAAGGCCTGACGATTATCCGGTCAGACCAATGTCCGTACTTGGGCGACGCGGTCAACTTCGCAACGGAGACCGCCCGGGAAAAAGGGATGAGCGCCAGGGTCGTAGAGCTCACGAGTGCCCGTGAAATTCAGGAACGAGCTCCTTCACCGTACGGTGTGTTCACGGTGCTTCTCAACGGCCAGATCCTCACCCACCACTATTTGCTGAAGAAAGAACTGCTGCTGAAGCTGCAATAACCGTCGAGTTTGATCAGGCGAACATCAGAGCTGGTCTCTACGGTACGCCACAAAGAACAAACGTCGAAACGGGAAAAGTAGTTTCCCGTCGCTTTGCACCGGATAGCCGTGCCGCGCCTCCGACAGCACGGCCGATTCAAAGGCCTGGCGCTGCCCGTCATCTTCCAGAGCCTGCAGGAAGGGCCTCATCCCCGTCCCTCGATACCAAGTCATCAGATCGTCATGGGATTTCATGACGTGCAGGTACTCTGTCGTCCACGTCTCGTAGCGACGGGCAATCGGTGCCAGGAGATCGTAGTAGAACCCGGCCGGGTGATAGGTGAACAGACTTCTTGCTCCGTCCAGGTATTTGCGAAACGGTTCACGCTCCGCCACTGCCAACAGTGCACGATGCAGGGGCGACTGTTGATTGGCGGGCACCTGTACCGCCAGCGCCCCGCCGGAGGCTACCGCATCCCAGAGACGCAGGACGAGGTCGCGGTGATCTGGAATCCACTGCAACGTGGCATTCGAGTAGACGAGATCATAGCCCTGCTCGCCGTTGAAGCTAGCAGCATCCGCGCAAATCCACTGCTGGCCGGGAGCGTCGCGGCGAGCTCGCTCGATCATTTCCGCTGAACTGTCCAACCCGATGATTTGCGCTAACGGCCAGCGCCGACGCAGCACTGCGGTGCTGTTCCCGGGGCCGCAGCCGATGTCGATGACGCGGCGCGGCGCCTCCAACGCCACCCGAACAGCCAGGTCGATCGCCGGCTGCGTGCGTTCATCCCCGAACCGCAGGTAGAGGTTCGGATCCCACTGAGCCACTCTTCCTCCCTTCAGCCCCGAAACTTACGACACTAGATAACCCCAAACACTGACCGTGCGCTCTGTCGGCACCCGATTGTAGACCACCACCATAGCAAAGGGCCCCATGACAGGGAATCGTGCCGTGTAGCAGCTGATATTGTGCGGGGTCCCGTGCCAAGAGGCCTGACCAGACACCTCGATGAAATTGGTGCTCTGCGGACCTGGAGCGGTTCAAGACTATTTGGAAACACCAAACGGAGGCCCGGCGTTTGCGCGCAGGGAGAAGCGGGGATATGATTCGCGCGCAGATCCCGCCAGGTTATTGACGGGGGAGGAGAGAGCATGAAGCGAACACCGATTTCCCTTGTCGCAAGTCTCGTTGGGCTGCTTACCCTCGCATCACTCGCACCTTTGTTCTTGTACGGTGGGCCAGGCTGGCGCCGGGGCGGGCCCGAGACGGCCACTGTCCGGTCCCTGGGTGTCGATCCTTCCAATGCCAATATTGTCTACCTGGTCACCCAGGGCAGCGTCTGGAAAAGCACGGATGCCGGGGCCCACTGGTTCCCATCGAGCAAGGACCTATGCGGCTTCTATCTCACTCAGATAGCCGTCGACCCCACGCGACCGGCCAACCTCTACGTAGCCGCTGGCGACGGAGTCTTTCGCAGCACCGACGCGGGAGCCAGCTGGAATGCCAGCGACGACTCGCTCAAGAAGACCTATATGACCAGCGTCGCGGTCGATCCCACCGGACACGACATCGTCTATGCCGGCGGCTATTACGGTGTGTCTAAGAGCACCGATGGCGGCAGGACCTGGGCGGCTCAGAACACGGGGATGGAGAGCGGCGAGGTGACGCGAATTGTGATCGATCCCGCCAACCCGAGCCGCATATACGCCCTCGTCCCATTCACGGGCCTTTTCCGGACAACGAACGGAGGAGCCAACTGGCAGTCCATCAACACGGGATTGACCACCGATCAGGTCTCAGATCTGGCGCTATCCGGTACCACTCTTTATGTGAGCGTCTGGAGTAAGGGGGCGTTCAAGAGCACCGACTCGGGAACGAGCTGGACCCCTCTCTTTCCCGAGAGCGCGTTTAACCATTTTCTCTCGATCGCCGTTCACCCGACTGACCCGAATATAGTTTTTGCGGGGGACTCCAACGGCCAGGTGCAAAAGAGCACAGACGGCGGCGCTCACTGGCAGCCCTTCGATTGCGCACCGGGATACTACCATTACACAAACAGTATCGTCGTTCACCGCCAGAATCCTCAGACGATCTACGCAGGGGGAGACGCCGGATTCGCGGTCAGCACGGATGGCGGCGAGCACTGGAACGCCAGGAACACCGGCCTGACGGGACCCGAGGTAGCGGCGCTGCTCCTGGACGATCAGGACCCTCTCACCTGGTACGTCGGAACGACTCACGACGGCCTGTGGAGGACGACCGACAGCGGGTCTGTCTGGGCTCCCGTCGGGCAGAATATCCCCAGCAAGTCCGTCCTGGCGATCACCAAGGTTCCGAACGGCAACGCCATCTATGCCTCATACGCGGATTCAGGGCTTTACAAGACGACAGACCGGGGGAACACGTGGGTGCAACTCGGCGAGGACAAACTCGGCAACTACGTGGCGGATATCGCCCTCACGGCGACGAGTTCACATCTTTACGCCTTTAATTACGGCGTGTACTTCAGCACCGACGGCGGAACAACCTGGACCAAGAAGAGCACCGGCCTGCCCTCTTATCCTTTCGCGCAGATGGCTTCCGACCCGCTCGATCCTCAAGTCCTGTACGTCGGCTATTACGAGAAAGGAATGTTCAAAACGACCAACGGCGGGGAGACCTGGAGCGAAATCGGTTCTTTTAACATGAAACGTATCCGGGGGTTCGCCGTTGATCCCTGGGACGCGAGCGTGATTTACGCCGGGACCGACGGTGACTTCTATCGAAGCACAGACAAGGGCGCCACCTGGTACACCAGCGGGGCGGGACTCCAAGGGTCTCAGGTCTACAGCCTGGCCGCGGGACCGGCGAAAACCGTCCTGGCAGGAACCTGGCAGGGGACGGTATTCGCGACTCACGATCGCGGGGAGACCTGGTCGGAGTTCAAACCGCGACTTCCGAGCGATACCTCAGTCTGGGCTCTTGGCTGGAACGCTCACAATGGCACTCTCGTGGCTGGGACGGAGGGCGCGGGAGTTTTTGTTGGGCAATACGGCGTCGCCAACCCGCTCTACTTTCCGCGAGTCGCCGACGGAGTTGCGGGTTCTCTCAAGTTCCGCAGCACCCTGGTCCTGGTAAACGGGGGCGATGACACGCAGGCGACAATCAACTTCAAAGACGCAACCGGGCAGCCGATGGCGATCAGACTCAATAACTCGACGGCCCGGTCGGTCCATACGGTGAACCTGAAACGGCGTGAATCCGTGTCGCTGCGAACGCCAGGAACCGACCCGATCAAGAGCGGCTATGCGAGTGTGACTTCGGGACCACAGGTGACCGGCACCCTCGTCTTTAGTTTCTACGCGAACGGTGTCTGCATGTACGAGAGCGGTGTTCCGGCCACCCCGGCTATGTATGACGCCAGCATCTTCTTTGACGGCCAGGAACCGGGTCGAGACGTTGGGCTGGCCGTTGTCAGCGCCTCCGATGACACCGACGCCAAAGTCACCTTCCGGCTTCTCGACACCTCCTTCCGTCAGCTGGCGGTGAGAGAAATCACGAGCATCATCCCGAGGTTCGGGCCCGGATACCAATTGGCCCGGTATGCGACCGAGATCTTCCCCGAGATCACGTCGCAGGAAATCAAGCGGGGCGTGGTCACCCTTGAAAGCGATCAACCGGTCGCGGCCATCACACTGCGGCAGACTGACGCACCTTCTCAGGCGTTTCCTGCCGAGGTCCCTACGATGTGCACGTTCCCGGTCATTGACCGAAGAGCTGCTGAGCACCACCGATGGCTGGGCACAGATTACGTGTACTTTCCGCAAATTGCCAATGGGGCCCAGGGAGCGATCAAGTTTCAAACGACTTTACTTCTTCTGAATGCCGGCCGGACGACCGAGCAGGTCCGGGTGGAGTTCATCGGCGCAGACGGGCAGCCCATGACGCTCCCCCTGAAAGACCTGGGCCAACGCAGTTTCGTCGTCGTTGATGTTGGGCGCGGGCACACGGTCGAGCTTCAGACGACGGGACAAGGCCAGATCCAGGCGGGCTATGCCAGGGTCAAGGCACCGGCCGATTTTGGCGGCACGGCTGTTTTCACCTTCTGGGAGAACGGGATCAGGCTGTTTGAAGCGGGGGTCCCGGCAGTTACGCCCCTGCGCAACCAATGCGTCTACCTGGACAATCTCGAGGCGGGGCGCGACATCGGCTTCGCGATCGCCAACGCGTCGTCGAGCGCCTCGGATGTCACTTTGAAACTGTTTGACAGCAGCGGCGTATTGAAGGTGACGAGGGACATTAATCCTGACTTCGGCGGCGGCAGCCACCTGGCGAAGTACGCCAGTGAAATCTTCCCGGAAGCGGCCCAGCAGAACATCAAGACAGGGATCATTGCGATCGAAAGCAAGGAACCGCTGGCAGCCGTGACTCTCCGCCAGCACGGCACGTCCGTGCCTTACCCAGGGGACATTTACCTGCTGACGGTGTTTCCGGTCGTGCCTTTGCTGCCGTGACTTGGGTTCGGCGTGTTGCGCAAATCAAGCACCGGGTGCCGGGACTATTCGGCCTGTTGCCCAAATCGGGCTCGGGCCGCCGGATTTGGAGTGCGGCGTCGCCGAGGTCGCCGAGAGTCCTCCCAAGGAAGTGACAGCGTTTTTTGCGAGCGAAGCGAGCCTTCGGAGTGCGCAAGCCATGCTTGCGCCTTTCTTGCACGTTCGATTTACGAGGCGCAAGACAAGAAAG
>Ga0105104_10000366_pt1 | contig 34511 bp, 31 predicted proteins | sample PPLLaktember2015_3_FD_87034 | JGI IMG/M metagenome (GOLD analysis project Ga0105104, IMG submission 87034) | Freshwater sediment microbial communities from Prairie Pothole Lake near Jamestown, North Dakota, USA - PPLs Lake P7 Core (6) Depth... | ecosystem: Environmental > Aquatic > Freshwater >... | reverse complement strand
TTCTTAAGCAAGAGACCAACACCCATATCGGAAGCCCGGCAACCAGAACGATCAACGAAAGAAGAACATCGAGAGCCCGTTTTGCAATTTCCTCCCACGGCTTCATCAATTGAGGCCGTACATCCATCAAGGGCAGTCCATACAGAGAACTGATCCGCGCCTGACCGCTGACAATATCGTACAAATCCGGCATGATTTTCATACCGACATCAACGGAATCGCACTTGCGCAATATATCCGTGAGTTGTTTCCGCTCCGAAGGATCCAGACCGATCAACACTTCACTGATCGAATGTTTCTTTATCACCTCCGTCAGATCCTTCAGAGATCCCAACACCGGTACATCTTTGTAATGATTTTTTTTATTATGATGGGCAACGGTGCTCTTCGCTTCCACCCTGACAAATCCTATGACTTTGTATCCTAATGCCGGATATTTCAGCACCATGTCGCACAATTCAAAGGCCTTGTCCGACCATCCAACAATGATGGTATTACGCAAACCGACGCCGGCCAGAAGCAATCGACGCTGAACAAAACGCCTGACAATTCTTCCGGTGATCACAAGAACCATGAGCACAATCCAATATCCGAGAATGAGCAGCCGGAAGTGGGACATGGATTCGCTGGAGGTATCATCAAGAAATATCAAAAAGAATAAGACGAGCGAACCCAGCATGGTCACTTTGACAATATTGAGTATTTCATCTATACGGGATTGTTCATACCAGGAGCGGTATAAACCGAATATGCCAAACCACAATAACCAGTACAGGCAGACGAAGGCCAGCGGCAGAAGCAGTTCCGGTTCAATACTGTAGGGGATCCACCCGCTTCGCACACGGAAATAGTAATATGCAAGATATGCCAGATTGATGGTGAAGACATCAATAAGAAGTGTTACTGTATTTTCCCGGCGATGACTCATGACGTTATAGAAATGCAGTTGTTCGTTTATTGTTTGTTTTCACATGCTCGTTCAGCGAGTCGATGTGTGATCTTGCAGAATATCCAGAATCTTTTCCGATGCATGGCCGTCCCCGTAAGGATTCTTGCCGGTGTCATATTTATTTTTTCCTTCAATGGTGCGCCGAACTGCATTGATGATTTTCGCAGTATCCGTTCCCACCAGTTCCGACATTCCCAGGGTGACGCTTTCCATCCGTTCCGTCACTTCACGCATCACGATGCAGTGTTTGCCGAATGACGGTGCTTCTTCCTGAATTCCACCGGAATCGGATAGAACAAATTCGCAGTGCTTTATCAGCGTCAGCATTTCGAGGTAAGGAATGGGCGGGATTAACTTCACATTAACGATCGAACCCAGTATTTCATGCACCGGTCCTTTGACATTTGGATTCAGGTGTACGGGATAAATAAATTGAACTCCAGGATACCGCAAGGCAGATTCTCGAATCGCGGTGCATATATTCTGGAATCCTCCTCCGAAGCTTTCCCGCCGGTGAGCGGTGATGAGGACATACGGCGTTTTTACATCCGGCAGTATCTGTTCGAGCTGATCAAGGTTGTGCTTCTCCTGAATGAACCGCAATGCGTCCACCGCCGTATTCCCCGTCAGATAGAGCGTATTCTCCGGGACACCCTCCCGGCGCAGGTAATCCAGCGCCAATGTCGTGGGACAGAGATTGTATTTTGCAACCACTCCGACAAGCCGCCGGTTGCATTCTTCCGGATACGGTGCGTCCATATTGAATGTGCGCAGTCCGGCTTCAATATGCGCCACCGGAACTTTCATATTAAACGCGCACAGCGCGGTCATGGCCGCAGTGGTGGTATCCCCCTGCACCATCACGACATCCGGCTTGATGCGCTCGATGACCGGCGGCAGTTTTGCAAAGACCGATTCGCAGATCATATTTAATGTCTGGTTCGGACGCATAATTTGGAGATCATCATCCGGCTGGACCCCAAAAATCGACAGTGCCTCCATCGCCATGGTCTTGTGCTGGCCGGTGAGGCAATACACCACTTTGACGTCAGACCGTTTTTGCGCTTCAAGCACAACGGGAGCGGTTTTAATAATTTCCGGACGTGTGCCGGCAACCAGAAGAATAGTTTTCAAATCATTCTTTCATGTTATTGAACAAGACATTTCTATACAGGGGAATAACCTTTTCAAACGTATATTTTTCTTCCGCTGTTTTTCTTGCACGCAAGCCCATATCGACCAAAGTATTCATTGCTGCTTTCGCAGATAAGATGACATCGACGACATCTTGAGCGCGGTACGATGAAACGACCCAGCCGATATTTTCCTCTTGAATCACCATCGCCAGTTCAGAGTGCGTATCGGTCACCCCGATGATCGGTTTCCCTGCCGCCATCACGTTATACATTCTGCTGGGAACGGAAATACCTGCCATCCCCGGAATAAATGAAATCACCACAAGATCACATGCGTTGTGGACCTCTGACTGCCGGCTCCTGGGATAGAATGATCTCATCGATACATTTCGAAGCCCTTTCTGAGCGATCGAATCTGACAACCATCTTTTTTTTGCACCATCTCCAATACAGAGGAAATGGATATCCTCCTGCTCCTTCAATATCTCTGCGCATTCCACCAAGAGTTCAATATTGTGAGTGCGGCCGATATTTCCAACATATTGAACCACAAATTTATTTTCCAGCGAACATTCCGCCAATATCGAATTACCAGGACGTTGTTCAGGAATGATATGATTGACATCTCCCCAATTAGGGATAATCGTCATGCGATTATTGATCGTACAATATGTTGCGCCCAGCAACTTTGCCATATCCCTTCCCAGGACGATGATACTCTCGGAGGATTCGAGGAGTTTTTTTGACATCCACCGCAATCCGCGCGCTAGCACGTGCTTGTCCCTCAGGACCCCTGTTGCAATCAAGACGTCTGGATAGACATCATGGACAAGAATTGAATACCGCGCTTTTTTCCATCGGCAGGCAATTGCGGCGATAAAAGGAAGAGAAGGCGGGTTGGTCACCACGAGCACTTGATCCCCTTCCCGCAATATCCATACAAGTCTGAGAAGAAAAGAAATACTCAATGTGAGAATATTGATCAATCGAAGCAGTAATATATTTTTATTGAAACTCGTCGAGGGAATTCGATCGGTGACCATCCCGGGCGGCGAAGAAGATACTCCTCCCGGATGCATGGTGTAGTTTTTTTGCTTTTTGCATAAGACATGGACATCGGCGATATCCACAAAACCCTCGGCGACCCGGGTCAGCAAATATCCGGTTGCGTTCTGATCGGGGAAAAAAAATTCTGTTACTATGATAAGCCGGTTTTTCATGAATTCGGGAACAGTGAAGTCGACACATCAGTCCTGAAACGCTTCTCCAAAGTCATATCGACGAGTAAAGGTCCGCCAGTATAACCGGAGAAGAGTAATATATTGTTTTTTTTGTATTGGATGATCCTTTTTCCAGGAATACGCAACAATTTTTATCATATAGAACGCGACGCTCATCAATACCAGAGCCGCGTATTTCGGGGTGGAATAATTCTTTTTATAAAACAACAACAATCCTCTATTCATATGGAACACCACAAATGGATTGGTGTCTTCTTCATAGTTCGCACCAAGGTGAACGACGTCCCGAGAAGAGTGCAATATTGATTTTTTACCCCGGCAAGCAACACGGTAACCAAGATCTGCATCTTCGATATACATAAAATAGTGTTCATCAAATCCATTAATTTCATGAAACAGCGTACGCCGGATCATAAAAAAAGCACCGGAAACAAAATCCAGGGCCTCCGCTCGATAACGGGCATATTGAACTTGAGGCAGTATTTTTAAGATGGCGCTCTTCAACCCGGTGAGCTGCAGGAACCGCATCATGAGCGAAGGAAATCGAAAATACGAGGGCTGCAGAGAGCCGTCGCTATTCATCAACTGGCATCCGACAATCCCGACCGTATCATTGGTTTGAAGCATCGCGATCATTTCCGGGACAGGATTCCCAGAAACAATAAGATCACTGTTGATAAAAAGAAGATATTCGCCTTTTGCGGCCTGTGCCCCGATATTGTTTGCCGCACCAAATCCGACATTTCTTTTATTCGCAACGACGATGAGCTGAGGAAATTCTTCTTTTATGGTGTCCACCAGCGGTTCATTTGAATCATTATCTATTAAAATGATCTCTTGGGGAAATCCCGTAAAATATTTCAGGACGCCCGAGATCGTGTCCCGCAACAGATCAAGTCGATTATAACTTACCAGGATAATTGATACCATGACATTTTCTTTACTCGCCGCCATGCTTCGCTCGTGTGAAATGATTCGTTCCTTCATCGTTTCGTTACCGATCGGTTCACCTCTCGACCATGAATGCACCTAGCGATGCGAGAGGAGTTGCGCATAAATTCGACGGGCATTCTCTTGAAATGCTGCGAGCGTAAAATGATGCTCCATGTATCGATATGCAGCAATCGATATTGTTATTCGATCAGTCTCGTCATGTAACAGATGCTCGAGAGCCTGAAATAATTGTTCAACATTGCCCGGTTGGATCAGTATCCCAACATCAGGGGAATTGATCACTTCTGGTATTCCGCCGACTTGAGTAGCGATGACCGTTGTTCCAACACTCATCGCCTCTAATATCACCCGCGGAAGTCCTTCGCGTAAGGATGGTAATACCAATATTTTTGCCTGCGCGATATACGGAATCGGATCAGGAGAGTCGTATTTCCACTCTATCATATGAACAAGTTTTTTTGACTCAAGAGTTTTAGAGATAACCGATTGTGCCTCATCAGATTCGTACGTACCGACAGCAATCATTTTGGGTTCGATGCCTATGGACGACAACATCGAGAGCGCGTCCAGCAAAACAAAAAAACCCTTTTCATAACTGAACCGGCCCACAAAGACTATATCATAGGGGCGATTTTTATGATCGGCCATACTATGCCTTTTCGTTCCGCCGTAGACCACATGATACCGGAGATCATTATTTTGGTTCCACCAGAAGAGACATGCCGAAGAGACGGTGAAGATGACATCAGAAACAATACTGACAAAGAGCGCGGCTGATTTGTGGAGTACCGGATTCCATGGATAATATTCATGAAGATGCCAAACCACTTTTGCATGAGTGAAGAATGCCGGAAGAGCGGCGAATCTCGCGGCAAAGGAATTTAAATGAATAATTTGAGGCTTTATTGAGAGAAATAATTGCAATAGCCGGAACACAAGGTAGAAATTAATAAGGATTCTTATTGGTAAAAATAAGATCTGACCGAATCGGCCCCGGCCCCCTTTATAAAGATAATTAATTGCCTTCACCGAATGACGGTCAATGTTCAATTCTTCAAAATCTTTTTCTAACGCACCTCCCCGTGGTCCGATTAAGTGACATTGATAGTTCCCAGCTCGAAGACCACTCATGAGCTCCAACAATGCTAATGATGCGCCAGACCGTGTAAATTCATGGGCCACGAACAATATTCTTACAGGGTCTAGCGCAGTATGTCCCGGGAGATTTTTATTCATAGATGGAATGATTCAAACCGTGTTCTTCAAAATAGAAATATGATCCTCATAAGGTCTGCCATAGAAATGAGACCGAATTTTCGTTTTGGTATTTCTCGGCTTACCTGGAGACCGTTCTTCTCAAATGAAGAGAACATTGCAAACTCGTTAACAACCAAAACAAGATGACGAGCTTTAAGACCAGCATAACGGAACCGGTGAGCGTGGTGATAAATATTCCTAAAAGAATTATCCGATATGATTCACTGAACGAATTTGTAAAAGAACTTATTTGAATCTCTTTATTCGTTCGCGAGATCTTCACCACTCTCGAGGTCCACCATAAGAACAAGGATAGTCCTATTGCTCCGGTCATAATACCGATATCAAGCCACAAATTCTCGGCTGTCTCAAAGCCGGCATAATCTTTACTCATTTGGAACCCGACGCCGAGAACAGGATAATCACCGAACACTTTAATCCCCGTCACCCATGTCGCAAATCGATTCGCCCCTGCAATGATATCAATATTATAGCCACCGAGGCCGAAATATCCAATACGGTCCCAATCAAGTTTATTGGGATCAATGCGTAAAAAGAAGTTGATCACCTTTTGATCTGAGATAATTGATATAACGCTTGTGAGTCTATCCCATGCTCGCGGAATCGTAGAAATAACATAGGTAATACCACCAATTAAAGGAATCGCTGCAAGCAGGATTCTTTTATCCCGCCGAACGCCGAGAGCAAAACCTCCGATTAAAGTCGCGATAAGGCTGCTTCGTGATCCGGTGAGTACGAGAGCAATAAAATTTATTAACAGTGATATATTGATGATACTTTTTCGTTTCCCTTGATACGCCTTCCTCATGCCGATGCCTAATAATATTATGATCATGAGGTACGTCCCCAGAGAATTCGGATTGCTTCCTCCTTCTTGCCAAAATAACGTCACAAAGAAAGACCTGATGCGGTAATGCTTGACAGACAGGTTGATGAAGTATTCAATAATTCCATAAAGAGAAACCAAGATAGAAGATGCAAGCAACACGAAGGTTATATCGGATACTTGATTTTCCGACCTGACATATTCATTCAAGCAAATGAATACGATAAGAGCAATAGATAAAATATAGAGAGTACCGACTCCCGGAATAATCTTGGCAAATCCCATTTCAGATCCGGTGATCGCTAACGAAACAGCGGCGACAAAGAGGAACAGAGCGTATGGGACGAGCAGTCCTGTCCGTAAAAATCCAGTATCCTTTTTGCGCACTTTCTCCATGAGGAGAAATAGTCCGACCACGGGCAAGAGAATGTATTCAGGCATAAACCCTATGGTTTTGGATCCAAGGGCTAGCGGAAGAGGTTGAGAAAAAGGGATCAACGCACAAAGGCTGAGCAAATATTTTTGCGTGACCATGGTGTATACCAGGAAACAACTCCCGAGGAGAATAACGGCCGCGATAAGATAGTGCTCGTACCAGCTCAGAAGAAAAGCAGCACTCGCAATACCGAGAGAAATACCGATGATAACGAGCGATGGATTATTATTTTTAATACTATCGTTCATTCGTCCGCTGTCGTATACTTGTTCAGAGTTCAATATGAGGTTCCAAGCTTGGCTTGCGGATTTTGCAAATGATTTATTTTAATTTTCCGGATAATAACAGCCACCGCTCCAATTTCGGTAAACGCCCGAGCAACGATAAACGCTATTGCCGTTCCCCATATTCCGTAGGTGGGCACTAAAAATAAATTTAAACAAAACACCATGACGAGACCAACCATGTTCTGAAACGCCGGAATATCCGGACGTTCAATAGAATAGGCAAGCATAACAAACGGAGTTGCAAAAAGGCTGAAGGCAAACCCCGTATAGAGAATAATGAAAATAGACCATGCCGCAGGATACGATGACGAATATATCCAATGGAGGAAAACAGTGATCACCACACCGCCCAACACTATCAACGGACCTGCTACCACAACGACCTTGAACATATTTTTTATGTATTGTTCTATTTGAGTAAAACTTCGGAATGAGTTTACCTTTGGCAAGAGCAGCGTATTCGCTGTTACTTGAAACAGTGTCAGAATGCCTGCAAACACGAACGCCAGCGAGTAATTACCGATAAGTTCATGGCTCACGTGGAATGCACCTAACATCAGAATGTCCAGCTTTACAAAGAACACATTTGCGATCGTCTGCAGGAAAGTCCAGCGACTCCAGCGGAGAAGCTTCGAAAACGATCCCTTCGTCACAAGCGCCGAAAGATCCCACCTATACTGGGGGCGAATTTTTAAGATGTACGCCAGAACAATGATAAGCGACCCGACGTAAACGCCAATGGTTATTTCAATATTTAATATAAAGCAAATGGAGACGACAACAATCCCCACCATTCTGACAATATTAACAAGCGCATTTGCCGATCCATATTCCTTGAATGCTTTTTCTGCCTGCAACATCGCCAGCACAAAATTGAAGAGACTGTCGAAGAACAGGAAAAACGATGCCAGGATGAGGAATCCAAGAGGTAAATTTCCAGCACCGAGATGAGAAAAAATGTACGGCATAACCAATAACGCGAGACAGGCGCATGCGGCACTTAATCCAATTCGTAATGAGAATATTGCCTTGGTATACTGTTGTACATTCTCGCCTGTTTCTGATTTTCGGACATGCAAACTGACATAGGATATCGCCAGACCAAAATCTGTTATGGCAGATGTCGTCAGGAGAATACTCAGCATCAAAGAAAGGAGCCCAAACTGTGCGGCACCCAGGACTTGAGTCAAGATGAGGTTTAATACCAAAGCAAGACTTGCCTTTGTAATATTGCTGGCAAACAACCTCGATGATGAACTATGAATACCAGAGGCTACAATATTACGAATGTGGCCGGAAACTGTCGGTTTCTTTTTTGATTCGTGTAAGTAGTCCTGAAGCATTCAAATGCTCATAGGAGAATACTCCCAATAAAAGGGTGATAATACCGGTGAACGATGTGATGGCGACGATCAAAATTCTTTTGGGCTTTGTTTTTCTTTCAGCGGGGACGGCCTTATCGAGAACAAGAATGACAGGAACATCTTTTTGTTCGTCAACTTTTGCTTGTTCATAAAGAGGAACAATGAATTCAAGAATCTTTTGTTGTATCACGACCTCGCGATACAATCGAACCGCCCCGATTCCAGAAGAGGGAATCAAATCGATTTTTTTATTGATTTCGTGCAATTCATCTTTCACTCTCTGCAATTCAGGGCTCAGTTTTGACACGGACCTTCCCATAATCGCCAGTTCAATTTCCTTTTTTACTTTCATAGCATACAATTCACCTACGGCAGTCATACTGGGGCCACTTTCGGTAGAAATGATCAGTATCCCCTTTTGTTCCTGATATTTTTTCAGATCCTCTTCCGCTTTCCTGAGATCAAGCCGTACCTGCGCAACACGACCTTCAAGAAACTCTTTATTTTTCCTTGCTTCAGAAGTACTTAATTGAAGGCTTATACGATTTAAAATTTCAACATAATAATTCGCCATATCTGCAGCTCGTTGAGGGTCTTTATCCACCACGGTGATCGTCAGGTAATCTTCTTCCTCAATGACAAATTTAAAATTATCTTCAAGTTCTTCTATCGTTTTATCCATCGTACTATCAGAAATCCCATAAACCGCCTTCAGGTTAAATCGGTTTATGATAAATTCTTTTGCTATTCTGCTTTTAAGAATCGCCAAATAATTATAGGTATCCTGATTGCCGCCTAACGCGCCAATTTTCGTTACACTGGACAGACCCTTTAATAATGAAGAAGCTGAAGAAGGCAAATTTGTCGCAATTCGTTCCTTGGGCGGCAGGAGAGTCACCGTTGATTTATACCAGTTGGGGAGTATGATGCTGACAAGAATTGAGCCGAGGAAGATAGAGATGGTGGTCACCACAATCACCTTCCGCCATTTTAAAAAAATATGTAAATACTCCATAATATTATTTTCTTTCAATTACGATCTGAGAATCCCTGACCTCTATTTTCTATTTATTTAATTGTATCGTCAACAGCACAATACTCACCGCAACGCTTAATATTGACGCCAACTGACCGACGATATTCCAATAATACGTTGATGTCCTCTCCGGGTCCCTCGGCACCCAGACGAAATCGCCTTCTTCAATTTCGGTTTCCCCTGGCGACAACCACTGGTGCGTTGCCCGTTTTATAATCATCACATCACTGGTGTTCGCATTATCGGTGTATCCGCCCGCCCGCCCAATATATTCCTTGTATCGCTCTCCTTGCACAAACGGAACATTTCCAGGGTTTACAACCTGTCCGAACACGTACACGGTTTTTTGTTGTGCGGGAATTCTTACCCAGTCTCCATTTTGAAGGATAACCTCCTGGGACATATCTTTTTTCTTAAACAAATCAACAAAGTTCACATTTACTGCTTCGTGGTTCATCCGAAGCACGCTTTCAACCCTGTAATTCGCAGTATCTTCGACCAATACTGTTCCACGATAACTCAATGCCCGTTCAAAAGTTTGTTCCTCGGCTGGAACGGCTCTTCGAACAACTTCGGCTGCGCTGAGAGATGCATATTCCGTAAATCCACCCGCCCATCCGATCACCGTGCTGAGGGTGGTGCTTTCTTTGGTAATAGGATACGTACCGGGATACCGGACCTCACCCTCGACAAACACGCAATAATTTTCCCGAATATCCGGCCTTTCCTTCACGACAATGCGATCGCCCGGAAGCATTGCGACATCTGATGCAGAGCCCCGGTTTATATCATCGACATCATAATACGAGACTGTTTGCCCGCCGCCGGTGAGATCATATCGATAGTGTTCAATACTGTCTTTCTTCGCCCGTGGTGTCAATCCGTATGCCAATTCAATCGCGTTCAGGAGACTGTCTCCTTCGACCAGTTCAAAACTGCCCTGCTTATTGACTCCGCCATAGATCGCAAAAATATTTGTATTCGGATCAATCCGCGGCACAAATATTTCATCGCCCTCGCGGAGCAAAGGATTCCACTGGTCCTCTTTGGTTGCATAGTACCGCAGAATGTCGGTCCGTTGTTTTTCTCCGCTCCGTCGGGTGAGACGAATATTCCTTTTGGATTGATTGCGTTCATCAAATTCCTTTGAATCATCTTTTCGAATGCCCGCAATCATGGAAACCGATTTAGGTTCCGCGAGGATGTCTTTTTGATTCTTGTTCGCCATGGTCACTGCTTTGTCCACCCGGTCCGTCGCATTGAGTATATATTTACCAGGATTTCGAACCGCCCCCGTGACGGTTACCATGATCGACCTGGGATTCAGCAACGTGACTGAAGGCTTGCCTGAGAGATATTTCTTATTTATTTCGTTGATAATCCTTTTTTTTGCCAGAGCCAGAGTCACATCGGCAACGGACACCTCCCCCACCGTTGGTATAATGAGCGTTCCTTCCGGTGTTACTGAAAGGGTAAAATTGAGCGGCGGGCTTATCCAGATATTCACCGAAAGAAGATCCGACGGGCCAATGTAATATTTTTCCGGATCGACCGGACCTTCGAGGGCAGGGACATTACTGACCGGCAGCTGGATCATGTTTTTCAGATCGGACTTTGATTCGGAGGACTCTGCGTTCTTTTTTGAATCCGGCGACCATTGCGCGAACGACGCGGAATTCAGACAGAACAATACACCCAGAGAGAGAAGCACAATTTTTATCCCGCCGGACTGCAACGATTGAGTATTTTTCATCATAGGAACATCGCCTTAATCTGCAAAAATGGATATTAATACAGTAGAGAGTAAAAGAGAACCGGTCAGTGTTTCTTTACCGTTTCTCTTCCGCCGTACAACAATTGATAATATTTTTGATATTCACCGCTGATGATCCGTTTCCACCACTGCTGATTCTCGACGTACCATTTGATGGTCTCAGCGATGCCGCTCTCAAAGCTATAAGCAGGTTGCCAACCGAATTCTTTTTGAATCTTACTGGAATCGATCGCGTACCGCCGGTCATGGCCCGGACGGTCCTCAACGTACCGGATAAGCGATTCGGGTTTGCCAAGATTCTGCAAAATCAACCTGACGATTTCGATATTCGGTTTCTCATTATTTCCGCCGATATTATACACCTCACCAATGCGGCCCCGGTGCAGGACGGTATCAATCGCCGAACAATGATCTTTCACATGAAGCCAATCGCGCACATTCATACCATCGCCATACACCGGCAACGGTTTATCGTTCAGTGCGTTTGCGATCATCAACGGAATTAATTTTTCAGGAAATTGATACGGCCCGTAATTGTTCGAACAGCGGGTGATGACCACGGGTATCCCAAACGTATGCTGATAGGCCAGTGACAGCAAATCCGCAGATGCTTTGCTCGCCGAGTAAGGGCTGTTCGGACTCAACGGGGTTGATTCGGTGAACAATCCTGTCGCTCCGAGCGATCCATAGACCTCATCAGTCGATACATGCAAAAACCGCTTCACCTTCATTTCTTTTACCACTTCCAACAGGACGTTGGTGCCCTCAACATTGGTCCTGACAAATTCTGCTGCTCCCAGTATACTGCGGTCGACGTGCGACTCTGCAGCAAAATGGACTATCATGTCAATCTCGTACCGGACGATGCACATCTGTACTCTCGATTTATCGCAGATGTCGCCTTTCTCAAACGCGTATCTCGGATCTTTATCAATTCCCGTCAGGTTTTCGAGATTACCGGCATAGGTGAGTTTGTCAAAATTGATGACGCGATACTCCGGATATTTCTCCAGAATAGAGCGGATAAAATTGCTCCCGATGAAACCCGCACCGCCTGTGACAAGAAGATTCATACCTTGTTAATCCAATGTAAACGGTGAGTGAGGATCGCTTTCGTGACGAATTTCGTCAACTTCTTCCTTTCGCTCTTTGCCTGCATAAAGCTTGTTGGGAAGATTAATGACCCACCCTTGCTTCGATTCGATGTTTTTATAGGCGTGGACAACCCCGGGAGGAACGATCACCGCCTGAGGCTTTTGCTCTCCCGCATCCAGGACCATCTTATGGCCGAATGTCGACGAATTTGTCCGGGCATCCCATAAATAGAGTCGGAATGTGGATGGTCCAATAAAGCAGAATAAATCTGCCTGATCTTTATGTTCATGCGGCCCGCGGGCGATACCCGGTTCCGTCTCCGAGATATATGCCATTTCAGGGAGAAATTCCTTCCCAATAACATCGCTCCGGAATAATTCCATAAGCCATCCGCGGTGATCCCGATATTTTGTTAAATCGCGGATAATAACATCGTGAATTTCGCCATTTTTATAGGTCATCATAGCCATTTTGGTATAAATCTACGAAAGAATGCCCACTTTTCAAAACACGGCACAAAACAACGCTTTTACTTAATGGAAAACTTTGTACGCTCATGCATGAACGAGCATGAACAATCAACACACGATCGGAAGAATTACAAATGCAGTAACAGTGGAAGGATAAGATAACCTCGTTTAATATTGAATGGTAAAATATTAAAGAAATAATTTACCAATGTCAATGTGTCCCTTTACATTCGCTCCGGGGCGGAAATTCCAAGTATTTTGCAGCCATTTGCAAGCACGGTCTTCGCTGCAAGGCAGAGCGCAAGACGTGCATTTGCCAGTTCACGCTCGGGGATAACGATGCGGTGTTCGTGATAGAATTTATGAAAAGCCGCTGCGACATCCTGCAAGTACGTGGTGAGCCGGTGGGGTTCCAGGTGCTGGGAGCATAATTCAATGGTTTCCGGGAAATCCAGAAGCAGCTTGGTCAGAGCGATTTCTGCAGGACCCTTCAATAGCGTGTAATCGATCCCTGCCAGCGAGGTTGATGCTTGAAACGTCCCTTGTTCTTCCGCAAAACGAAGAATGCTCGCAATTCGGGCATGAGCATATTGAAGGTAGTACACCGGATTTTTTTCCGATTGTTCTTTGGCAAGATTTAAATCAAACTCCAGATGACTGGATGTTGAACGCATCAAAAAGAAGAACCGCACCGCATCCGAACCTACTTCGTCGATGAGTTCGTCCAGGGTCACAAAATTCGCAAGACGCTTGGACATTTTTACCTGTTCTCCGTCGCGCTTCAGCGTCACGAACTGGTGAATGACCACCTTCACCTTCTCCGGATCGTAGCCCAGCGCTTTCACGCCGGCGAGAACATCCGGAATGGTCGCGATATGGTCTGCGCCGAAAACATCCACGATGAGTTCAAAGCCGCGCCGGAATTTTTCCCGGTGGTATGCAATATCGGGTAAACGGTACGTCGGCTCGCCGGTGGATTTCACAATAACACGGTCCTGATCAAGCCCCAGCGCAGTCGTCTTCAGCCATACCGCGCCGTCCTGATCGTATGCGAGATCCTTCCTGCGAAACTCGGAAATGACTTCCTCAATCTTTCCCGTTTTGTAAAGAGAGTCCTCGTTAAAAAATACATCATGAACGACGCCCATCCGGGCGAGCACTTTTTTTATGGCCTGGAATAATTCCTGTTCCGCAAAATCCTTACTGACCGACAACGCCTCTTCCATCGGCAGGGCAATGAGCGAGTCTGAGCGGAGTTTCTTTAAATCTTCCGCAATATGACGGATATAATCGCCCTGATACCCTTCTTCGGGAAAACCATAGGAATCATCGAACAGCTGGCGGTAGCGGGCATAGGTTGATTCTGCAAGCAGTCGCATTTGCCGGCCTGCATTGTTATAATAATACTCGCGGGTGACATCATATCCCGCCCACACGAGTATATTCGCAATCGTATCTCCGACGGCCGCCTGCCGGCCATGGCCTACACTTAAAGGCCCGGTCGGATTCGCACTGACATATTCTACCTGTGTTTTTTTACCGCCGCCTGTATTAATTTTACCAAAGCCTTCCGATTGGGCGAGGAGCGCGCCAATCTGGCTGGTAAAGAATTCATCCGTGAAACTAAAATTGATAAATCCCGGCCCGGCAATCTCCACCTTTGAAACGAATTTCGGATCGATCTCGAGCCTGCCGACGATTTCCTGTCCGACCAGGCGCGGATTTTTCTTCACCGCTTTTGCCAGGAGCATTGCGATATTGGTCGTGATATCGCCGTGCGCTTCATCCTTCGGTTTATCGAACACCAGGGGTGTGGTTGTCGTATCATAGGACAGCGTTACGAGTGCGGCGCCAACTTTTTCTGCAAGATATTTTTTCATTCGGGTTCTGCGTCTTACTTCTTGATCGGTTTCTTTGCCGCCCTGCGTTTTTTGGGTTCCGGTTTGGGAACCGCCAACGGATCCTGTACTTCCGTCCTTTTTGCATCCCCCCAGAGGCGATCAAGATTATAGAACGCTCTTTCTTCTTTATGGAACACATGGACGACGACATCCACATAATCGAGGACGATCCAGCGCAGCGCATGATAACCTTCTTTGTGCCAGACATTCTCGCCCAACGATTCCATGCCCGTTTCCACTGAATCTGCAATCGCTTTGACCTGGGTATCAGAATCCGCCGAACAAATTACAAAATGGTCCGTCGCACTGGTGAGTTTTTTCAAATCCAAAATAACGACATCGATTGCCTTCTTGGAGATCATGAGTTCGGCAATTCGTTTTGCTAACAATCGAGCGGTCAATGGTTATTCCTTTCAGTGGATGACTGAGACGCTTTCAGATGAGGATAGTCTTTTCCTATCACCACCGTGAGATCGAGATACCGTGAGCGGTCAATTTTTTGAAACACTTTATCCGGCGGAACCCCAAGGAGGGCTGCAAGTTTTCGCGCCGCTTCGGTGTTGCCGGACCGGTCGAGGATAAAAGTGCGTTCTTCTATTTCACTGTAATTTTTCTTCATTTCCACGACATCGTATCCCTGGGCGCGAAGGGCATCCGTCAAGCGCTGTCCTGCGTTACTGCTTCCTGCGCAATCCAGCACTTCGACCTCGAGAGACCTGCTGTCGACCACGGGAATTTGTTCGTGGATCCCTGCATTCGTCTGGCTGTTCTTGTTTGCAAGAATATAAATACTTACCATCGCCACCGCACCCAGGATAATAAACATCCCTTTCAGTATTCTCCCGCCCGTCATGGAGAGCCGCCGGTTTTTGGGAGTACGTTCACGTGATGCTGATGATTCAACGTCGGAATGGACAGGGGCGTCGGAACTCTTGGGTTGCTTCATTCCTGCCTGACAAAAAAAGAACCGAGATGGCAGATATCAAACCATTCAGCCTGACTCGGTTCAAAAAATACACTTGTTTTAATTTGCGGTTCAGTGAATCTCCTCCTCATCGATACGGTTGTACATCGGCATAAACCCGTATCGGTCGAAGTTATTAAGCCAGTACATCGGCGGCAATTGCCGGTATTGAATCTGGAGCAGCATATCTTTACTCGGCCTGTAATTTAATTCCGCCCGCGATAAATAAATTCCGGACATATCTTTCGCAAATGTGCCCCCAAGATTATTGAATGGCGAATGCATTAAGCTGACATCAAACTGTACCGACAGCGGATCTGAAATGCGATACGCAATATTGCTCGTCAGTTCACCCAGTGAATATCCTCGTCCGCCGGACGTTGTATAGCTGAGTGAATAACTGTTATGAATCGTCAATCGACCTGGATCGAACCAGCCGAACAGCAATCCGCTGTCATCCTGACGAAGTAATGATTCCCCTGCCGATGACCTCGCTTCCGGTTGAGATCTGAATTGGCCGACGGCGAAAGCGCTGAAGATCACCACCACCGCCGCCGTTCTTATAAGGATTTTCATGATGACACCTCTAATTCTAAAATAATTGTACTCAAAACTGGACTGATTGTCAAGGAGACCACATTCTCAATAAAAAAGACGAAACCAATTGGTTGATTGTTCCAGGCAGAATGATGAAGTTTTTTCACGACAAGAAACCGCATCTCATGAAAACCATCGTTTAGACAGCAATAACCGCGCTTCTTTTGTTTTACGGCCACCTTTCCGTATATTTTTTTGAATTTATCTCAGGCCTCCATTAAAAAATGAAAAAACAATTAGAACCCTGGCGCCGGAACCTTTACATTATCTGGGCTTCACAGTTTCTGGCGATGATGGGAATGAACCTGGTCGTCCCATTCCTTCCTTTTTATATCCGGGAACTGGGCATCACCGATCCTGAGGCGGTCGCGAGCTGGAGCGGACTGGTCTATGCTGGGCCATTTTTTCTTTCCTTCTTCTTTACTCCTCTCTGGGGAATCATGGGGGATAAATATGGTCGAAAGGCCATGACGGTTCGGGCCATATTCGGATTGGCCGTATCGCAGGCACTCATTGGATTTGCACCAAATGTTGAAATGCTGCTCTTCTTTCGCATGGTACAGGGCGCCATCAGCGGGTTCATTGCCTCAGCGCTGGCTCTTGTTTCCTCTTCGACGCCTCGTGAAAAATCAGGATATGCGATCGGCATCTTACAGACCGCATCTGCAAGCGGAACGGTGATCGGGCCCCTGGTGGGAGGAGCGCTTGCGGATCTCTTCGGTTATCGTCCGCTCTTCTTTATCGTTGCTGCTTTCTGCGCTCTTGCCGGTGTCGTGGTGGTAAAATACGTTCGGGAAACGCATGAAGAACGTATTGATTCTGTTTCACTCCATGCGTTAATCGACAACTACCGCTATGCACTCCGGTCAAAACATATCCGGATCGCACTCGGCATCATTCTTCTCTCACAAGCTGCGATTCTCATGATCCAACCGATATTTTCATTATACGTCGATTCGTTTGAGATCAATAAGGAATACCTCGCCACCATTTCCGGAGCGATCTTTTCCACCACAGGGCTGGCCATGGTCATCTCGGCGCCGTGGTGGGGAAAAAGAAATGATGCGAAGAGTTATAAAAAAAATCTTTCCATCGCCATTATCGGTTCAGCAGCGGCATTTGCAGCACAAGGAATGGTGACAGAAGCATATCACCTCATAGTCCTTCGTTCCGTCCAGGGACTGTTTCTGGGAGGGTTGCTTCCAACGCTCTATTCCTATGTCACCAAGAATACATCGCAGGAACGGCGCGGCGGCATCATCGGTATCGCTTCGAGCTTCAGCGTTCTTGCAGCGATGATCGGGCCGCCTCTGGGCGGACTGATTGCAGCAGAAGTGGGATTACGGCAAAACTTTTTTATTACCGGGGGAATTCTTTTTTCTGCAGTGATCCTCGTGCGATTCTTCTTTGTCGATATACGGGGCAGCGACCATTTTCCCCAGCCCGTTGCGACAGGCGTTGCGGAGGCGGAAATGTTGGAAGATGCAAGTTGACCTGTCACCGTTCCAATGATCTCAAGACTTCTTGCTGCTGCCCTTCATGCCATGCCTACTCTTCCAGCGTCATAATATCCTTGGGCTCCTGTCCCAGGGCCCTCGCTTTCAGTACACGGCGCATAATCTTCCCGCTTCTGGTCTTCGGGAGCGAATCTACAAATTCAATATGTTCCGGTTTTGCGATCGGTCCCATTTCGTGAGAAACGTGCTGCCTGAGTTCTTCTATGAGTTTATCACTTTTTTCAATTCCCGTCTTCAATATCACATAGGAATAGATGGCATTCCCTTTCACCTCATGCGGCAAACCGATCGCGGCTGCCTCGGCGACAGCCGGATGACTCCCGAGGGCGCTCTCTATTTCTGCAGTCCCCAGCCGATACCCGGAGACTTTGATAACATCATCAACACGGCCGATGACCCAATAATAACCGTCTTCGTCGCGTTTTGCCGAATCTCCGGTCAGATAGACTCCAGGAAATTTTGTCCAGTATTGATTGACATATCGCTCCGGATCCTTATAGATCGTACGCATCATTGCCGGCCATGGTGTTGTAATGACGAGGAACCCTTCTTCATTTATTCCCACGGGTTTTCCTTCTTCGTTCACGATATCCATCTTTAATCCGGGAAATGGACGCGTACCGGAGCCCGGTTTTAACGGAACGACCGGTGTCGGAGTGATCATAAACATTCCGGTCTCCGTCTGCCACCACGTATCCATGATCGGACATCGTCCCTTGCCGATCACCCGGTGGTACCATTTCCATGCTTCGGGATTGATCGGTTCACCGACCGAACCGAGCAGTCTGAGGGACGAGAGGTCATGGCGGTTGGGCCAGGCTTCCCCGAAGCGCATTAACCCGCGGATGGCCGTCGGCGCCGTATAGAGAATATTGAGGCCGTACCGCTCAATCATTTGCCACCAGCGATTGGGAAATGGATAGGTGGGAGCGCCTTCGTACATAAATGATGTCGCCCCATTCAATAACGGTCCATAGACAATATAACTGTGACCCGTGATCCAGCCGGGATCCGCGGCACACCAGTAGCGGTCTTCTTCTCGAATGTCGAAGACGTATTTGAATGTCGAATACGTGCCGACCATATAACCGCCATGGGTATGAAGAATGGCTTTCGGCTTACCCGTCGTGCCGGAGGTATACAGGAGAAACAACGGGTCTTCCGCATCCACTTTTTCGATGGTGCATTGTGTACTCGCAATCGGAAGCGTCATGAGTTCATGGAACCACATATCGCGTCCGGGTTCCATGTTGACCGGTTCGCCCGTCCGCTTGACCACGAGCACACTTTCAACACTTGCGGCACGCTGTAATGCTTCATCCGCAATCGCCTTCAGCGGTACAATCTTGCCCCGTTGATATGAACCGTCTGCAACGATCAAAATTTTCGAGTGGCTGTCTTCCAACCGTTCATGGAGTGCTTCTACCGTAAAACCGCCATAGACCACGGAATGAACAGCTCCAATCCGCGCACATGCCAGCATTCCGATGACGAGTTCGGGAATTCTTCCCATATACAATGTGACACGATCGCCCTTTTGTACTCCAAGACTTCTCAGGACGTTTGCAAACTTACACGTTTCACGGCGCAATGCAAAGTAGGAGAACGAACGGAACTCTCCCTTTTCGCCTTCCCATAACAGGGCAAGCTTATTGCGATGTGCCGTATTCATGTGACGGTCCAGACAGTTGTAGGCAATATTTGTTTTCCCGCCGACAAACCATTGATAAAACGGTTTCTTGGATTCGTCCAGGATTTTCGTCCATGGTTCAAACCAGTGCAATTCACCGGCTTCCTTCGCCCAGAATTCTTCCGGATTTACCTCCGCTTTGGCCCTGATCTCATCCCAGTCGTTGACACGCGCTCTGAGCATGATATCGCTTGATGGATAAAATATTTCACCAGTCAGTTTCTGCTTTCCCATGTTCGGATTCCTCCTGTTCAGTTCATTTCACCTGAGTTCCACATTGTTTGTTACAACAGTGTTCCTGCTTTATTAATTCCAATTTGAGATGATGATTCCCGGGTTTATTTGTTTGCAGCTGGATCATCGGATGATTCGGCACCGTGAAATTGGCATTGTTGCAATTTGGAGAATACTCTGATAGATTTAATTGCATTTCCACGTATGAGGATAACAGAGTGATGGCAATCCCTGCTGCAAGAAAAGAGAGATTATATCTTATCGATGCGATGGCGCTGGCGTACCGCGCATATTTCGCATTTATCCGTCAGCCATTAATGAATTCGAAGGGCGAGAATACCAGCGCCGTCTACGGCTTTGTCACATTTCTGAACCGCATTCTTTCGCAGGAATTTCCCGACCACATTGCAGTTGTTTTTGATACCGCCAAACCGACGTTCCGGCACAACGCGTATAAAGAATACAAGGCAACCCGTCAAAAAATGCCGGACGATATGATCACACAAATCCCCATCATTAAGGAGATCGTACGCGCATACAATATCCCCGTCATCGAGATGGACGGATACGAAGCGGATGATATTATCGGCACATTGGCAAAACAAGCAGAGCGCGAAGGCGTTCTCACCTTTCTTGTCACACCCGACAAGGATTTCATGCAGCTCGTCTCCGATAGTACAAAAATCTTCAAACCGGGCAAGCTGGGAACCGATATTGAAATTGTGGATCAAGAGGGAGTGAAACAGAAATTTGGCGTCTCACCGGATAAAGTCATTGAAGTCATGGGGCTCATTGGTGATGCATCGGATAACGTTCCGGGTGTCAGGGGGATCGGCGAAAAAACTGCGATTCCTCTTATTCAAAAATACGGGAGCATTGAAGATCTGTATAAACACCTTGATGAAATTCCGCAGAAAGGGGTGCGGAGTAAATTAGAAGCCAACAGGGAATTGGCGTTCCTCTCAAGGCAGCTGGTCACCATTGACATCCAGGTGCCGCTTCCCATCAATTTCCATTCTTTAAAAGCAGAGAAACGGAATAGAGCAAAATTGCTGGAGTTATTTGGAGCGCTTGAATTCCGATCGCTCCTCAGCAAGCTTCAATCAGAGCTGCCGGATGTACCAGAGCCGGGAGACACCGATATTGAATTTACCGCACCAGCACCGCTGTCCGATATCACGACAGATCAGCATCGTTATACGCTGATCACATCGGAGCAGGAATTCTCGGCGCTCTGCAGCACATTAAAATCAGCAAAAGAATTTGTCTTTGATACCGAAACCACCTCCACTGATTCCTTGAATGCTGAACTCGTGGGAATTTCCTTCGCCCTCAAGCCGCACGAAGCATTCTATGTCGCCGTTACCGGCAAAGCGCAGCCGGAAGACGGCAGTCTCTTCGGCAACAATGACCGGCAGACGAACACCGGTGAGGGACTGCCGCCGGAACTGGTCTGCCGTCAACTGAAACCGATTTTTGAGAACCCCCGGATAAAAAAAATCGGCTATAACATAAAATATGATATGCTGGTGTTGTCACAGTATGACATCACGGTGAGAGGCGCTCTCTTTGATCCGATGATTGCGAGTTACATCGTTCGTGCCGACGGACAGCATAATATGGACGATATCGCTTTAGAATATCTTTCATATAAAACCGTCTCGTATTCGGATTTAACGGGAACCGGTAAAGAGCAGAAAAATATTCGGGAGGTTTCTTTAGCGCTGCTCTCCGATTATTCATGTGAAGATTCCGACATGACCTACCGCCTGTATGAATATTTTCAAAAAAGACTTGTCGATCTTGGGATGATAAAACTCTGTGAAGAGATGGAGTTCCCGCTCATTGCGGTTCTGACCAGAATGGAGCGCTCAGGCGTTGCCATTGATGTCGGCCTTCTTTCAACGATGTCGAAGGAACTGGAACTGCAGCTTGATACTCTCACACGCGAAATTCATAAGGCAGCAGGTATTGCATTCAACATCAATTCGACACAGCAATTATCAGAGATCCTCTTCAACAGGCTCCATTTAAATCCGGTCCGTAAAACCAAGTCCGGGTTTTCCACGGATGTAGCGGTGCTGGAGGCATTGAAGGGGGAACATCCGATCATCGACATGCTGCTCGATTTTCGGCAATCGACAAAATTGAAATCAACGTATATCGATACTCTTCCGAAATTAATGAACGCCCGGACAGGGCGGGTTCACACCTCGTTTAATCAAACCGTCGCAACAACGGGAAGGTTATCCAGCAGTGATCCCAATATTCAGAACATCCCGATCCGAACTGAAATCGGAAGAGCGATCAGGAAAGCCTTCATCGCGGGAGACGCAGACTCCCTTCTCCTTTCGGCGGATTATTCTCAGATTGAATTACGGGTCATGGCCCATATTTCCGGCGATGAAAGTATGATGGAGGCGTTTCGCAATCATGAGGATATTCATACGACGACCGCTGCCAAGGTTTTTGGCGTGACGGGAGACGAAATAACGCGGGAAATGAGACGCAAAGCGAAAGAAGTCAATTTTGGAATTATGTACGGCATCGGCGCATACGGTCTTGCCAACCGGTTAGAAATCAGCCAGAGCGAAGCCAAAGATATTATTACGCGTTACTTTGCGCGCTTCCCAAAAGTTCAGCAATATATCGGCGATACCATCGAAGGTGCGCGAACGAACGGATACGTCAGCACGCTCCTGGGCCGCCGGCGATATATTGCGGACATCCGCAGCAACAATAAAAACATCCGTCAGAACGCGGAGCGTCAATCGATCAATATGCCCATTCAAGGCACCGCTGCAGATATGATTAAACTCGCCATGGTGCACATCGACGCAGAAATGATAAAACAGAACCTCCGCAGTTCCATGCTGCTCCAGGTTCATGATGAGCTGGTTTTTGAAGTGAGGATGAATGAAGAAGCTCTCCTGAAGAAACTCGTCGAGCGCGAAATGACTCAGGCCCTTCCGCTTTCCGTTCCCGTTGAAGTTGATCTCGGCATTGGAAAGAATTGGCTGGAGGCACACTAACCCTTTATTCGCCTCGGCCGGAAGATCAAAGATATCCCCCACAGGATAATGAGAGCGGGCCAGTATGTTTGTACGTAGTGTTTCATCTCAAACCAATCGATGACGTCCCACCACCAGAGATAATACAGAATTCCGTACCCGCAGAAAAAGATCATGGGAACAAGTACACCGAACCGGCGCGGCTCGAAGAGAAACAGTACCAGGAATGACAAGCCGAGCGCAAGTGAAAATGTTGCAGGAACATCCCACGGTGCAAAGTCTAAAAGTTCGAACCGATGAACCAGCACGGCGATACTCATAAAGAATAAAAAACTTCCCCAGAACGCCAAGCCGCGGCGCCGGCTCACAAACGCTTGAACTGCTGCCGCAAAACCTGCAATACCGAGGCATACCCAAAGAATAGTTCCCCATTGATAATGCAGCAATTTGAGCTTGCTGAGAATCAGTCCGGCCCCGAGGAGTATGAGAAATATTCCAAATATTGAGAATCCCGTCGATCGCTTCGGTGTTGTCGTTTCCATTATAGCCTCATCGTGGTGATATCGGTTGCGGCTGGCCCTCAGGAATTACCAGATAGAACAATAAATACAAGAGAATACCAGTGCCTCCGGAGATGATCGTAAAAGCGGCATAAACAATTCGAATGATGGTTGGATCGATATCAAAATATTCGCCCACTCCACCGCAAATACCAAAAAGCTTTTTATCGGTCAATGAACGCCGGAGCGTCTTTATGTTCGGTCCCTCGTTCGAAGGAGGAGCAGCCGGCGGGATCTGGTCCTCAGCGGCTGGTGATCCCGTGTTTGACGGATCAGGCGGCGGCGGAGGCACCGGAACTTTATTGTGTTTTGTGAGAAAATATATGCCTGCAAGAATCAGGAGCCCCGGGAATACGAACTCCCAAGAAAGATGCCACCATCGATGAAACGATAAAATATCAAGGTTGTCCAGCAAAATGGCGACGCCTGCGCCGACAAAGAGAAATCCAAAAATCCTTACCGCAGTAAAATCATGTGCCTGCGGCGGCGATGACAATCCGGATTCGGCCGGATTTTTCGGAACGATGATACACGCAAGTATGTATGCAATGATTCCAGCACCGCCGAGCAGGGTGAGAACAATCCAGACAAGCCGAATAAGAATGACGTCCACATGAAAATATTCACCAAGCCCGCTGCACACCCCGGCGATGACCTTATTGGTTTGATTCCTGTAGAGGCGTTTTTTTGCTTCCATGACTTTATCCTTTCGTTCGAACGGGTCCCATTCAACTTACGGAAGCAGTGAGAGAATGTTGCAGGCAGCCTCACGGCGCGTTATTCCATGCGGTGAAGTCCCTCCCAGCGAACCACCCAATTTTTGTTCTTCGGTATTCCCGGATTTTCAACCTGAGATCCATCGAACCCCGCACACATCATCGCGACCGCGGTCAACAATCCACCATTGCCCGGCAAGTATACCCGTAAACGACGATCCTGATAGTTATGCCCATTCTTCAGATAAGTGTTTTTCTGGGTATCCTTCAACAATATGTCTATTGCCCTGTCCGGCATTCCGAGTCTCACCGCCGTCATGGTCATCAAAGGATAATCCCAACCCCACGTTGAGCTCCAATTCCAATGGTTAAGAATCGTGTCCAATGTTGTACGCATTATCGAGGTATCTATCAAGCGCGACCAAGGGAGGAATCCATATGCACCAAGAACTGAAGGATGATCCGACAGAGAAAGCGGATTGACATACGAATCCGGCGCACTTTCTGCTGCTAAATACGTTCCGTTTGATTTCGGCAATGATGAGATATTGTCCAACATGGAATCCCATGATCGATCTCTCGGTAAGTTCAATCGTTCCCGCCATCGCTGAGCGGTGGATAGACCCCAGTACCAATACGCAAGTTCAAACGATGGATTGATGGTCCGGGCAGGGTCAAATCGTTCTTGCGCAGGAATGAGCATGGGGCCAAGTCTATAGCGACGATTCAACGAGTCAAACGTCATATAAGACGCCATAAATTCTGCGGTTGGTAAAACGAGGTTTTTATATTTCTGTAACGTCTCTTCGGTCGGCAACGCACGATAGAAAAGCTCGGCATAATATATGGGATGCGGTTGCTGCCAGATAAGAAACGGTCCAATATTTGATGGACTCTCCCTGCCTGATGGATCTGTCATCTTTGGCCACCGACACCCCGCAAAACCTTGACGTTGAGCAGTACGAAAAGCGGCCGGAATTATCCTCGTGTACCATTGCATGCTTTTTTCAAAAAGATCCGTTCTTCCCCAGAGAACATTATGTACTGCATGCCACCAATGCATTTCCAGGTGGAACTTGCCAAACCAGCTGTTATACGTCAATCCCGTCTCCTGGGGCGGGAGTGATCCCGCACATTGAATGCGCAGTAAATACTGTGAGAGAACAATTCGCCGTTCCAATTCATAAGCCCGCGGGTCCGTGCTTCCCGAAAAATCCACGGCACCGCCGGACATCCAGAACTCTTTCCAATGGTCCACCGATTGTTGAAGAGTTGTTTGAATGTCGGGGAGTGTTTGGAATTTCGCATCAGGTGAGAATCGGCATGAAAAGGTCAATGTATCAGAGTTCGTCGATTGGAGGCGAAACGAGTGGGGACCTGTCTCCTTGAACTCGGCCCTCTCATTCCATCTCCCATAAACATAATACGTTGTTGAATCGAGAATTCGTTCTATGGATGCGTCATAAGAAGACTGTTGAACTATCTTCGAGGTATGCTTCTTCGGCTGATTCCACGCGCATGCCCAATCCGTGTTCAATCCCGTTGGATAAGGAAACCGCACCATGATGTTCAACCGTCCCGATGACACCAATCGTGAAACGACCCTGGTGGAAATCATATCAAGATCCGGATGGCAAATCGTCATGACATGGACCGGTGTATGTTCCACAAGGAACGCACTCGTCATTGTCCCCGACCAAAGATCGAGCGACTGATGAATCCCTTTAATGTCATTCGGAACAGCCGCTTCCCCGTTCGATTTTAATATTTCGAAACCAACGATCCCCAGGTGGAGACGATGAGGATTCTGTCGAAGCCACCGGGCTGCGTTTGTCTTCCTTTCCGGGAATGTCCATTCTACGGGATAAAATACCGAATGTTCATGTGAAGGATATTGCTTCGTGACCTCATCCAGCGTATAACCGCTGTCATTGGGAAAGGAATGCCAACCCCATTGTGATTGTGTTCCCAGTGGTATACCATTCTTGTAGAATTCGGGGAAGGTCTGCAATCCTGTCGCATCAACCGTATAGGCGAATTCTCCATTGCCCACTGAGAGAGATGCCAGTGTATCGAAGGACGTGTTGACGACATGGTGTCTCTGGACAAGAGAGAAACGGTCAATCGTTTTCGTTTGTCCCGGTGCGATGCATGACAATACTATAATAAAAAAAAATATTTTTTTTAAGAATAAACCCATTGCTTCTTCACTTCTGAATGAGATGCTCATAATCAAAAATCCCGACTTGTGGCCGGGATTTTTGATACTCAGAATATCATTTTGTTACACTTCCATAATTTCTTTTTCTTTCGCCGCGAGATGGTTATCGATATCTTTAATATATTTATCGGTCAGTTTCTGCGTATCTTGTTCGCCGCGTTTTCGTTCATCTTCAGACATATGTTCACCTTTTTCAGCTTTCTTCAGGTGTTCAATGGCATCGCGGCGGACATTGCGGACGGCAATTTTTCCATCTTCTCCGAACTTTTTAACTAATTTTACAAGATCACGGCGTCGTTCTTCATTCAGTGCAGGAATCGGGACACGAACGATCGTCCCATCCGAGGCTGGATTCAAGCCGAGGTTCGCGGTGAGAATTGCCTTCTCGATGATCGGGATGATATTTTTTTCCCATGGCTGAACGGCGACCGTGTGCACGTCCGGTATGCTCACATTCGCCACCTTATTTAACGGGGTCATGGTACCATAATAATCTATTTTAATTCCGTCCAGGAGGGCAGTCGTCGCTTTGCCGGTACGAATTTTAACAAGTTCGTCACGCACCACTTCTACGGCTTTCTTCATTCTGTCTTCTGCCTGCTTCAGAATATCTTTTGAGTTTGTCATAGGCGTTCCATCAATTAGTGGATAGGATGAGTGATGTTACGACTTTTGTTTCGAGATTTCAACTATTTTTGAGCCGACCGCTTCTCCACAGACGACCCGTTTCAGGTTTCCGTCGATATTCATATTAAAAATAACCAGAGGAAGATTGTTTTCCTTCGAGAGCGTTATCGCGGTCAGATCCATGACGTGGAGGTCCTGTTTTAAAACGTCCGCGTAGGAAATTTCAGGAAGATGAACAGCTGCAGCGTTCTTTTCAGGATCACAATCAAAGACGCCATCTACCCGTGTACCCTTAATAATCACATTCGCTTCAATTTCGATTGCGCGGAGAACCGCAGCGGTATCGGTTGTGAAATAGGGATTTCCTGTGCCGGCGGCAAAAATAACAACCCGGCCTTTCTCCAAATGCCGGATTGCGCGCCGCCGAATGAACGGTTCCGCTATACGTTCCATATTGATGGCGCTCAGGCATCGGGTTTTTAATCCTTTGTGTTCCAGCGCATTTTGCAGGGCGAGCGCATTGATGACGGTCGCGAGCATTCCCATCTGATCGCCGGTGACTTTATCAATACCGTCGGCAGATCCTTCCATGCCTCGATAGATATTACCGCCTCCGATCACAATTCCAATTTGGACGCCGAGCTTTGCCACCGCTGCAATCTCTTCGGCATAGCGTTTCACGATAACGGGATCGATGCCGTACTCCCGGCTTCCCATGAGAGATTCGCCGCTGAGCTTTAAGAGAATCCGGTTGTATTTCAGGTCTGCCATACCACCCCCGCAAAAAAAATCCCGAATTGTGTTCGGGATTCTTATGTTGATTTAATTTGATTCACCAAGATGATAACGAAGGAATCGACGGACCGTTATTTTTTCGCCGACCTTTGCAGTCTCTTCATCGATGATATCTTTTATCGTCTTCCCTGAATCCTTGATAAAACTTTGTTCTATCAGCACCGTTTCCTGATAAAATTTTTCCAGGCGCCCCTGGGAAATTTTTTCTGCGATGGGCGCCGGTTTGCCTTCATTCTGTGCTTGAATCTTATAGATGTCCAGCTCTTTGTCGATCACCGCCTGTGGAATTTGTTCGCGCGAGACATAGAGCGGGGTCATGGCAGCGACCTGCATGGCAATATCGTGCGCCAATTGCTTGAAGCCCGGAGTTTTTGCTACGAAATCTGTCTCACAGTTCAATTCGACCATGGCGCCGATTCTTCCGCCGGCATGGATATAGGCTTCCACGACGCCCTGATTCGTTTCACGATCGGCGCGTTTTGCCGCGACGGCTGCGCCTTTTTTCCGGAGGAAATCAATTGCGAGTTCCATATCGCCGTTGGTTTCCGTCAGCGCCTTTTTGCAATCCATCATACCGGCGCCGGTTTTATCCCTGAGTTTTTTTACGACATCACTTGAAATTTCCGCCATACCTCTTCACTTCCTTTTCATCAATTAATTTTTTTCTGAAGCTTTTTCTGCCGCTTCCGACGTCGCACGTTCTTCCGCTTCCGCCTGTTGCTTTGCAGAGGCACGTTCCACCCCGTCGACCACCGCATCGGCGATTGCTTTTGCAATCAGCTGCACCGATTTGAGTGCATCATCATTTGCGGGAATCGGATAATCTATCGGGTCTGGATCCGTGTTGGTGTCGACAATGGCAACTACCGGAATCCCCAGACGTTTAGCTTCTTTTACCGCAATGGCTTCTTTTTTAATATCGACGACGAAGACAATGCCGGGCAAACGCGACATCTCAACAACACCCGACAGAACTGCTTGAAGTTTGTCCCGTTCGCGTGTTAAGAAGAGCCGTTCCTTCTTTGTAATATTTTCGAATGTCCCGTCCGTTTCCATCTTCTCGATATTGGTCAGGCGCTTGACGCTTTTTCGTATCGTGCTGAAATTCGTCAGCATGCCGCCCAGCCAGCGTTCTGTCACATAATGCGCATGACACCGCTGCGCCTCCTGTTTCATGACATCGCTCGCCTGCTGTTTCGTTCCGACGAAGAGAGGTTTTTTCCCTTCAGCGATACTGTTGGAAACAGCATTACAAGCCGCATCGAGCATTTCCTGGGTTTTCTTTAAATCGATGATATGAATCCCATTCCGCTCCATAAAAATATAGGGCTTCATCTTGGGATTCCATCGGCGGGTCAGGTGTCCGAAATGGGCACCAGCTTGAAGCAACGCATCGAGTTCAACACGAGGCATAACGCACATCCTTTCAGTTAGGCTTCTATTCCCGTCGTCTTCTTCCGGAATGGCGCCTCAGGCGCCACACTGCCGGTTGAATCAGAGAATATGATTTGTGATAAAACTTCTGCTCCGGTCATAAGACCAGAGCAGCTTGAAAATAATTGTTATCGTTTCGAGAACTGGAACCGCTTGCGGGCCTTCTTTTGCCCGTATTTTTTCCGTTCCACCATTCTTGGATCACGTGTCAGCAAGCCGGCACCGCGCAGCGCCGTGCGGGCATCTTCATCAATGGCAACTAACGAGCGTGCAATTCCGAGCCGGACCGCTCCCGCCTGTCCGACAGGCCCGCCGCCGTTCACGAGGATCATCACATCGTAGCGACCCATCGTGTCTGTCACTTTGAACGGCTTCATAATTTCATCCCGCTGAATTTCCAGCGGAAAATAGTTCTCAAATTCCCGTTTGTTTACCGTAATCTTACCGGAGCCATCAAGCAGTCTTACTCGTGCAATGGCATTTTTTCTGCGGCCAACTGAAGTTCTTGGTTGCATGGAATCGTTTCTTCCTTACTCAAATGAAAGCGGTTCTGGTTGTTGTGCAGCATGGGGATGTTGCGCTCCCCGATAAACTTTTAATTTCTTAAACATCTGACGGCCTAACCGGTTATGCGGCAGCATTCCTTTAACCGCATGTTCCATCACCTTTTCCGGATTCGTTTTGATCAAATCTTTAAACGATTCAAATCGTGCACCGCCCGGATATCCGGTATTATGAAAAAGTTCTTTCAACTCAGGCCGTTTTCCCGTAAGCTTCACTTTTTCAATATTGACGATAACGACAAAATCTCCCAAATCGTGGTTCGGTGTAAATTCCGGTTTATGCTTGCCGCGCAGAATATGTGCGACGTGCGATGCAATGCGGCCCAGGGTCTTTCCGTCCGCATCGACAAGAAACCATTTCTGATTTATTTCTTCCGGTTTAAAAAACCGTGTTTTTGGTGACGTGTTCAATCGATTTCTCCTACGCTAAATCTTGATTCCATTATATTTTTCTCATCCAGAAGAACGTTACGCCTGTTTCCACCCTACGAGTCTCCTGGTACTGCGTGCACCCACCAGGACTCGAACCTGGAACCCACTGATTAAGAGTCAGTTGCTCTACCAATTGAGCCATGGGTGCAATGAGTTACTTGCTACCCGGTATTGGTGCTGCTGGTGCTTGCTGTGTCGGTGGCAACGCTGCTGCAGGAGGACCAGATTGAATGATGCTCTCTTTTTTCATCTCACCGCGAGGTAATAACCATAAGTTGATGACCAATGCGAGCACCATAAAAACTCCCGCCATCCATTGAGTCAACTTGGTGAGAAAATCCGATGTGCGCCGGACGCCAAAAACCGTTCCGATATTGGCGCCGCCAAAACCTCCAGCCAATCCGCCGCCTTTGCTCGACTGCATAAGAATCGCGAGCATCAATAATATTCCGATACTGACTTCGATAATGATTGCAAATGTATACATTGTCGTCGTTCCTTAAGCGAAAAAAATCCCCACCAACAGTGGGGCTTGCGGTCTATAGTATAAAAAAAAATGGCTCGAAATGCAAGAACGAAAGTTCCTCCCCCTTATTTCTTTGACAAGGGACCTTTGACCTCAAATAAACGCTCCACATACTTGCCCAGAACATCAAATTCAAGATTTACAAGGGTCCCCCGTTCAAGCCTTTTAAAGGTGGTTACTTCCATGGTATGGGGGATGATGGAAACGGCAAATGAATTGTTTTTCACTTCCGCCATGGTCAAACTCACGCCGTTGACCGCAATAGAACCGACCGGAACCAGATGATGTGCATATCGGCGTGAGACCTGAATCCAGAAAATCCAGCTGCTTTCGCGATTCTCCAGCTTTACTACCCTGCCCAGTCCGTCGACATGCCCGAGAACAAAATGCCCGCCCAGCCGGTCCGAAGGCAGCAATGGCCTTTCTAAATTGACGGGAAATCCCGCATGGAGCCTGCCCAGGGTTGTTTTTTTCAAGGTTTCCTCCACCGCCTGGACATCAAACGACCGGGCCTTTCTTTTAATGACGGTCAAACAAACGCCTTCGACAGCAATACTCTGATCAACTCTCAAATTTTTAACCGTTTTCTTCCCTTGAATCGTGAAGATGACACTTCCCCCTTCCGGCCTGATGGATTTGATTATTCCCGTTTCTTCAATTAATCCGGTAAACATTGAGTACGCGCTTTCAATCGTGAATGAACAGTAATTCCAGCAATAAATCTTCTCCAATGGTCTGCACGGTTGGTGTCGTGCAGTGAATGGAAGTTCGGAGAAGCCTGGGAGTGGTAAACGTGAATCCATTCAGACCACCGCCCAATATTTTTGGAGAAACAAACAAATATAATTTATCCGCGAGGGACTGATTGATGAATCCGTCGATCGTGTCAGCACCGCCTTCAATAAGCAACGAAGAGACTCCTTCCGCTGCCAACGTGCGAAGAATGGCTCTGGCATTGAGCCGATGTTCTGACGGGACACTCAGTATCCGCACTCCCTGTGAAACGAGCTTCCGGATCTTTTCTTTTTTTGCACCCGCCGCGCGTGAAGAGGTGAACAACCATGTCGGTGCGGCGGCAGTATTGAAGATGGCACGAGTGGTGGGAAGCGAAAGGCGTCCATCAACAACTACGCGCACAGGATCCCTGCCTCTGATCAACCTCACTCTTAATTCCGGGTTGTCCGAGAGGACGGTCTTTGCTCCAACAAGGACCGCGTCATACTCATGGCGCAGGCGATGGACTACGGTCCGCGCTGCTTTGGATGAAATCCATTTGGATGTCCCCGCACCATCGGCAATTTTTCCGTCGAGCGTCTGAGCGAGTTTGATGCCGACGTACGGCAGCCCTGTTCGCATATATTTAAAAAATTTTTCGTTGAGCGCCTGCGTGTTGCTCTGCAGTACGCCGATTTTCACCTGGACGCCTGCCTTGCGTAATCGCCGTATGCCTTTTCCCCCCACCAGCGGATTGGGATCCCTGGATGCAATTACCACCCGGGCAATTCCCGCCCGGATGACCGCATCGGTGCATGGCGGTGTTTTTCCGAAATGGACGCACGGCTCCAGGCTGACGACCATGGTCGCGCCCTTTGCTTTTTTCCCTGCGTTTTTCAGTGCGATGATTTCTGCATGCGGCCCGCCAAATTTTTCATGGTACCCCTCTCCAACCACTTTGTCCCCCTGGACAATGACGCAGCCGACCATGGGATTGGGATGGACGTTCCCCTCCCCCCGTTTCGCAAGCAGAAGACAGCGTTTCATAAACCGGAACTCTTCGACCGACTTCATCGCCAGTACACCTTTAATTTCGAATCGAGTGTCGCACGGAGGAAGCGGGCAGCACTGTTCTTTTTTGCAGAAATCTCTACCAGACCGCTGCTGCCGACAATGAGACATGGAGTATTTTCCGGCGCTTCGTCATAATACCGGATCCATTTACTGACCATGTTCGTTCCGATCGATACCGCTTGTATTCCTTTCATGCTTTTTTCAATTTCAAATGATCGAAGGTTGGTGATGATATTCCCATAGACGTCAATATTGAGAACGCACATCGGGGCAACATCCGACCGTGAACTGACGAACGGTGAAAAAACTTCGGGCTGTTGATACGGCGTACCGAATTGTCTGATCGATACATCATTGGAGATATACGCAGCAAGCGGAGCAATGAGATCGCGTCCATGGAACGTGGATGAAATATCGCCTGTCGTCAATTTTTTTAGAGATGCTTGTGTCACCTCAACCGAGGATACATTCTTTTCTTGATATACCACAAAGTCCAGTAATCCATTATCGGGAGCGATAAATGTATATTTCTTTGACTTCATGACGATGATACGTCTCGTACTGCCGACGCCGGGATCAACCACGTTAACGAAAATGGTCCCCTGAGGAAAATAATTATAGACCGCCCACAGGACGTATGCCGCCTGGCGAATTCTATACGGTTGGATTTCGTGGGTAATATCAACAATATTCAGGGAGGAATTAATGGACAACATGACGCCCTTCATGGATGACACGTATGCATCCTGCAAACCGAAGTCCGTCAGAAGTGCTATTATTTTACCGGGGGTTTTTTCCTCTGGAGGAGGCTGCGCATGACGTTTTTTTGAATGGGCCATAAAATCAGTACACCGATTACTTGATCGCTATTGCTTTTCCCCGTTTGGCAGATTTATAAATCAAATCCAAAACCTTCATGCGGTGCACCGCTTCATCACCGGTCGAAATAATCTGATGCAGTCCGCGCAACGCACCGATCCAGTGTTTCAGTTCATTTTCATATGATTTGCGGTACAGGCTCTGTGGTGTTTCAACCGAAGCCGGCGCAACATTCACCAGGTTATCGTGCATCCGTTTGATGATGCGGAACGGGTTCAGTGAGCCGCTCCCTTCCGTGCCGAAACAATCGCAATAAAAGAAATCCGATGTCGATTCGAACGACCAGCTTGCTTCAATGGTCAACGTGGATCCGTTTTTCATTTTGAGGAAAACGACCGAAGAGTCTTCGACATCCTTGGTATGGTGCGAGTAATTGGTTGCCGAAACTTCCCTCACTTCCGGAAATCCCATCATCCAGAATGCAAGGTCGAGCATCACGATGCCAAGATCGAGGGCAACGCCGCCTCCCGATTGTGTTTTCTTGGTTAGCCATGCGCTTTCTGTATTCAGTTTCTTGAACCATCCTGCTTTCGTGTAGAACAGTCTCCCCAGCGCTTTGTCTTCAATAAAACTTTTAAGAATCATGGCATCCGGACGAAACCGATTATTCATGCCCACCATCAGGGCCTGGTGATATTTTTTTGCAGCGGCGGCAATTTCTTCCGCTTCCAACGCGGTCCGCGCCAGAGGTTTCTCGATCAGCACGTTATTCTTCTCTCCCAGTGCTGCGATCGCCATTTCCTTATGCCGCGCCGTCGGAGTGCAAATGTCAACGCCATCAAGATCCTGCTCGATGGCCAGCATTTTCTCGAAATTATTATAATAACGCCGAACATTGAACTTATCCGCCACAAACCGCGCTTTTGCGCGGTCAAGATCACACACCGCCACAATTTCAACATCCGGAAATTTGCTCAGGATAGGAAGATGAATGGTTTGAGCGATGGAGCCAAGTCCGACAATGCCTATGCGTGCCTTTTCCATACCATGTCCGTAAGAGAATTACTGAGAATGCAGCGCGGAACTTCCGCGTTTGATTTTTAAAAATTCTTTCGCCTCTTGTGCGATCCCCGCTGCATCCAGTCTGACCATCCGATACAGTTCCTCGGGGGAGCCATGCTCGATAAATTCATCGGGTAATCCATGCACCTTGACCGTCGTCTCGGTGATCCCGCGCCTGCTGAAGGCTTCCAGGACGCCGGCCCCGAAT